>JADMIO010932666.1_pt1 | contig 16715 bp, 17 predicted proteins | sample 8958161 | NCBI WGS metagenome assembly JADMIO01 (sample SAMN16585339, study PRJNA669376) | soil metagenome | isolation source: Crop rotation soil | place: USA: Cullars Rotation, Alabama | collected 2011
GCCGCGACTTCAAGTCACGTGAATTCCAAGCTTCGGATCCCACTGTGCTGGAAAGCGATGATGTTGCCCAGGATGGGCACGTACTGGAAGAGAATCAGTGCGATCGCGCCGGGCAACCCGAGCGCGAGGAGCAGCCGGTCCCGGCGCCAGAGGCGGCGGGTTGACACGCGCTTGAGCGGCGCGAGGGCTTGGGGTGTGACACTTGCCATCGTTGGTAAGTCCCTTCTGGAGTGGATTCCGCGGCTCGGGAAACTCTGGGGAGCAGTGTCAGTGGCCGGCTCCGCCGGCCAGTGCCCGCCCGCGGTAGGCGGACGGGCTCAGGCCGTAGGCAGCCTTGAACCGACGTGCGAAGTAGGCGGCGTCGTCCCAGCCGACCTCCATACCGATGCGGGAGATCGGCAGGTTCGTCTGCACGAGAAGCCGTGCAGCCTCCTGCTGGCGGAGCTGGTTCAGGTAGGCGATCGGCGGGATGCCCAGCTCGCGCTGGAACAGGCGAACGAGGTGCGTGCGTTCCACGCTCGCGACTTCGGCAAGCTCGGTGAGGGTCCACGCCCGTCGGGGCGAGGACTCGAGCACCTTGGTCGCTTGGGCCACAGCCGGGTGGAGACGGCCGAGCGATCGCCGCGAGCTGGTCTTGGTCGGCACCCAGGAGCGGCCGAGGATGTCGAGCAGGATCAGCAGCTGACCCAGCGCGGTGATTCGCCTCGTCCGCTGAGCGTCGCCGAGAGAGTCCAGTTGCCGCCGAGCCAGCTGGAATTGCGTGTCGTCCAGCTCGACGCGCTGCGGACTGGGGAACGAGTGGCTGGCGAGCGCACCTACCAGGGGGAGTTCGTCGACCACGAAGTTCAGATCGCGGTCGAACAATTCGGGGCCGATGAAGCAGTCGAAGATGTGGAGTCCTTCGCAGTCCGAGTAGCCGTGCCATTGATTGGGGGGCATCAGGACGACGGAGCCGACACCGAGGGAATCCTCACCCGCTGCAGTGAAGTGCCTCCCCCTTCCCGCAGTCACCAGCGCCACCTCATAGAAGTCGTGATCGTGGGCCGCGACGTCCGCGGGAAGCAGGTGCTGATCCGCGCGCACGGCAATGTCGTCGTCGGCAAACACGTCGGAGCGTCTGTAACGATTGCGGGCAGGCGATGTCATTTTTGTCCAAGTTTCACTCAATGAGACGCGCTGGAAAGCGTTATCCCAATCAGTATCATCCAAAGTGTGATGACCGCAACGCTACATCGACGTAGACCCCGGAACCGCCGTTCGGGAGGGATCCCGACCACCAGCGAGCGCGTCGTTGCGCGTTGGGAATTCTTGGAACCGAGCCGATCATGGTGAACCAGCTCACCGAGCGCCGGGAGTCGGCCGCGGCCGCGCCATCCGCCAGGGCCGTCACGAGGCAAACGGCCCGCCGGCGTCGCCGGAGTCCGACACGGCCAGTCTGGATGGAGAAGCCGCATCCGCTCCTGCAGGGGACGAAGGTCGTCGTCCTCGGTGTCGCGACGTTGCTGGTGATCGTGCCGTTCTGGTCGGTGATCGCGACGTCGCTCGCCGACCGCCAGACAATTAACGAATCGGGCGGCGGCATGATCCTCTGGCCCACCCACCCGACCTTGGATGCCTACCAGGCGCTGCTGTCCGGGGGCGTGGTGACGCGAGCGTTGTTGATCTCGGTCGGCATCACCGTTGTCGGCACGCTGCTGTCACTGGCAGCGACGGCTGGCCTGGCGTACTGGCTGTCTCGGCCGGGCGCGTTCGGGTCCAGGACGGTGCTCATGGTCGTGCTCGGAGCGGTGCTCTTCACGCCCGGTCTGATCCCTGCCTACCTGCTGGTCAAACAACTCGACCTGCTCGACTCCTGGTGGTCGCTGATCCTCCCCGTGCTGGTCAACGCGTTCAACGTCATCGTCATGCGTGCGTTCTTCCAGGAGCTTCCCCCGGAACTCTTCGACGCGGCAGCGATCGACGGTGCTTCCAGCGCGCGGACCCTTTTCACGATCGTCCTGCCATTATCCAAACCGGTCCTGGCGGTGATCGGCCTGTTCTATGCGGTCGGGTACTGGAACGCCTTCTTCAACGCGATGCTGTACATCCAGACGGCCGACAAATGGCCGATGGCCCTTGTGCTGCGTACATACGTCGTCAATCAGACGACCATCGGCGGCGACCAGCTCGGCGGCGTGGAGGCAATGCCCCCCCAACTGCCGTTGCAGATGGCCGTCCTGGTCATCGCGCTGATCCCCATTCTCATCGTCTACCCCTTCCTGCAACGCCATTTCGCCAAGGGCGTGATGGTCGGCGCTGTCAAGGGCTGATCAACCACCGAAAAGAACGAAGGAGAACACATCCATGTCAACGACGACATTCTCGCGTCGTACCCTGCTCACCGGGGCGTTCGCGGGGGGTGCTGCGCTGATGCTCGGAAGCGGCGCCCTCGCCGGGTGCACGAGCACGGGCCGTCCCGGTGCTACCGCCGGTACTGCCGCAGGTGTGGCGGGCTTGCTGCCGCACTACATCCCATTCACGGGCGTGGCGGCGGACTTCCCCGCCGCCAACGGAACGGATCCCGCGTTCCGGAAATACCCTGAGCACCAGAAGTCGTCGGTGCACGGGGTGCCCGGTCGAGGCGAGACGCTCGTCGGAATGGCGAACATTTTCCTGCCGCCGCCCCCGGGCGCTGACTCGAACAGCTACTGGGCGGGGCTCAACAAGAGACTCGGTCTTACGCTGAACATGCAGATGGTGCCGGCTGCGGACTATGCGCAGAAGTTCGCGACGACGATCGCCGGCAACGACCTTCCAGACATCATGCAGATGTACAACGTGCAGGGCCTGCCGCAGCTTTTGGACCGGCGGTTCCAGCGCCTCGAGGACTTTCTCGCGGGCAGCAAGGCCCAGGATTACCCCAACCTCGCCAACCTGCAGACGTCGCAGTGGGCGCAGGGTGTGTTCGACGACGGGCTCTTCGGGATCCCGATTCCGCGGAGCACCGTCCAGCTGTACAGCTTCATCCGCGAGGACCTCTTCGCCGCCGCTGGTGTCTCGACCGAGCCCAAGGGGATCGACGAGCTGGAGGAGACGGCCAAGGCGCTCACCGACGTTAAGAAGCGGCAATGGGCGTTCGGCAGTTGGGACCACGTGCGGCTCTACTTGCAGATGATGAACAAGACGCCGAACCTGTGGGCCAGCAATAACGGCCGCTTCACCCACGTGTACGAGACCGATCAGTTCAGGCAGGTCCTGGACGACCTCGCACGGTTCTGGAAGGCGGGCGTGATCCATCCTGACAGTTTCTCGACGTCCTTTCAGCCGAAGGCCCTCTTCGCAGCGGGAACGGTCGCCATCAACGCGGTCGATGGCCTCGCCGGCTGGGCGCAGTACGTCAGCGACGGCGCAAGCAACCCGGACTTCAAGCTCGGTGTCATGCCGATCTACGAACGCGACGGCAAAGCGCTCGCCCCGTGGCAGACGGGATCCGGCATCTACTCGTTCACGGCCATCAAGAAGCAGGCCAGCCCGGACAAGGTCCGGACCATCCTGCGCACGCTCGACTGGCTCGCCGCACCGTTCGGCACGGAGGAATACACCTACCGCTTGTTCGGCGAGAAGGGCGTCGACCACACGGTGGACGCGTCCGGCAACTTCGTCATGACACCGCAGGGCAAGACCAACGCCGCGGTGCCGATTCGTTACCTCGCGGACTCCCCGTACACCATCTATCAGCCGGGCCGGCCGGACGATGCCGATCTTCAGCACGCGTACCAGACGCGCATCATGAAGACGACCACGACGAATGCGGCGCAGGGCCTCTACTCCGAGACGTTCCTCAGCAAGAACCCGATCATCGACAAGGCCTTCCAGGACGGCGTGAAGGAGATCGTCCAGGGGCGGCAGCCGCTGAAGTATGTCGACACGCTTGTCGCCGCCTGGCGCACCGGCGGAGGAGACGCCATGCGCAACGAGTACCAGAAGGCGGCCACAGCCGCGAAGTAGAGGTGTCGTGGGCAGGTCGCGACGCGAACTGCCCACGCATCGCCTCTGCCGCATGCCGGCTACGTGACCGCACCTCACCACGAAGGGGCACCACATCATGACATCGCTCGAGACAGCCCGCGCCGCGGGAGGCTTCGACCTGCCGTCGCTCGCCGGCGGCGGACGGCGGGAGCTCTCACAGCTGGCGGACCGGTCTCTGCTGGCCCTTCGGCCGTGGGCCACGCCCGGCCACGCCCGGTTCGACCTCCCTGGGCCCGGCGGGGCGTCGGGCCGGGTCGTCGACGGAGTGGAGGCGTTCGCGCGATCGTTCCTGGCCGCCGGCTTCCAGCTAGCGGGCAGCGACAGCGACCCGCACGATCACGCCGGGTGGTACGCGCATGGCCTGGCCGCCGGAGTGGATCCTGCCTCGGCGGAACACTGGCCCTCGCCCGCGGCCGAGGCCCAGAACCGGGTGGAGGCGGCGGCACTTTCCATCGCGCTGCACGAGTCCCGATCCTGGATCTGGGACAACCTGCCGCCGCTCGTCCAGGAGCAGCTCGTTGACTGGCTGAGCGGTTCCACCGGCGCCTGGTATCCGGAGAGCAACTGGCGCTGGTTCCACAACGTCACGCAGGCCTTCCTCCGGTCCGTCGGCGCACCGCACGACCAGGCGCAGATCGACGAGTGGCTCGGGTACTTCGACAGCTGCTATGCGGGTGACGGATGGTATAGCGATGGAGGGCCTCCCGGTCGGTTCGGCAACATCGACTGGTACTCCGGGTGGGTGATGCAGCAGTTCCCGCTGTGGTACTGCCGAATGTCGGCGGGGGAGCCGGGCATCGAGGAGCGGCAGGCCGTCTACGCCGAGCGGCTCCGGCGGTATGTGGAGGCCGCGGTCGCCCTGCACGGCGCGAATGGTGCGCCGCTGTATCAGGGCCGTTCCCTCGTGTACCGCTACGCGACGGTGGGAGCGCTGTGGACCGGCGCGGTCTTCGACGCCAGCCCGCTGCCGCCGGGGCAGCTTCGTCACGTCGCCATGGGCGCGATCGACTACTTCGTACAGCGCGGGGCATTCAACGACAACGGGCTGCTCAGCCTGGGCTGGCACGGCGAGTTCCCCGAAATGCGGCAGAACTACTCCGGGCCCGGATCGCCCTACTGGGCGAATTTTGGCATGGCCGGGCTCGTCCTGCCAGAGAGCCACCCCCTGTGGTCCGCTCCGGACCTGCGGGCGCCGATCGAAGAAGCGGATCAGCTCACCGCGATGCCCGCGATCGGCTGGCTCGCCTCTGGAACCACCGCCGACGGCATCGTCCGCGTGGCCAATCACGGTGTCGACCACTCTGGGCCGGTCGCCGGGCCCGAGCGCCCGCTCTACAATCGTCTCGCCTACTCGACGGTCACCGCGCCCCTGGCCGCCACCACCGGTTCGGAGGCGGGCGTGGCCGACAATCAGGTGGCGTTGGTCGACGCGAGCGGCCGATGGTCGCATCGCTCGCTGATCGAGAAGATCGCGGTGCAGGACGGCCGTGCCGAGAGCCGGTATCTTGCGCATTTCGCATTGACCGATGTCGAGGTGGAGCCCGGGCCGTGGGTCCGAACGATATCGCTCGTCCGCGGCCCCGTCGAGGTGAGGGCCGCGAAGATCGAGAGCCCGTTCGAGGGCCGATCGCTCGTCATCTCGGGCTACCCCGTGCCGCGCGTCCCGTCGCCGGGGGCGCGCACCGATCTGGTCAGCGAGGTCGTGGGGCTGTCACATGGGGCGGTCGACGGGCACTCCGACCACGCGGAGCAGAGCGCGTTCGGCTCTGATATCGTCGTGCCGTGGACCCGCTACGAGCGGCCGGTGCCGGGTCGCTGGTATGTCGCGAGCGTCAGCCTCATCGACCACGCTTCAGCCGACCAGCCGTCCGAGCACCCAGAGCTCTGGGAGCTCGAGTCCGGGGGCTTCAGGATCGCCTGGCAGGACGGATCCTCCGACCGGGTCGGCTGATGCAGGGGGAGGTCACCGCCGCAGTGTTCCGCTGCGCTACGGTTTCGGTGTGAAAGCCAACGCCGCCCCGACGCTCTCGGATGTCGCCGCGCACGCCGGCGTCTCGCTTGCCACCGCCTCCCGGGCGCTCAACGGCAGCGTACGAGTGGTGACACCCGAGCTGAAGCGGCTGGTGCTGGCCTCGGCCAAGACTCTCGGATACTCCGTGAACCGGCAGGCCCAGGCGGTGGCCAAGGGAGCCACCGACACCGTCGCCCTGGTCGTCGGTGACATCGCGGACCCCTACTTCGCCTCCATCGCGTCGGGGGTCGTGCGCGTCGCGAGCGAGCACGGTCTGGCCGTCACGCTGACGAGCGTCGGTGCGCCCGGCGACCGGGACGGGGACAGGCCGTCCTCCCTCGAGGAGGAGTCGCTCGCGCTCGCTCTGCGGGCACAGCGTCCGCGCGCGGTGATCTTCGCGGCCTCCCGCCGGTCAGGCGCGGAGTGGAGCGCATTCGCATCGCTGGAGGGCCTGACCGTGATCGGGCCGGAGGTCGAGGGGATCCGGGACGTCGTCGTCGACAACCGCGGGGGAGCCGGCGAGCTGGCCGAGGCCCTCCACCGTCTCGGCTACGACGGCGTCACCGTGCTCGCCGGCGATCTCGGCCTGTCTACGGTTGCCGAGCGCGTCGCCGGCTTCACCGCGGTCGCGGGGCGGAGCCGTGTCATCGAGACGGCGTTCTCGCGGGACGGCGGCTATCGGGCCATGGCTGGCCTTCTCGCCGCGGGGGAGCGCCCGCAGTGCGTTTTCGCCGTCGCGGACGTCATGGCGATCGGTGCGATGAGCGCCATCCGCGACGCGGGTCTCCGGCCGGGCGTGGACATCGCAGTGGCCGGTTTCGACGACATCCCGCTCCTCCGGGACGTGACGCCGGGGCTCACGACTGTGTCCCTCCCCCTGGAGGAGATCGGTGCCCGGGCGATGGAGGTCGCGCTCGCCGTCGCCCCGTCGGACGACCCGCGGCCGGTCACCGGATCGGTGCGCCTCCGCGAGTCGACTCCACAGCGTTCCTGAGCCGTCCCCGGTCATGCTTGCCCGCCGCTCAGCGTAGCGCTAGGCTTGGTAAGCGCTTTCCGTCAGATCTAGCGCCACCAGGACAAAGGAGTACTCGTGTCGAGCATCGGCATCATCATGAACGGCGTCTCCGGGCGCATGGGCTACCGTCAGCACCTGCTGCGGTCCATCCTCGCGATCCGGGAGCAGGGCGGCGTGCTGCTCTCCGACGGATCGCGCGTGCAGGTCGTCCCGCTGCTCGTCGGCCGCGACGAGGCGAAGCTGGCCGAGCTGGCGCGCCGGCACGACATCGCCGACTACACCACCGACCTGGATGCCGCGCTCGCCGACGACCGCTGGCAGATCTACGCGGACTTCCTGGTCACCAAGGCGCGCAGCGTGGCCATCCGCAAGGCGATCGCCGCCGGCAAGGCGATCTACACCGAGAAGCCGACCGCCGAATCGTTCGAGGAAGCACTCGAGCTCGCGCAGCTCGCCGAGGAGGCCGGGGTCAAGAACGGTGTCGTGCACGACAAGCTCTACCTCCCGGGCCTGCGCAAGCTCAAGCGGCTCATCGACTCCGGCTTCTTCGGCCGTATCCTCTCGGTGCGGGGCGAGTTCGGCTACTGGGTGTTCGAGGGGGACTGGCAGGCGGCGCAGCGGCCCAGCTGGAACTACCGCTCCGAGGACGGCGGCGGGATCATCGTCGACATGTTCCCGCACTGGAGCTATGTGCTGGAGAACCTGTTCGGGCGCGTGCAGTCCGTCTACGCGCAGGCCGCGACGGAGATCCCGGAGCGCGTCGACGAGCGGGGGCGGCCGTACGCGGCGACGGCCGACGACGCGGCCTACGCGATTTTCCAGCTCGAGGGCGGGATCACCGCGCAGCTCAACTCCGGCTGGACCACCCGCGTCAACCGGGACGAACTGGTCGAGTTCCAGGTGGACGGCACGCACGGTTCTGCGGTGGTCGGTCTGTTCGGGTGCAAGATTCAGCCCCGCAACGCCACCCCCAAGCCGGTGTGGAATCCGGACCTCGCCGACGAGCACGATTACGCCGCCGACTGGATCGACTCGCCCGCCAACGAGGTGTTCGAGAACGGGTTCAAGACGCAGTGGGAGGAGTTCCTGCGGCACGTGCTGGAGGACGCCCCGCACCCCTACGACTTCCTCGCCGGCGCCCGCGGTGTGCAGCTGGCCGAGCAGGGACTGATCTCGTGCCGTGACGGCCGCCGTGTCCTGCTCCCCGAGGTCGCTCTGCCCCAGGCGGACGCGCTCGCCGGGGCCGCGCGATGACCACCGTCGCCCTGCAGCGCGTGACGCTGCTGAACGCCGACGGCACGACCTCGGCCGCCGACCTCGATGATGCCCCGGCATATGAGCGGCCAAGCGCTCCGCTCCTCTCGCGCGTCGCGTATGCGGCGGCGCACGTCATCCCGAAGGCGTGGGCTGACAACGTTCCCGGCGCCCCGGCCGACATCGACTGGGATGTCACGCTCGCGTTCCGTCGCCACGTGTACTCGTGGGGCCTCGGCGTCGCCGACGCTATGGACACGGCGCAGCGCAACATGGGTCTGGACGCCGCCGCAACGCGCGACCTGATCACGCGCAGCGCGGCCGAAGCGCGCGCGGTCGGCGGCAGCATGGTGGCCGGCGTGAACACCGATCACGTGGAGGCCGAACACATCTCGCTCGACGAGGTGATCGATGCGTATAAGGAGCAACTGCACTTCACCGAGGATGCCGGCGCCGGCGTCGTGCTCATGGCCAGCAGGCACCTTGCTCGGGCGGCGCAGTCGCCGGCGGACTACGAGCGCGTCTACCACGAGGTGATCGCGGCAGCCGGTGCGCCCGTTATCCTGCACTGGCTGGGCGAGGCGTTCGACCCGGCCTTGACGGGATACTTCGGCGACCCGGACACCGTGCTGCGGATCATCGAGGCCGGGGGCGAGAAGGTCTCCGGAATCAAGATGAGCCTCCTGAACGCGGACGCCGAAATAGCGCTGCGCTCGCGGCTTCCCGAGCACGCCCGGATGTTCACCGGGGACGACTTCAACTACGCCGGGCTCATCGAGGGCGACGGCGTGGCGCACTCCGACGCGCTGCTCGGCGCATTCGCGGCCCTGGCGCCGAGCGCGTCCGCCGCCGTGCAGGCGCTGGATGCCGGCGATCCGGCCCAATATCGGGAAATCCTTCAACCGACGCAGGAGCTCTCCCGTCTGGTGTTCGCCGCGCCGACCTACTTCTACAAGACCGGCATCGCCTTCCTCTCCTGGTTGAACGGGCACCAGGACGCGTTCAGCATGGTCGGCGGTCTCCATGCCGCGCGCAGCCTCCCCCACCTGTCCGGGATCGTGCGGCTGGCCGCCGCCTGCGGGGCGCTGGAGCGCCCGGAGCTGGCGGCACAGCGCTGGACCGACCTGCTACGACTGAACGGGGTGCACGCATGAGCCGGCTCTCGATCAACCAGGCCACCATCAAGCACGCGAGCCTCGCCGAGGCGCTCCGTGTCACCGCGGCGGGTGGCGTGGAGGCGATCGGTCTCTGGCGGGAACCGGTCGCCGACGTCGGGCTCGCCACGGCGGCACGCCTGGTCGCGGACTCGGGCCTGCGTGTCTCCAGCCTGTGCCGCGGCGGCTTCTTCACCGCGCCGGAGGGGCCGGAGCGCCGTGCCGCTCTCGACGAGAACCGGCGCGCGATCGATGAGACCGCCGCCCTGGCTGCGGCTGGCGCTCCTGGCTCTGCCGCAGTGCTGGTGCTCGTAGCCGGTGGCCTCCCCGCCGGGTCGACGGACATTGTCGCGGCTCGTGTACGGGTCTCGGAGGCCATAGCCGAGCTGGAGCCACACGCCCGTGCCGCCGGCGTGACGCTCGCGGTCGAACCGCTGCACCCGATGTACGCCGCCGACCGCGCGGTCGTCTCCACGCTCGGCCAGGCACTCGACATCGCCGAGCCGTTCCCCCCAGCGTCGGTGGGGGTCGTGGTCGACACCTTTCACATCTGGTGGGATCCGGAAGTGCTGCCGCTGATCGCCCGGGCGGGCGCAGCGGGCCGGATCGCGAGTTACCAGGTGTGCGACTTCCTCACCCCGATTCCGGCAGACGCCCTCCTCTCCCGCGGGATGATGGGAGACGGCCACGTGGACTTCCACAGCCTCACCGCGGCGGTGGACGCTGCCGGCTACTGGGGTGACATCGAGGTCGAGATCTTCAACGCGGACATCTGGGCCACCGGCGCCGCCGACGTCGTCGCCCGCACGGTCGAGGCGTTCGAGAACGAGGTCCTGGGAACGGCCTCCAGCAGGCTGGCATGAACGCCACCGTCGTCATCGCACCCGACTCGTTCAAAGGCTCGGCGTCTGCAGCCGAGATCGCTTCGGCCCTCGCCGCGGGCTGGTCGGCGTGCCGTCAGGACGACGACATCGTGCTGGCGCCGATGGCGGACGGCGGGGAAGGCACCCTGCAGGCATTCCAGCGGGCGCACCCGGAAGCGACCGCGCGCCGCGTCACAGTGACCGGTCCTGACGGCCGGCCGGTCAACGCGAGCTGGCTCATGCTCCCGGACCGGACGGCCATCGTCGAGGTCGCCTCGACCAGTGGACTCGGGCTGCTGTCGGAACTCGCTCCGATGGATGCGCACACCCTCGGGTTCGGGGAGGCCATCGCAAGCGCGCTCGACGGTGGAGCCGAGCGTCTGCTGCTCGCCCTGGGCGGGAGCTCCTCCACGGACGGCGGCGTCGGTGCACTCACGGCGCTCGGGGCGCGATTCCTCGACGAGGACGACCAGCCTGTGCCGCTCGGGGGTCGTGGACTTGGTCGGATTCGCCGCTCCGACCTCTCCGGGCTGATGCCGCCTCCCCCAGGCGGAATGCGGGTGCTCGGAGACGTGGTCAGCCCGCTGACGGGTCCTTCGGGCGCGGCCCACGTCTACGGTCCGCAGAAGGGCGCGACCCCCGAGCAGATCACCGAACTCGATGCGGGTCTCGTGCAGTTCGCGCATGTCCTCGGCCGGCGTGACGTGCTGGGCGCCGGGGCCGCGGGTGGTACGGCGTACGCGATGGGCATCTGGGGGGCCACGTTCTCATCGGGGGCCGCTGCCGTGGGCGAGGCGATCTGCCTGCCTGCGCTGTTCTCCGGGGCGACGGTCGTCATCACCGGGGAGGGACGCTTCGACAGTCAGTCGACGAAGGGCAAGGTCAGCGGCTATGTCGCCGATCTCGCGCGAGCGTCCGGCGCCACGTGCTGCTCGCCGCAGGCTCGATCGGCGCCGACACGAGCGGGTACGTCATCTCGCTCGCGCTGGACGAGCTCGCCGGTTCCGTCGAGGACGCTATCCTCCGACCCGGTCACCTCGCGAGACTGGCGGGCGCTAGGCTCGCACGGGTCTACTCGGGCGTGTGTGTCAACTGAGCGGCGGATGAACTCGCCTGGCCCCGGTCTCGGCGGCTTCGCGTTCGATGGCCGAGGCCGTCAACTCGGCCTGGAGAATGCCGCGGTCGCCGGCGAAGCCGGAGCATCCCCAGTCGACGAGTTCCCGTGCTTCGGCGCTGATTGCGCACGATCCCGCGAGGTCGTACACGCGAAACCGACCGAAATCGACCAGGCGCAGAGCCGCATACTCGGGTCCCGCGACGCGAGCGCACGCCGCCATCCACTCCACGCCCTCGGCTCAGAGCGCAGCACCGACCGGCGATCCCATCGGGCGCTACGATCGCGACGGCGGCCCGATGGGCGAGCACCGAACGCCTCGCTGCCGCCGGCCGGAGCCGGTTCACCGCTGCTCCGTGGCGCGAGCGAGGTGCTCGTGGCGAGCCCGCCGGAGTGATGATGAGGCCGTCGGAAGCCCTCACTCGTTCTCCCGGTCGGGTGATTTGCTCGACCTGTCACGTTCCGGCTCGATCTGCACGATCGATTCCTCGACCGCGTCGGCTCGACCAGCCGGGTGACCGGGGTCTCGGGACGGCTTCGTCGAGGTCTCGGGCTCGATGGTCAGTGCGTCCCTGATGATGCGGCGGGGATCGTACTGTCGCGGATCCAGCCGCGTCCAGTCGATCTCGTCGAATTCGGGTCCGACCTCTTCGCGAAGGCGTTCCGTGGTATCGCGTGCCAGCGTCCGCAGGCCCCGTACCATTCGGCCCAGCGCGGCGGCGGCGCCCGGAAGCCGCCGGGGGCCGAGGATGGCCGCCGCGATGATCGAGATCACCAGGATCTTCTCGAAGGTCAATCCGAACATCCGGGGTCAGCTCCCTGTCGTCACTGAGGCCGTGATTGTGGCCTCGAGACGCCGCTCGCGGCGCCGGTCGTTTAGGAGGGTGATGCCGCATGCGGCGATGTAGAGGGCGAGCATCGGCGCCGCGAGCAGGAGCATGGACAGCACATCCGCTGCGGGGGTTGCGATCGCGGTGAAGAGGCAGATGCCGATCAGCGCCCAGCGCCAGGCGTGGGTGACGGCCCTGCCGGAGACGATGCCGGCGAAGTTGAGCAGCACGATGAACAAGGGGAGCACGAAGGCGACTCCGGTCACGAGGGACAGCTTCAGGACGAAGTCGAAGTAGGCGTTCGCGTCGAGATACGACGCGGTGGAGCCGGGAGCGAACCCGGTCATCAGCTCCACGATGTGCGGCATCACCCAGACGCCGGCGGCGCAGCCCGCGAGGAAGAGGGGGAGGGCGCAGAGCACGAAACCGTATGTGTAGCGCTTCTCGTGCCGTGTCAGCGCCGGCATGAAGAAGGCGAACACCTGGTAGAGCCAGACCGGGCTCGCGAGCACGATTCCGACGATGATCGCGATCTCGATGCGCAGATCGAAGGCGGACGAGATCGACGGGAAGTTGATGACGACGGCTCGGTCTTGTGCGTGGGCTGCAGCGATGACCGGCTGGCGGAGGAAATCGAGCACGAACTCGGCGACGAACCAGCCGGCGACGACCCCGACCACGACGGCGAGTGCCGCGCGGCCGAGGCGGCGGCGTAGTTCGGAGAGATGGTCGCCCAGCCGCATGTGCCGCGCGGGATCGGAGACCCGGGGCATGGTGTCTCAGAGGTTCCGTGCGGTACTGGCTTCGCCCTCCGCCGCGGCGGCTGCCGGGCTGGGAGCGTCACCCTCTGCAGGTTCCTTGCGCACTTCCTTCTGCAGGATGCGCACCGACTGGCCGACGCTGCGTGCTAGAGCCGGGAGCTTCGCGGCTCCGAAGATCAGGACGACGACGGCGAGGATGATCAGCGCGTGCCAGCCCGTGAGGTTGCTCAACATTGGTAACTCCTTCGTTCCCGTGATGTTTTACTCGAAGCGGCTGTGCGGTGCATCGTGCCGGCAGCCTCGTTATCTATTCGATCGCACGCCAGGGCGTGCTGGAAAGCCCTTTCTTGACGGATGCTAGGACGTCTGTGACTTCCCGCGCCCCCGGCGCGGATGAGGGCAGGAGCAGTCACTGCGCCTATCAGGCCGGTCGGTCCGGCGCTCCTACGCCGCGGCCGCATCGTGAATACTCAGCCGGAAGGTATTGGCAATGCGCTGCAGCTCATCGAGCGAGATGATGAGTGGTGGCGAGACCCGCAGCCAGAAGCCGCTGACCATTCGGCTGATCACGCCGTGCTTGCGGACGGCCAATCGATCTAACATCGGCCATCAGTCCCGTCGCGCTCGCAGGTTGGACGCCGGGCGCTTCTGAGAGCTCTTCGAAGACCGAGCGGAGGTCGTCCTCGATCTGAAGGTTTCGATCGGCTAGTCGCTCCAGCTCGAGAATCTCGAGATTGGTCAATGCCGCCGCACTCACCGCGACGCGGCCCGAATACGTGCGCCCATGCCGGAATGTCGGAGCGTTCGGCCGGTCGAAGAAGGGTGCGGCAGTCGGCTTGGGCGCTTCTAGTGCGACGCGGCCGAAGTCGGGAACGTCTGCTCGCATGGACCGACCTGGCCCGGCGAAATCGTGGAGGTCGTTGCCCCGCTCGTCCACGCCGGCCGCACCAGCATGCACGCGCCCGGCCGCTCGGCTCGGCGCCGGTGTGACGCAGGACGCGACTTCCTCGCCCTGGCACATGTCGCCATTTCGGGGGAAGCGCGCATGTCGGAACTGTCATGCAATGGATGAACGAACCACGTTATGTATGCGCCCCAGCCGCCTGCGACACATGCAGGTGGAATCCGTTCTTCAACGGACCCGTGAGAGCTGCCGACACCCGGCACCCCGACGGCGCCATTCCCGCAACTCAAAGCGTCCACCTTCTACGGCGGACCGCCCAGAGGACTGCTGATGCCGCCGCCCAACGAACGTCTCCGCGGATCGGGCGCTACGATGCCCGACACTTGTGTTACGCTATGAATCGATTCAGTTTGAATCGATTCATCAGGGAGGACGAGAAGGTCGAGATGCAGCGGGTCTGTTTCACGATGCGGCTGAAGCCCGAGCGAGTGGACGACTATCTCGCCGCCCACGAGACCGTCTGGCCGGAGATGCTCGACGCGCTGACCGAGACCGGCTGGTCAGACTACTCGCTCTTCGTCGACCGCGACGCGGCACTGGTCGTCGGGTACCTCGAGACCGACGACTTCGAGCGCGCGGTCGCGGCGATGAACGAGCGGCAGGTCAACGCGCGCTGGCAGGCGACGATGGCGGGCTTCTTCGCCGAGGAGGCCGCTGCCGATTCGAGCATGAAGCGCCTGACCGAGTACTTCCACCTTCCTTAGACCCGCGCGCCGGACGGCGCGCCCACGAGCATCCATGACAATGACGAAAGGGAGACCATGACCCTCACCGACGACATCCGTTCGCAGCTGGGGCTGCAGGCGATCGAGCTGCCCTCGTGGGCGTTCGGCAACTCGGGCACGCGGTTCCGGGTGTTCGGCACCCCGGGCACGGCGCGTGACCCGTTCGAGAAGATCTCCGACGCCGCGCAGGTGCACAAGCACACCGGGCTGGCCCCGTCGGTGGCCCTGCATATTCCGTGGGACCAGGTCTCGTCGTACGCGGACCTGCGCACGCACGCCGAGGACAACGGCGTCGAGCTCGGCACGGTCAACTCGAACACGTTCCAGGACGACGACTACAAGTTCGGGTCGGTCACCCACTGGGATGACCGGATCCGCCAGAAGGCGATCGACCACCACTTCGAGTGCATCGACATCATGAACGAGACCGGCTCGCGCGACCTGAAGATCTGGCTCGCGGACGGCACCAACTACCCGGGCCAGGACTCGATGCGCGCCCGGCAGGACCGCCTGGCGGACAGCCTCCAGAAGATCTACGAGCGCATCGGTGAGGGCCAGCGCCTGGTGCTGGAGTACAAGTTCTTCGAGCCGGCGTTCTACCACACCGATGTTCCGGACTGGGGCACCAGCTACGTGCAGACCGCCGCGCTCGGCGACCGCGCGGTGGTGTGCCTGGACACCGGTCACCACGCGCCAGGGACCAACATCGAGTTCATCGTGATGCAGCTGCTGCGCCTCGGAAAGCTCGGCTCGTTCGACTTCAACAGCCGGTTCTACGCCGACGACGACCTGATCGTGGGCGCCGCCGACCCGTTCCAGCTGTTCCGGATCGTGTTCGAGGTCATCCGCGGCGGCGGCTACGCCAACCCGGACGTCGCGTTCATGCTCGACCAGTGCCACAACCTGGAGGCGAAGATCCCGGGCCAGATCCGCTCGGTCCTCAACGTCCAGGAGGCCACCGCCAAGGCGCTGCTGGTCGACACCGACGCGCTCGCCGCGGCGCAGGCCGCCGGTGACGTGCTCGCCGCCAACACGGTGTTCATGGACGCCTTCAACACGGACGTGCGTGCCGACCTGGCCGCCTTCCGCGAGTCGCGCGGCCTCCCCGCCGACCCGATGGCCGCCTACAAGGCCTCCGGCTACCAGCAGCAGATCGAGACCGAACGCGTCGGCGGCACCCAAGCGAGCTGGGCGGCTTAGTCGAGCCAACCGTTCGCGTGAACAGGATCCGCGGCCGGTCGTCCAACTCCAGTACGTACCTGCGGGCAAGAGGGACGGGATCTGGGCGCGGCTACGTGCGGGCGGCAACGCATGCGCCGCCCAGCTGAACGTGCTGGCATCTTGGGGTGGTGCGGCTCGTGAGGTCGAGATCGATCTGACGGTCGACGTTGCCTGCTGGGACCTCAACACGCTCCAGGTCCTCCCCGAAGAACAAGTCCAGTCCGTCCTGTCGGGGTTCTTCACCGCGGTCATCCGGGACAACGCCTTCTGGCTGACGACGATGGAGGTCTCGTGCCTGGACACTCCCAGCCTCGAACTTCTTGTCGCGTCTCGCGCCCAGCTCGCACAGCACCTGAACGTTTCGACTCGGGGCGGCATCAGAGCCCTCATCATCAACGAATCCCAACCATTAGAGAAAGCGATCGACGAATAATGAACGAGACCGTCGCGGCGCTCCTGGCCCGCTCGAACCGCCTCGGCGCCGACCCGAAGAACACGAACTACGCCGGTGGCAACACCTCCGCCAAGGGCACCGAGACCGACCCGGTGACGGGTGAGCCGGTGGAGCTGCTGTGGGTGAAGGGCTCCGGCGGCGACCTCGGCACGCTGACGGAGGCCGGGCTGGCGGTGCTGCGCCTGGATCGGCTCCGCGCGCTGCAGAACGTCTACCCGGGCGTGGACCGCGAGGACGAGATGGTCGCGGCGTTCGACCATGTTCTGTTCGGGAGAGGGGGCCTGCCTTTCCAGCACATTGGGATCCTAAGCTTAGAATTCCACGTGGACAAGTTGTCGCGG
>JADMIO011435046.1_pt1:0-7500 | contig 16715 bp, 26 predicted proteins | sample 8958161 | NCBI WGS metagenome assembly JADMIO01 (sample SAMN16585339, study PRJNA669376) | soil metagenome | isolation source: Crop rotation soil | place: USA: Cullars Rotation, Alabama | collected 2011
GTTATCTGCGAAAATCATGATTCCATAGTCGGTCTTTCCGCGAATAACTCGTCCGACACATTGGGCTGCCGTTCGCATCGCATCAAACGTCAAGAAATCGTTCTCTCGCACTTGATACTGCTCACGTATATACTCCAGCCGTGCCTGTAGTACAATAAGACAACCCGCAGGCCATATTCATGCAAATGCGTGAATATGTGTGTGGAGTTCGTTCATCCGTTAGCGTGTGCATCGCACCGTAACAAATAAGAAGGCACCAGAGATGCAGGCATCCATGAATGCGACATACCCTCAGGACACGGCTCTCGGTGTACACATAAGGGATCCCGAACAAGATGACACATCGACCGTAATGGTGATCAAAATCGATTCCTTCCGAAACCTTTCCACGCCCAACAGATAATAGTACGGCACCTCGCCCGGAGTCGCAAGCACTGTGAGTGAAATGCGTAAGCTGTATGGCAACGACACATGCGCACTACCCACACAGATGCCAGACCACAGACGACAGTGGAGCTCAAGATGAAGAACCGAACTCACCGTCTATAATTCTCCAAAGCCAATGCCGTCTCGGCAAAGTCTTGCGTTTCAATGAACAACAGCTTGCATTCGATGATTTTCTTTAGGATTTGAATTTCGTTCCACACGCTCACTACGTCTTCCATATACTTGTAACTTCGCACACAATTTCAGATCGCTACTACACAGATACGCGACTACACTGTCATACCTCGTGAAGAAACACACGATGCCGTCTGGAACGATCTTGCACATTTCGACAAGCAAGTATCCGAAGTTGCGAATCACAGCTGTTCAGGGTCAGATACTGGATCGCGGTTCATTCATTTCCGTATGTGGGCATACCTGGATCATTCCTGACCTCATATCGCGAAGATATGGCTACCTGATCGCTCCCTCGTGTCACAACCTGCCGTGCATAAGGATTGCCCGATCGGCACCTGTGATCAGTAAGCACCTACAAGTGGGCTCACGCAGTTTCGGTTCAGGGTCATAGGGAAGCTCTGAATTACAACAGGCTGGAAGTTCAGAATGCGGGTGTACATGTCCATAGGAGAGAGCGTGCCCGAGGTAATGACCACATTGCGAAACTTTGTGAGCACCGGCTGGATAGCTATTGATGCATCGAGACAGCTGCAGGAGCTAGTTAGCTACCGCCGAGGTCAAAGACGGACATCAAAAGCTGGGAACCGACCAGAATTCTAGTACGGGCTCAGATGTAGGGTCTCTTTCATCAGTAGGCTCAATTATGATCATGAATCCCCTCTTATACGTGCCGACCAGAGACGCAAAGTCGCACACCTCAGAACGATCTAAGTTGCCACGACCTAGCAGCTGGAACACAAAGACACGCCATACCAGCTGCACTGGAGTAAACTCCTCTATGTCTGTAATCTCCAAAGTCTTCAATAGGGACGAAAGCCGATCATGGCAAAACCTATTACCTGTGAGCCACAACATCGGCCGAACGCGCAAAGAGGTCATGTCTCACTTGAGCGGCTTCTCCTCAATCGCAGTTTCCCGCTTCAAGTTATTCAAGAATGCATTTGGCGTTTCGGAAATGACTTTGCCGACTCTCAGACGGGTCTACACACGACAATCAGAACGTGAGGCAGCGGACCATCTATTCCGGCACTCTACCTTGAGGTACATAATTAGCCGGCCAACAAGACTGATGAAATGCTCGGCTTTACGAATATTGCCAGGTACAGCCTCCTGGACCACTTCAGTTGGTAGGACTACGAACTCATCAGAAATATCGCAAGCGCTGCATGCGACCAAACTGTTCATACCCGGATTCCTAATCACCTCGTCTGTAGCCCCGATGTTGGACCTGGCGAGTCCTTCTACTAGGCGATTATACTCCTCTTGCAAGCGCTGAGCGTTCTGCTGTCGTGCCCTGCCACACCACATAAATCCCAGTGGCGCGAAGGACAACCCGATCAGTCCGTACTTGTTGACCATGCTCGTAAACTTGCGGATATTCTGCGTGCTGTGCTCGAGGGTCTGCCTTGTGAGATTCACACTCAATGCTTCGATGCACACGTTATCTGCGTATTCAATAAGGATTCAGTCAACAACGGGGATGACGCGGCTCCCTCAGTACCAATATTATGTGCCTCATCAAAGACAACAATGTTGTTCTTTGAAAGCTCTTGAGACACCATATCCGAGACCTGGACGTTGCGTTAGGCGCTCGAAGGTCATCGAGAAGCCACAAAAGCTTACCTTTGGATCGATGAGGTACTGGTAGTTGTACACGACGACATTCGCGTATTTGATCATGTGGCGTGACAAAAAGTACGGACACCTGTTGCATTCTTGGGACTTGCAGCATGTTGAGCAGCATTTCACCACACATTACCATTTATGCACATTTCCGTAGATTTTGAGGTCCTCCAGCGAATACACGCCATACGGCAACAACGTATCCCTCCCAGAATTCTCGAACTCCTAAGTAAACCTATGAGTCCGCAGCAGGCAAACCGTGCCGAAAGCTTCTAGCGGACCTCAAAGAAATCACAAGTGGGAACTCGCCCGGGATTCTGCGCTGCTTGCTCACGCACCCATGTCGCCGTGAGTTTTCGACATCCGACATCAACCATCGCACCGTCTTTGTCTTTGCTAACCTTGCGAAAGAGTCATGGACAGTTCATGATCCACCCGTAGCCAACAACGCATACATCGGGATGGATGCACAAGTTGCGCCTCGAACTCAATCCCACACAAAGCACTTTCCCTCCATCTTCTCCCATCTCCCTCTTTCGGAACTCGATTAATCGTCGCAACTCTTCGAGACACTTCGATGAAGTTGAACAAACATTTCCTGGCGGTACACCATACAGACCAACACACCTTCTCAACCTCCGGGACCGTACGAGAACAATATATCAGCTTTCCTACTTCCTATTCTGTATGTTATGCATGGGAAAGCTGTTTGTTTGCAAAGACAAACTACCGGATGCGCTAGCTGATAGGACGTTATGAGCGACAACAGCGACACTGTCTTCCCAGTTCCTGAAGGCATCTCAAGCATACAATGGCCCTACACTGATCTTTAGATTTCGAGAGACGGCTATGCAAGACACAAAACCCCCAGGCTCGCAAGATCACGAAAACGTACTCCTGCATCAAGCGCACGCTTCAGTTCCAGCATGTAATTGTACTGCTCCGGGTACACATAATCATACGGAAAGTAAACCAGCAGTCCCTCTAAAAAGAACCTTGTCGACACTTAGTAGACACGTTTGAGACGCTCGCAATGTGCCACGCACTTCATTTTCTATGTGGTAGTGCAAAAGCACCGCAATCCCTGGGGTTTAGCTAGGCGGAACCCAAATCGAATCTCCGCAAAGGCTTGCCGTCGACTCAGATCACAACCCAACAGCCATGGCGCGTGCCGAACAAACGCCCCACCAGTGTCTTCACCGAAACACAGCGCTCCTAAAGCAGCCCTTATATAATCAACAGCCACGTTCCTCGCAACAACACTCAACACATATTTCTCCCAACGCAATCCAGCAACTGCCCGACAATGCATAAAAAGAAACAAAATTTTGCCCAATGGACAATGAATAACAGCCGACCGCGCTTTTATACCCGACCCTGCACCGCTCAGCATTCTTCCTCCACGTCATCGGTGGGGTATTATTTAATACGAAATAAACCCCCTTGTTTTGATCGAAATTTGAGCCTGAGAGAAGGGGTACGGAGTCCCTGTATTTTGGTGATTTAAATGCTGTGTGTGTGTGTGTGTGTGTGTGTGTCTGTGTGTGTGTGTGTGTGTGTGTTTGCGTGTGATGTGTGTGGCAATGTGTGTGTGTGTGTGTGTGTGTTTTGTGTGTGTGTGCGTGTGCATGTCGATGTGTTCGCGTGATGTGCACGAATCCCATGTGCATCTGGCTCAGGGTGTGCAAGTGCGTAAGCACTCTCAACCTCTTATGCATGCTTTGCTGATTTCTCGCCCTCATTTGCGTAGAACGGCGGAGAGACGCTATCTATATGAAAAGACGGGCCGAGCGGCTGAATGGGCGGAAAGGGCAGTTTGTAAGTGAGAATACTAGTTGTTGCCTCGTACAACTGTATGTATGCACCCTTACAACTCGTGAGAATGAGCTAATTTCTTCCTCGTATTGGAATCAGCTCTGAAAATGAGTACCGGTATGATGTCATTCCATGGGAAGCGCTGAGATGTGCACTAAGACAGTTCCTAGCCCGTTTGGAGAAGATCGAGTCGACCATTCGTGGTTTGCAGCTGAAGCTTGAGGAAGAAACGCGCGCAAGAGTAAAGGCCGAACAGCAACTACAGGAGGCGTTAGAAAATGCTCGAGGGCGTGCCGTCTTTGAGAGCAAGATTGCTCTGAAAGAGTTAGAGGTAGGCGCTGAAATTTTGGCGGGATTTGCCACACGACCCTGATAATGTCCCAAGGTATATTGCCGAGGGCAGTTGGCGGAGATAATAAGAGAGCTGGATGCACGACTGCCAGATGCTGACCGAAAATGGCCTGCCGTTGACGTCGAAGTGTCTGAATATGTGTCGCACATGGTAAGATTCCATTAGAGACTGGCGCCGTTCGTTGTATTTATGCGATTCGCAGAGTGATGATTTGAAGGCGAAGCTTCAGGGCCCTGGTGGAAACGTCGGCAAGAGGGAATCGGGTGCTCTGCTTGATAGACATGTCCGTGTGTTGCAGCAGAAAGTGAATATTCTGGAAAGAACCGTCACGGACGTCGTTCGCGAAGGCCCAGGTTTGTTATCCGGGTTATGAATCCGGTTGTGGTCTACAGTTTTCTGACAGGGCAATACAGGGAAAGGAGCTGCTGGAGAGGGTAAAAAGAGCCCAGTCGCAGTTGGTTCGTGTTGTATTCTGGCCCCGCTTGTTGTGGTTTCTTACGGCTTTGGCCAGAGAATGGTATTGATGCCGCTGCGCGAGGTTCAATCAAATCCCTTAAGACAGAGGTGGATGTCATCAATGCCACATTGAAATCTATCAAAGAGAAGCTCCAGAAAGTGGTGGTGCGCTCTCAATCCTTTGTCTCTTGTGCGGTTTACGTGCCCAATGCGTTCTCCAGACCTTCACGAAAGATCGCGTTGTTCCGAAAGTGAACGACCTTGAACTTTCTCTCCATAACGCGATATCCTCAGGATCCGTAAGCGGCTCAGGACGTGCTCCTGTACGCTTTCTTGCACGAAACCGTTTGGGTTTTTGTTTCTGAGTCTTGAGACAGCCGCCCACGGGAACTCCTGCGGATCTGCCTTCGGCAATCGCCGAATTCAAGAATGCAGCTCAGTCCACTCATCGAGCAGCTGAGGCTCTGGCGATTCTGGCAGAGAAGAAACTTCAGGAACCATCCCAGGAGCGAGAACAGATATCTGGGGTGTTGCCGTTGTTGAGACGGCTTGTGGCTGTGCAGGATAAGGTGGGCTCCTCTCATACGCCTGCGCCATTGTGGCAGCTGGCTGAAGCTGCCACAGATAGAATCCCAGTTTCGAGTACTGTACGATATGGACGATAGCAACAGCGGTGGCCCTCGAGCGGTGGAGCTGCAGCAGAACATTAGCGATCTCACATCGCAGTTGAACCGACTGCAAGTGGCTCTTGAGGACGAGCGCGGACTGGGAGATATTGTACTCGCAAGCGCCACGACCCCGGGTATGCATTAATAGTGCGTGTTTGGTCAACAAGTTCTTATGCCTTGCAGGCAAGGCGAAGAGCCAAGCATTCTCGAAAGAATCGCTTGCGCTCGAACGGGAGCAGATCAGGAAACAGCTGGCCGAAATGGAGCGAGAACTCGCGATGCTGAACCTGTTGTCTTCGGAGTCGCCTCGAGTTTCAGTTCAGCAGGCGAACAAGTCCAATGCACCGAATGGGCAGGCAGAGATTGGGTCTCCTGCGCCTGTCATTGCAAAGCCATCTGTCAAGGCTGCGAAGGCGACGTCGGAGCCCCAGGCTCAGCCTGCCCCGGCACGTGCAGCCCCGGACACTGCAGCTGGAGATGCGCGACCCTCGCTTCAGGTACAAACCAGAAGGGAATCGGCAGAGACTCTCCCTACCAATTCGGCAGCGCCGGCACAGCAGGAGCCCGCCAAGGTCATAGCCTTGAGCCCAAAGAAACTTGAGGCAGCTCCTATTTCCCCACAGCTCGCATCACCCGTCAGTCCTACTCGTGCGGAACCCGCCGCAGATGTCGCACCACCTCAGGCAGTCCCCGCCCGAACCTCAACAGTAGTTCAGCCTCGAGTCGAGGAGCTTAAGGCGGTATCGTCACCCCCTGTAGCGGCGGCGTCCCTCATGAGCCCGGGTAGTGTGAGGACGGCCGAAGCAGTTCTGTCTCCGATATCGAAAGACGGCCGTCGCGAGAGTATACAGAGTGGCGGGGATGACGATAATTCGATGCTAGATGATATCGACGATATTCTTCCGTAGGCGTCTTGTTTAGTATATTCGACAGTAAGTTGTATTTGTCTTATACTTCTAGTCGCGCAGAGAACGCGTCCCTTCCTCCTTTGTGAACTAATACATGCAGCGTGTTCATGCTATGTTCTCGCAGCTGTCAATTCAAACTTCTCCCCGTTATGTCGATATATCTCCACCTTTTGCAGCGTACGGCCCTGCGTTTGATATATATTGAAGTGCGCAGCTCGAGTACTCGTTTTCCTATATGTTCCCGTCTTAGCGCCAATACGAGATCGGGACATACTGAAGGTATAAGGTACCGCAAGCCGCCGCTCCCGGGATCGAATATAGGGACCACTACGCCATCGAGGTCGATATGTGTCTGAAAGCCGCGGTGAATATGTCCTAACGGAGCTATATAACATAACTCTGATATTCCCACAACGAGACGGAGCCGTACCATGCAAGATTGCATCGGGTTTCCTGCGTGAAGCCTTTAACACATCTATAAGCGCTCCAACGTTCTGGAGTCCATGTCTCGGATGGTCATATCTGAGATATTCTCGTGTTCATATACGACGACACCTCGAAATCGCATAGTGCGATGCAAATCTTACATCGTTCCATGACGATTCATGATGGGATAGTGTAGGGATAGATATAGGAACCGGTTTCTAACATCCGCTCGAGCGAGCTCGGCAGAAAGCGCATCAAGCTGCTCGCCAGGCACAAGACCTTCATATACATGCCCACAATCAGCGCAGCGCAGCGATCGAGAGTAATCTGCGCAAAGATGTACCTCGAGCATGCAATCCTGTGGGTCGGCAAGGATTCAACCCAAGTACAGCTACTCCACCCTACATGCATATCAGATGCGCTCGCACCGCTTATTGCAATTTGGATCACAGTACATCGTCGGGTCCCACAAGGATCCTCGTGACCGTAGCGTTTGAATCTTCACCCAGGACATCATGAAAATGGCTGTGTACTTTCTCAGCGATTGTCGCCGGAGTCAGTAAGAATGAAGAACGCACTTCTGGAAGTATCTCCCATCGACAGCGTCGTGCGTATACTGATCGTGATT
>JADMIO011435046.1_pt1:12500-16715 | contig 16715 bp, 26 predicted proteins | sample 8958161 | NCBI WGS metagenome assembly JADMIO01 (sample SAMN16585339, study PRJNA669376) | soil metagenome | isolation source: Crop rotation soil | place: USA: Cullars Rotation, Alabama | collected 2011
CGTGGTGCGAGTAGGGTCGTCATTCTATGCCGCTGGCGGGTTCGGTTACGTTTCAGATCCAGGTGCTTATTCATTGCCTCGTGCTTCGACGATCGTGTGTGTTGACGTTGATGCAGAGTCTCTACGATTCCTTGCATCAAGCACGGGAGGGAAGGCGTTTGATCTGTCCGCCATCGTGAGCGGGGATATGGGTGGTGAGTGTTCGGGTCAATCGGTCCGGAGTTCTCTTGTGCTGAAATCACACAGTCGACACCCAAGATATACATTCGGCAATATATTTAAGGAGTATCGAAAGCAGTGATTCTCTGGACGGCCTTTCAGCACACCGTGCATCGTCCATACGTCAAGCCTTAGGGGGCAAGACCCTTGGCTATGCCGATGAGGTAACCAACTCGGCAATCAATCCGCCTTTGTTATTTCTCCGGCTTACCCACCTGGTAAGATGATCGTGGACAAGACCTTAGAGATACATCAATTGGTGGCTATAGAGAATGCGTATCCATGGATTGGTATGCCCGCAGAACCGCGAGTGTTATCGCTCAGCCTGTGGGTCTAACTTGTGAATAAGGGGAACCACCGCCAGTTCCACAGTTGCGAGTGTCTGCCATGAATCTCTACCAGGTCACTCCTATCAGACCAGCACAGTTGATAGAGATGCGATTGCGTGAGGGGTTCAGGATTCAGTATATTCTAGTCGGAACAAGGCCAGATCCGGGAGCGGAAGCCACCGAAGGCAGTATGTATACATCTTGATCATGGGCCAATCTCGCCAATGCGCTAGCATATCTTCAGTATTCATCAAGCTGGTTGCTGAATGGCAGCTTCACATTCGAGTGGAATACTGTATTGTGGCATCTTGGCCGTTGCTCGCAGATCTCACGGCACTGGAGGAGCTGTCCTCGGCTTCCGGTGCTCGCATCCTCACGCCGGCCCGGGACAAGGTGGAAGTTTACGGCAAGCGATCCCAGTTCAAAATGAAGAACGATACCGCAACCATTGGGTTGTCACTTGTGGCCAGCTATGAGTTCCAACGGCAATACATATCATATCAGGTCAGGTGCTTGCCAGCTTTGAATGCAAGGAAGATTCGCTAACCTCCACTTTAGTCTGGAACAGGCCATCCGCTCTCACCCACTCCGGCGAGACTAGAGAGTTTCCTTATGATGATTCAAGAGTGCGACCGCACTCTGTCGAGACTTGTGCATACCGTTATTGCGAGATCGTACCTTCAGGGTGCTCTGACAGCGGGTGCGCGTTTGTCTAGAAATTCTTTGCAACTTATGCTGAATTTTCTTCAGTGAAGCAGTCCAGGGCCTCCGACAGAGCGGTCGAATTGGATCAGGGTTTGCGGTCTCTTGTTCAGCAGCTGTCTACGTTGCCTACCCACGTACGTGGTCAAGCTGAATTTGTGCTTCTGATGTCGACTGACTCCGGTTAGTATTGGCATCGCTGGTTCAGGGTTGAACGCATCGAAGTATTGCTAAGGCCTGACGAGGAACATAGTACGAAGCACGTTGTATGGGAATGCTGTTGTGGTGGCTGACAAGACTTTAGGGGAAATGCTCAACCCCAAAGCTATTGCTGTGGGTGTCACTGCAGTCTTTTCGGACGCCAACTACGATATATCCAACACGGCGCTTATGCAGGTAAGGGAGGCCGGTATGACCGACGAGTTGATCGCTTCTTACCTCTTGGCCAGATATGTCAGAAATGGGCCTCATTAGCACTTTCGCGTCATACGTTCCTGCGATTCAACGAAGTCGAAGACAAGGCCAGTGGAGGAAGCGCCACATCCAAGGCAAAGTAAGAACTGGAGCGGTCGTAACGTTTTATGGAGCTTGGCTAAAGTGCACGACCAGGACAACGGAGCGTACTATTGCGCCTGGATTTTGCCACTTGCGTTTGAGTTGGGAAACAAGAAGCTGTGTAGTCATTCGCCTGGCATTTTTCATGATGCCTGTCCTCAAGTGTCTCGATATGACTGCCGAACTGCGATCCAGTATTCAGGTGGCCGGAGTATCTACTCCAGAGAAGGAGTTCTATATCGGACCGAAGGTGAGCAAACCGCAAGCATGGCTGCTCACAATCACTTCTCGTTCTTATTCGGAGTAGCCCCTGCGGCAGTTCTTAGTGCGGTATGAAGATGTTCCTCGACTAGCCGCGCAGACGGCACCGGTCGCTCCTGTTCCGATGCCCTCACCTGCGCTCGATCCCGCTATGACTGCAATGTTTCGTCCTCAGGGGAATGCTACTGTATCCAACGTCCGTCTGGTTCCTTCCCTCGCCGGAACGTACCCTGTGTTATACAGTTTCATGAAAAGCAGAAAGCACGTAGATTTGCATGTCAACTGCTATATTGCGTGTCCTGATTGTGCGACAGGACCATTTGGGATGTTGAGCATGACAGCATCGCAGAGGTGGCCGTCGAGCTCATAGTCCGGGAGCGAATCAACCAAGGCTTTTTAACTGCAAACCACGGCGTGTTTTCTTTCTTCAAAGAGGTTAGTTTCCGCGTCGTCTGTGAGCGAAGTTCATCTGTGCGTAATTGCGCCATAGATCACTGTTTGGATCTCGTTCAACTATGGCACGAACCCGGCATCGTTGAAACCCGGAGACTTCAGGAGGAGTTCGGTATTGTTGGAGTATCTCATATTCAGAACTCACAACCAAAGGTGAGGTTCGCGTTTTGAATGCATCAAGGATGGTGGTCTAACGTATCGCAGAGTGATAACCGAGGCTTTGCTCGAGCCTCAAACCGCATACAGATATTCTTTTAGAGACCCCTCCGACTCTGTGGAGCTACTTACAGAAGTCAGTATTATAGGACGCGAAGTTCTGCCGTGCCCTTTGCTCATGTGCGCCTCAGTCACAGCTTGTGCAGCGCATTTTCAGCGATATATTCGAGGCAGATATGCGCATCTTAGCTTCTCTTTGTTCATTCCAGAAGGTCGTGGTTCTATGCGGAAACAAGAATCAAAGAAAAGATTCCATTCCTGGAACCGTAGTGTTACGGTCTCCTCTTGTGGGTTCGCAAGTACGCAGAGCGGCGTACTTCTTTATGCGGTCCTGTCTTTAATCTGGCCTTAGGAACGATCCGTCCCCTTTAAGATCTCGACGGTTCTGGAGCGCTGTAGAGGTTCTAGGAAGAGAAACTACTTTCCTGTCCTGCACCCAAACGAAAGGGCATCAGCGTCTCGTGGTCGCTCGTCTTCTATGGACTCTCCGTCTCCTCAAATCTTAGATGCACGGCCCAAGTCGAGACGAACGTCCGTTGCAGATTCGGTTGTGCGCTCTAGGTTGTCTATTCGCGTGGATGAGGATGCAGGACGGGTGAGATTGCTCCTGAATGTCGATGATATGTCAGCAATCACTCGCGGAAAGATGGTTGGAGTCTCATCGAATTAATTACGTGTGAATGGTCACTGTGACTCATCAGTGGATAAGGAATCGCCTCGCTCTATTTCCTCGGAAAGCGTTCATGCAATGCAAGATGGTCCTACCGTTGGTATGCCCGGAGAATTCGCTACGCGTTTGTTTGTTGTTTGCTCCGGGCGGTTGACACCCCTTTAGTGGATGAAGCAGGCATTCTTGCCGGCAATCGCCTGTTGCACCAAATGTTTGAGAATGCCCTACGTGCGCTCTGCGATGCCGAACTACCCGTTACCGCTGATGATATCGAAAAGATTTGTCAGCGAGATGGGTACGCTGTCGGCAAGATCGAGTACTTTGTGCGAGTCTAATGTCCGTGCTGCAGCATCCCTGCTCGCCATGGTCTCCGATGTTTCGCCAAGAAAATTCACAGCCGATCTGTCATTTTGGTAGTGCTGCCCTCGTTCGAATCTATCACTTCGGTTTCACGAATATCGTCGGGTACGTTTTCATTACATCCGAATATGCTTTATACAAGTCTAAGAAATCGCTCGGTAGCAGCAGATTTGGTTGAGGTAGCCGAAGACGCGCAAGCCGAATCGGAGTCAGGACAATTCAGGTGTGCATGCGAACTCGTGTAGAGTTCGGGGGTGTACTGATGTGTTAGCAGGGATATTCCTTTGTATACTTACGACTGCCATCGCATAGACATTGACAGCATGCAAAGAGAACAGTAGGCGGTGAGTCCGCTTCTCCCAGCTGGTCTCTGAGCGCTAAGAATGGTCAATTATAGATCTAAGATTGGTGAGCGGGCATATGCGGCGGTCGATCGTCTTCATGTCGATG
>JADMIO011201765.1_pt1 | contig 16712 bp, 13 predicted proteins | sample 8958161 | NCBI WGS metagenome assembly JADMIO01 (sample SAMN16585339, study PRJNA669376) | soil metagenome | isolation source: Crop rotation soil | place: USA: Cullars Rotation, Alabama | collected 2011
GCGACAACTTGTCCACGTGGAATTCTAAGCTTAGGATCCCAATGTGCTGGAAAGGGAATGCGTCAGGGAGGCGGCCAGGTGCGGGCCAACGGACCGACCTGAAATAGTCAGGGGCATCGCCCCTGGGATGCGTCCCGCGCCACGCGAAAGCCCCACCGTGGCGTCCTATCGCGTGGGCCGCAGAGCGCCGTTGGCGCTTAACGTCGTCTGGGACCGCGGACCAGGCCCGATGCCCCCGGCTATCACAGGTTGGGCCTTCGGCCCACAATTGGCCATCGGCTGACGTTATTCAGGCAGCTTATTTGACGCGACTCCCAAAATGCCCTATAAGCTCCTCGCCCTCGACATCGACGGCACCCTCGTCAACCTCCGCGATGAGGTCTCGCCCGCGACCACCGCCGCCCTGCGGCGAGCCCGCCGCGCCGGGATCAAAATCGTCCTCGCCACCGGCCGCCGGTACAGCCGCACGCTCCCCTTGGTCCTGCCGCTCGACATCGACGCCCCCCTCATCACGGCCAGCGGCGGACTAATCAAAGACCCCTCCGGGCACCGCACGCTGTTTGCCGCCCGGTTCGATCGCTTCGCCCTGCTCGAGACGCTGCGGCACGTCGCCGCCCGCGGGTACGAGGCCGTGCTGTACGCGGACACCTTCGATCAGGGGTTCGACTTCTGGTGCCCGCGGCTAGACACCCCCTCGCCGGAACTAGGCGAGTTCCTGCTGCACAACGCCGGGTGCGAACGGGTCGATCCCCTCGTCATGTCCGCCCCGCCCGAGGGCATCTTCGCCGCCTTCGCAATGGGGACGAAGGACCAGATGCTGGCTCTCGCCGGGGAGTTGGAGCGGCGGCTGCCGGACGACCTGGCCATCCACGTCCTCCGCAGCCCGCGGTACACCGGCTTCATGTGCGAGATCGGCGTGGCCGGCGTCAGCAAGTGGTCCGGCGTGCAGCGCCTGGCGGAAACCTGGGGCATCACCGACGACGAAATCTGCGCCGTCGGCGACGACGTCAACGACATCCCCATGATCCAAGGCGCCGGCCTCGGCGTCGCCATCGGCAACGCCCTCCCCGCCGTCAAGGCCGCCGCCGACCGCATCGCCCCGCCCCTGGAATCCGACGGCCTGGCGACGGTGGTGGAGTGGGTGCTGGGGGGCACGAATGCGGAGTGAGTGGTGTGGGCGAGCGGGGTGAGGGCGAAAGGCAGCACATCGTTGAGAATGTGCTTCGCTCGGTGGCGACCGGGATTTTTCTGGCCAAGCGCCGTGTGGGCCGAACAAGTGGGAATCGTGTTAGACGGACGGGACGGGGGGTGGATGTACCCGGCGGATCCTGAAAGGGGCCAGCAGGTCCGCCAGCGCGGCACGGGTGGCCTCGATCTTGGCCGCATGGTGGCCCAGCGCCAAGGCCATCACCTCGCGGTCATAAGCCGCCGCGAGGCGGTCGTAAAGGCCCTTGGCCTGGGCCGCGACCTGGAAATGGGCGGCCCGGCAGAGGGTGCTCTGCTGGTCCAGGATTTACTCGGCGAGTTTGTGTTGGCGTAGGGGTCGAGTGGCAGGAATTATCTCCCGTCAATAATGAGGCCCATCGCTGCCAAGCCGGTGATCAGGGTGTCCAGGTCCGTCACCGTCGGCTGGATGGTCGGGCCGAGGCCGAAGAATCCGAGGGTCCAGGACGAGCCATCATAATCAGCGTAGATCAGACCGTTGAGAATTGACACGTGCAGTGGATCATTGCCCAGGACGTCGCATAGACCAACCTGACCGCCGCTCCACGTCAGCAGCGGAGTGGCACCATCGGTGTCGAACAGGACACGATTGTTCCAGTCGATGGAGGCTCCGCTGCCGTTGTTGGTGTCGTACAGGAGCCGGTTCTGCCAATCCACCGCAATGTAGCCGCTGGAGTCGTTTAAACTGCGGTTGACATTCCAATCAATCGACTGGAAGCCGTTCGCGTCGAAGATTACGCCGGACCCAACAGCAACCTGACTATAGCTGCCGACGCCGTTGATGTACGGCCCGGACGGATCGAAGACGTTGGCTCCGCCCGGTCCGGTGAGCGTGTGGGTGTCGAGGTCCAAATCGCCGCCGAGGGCCGGCGCGGGGTCGTCGGCGACGGCCGAGATGGCGGTGGGGTTTAGTCGGACGTAGCCGTCTTCCGTATCGAGGTTGGCCGTGTCCTGCACCAGGTAATAACGGTCACCGTCGGTGACAGCGATTATGTCGGCGACGTGTATGTCCTCGGCGGTGAGGGTGAAGCGTTCGGTGTCGTCGGCAACGGTGACCAGCTTGGGGCGGCTGTCCGCCAGGGTCAATAAGTCGGTTTTGAGTTTTTCGCCCGCTTCGCCCGGCGTGCTGTCGGGGACTTCGATACCATTGTGATTCATCCAGTCTGACATGGGGTGCTCCTGTGCTTTTCGGATAACTGCAAAAGAAAATGGTCGAGTTGGTTAGGTGCGGCGTTCGTCGGCGACGGTGATCAGCTTCGGACCGGCGTCGGCTAACGTCAATAAATCGTTCTTTAGTTTTTCGTCCGCCTCGCCCGGCGTGCTGTCGGGGACTTCGATACCTTTGTACGTGTTCCAGTCTGACATGGGGCGCTCCTTTTGTTTGGCTAATTGCTAATTGGCTGCTGTTCCTTTTGCTGCTGCTCGTCCTGTTGATTCTCCATATTATCACGCTTCCAGTACATCATTTTGCAAGACGCGCCAGCACCAACTATGGCAGACCCATAATGACGCCCGGAAAACGTGCTGAAAGACCTTGCAATCCAGTTGAGGTAACCCTGCTGCCGCGGACGACCACTTTTGTGAGAACGTGTAGGTTGAGGAATTGAATTCCGTCGTTCCCCACGCATGTGTCTTCTAGGTCCAAGAACTCAAGCGACTCGCATCGGCCCAAATGCGCGCACACTGCATCGCCGACCAGAGTCTTGCTTAGATCCAACTGGTGGAGATGTTTTAGATTTGGCATTTCCACAATCGCACCATCAGTAACTTTGCACCCAGATAACCGCAATACCTGAAGGTCCTCACAATGCCCGATGTACATTAGCCCGTCGTCATCAGTATTTGTGTCACTGAGGTCCAATGACTGTATCGGATGCGATGAGAATGATTTAAAGCCTTGACCGGTAATCTTGGTGTATCGCAGACTAAGATGCCGCAAGGTCTGCACTGAAGCCAACGAAGCGATCCCCTGGTCGGTGACACCAGTCGAATCCAGGCTTAAGATGGTCAATGACTCCATCTGCAAGAGCATACGTATACAGCGATCGTCAAATTCTAATGAAGATACATGTAGCTCCTTAAGGTTACGAATACTTGAAAGGAGGGCCAAACCGTCGCTGCCCCCATGCCAGTCTTGCAGGACTACAGATGCAAAACGGTCAGCATTTGGAGAACATGTAAACGTGACCTCCCCCCCGAGTGCTTCAATTCTCGTGATTGCGCGCTCCTCCCTCGTTAGTTCGCGATATTGCCACAATATCATGGCGGAAGCCGTAACAACCAGGAACAATGTCCGAATGCTGAACTGAAAACGGCTTTTTGGTGACATAGGTCCTTGCCTCCTCGTCGTCGGCGCGGATTTTCAAAACCTTCGCTCGTGTCAGGGCGTTGCGCTTTTTGTACCCTCGTGCCCCGGCAAAGTGTTCCAGCGATCTGCTGCATCTTTGAATGCGGTGGGTGCTTTGTTGCTGGCCGATGGAGCCGGGTTGAATTCAACATTGCCATTGGAATCAACATAAAGACCCCAGTGCAAGCAGGCAAGAACGACAGGAGCTTTTGGGTCCCAGCAGATCGCGCACGACCATAATTCCAGCCCCAAATCACGGTCTACCTGCTTAATCCCCGGCTAGTCTCGCAATTCCGCAGGAGTACGAATCGCTGCCATTCCCGGTCGGGCACTCAGTATGCGCCGGGCTTTCCTGATGGCCCAGATGTGAAATAGGGATTTCTCGCCTCTTCATCTCTATCAATAAACCAGCCTTGGTTGGCAGCAAGTTGTTGATCCCAGCCTGCCCTCGCCCAAAGCATGGGCGTGAGCTTAGGATCCGCATAGCCGCGATTCACCTCGTAGGTGGTCTGGAAAAAGGTTCCTCCCTTCTTCCTATACCTACCAATCTGAATAATCCCGAGCTTCTCACAATCGCCGCATTCGGGGGATAATGCAACTTGCATTTGGACGTAGACTCCAAGATCCACCGCCGCACCCGCGCCCGCGCCGCGTTGATATTTGCCCTTGTAGGCCTTCTTAATGTCGAATGTTACCGAGCACTTTTGAATATTCCGGCAGTTATTGGCGATGTAGGGCTTTGCCACACCCTTTGCCGGAGCCAGCCATCCAGCCTTGGGATCGACCGTCCCCAACTTAATTGCCGACGCAATGCCGCTTGCTTCTTCCCATTTATCAATTGCGTCAAGCTCTTCAATAAGTCCCAGTGGATCACTGTATCGGAAAGGGTTCTGCCGTGTATAGGAATACAAACTTTCCCACGCGCCGATGGGATCTCGCTGAATCCACAGCCCAAGAAAAGGCTGCAGGACACGAAATCTGACAGAGTAAAGACCGCTTATGATATTGCACCGGTAGCTACAGAACAACGATTCCCAAAAGAACGCGCTCGAATTGGGCTCGATCAGTATAAAGCCCTCATTTAGGAACAGCGGGACGCCGTAGGGTGAATAGGCGTAGCGCTCGCGCATTTCGCCCGTGGTGTCGCAGACGGCGATCACGTTCCAGTTGGCGTCTTGGAGGGCGTAGAGGCGCTCATCCAGCACTCCTTCAATAGAGCGGTCGCGGAAGATCAGGTCGTCGATGTAGCGGAGGCCCCACAGGAACTGGCGGTCGGGATCAGCGGATGATGGTTCGACGCCGAGACGTTCTTCGAGGACTTGCCAGGAATCGGAATAGTAATAGTGGCGGAGCGTGGGAGCGAGTTCCATTGTCATCCAACCCTCGAGCGTCATCAGCCGCCACTGGTCGAGCGTGAGGGTCTCCCACGTCAGGCCATCGGCCTCGGCGGAAAGCGTCCGGCGCATGAGGCCGTCGTACTGGTTGAGCTGGATCACCGCCGCCGTGTCGGTATCGATCACGCGGACCAGGCGGTTCCAGGCGTCATAGACGGCGGTGAACCCGGCGGCCGGGTCGGCCGGTTTCGGCATCGACGTCATGTTGCCGGCCCGGTCGTAGGCCGGTTGCACCCAGGCGGGGCCGGCCAGCGCCGTGATGCCCGTGATCTCGTTGGCCGGGTTGGCGGTGCGAGTTTGATCGAGGGCGGCTAACGAACCGGATTGATTGTCGAACCCGGAGAACCGGTCCCAGTTGCCGGTGGCGTCCAGGCCCCAGGCTTGCGAGAAGGTCACGGACTCAAGCTGCGGACGAGAGCTTAGCCTTCGCGCGCCATTGTCGCGTGCTATATTCCTATCTCGCGCGTTGGCGACTGTCCCACTCATGGTCACATCGCATGTCCAGCAGGGGCCGGTATTGTCGCGTTCGCCGGCGCGCAAGCGGCCAGCAAAGCCGCCAGCGCGGCTTGCGCGCCGGCGAGCCTGCTGACGGGTAACGCCTCCGCCGCCATCGCCGGCGTGACCTGTCTGCTGATCCGCTCAAGCTGCACCAACGCCGCCTGAGCGAACCCTCCATAGATGCCACGGATGTGCTGCCGGGCCAAGTCCGCGAGGCTGTCTTTCACATCGCGCATGATGTGCTCCGGTATCATTCTGCCGGTTGAACGTTAAATAAGCCGTAGCCTACGGTCTGGCCGAGGGCGGCTAGTAAGTCGTTGAACTTCTCGACGATGTCGCTACCGTCCCCCGCCGCCTCAGTGACACTCAGCAATCCCCGAGGTGTAGCACCGAAAAACCCGATCTCGCCTTCCCCGCCGCCGCCGGTGCCGCCCCATGTCAACACTGTATCCTCTGGGTAATAGCCAGATCGCAAGCTTCCGTACACATCACCTGGATCAATACCGCCGTAAACATTGAACCCCCATGTCAGCAATGGTTTGTTAACTGTCGCAACAGGATCATAGGCGGATAGTTGGCGATTCTGCCAATCCACGGAAATCTTCTCGTCGCTGTCGAGCATTCGGCCGCTGGTTGCGCCCGGCAGGATCCCGTCCGCGTAAAGCCACAGCTCGCCCTCGCCGTCGCCACTATCCGGCTGAATGACATTACCGTAGCCTTCGGCCATGAGGACGCTATTGCCGATGTCCAAAGTCGTCTGGACATACACGCGGCTGCCGAAGGTGCCGAGGCTGACGTCTCCGTTACTGCCACCGTTCAGCGACTCTCCAATCGATACGATGCCGCCGCCCCACGTCAGCAGCGGCGTTGATTCGTCATCGTCTAATAGTTGTCGATTTTGCCAATCAAGTACTTTGACCTGGGAGCCCCACAGGTCCGAATATAGACAGTGCTCATCCCAGTCGAGAGCTTTGTGCGGATCTCCTCCGGCATTGGCCAATAGTTGATGTTGCCCCACGTCAACGGACGGACATGCCATACCGTCGTTCCAGGTCAGGGCCGGCGTATTGAAGAGCTTTATGCTGCCATCGTAGATGTCATGAGTGCTCAGGTCCAAATCGCCGCCGAGTTGCGGCGCGGGGTCGTCGGCGAGGGCCGAGATGGCGGTGGGGTTTAGTCGGAGATAGCCGTTTTCGCTGTTGAGGTGGGCGGGGTCTTGGACCAGGTAATAACGGTCGCCGTCGGTGACGGCGATTATGTCGGCGATGTGTATGTCCTCGGCGGAGAGGGCGAAACGCTCGGTATCGTCGGCGACGGTGACCAGCTTGGGGCGGGTGTCGGCCAGGGTTAATAAGTCGTTCTTTAGTTTTTCGCCCGCTTCGCCCGGCGTGCTGTCGGGGACTTCGATACCATTGTGATTCATCCAGTCTGACATGGGGTGCTCCTGTTCTTTTCGGATAACTGCTAAATACAAATGGGCGAGTCGGTTAGGTGCGGCGTTCGTCGGCGACGGTGACCAGCTTGGGCCGGGTGTCGGCCGGGGTCAACAAGTCGTTCTCGAGTTTTTCGCCCGCTTTGCTGGGCGTGGCCTCGGGGACTTCGATACCTTTGTACGTGTTCCAGTCTGACATGGGAGTCTCTTATTTTGGAAATCGCGAATACAAAACCCTTCAGGTTGGTTAGCACGCACCGTCGCTCTCGCGAGGTGCGACCTATCGAGCGGGAGCGTGGTTAATTGCTATCGGAAACCCCTGTTATGTTTTACGGCTCTTCCGGGTTTTCAGTGGGAACCTGGGCGTCCGGCTGGTCACGTGAACCGGCTTAAGCCGTCTCGGTTGGCAGCGATTCCGCAGCTAGGCAGGTGTTCGATTTCCTTTGATTTGCAGGGAAAAGTACCGATTTAGTGGCCGTCCTACGCCAAAGCAGGCCCCCAAGCCGCAAACTGCCCCCCAAGAGTCATTGAACGCCCGACCATGCCCCGAAAATCCGACGCTCCCAGGCCAACCCACTCAAAAGCCGGAATACCCTGTTTTACTCACCGGGGCGGTCCTCTCTGATCTAATACTGGGCCTCAAAACCACTAGCGGTTTGGTGGATTGCACCTGTTGCTGTCAACCAAGCGATAAGGTTACATTCATATTCATCGACTATTTCATTACGCCACGAGCCGACGATTGTATTGTCGATTTCTCGTAATGAATCTATGATATTGTCCATCCACCAAGTGCATGAAACGGCTTCATGGATTTGTGCGGTCGACAAGCTTTCAGTTGAAAATCGCGATCTAAGAGCGACAATCTCTGGAAGCCAGCGTATAAATTTGGCGAAGACAAGGCGGCGAAATACACTAGCGAAACTCTCGTCCTTTATCCACGAGGATTGAGGAAATTGCCCATCGACCAAAAGACCGAGAGTGAACCACAGCTCATCCATTCCTTCAATAATGAACTGCGCCCACCGTGTTGGCTTCAATCGCTCCCATCCGAAGAGTTCTCTCGAGTGTCCGATCCAGTACAACCGCCAATGGCTGGTCGCGTCATTTCGCGTCAGCCCATAGAGGGTCCTTCCAAGGATCAATTCACCCGTATTGTCCGGAAATGCCATCGTTGGCTCGTGCGCTGTTGCCGCCCGTATGCTGCCAAGCCGCACCGCGCGCGCAATGATTCGTCGCCAATTCGACCTCGTCGTTGAAAGGGTTCCAAACAGAGCTGTCGGGAATGTTAGGGAGTCTAGCATAGGCGCAGTTACGCAACATATGTCCTATTATACCAAATCAGCCGTCATGGAAGCGGAATTAGGTTCCGGAGTGGAAATACGCGGGACAATTCGGAAACGGTCCAATATAGTACTGTGGCAAATGCCGCAACAGAGCCCCAGAATGCCGTCTCTTCAAGGACCTTCTTCACCACAGTATTCTGTTCTTGTTTTTGTCTCAGACGCTCAGGGATTCCGACGATGGGAATTCGCGGAGGATCAGCCCAGTTGTACAAAATAAGGCCATTGTGACTAAACTTCCAAGTCAGAGTCCCACAGCCCTGAGAGGATTCTATCGGTCCTCCATTTACCCCCGCGTGATGGCCTGATCCTGGGCTAACACGAAATCCACATTGATTCAGCAAGTTGACGTAGTCCGCAACTGCTACTGGTCCGGCAGTGCGACCGTGCAGCGAGTCATGCTTGATTTCGTACACTTCGCCGGTGTTTAAAGGATCTAGGCCATCCATTAAGACCAAGTCCGGGCGGCGCTTGCTGCAGCACGGGACCGGTGGCTTGTCAAAATGCATACGCGAGATGGTCGAGATCGGCCAATCAACATACACCGGCTTGTCTTTGCTCTTATTCTGAGTCTGGATATCCATACTGATCAGAATGTGGGCCAGTCGACCGCAGGCGAGTGATATTCCGGCCTGTTCAGTCTCCGTCTCAATCTTGCTGTCCTCGCCAACGCCCGCGTCATCAATGGACCTGCCCGACGGCGTATAGGCAAGGCGTTCAAGGGCATCTCCCGGGGACGTGTCCTGCAGTCCAAGCGGGTCCGTTAAACCAACTGGATTGCTCCGAACGTAGCGTAATAAGTTTGCCGCATTTCTGAACGGGTCGCGATTAAGCCATCCGCCGAGGACAGGCTGAAGGTCCCGAAAACGCGCTCGATATAAGCCAGTGCTGTGCTCATGACGATATCCACAGAACAGCGTCTCCCATGCAAACCCGCTGGCATTCGGATGGAGGGGGGTGAAATCGAGGGCCAGAAACAACAGCATGCCGTAGGGCGAGTAGGCGTAGCGCTCTTTGATTTCGCCCGTGGTGTCGCAGATGGCGATGACGTTCCAGTTGGCGTCTTGGAGGGCGTAGAGCCGCTCGTCCAGCAACTCATCCGTGGTGCGGTCGCGGAAGATCAGGTCGTCGATGTAGCGGAGGCCCCAGAAAAATTGGCGGTCGGGAAGCGGCGAGACGCCGCTTGTACTACCGAGGCGCTCCTCGAGGACTTGCCAGGAGTCGGAGTAGTAGTAGTGGCGGAGGGTGGGGGCGAGTTCCATCGTCCGCCAGCCGTCGAGGGTCATCAGACGCCATTGGTCGAGCGTCAATGTCTCCCAGCAGAGGCCGGAGCATTCGGCGGACAACGTGCGGCGCATCAGGCCGTCGTACTGGTTGAGCTGGATGACGGCGGCGGTGGCCGTGTCGATCACGCGGACCAAGCGATTCCAGGCGTCATAGACGGCGGCAAAGCCGACGGTCGGGTCGGCCGGCTGCGGCATGGAGGTCATGTTGCCGGCGCGGTCGTAGGCCGGTTGGACCCAGGCGGGACCGGCCAGGGCCGTGATGCCGGTGATCTCGTTGGCGGGGTTCGCGCCGCGGGTTTGATCGAGCGCGGTGAGCGTGCCGGATTGGTTATCGAAGCCGGAAAACCGCGACCAGTTGCCGGTGGCGTCCAGGTTCCAAGCCTGAGAGAAGGTCACGGATTCGAGGCGGGCGGACCCCGACCCTCCCCCGGCCCCTCCCTGGGAGGGAGGGGGGTCGTCGGAGAGCAGGCCGCGGGCGGCGGACTTCAACCGGTGCAGGCGGTCATACGTGTAAAGCTCGTCGAACTGCGCTTCCGCGTCGCGGGCGACGACGTCCCGGCGGAACGTGCGGTTGCCGGCGGGGTCGTACCCATATTGAATGCGGGCCACATCGTCCTCGGTCCCGGTCCAGCGGCAGTCGGTGACGCGGTCGAAGCTATCCAGGCCGACATACCGCGCCGGATCAGAGTCGGAGAGCAGGGAGTAAAACACGCCGGGCGTGACGTAATCGACTTTTACCGGCGCGCCCAGGCCGAGGTAGGTGTACTCGACCGCGCCAGTCTCGCCGTCGAAATCGATGGCCTCCACACGGCTGAGACGGTCGTTCTTGTCGCCCGGCGAGCCATAGTCATAGCCAAGCTCGCGGCCGTTCGGGTACGTCACGCCCGTGCGGCGAATGGTGTTGTTGGTCCGGCCCACATCATCGCTGCCGGGTGCGTAGGCGTATTCAATCTTCGGCGTGATATCCGTATCCACCGTGCCGCCATGCTCCTGCCACTCGGTCACAAGCTGGCCGAAGTCGTTGAACGCGAACTGCACGTCGTTGACCGCCGCGTCGTCCGTATCGAAGCTCGTCACGTGCTCCGGCAGGCCCCGCTCGTCGTAGGTCCGCGCGATCTTGGCCACGGCATCGTCGATGCCCGACCCGAACTGCGCTACGGCATCCGCCGTCTGCCGCCCCAGGCGGTCCCGCGTAAACTCGTGCCGCGTGCCGTTCTGGTCCGTCGTGCTGACCCGCTCCCCCTGCCGATTATAGACGTGGAAGACGTGGTCGCCGGCGTCGGCCGCATCCGGATAGACCTCCTCGACGAGCAGATCATTCCGCGTGATGCCGGAAGTCTCCGGCGACGTGCCGTACACGTACCGCGTGGTCTGGTCGCCGGTGGCCGCGTTGACGGCCGTGAGAGAGGCGACCTGCCCGGCCGCGGTGTACGACTTGCGGACGGTGATGTTCGTGTCGATATCCGACATGAGACCCCCTCCACCGGCAACCTCACGCGGAGCGTGAGGAATACAATAAGCGCAGCCGGCCTCACGCGGAGCGTGAGGAATACAATAAGCGCAACCGGCCTCACGCGGAGCGTGAGGAATACAATTGTCGATCACCTCGATCTCCCGCCCGGCGTGGTCGCGGTTGACGCGCGTGACCTTGCCGGCGGGATCAACCGTCTCGAACGCCTCGCCGCGATCATTATAGCGGACCTGGCTAACCAGCACATCGTCGGTCGAGTCGGGCGGGACGGAACTTCGGTCTTCCGGGAACTCCGCCGTGCCGTAATTCGCGGCGGCGATGGTGCGGCCCGACCCGTCGGTCCAGGCATCGGCGCGGGTGGTCCGGGCCTTCGGCTGCGTGTCGTCATCCGCCAACGAACCGGTGGTGCCGTCGGCGTCGTCCCGCCGCCGCTTGATCGTGCGGCGGGTCGCGTTGCCTGCCTCATCGTACTCCTGTTCGGCTTGCTCCATCACCACGTCATGGTCCAGCACGATGGCGTTGGAGATCGGATTATAAATACGCGCGTAGGGGATTGGCGGCGGCAAGGACTCGTACTCTTCGGCGTAATACCCGGTGTACGTGGCCGTGACGCGGCCGACGGCGTCCCGCTGCGTCTTGGTGAACAGGTCCGCCCCGGCCGGCTTATTGCAGACCTCGTTGCCGGACTGGTCGAACCAGCGGTCGCTGACGAGGGCGTTGCCCACGGCGCCGGTATCCGGATCGACGGCAAAGGTCGCCGTGCGGAACACGCGGTTCCGCTTATCATAAAGCTGCTCGCTCCGCGCGATCCGCGTGGAGTCGCCGCTGACTCGCTTGGCCCGCTCCTCGGCCGTTACGCGGTCCAGGTTGTCGTACTCGGCCGCGCTCTCGAACTGGTGCGTATCGTCCAGAATGAAGCGGCTCATCGTCCGCCGGTCGCGAAAGTCGTATTCGTGCTCCGTCACGCGGTTGTTCGCGGTATCATCGTCCACCGGCAGCGTGACCGTCGTCAACAGGCCGTCGCCGCCTGACAGGCCGTCGTCGAACTCGTTCAGCACGACTGGCCGCATGTTGTTGGGCGTGAGCAGCGCCGGATCGGCCGCGGGTCCGGCCGGGTTGTCCTCCGTCGCCCCGGTATCATTCGTGCCCACCCAGGCCGACAGCGTCAGCCCCCGCGGATCGAACACCCGCCGCGCGATATTGCCGGCCGCGTCGATGTCCACGTTCCGCCGTCCCATGATGTCGTACCCGACCCGGCTCTCGACAAAATTCACGCCGGGCAGTCCCTCTCCTGCGGCCGGGATGTCGTGGTAAACGCGCGTGGCGGCCAGGCGGCCGGAATCGTCGTAGATCGACCGCATCCAGCGAACCCAACTCGACCGCGGAAACACTTCTCCCCCGGAGAGTTGCCCGACCGTCTCGTCCCGGACGGCCGAAATCTGGTCCGTGGTCCGGCCGTCGTGGTCCATCTTCGTGATCTGCACGGGGTTGGTCAAGACGAAGGTGTACTGCGGGCCGTGGTCCGTGCCGACGGCGTACCCGGCCGCCGACCAGACCTCGTGCGCGCCGTCGCGATGGACGGTGAACTGGGCCTCGCGGACGGGCTGGCCTTGATATCCGTTCTCCGCGGACCGCAGCGGTTTCAGCGTCAGGATCGTGCGGCCCAGGTTGTCCACCCAGTGGGCCGTCGTGAGGTTCAACCGGCCATAGCCAACATCTTCGATTGTCTGCACGCGGGCGCCGGTCGCGTCGTCATATTCGTACTGCGTGCGGACGCCCCGCTCATCCGTGACGGCCGTGAGGCGGCCCTGAATATCGAACTCCTCGGCGACGAAATACCCCACGCCATTGCCGTTCTGCGCGGTCGGAATCACCGGCGGCGCGGTCGTCCGCACGGCGATTTGCGGCAGATCTCCGCTTGGAAATGCCGGGTACAGGTCGTACTCATAGCTGGTGGTAATGTTGTGGTCGGAGTCGTCGTTATCCGGGTCGGGGATTTGCGTCGAGGTGCGCGGCAGGACCAGCGTACCAAGGCTGCCGGCGACCGACAGCTCATGGTAATCAAACCGCGCGACCGGCACGCCGCCGGTGTCCGGATCTTCGTCGCCGTTGGTGATTCGCTCCTCAATCACATACCCAGCCGGCTGATACGAAGAGCCGTCGCCGTAGCGGTACGTCCGGAAGGCGGCCTTGTCGGCCGCGACCAATTCCACCTCGAGAAACGGCGTGGTGCCCGTCTCGGCATAGCCGGTGACTCCGGCCGGCGGCACAGTCCTGAGGACCTTGGCGTTATTCGCCTCCAAACCGGACTCGGACGTCTCGACATATTCCGTGAAGTTGGCCCAGAAGATGTCCGGATCAGTCGGGTGCCGCAAGACGTTGAGGATTTCTTGCTGGACGTGATTGGCATAGAACACGCGGACGTAGCCGTTGGGGTGCGTGACTTGCGTCCGCGTTTTCCAGACGTTATATCCGGGCACGTAGCTCTCGGCGGTGTTCTCCTGATAATCAACCAAGTACGTCCGCGTGCCGCCGGCCAAACGGATTTCCGTCAGCCGGGCTGTTTCCGGGTTGTACTTGTAGAACGCGTCGGCATATCGGGCAACTTGCTCATCGGAGGCGGTCAGCGGGTCGATGGATGCCGACAGCCGCGAGAACCCTTCCGAGCCGAGATCGTACTTCAACAGATGGGCCGCGCCATCGGCGTCGCCGTCTTTGTAGTACCGGAACAGCCGCGTCGAAAGTGTGACCCATTGGCCATCTTCCCAGGCCTGCTCCGATACCGTTTGCAGGTCATTCAGGCTGCCACTGGGATCGTCCGAGCCGTAGTACGTGAACATCAGCCGCCGCACGGGCGAGGCCGGGCTGCCCTCGAACAATAACGTTACTATTTCGAGTCGGCCGTCATTGGGCCCGCCAGCGATACGCTGATAGCGGCGGATTTCGGTGATCTCGGAATCTGGGCCGGGGATCGTTCGCCGGCTTTCGGCGAGGCAATCGCCGTCGTACGTATTCTCCGTCGTCTGCCCGCCCGGCGTGGTGGCGCTCAGAAGTTTCTTCGTCGTGTCGCTGAAGACGTAGGCCGTGCCGTCCTCTTCCGTCAGGATATATTCAGACCCGCTGTGCGTCAGTTTGGCTCTGACGCCGAACTGCGGGAGGAAAGTACCGCCCTCCTGCGGAGTGAACCAATAGGCCCGATCGGTCGAGAACACGAAGCCGAGATCGTCGCCCTCAGTCGTGACGTAAGCCTCTTGGGCACTCAGCCAATTGAAACCGAGGCAGCACAGGTCCGAGCAGGGCTCGCCGTTGTGGGATAACAGACCACATAATGATGCCGAAAACCCGCCGTGCCGCGTTTCCAGGCCGCTGATTAACGGCGTCGGCGATGCAATCGCCAGGTTGGTCTGGCAATCGCAATTGCCCGGAGTTGTCGCGCAGCCGCAACGGCTCGGAATACTCTTCGGCGGGGCGCAGCGGTCAGTGGTTTCGGGCATACCTGGGCTCCTTTTGCGATAAGGCAATGCATTTGCGATTGCTGCAAATCAGTCACGGCACAACTCCCGCGACTATAGCAGATAGTGGACAAATGTCAATCACTATAAAAGTGAACCATTTTGCCGTCGCGGAGCGCGAGCGCAAGGGAAGCCGAAAATGCCGGCCGTCCGACTTCGGCACGAAAGGCAAAGCGGCATATTGTGGCGCGCCCGCACGCCGTACTCTGCCAACGGAGTCTCTGGCCACCCACGCGCCCTGCCCCCTTTTCGCGTCTTCGCGTGCGCCGCCCCCCCACCACTCACCAAACACCTCCCGCCAAAATGGTCCACTTTCCGTGGTTGCAAATCCGCCCGCACATACATATACTAAGGTCCACTATATGTCCTGCGCCCCCGGTCCGCCCATGCCGCGCCTCGCCATGCCTTCAGTCTCACCCGTGGCCCCGTCGCCCGGCACACCCGCCGCTCCCCGTTTCGCCCTCTCGTGCTTTCGTGATCCCTGCCCCTTCCCCCATCTGTGTCAATCTGTGTTCATCTGCGGCGCGCGCACGCTGTACTCTGCTAAGAATTCACCCCAATTATTGCGGGCGCCAATTTCGCAACTCCTTTCCCCGCCGCATCTTCGGTCCTCAACCCCCGCAATAATTCGCCCCAATTATTCCGGGGGTACATGGAAAATTTCCGCCCGCGCACGCGGTACTTCACCCGCGCTCATTCCGCAACACTTTCCCCCGTCCCGCATTCCGTCCCCGCCGCACGCAATCATGTGGCCCAATTATTGCGCGCTACGTGCTAAATTTCGCCGCGCGCACCACCAAACACCTCTCACCACACACGAACTCAGCCCTTGTCGCCCCATCTTCCTTCCGGCCACAATAGGGCCAGTTTTTAAGCATCGCACCCCGGACGCCGGCGGACCCACATGCGCATCATCGCTCTGACCTCGATCGCCGCTCTGCTCGCGCTATATTGCGAATGCCGGGCGATCGCGCAAACACAGCCGGGCAGCCTCGTTGCTTCCGGGTTGAACACGCCCTGGGGGATCGCCGCGGCCGGCAATAACCTGTACGTCTCCGAAAGTGGCGCGGGTCAGGTCGTCGTGATCGATCCGGCCAAGCCGGACAAGCCAACCCCACTCATTACCGGCTTTGAAACAAAACCCTTCCGCGAGAAGTACCAACTCGGCCCGCTGGGGCTGGCGTTCGTCGACAAAGACACCTTGCTGGTCGGCGGAGGCGACTTGGGACTGGGAGCCGACGTGGTCCGGCAGTTCGGGATCCCCGCGGCGCTCACCAAGCCGCTGGCTACCCAGGACGCCAAGGCCAAGTTGGGGCCGATCCCCAAGGGCAATCCAGACGAGACCGGCGATGGGATGTTTTTCGCCGTGGCTGCGAACTCGACCGCGGCCTACGTCCTGGGGCAGGGGGAGGCCCAGCAGGGATGGATTTTCAAGGCGGAGTTCGCGTCGGATAAAAAAATGCTCGGCGAGCTAAAGCCCCTGACCGCCGCGCGAAAGCCCGACGACATAAAAGGGGCCTTTGCCCTGGCCCTCGCCAAGGCCGGCTTTCTCGTGATCGGCAGCGCAGGGGAATTCGGCCATCCGGGTGATTCAACGATCACCTTTTTCCACGGCCGCACCGGAAAGCTGCTGATGCACCTGAAACTGGACCTTAACGATCTGGTGGCGGTGGCCTACAGCCCAAAGACGGGCCGGCTCTACGCCCTCGATTTTTCGGAGGGAGATGCGGCGCATGGCGGACTGTACCGCATCGACTCGGACAGTATGAATGGCGCGGCCACGGTCAAAATCGCCCCCTTGGACCGCCCCACCGCGATGGCATTCAATTCAGACGGGATCCTGTTCGTGACGATTTTGGGCGGCCTGACCGACGCCAAAGACGCCAATGCCCAGCCAGGGCAGGTCGTGAAGTTCACCGGTTTATGAACGTCCGAATGGCAAGGAACGGCACAGACGCCTTTCCCTACAACCCCGTTGGGTCCCGCCGCTTGATCAGCGTGACCTGGTTCCCTCGGTCGTTGTACTCGATGGCATCCATGAAGGACCGCATCAAGAGCAAGCCGCGGCCGCTCTCCCGTTCCAGATTGGCCGGGTCGGTCGGATCGGGCACGTCGCCCGGTTGAAAACCCGGCCCCTCGTCCCGGATCGTGAACCGCGCCTCCCGCGGATTCACGGAAATCTGCACGTGAATGCGGCGGTCGCGG
>JADMIO011201766.1_pt1 | contig 16712 bp, 12 predicted proteins | sample 8958161 | NCBI WGS metagenome assembly JADMIO01 (sample SAMN16585339, study PRJNA669376) | soil metagenome | isolation source: Crop rotation soil | place: USA: Cullars Rotation, Alabama | collected 2011
ACAAATCTGGTGCGGTGTGGAGATCTGCGACAACAGCATTTTCGTGGCCTGGCAGGTCCGAGCGCAGATTGCAACAAGGCATCACCTTGCCGTTGAAATCAATGTAGACGTGATGAAACGGCGACAGGCACGGTGACGTTCGTCGATAGCTCAGTTGAATGGGCACGCTGTCGCCGCGGTTACAGCCGTTGATTTCGAAGTTCCTCGCGTAAATACGCATCTGCAAGCCGGCGTGCTCGGCGGTCGCTTCCAGCCATACGCCAGGTTCGTCGCGGACAAAGGACGCCGGCAGCTGCAGATCGTCGATGGTCCGCAGCATTTTGGTCCGCATGCGCTCGTGGTCGTAGCGATCGTCATTCGCGAGATAAATCTGGATGTTGAGGCTGCCAAGTCCGGCGTCGATCAATTCGGCGAGGTACGAAGGCGTCAGATAGTCGCCGTTGGTGTTGGTGTGAAGGAGTGCCTGCGGCAGCCGTTCCTTCGCCTGCGAGAGCCGCCGAAGAATGATCCGATCCGACAGTGGCTCGTTGTAGCGGCTGTAGGAAATCATCTCGGAATAGTCGATGGCCCGTAGATCGTCGAGTATGCGCAGATACAGCGGCTCGGGCATGAAATCGGTTTTCGAGTGGCGATCGACGACGGAGTTGGGACAAAACCAGCAGCGACGATTGCAATACGAAAAAACTTCGATCTCGACCATCCGCACGGACTGATGGAACAGACGCATCGCAGCGCGGCGATCCGGCAGCGGCCGGAAATGGTCATCGACGATGAAGTCAAACGGCGTCACGCGAATCCTTCGTTCTCTGAGCCACCACGTGTCGGCGCATCGACACCACGCGTCGGCCGACCGGCCGGCGCGCCGGACGAGTACGCGCCCTCCCGCCCGGACACGTCGAAACGGGCAGGAAATCGCACCAAAATCTGTGGCTTTTCGTCCGTAGGTTCTACGCCGGACTGACTGCAACCGAGGTGCCACCGATCGCCGCTGGCGGCCGTTTTGCTCAGTGACTGCAGAACGTAGAGAAGAATCCACAACCGCATGAAGCAGATCCTGCTGACCGGCGATATCCTGCGCCCGCTCCCGGAGCATCCGCACGTGTCGGAATCAGTCCGGCGCATTCGCTGGTTCCAGGATCTTCTCGAGCCGCCGCTGTCGGCGGTCACCGATGTGCCAATCCGACGTCTGGCCTGCGAGGAGAAGCTCGAACTCGCCGACCTTTACGCGGACGCCGGTCTCGTGCCGTCGGTGGATGCCTGGGCCGAGCTCTTTGCCGGCCCCATTGAGGGCCGGCTTGCCGCGCGACTCGTTGATCTGTGTGCAGACGCGTTCGTGATCAGCATCGAACTGCCCCCCTCCGTGGCGCGATTGCTCCGCGACGCCGACATCCCATTCCTTGATGCGGCCGTGGATGCGCACCGGTTTCTCTACGACATCCCGCTGGCGTGGCGCACGCCACTGACCGCGGTGCGCGAGGCCATCGAAGGTTTTCGCGTGAGCTCGTTTGAAATCCGTCGGCGCGTTGGACAAATCAAAGCAAAGGCGAGATGGCTCGCGCCGATCGATGTCCCGCGCGGTGCCACGCTCGTCCTCGACCAGGTGCCGACTGATTCGGCGATGATCGATCCGGTGCGCAGGCGGCGCGCCGGCTGGGGCGACTATCTCGATGCGTTGGAGGCACTCAAGCGCTGCGGTCCGATGCTCTGGCGTCCACACCCGAGTAACACCGAACGTGGTGTCATCGGCGAAGTCCTGACTGACGCGGTCGAGTCAAGCGCGAATATTTACCAGCTCTTGAGCCACGACCACCTCACTCGGGTAGCGGCGATTTCGTCGGGCGGCGTCATCGAAGCGCGCGCCTTCGGCAAGCAGGGGATCCATTTTCTCGATCGCTATGCGGGAATCGATCTCGAAGGCTGGCGCGACCCGGCGCCGGTGGTCGGACACTGGCTGTCTCCGCATTTCTGGAGCGCCGTCCTCGCACCGCTCATCGACACCCGCCGACACGTGCCGACCGTTCCCGTCGAGAAGGACTTTCTGCGGCGAGCCGTCAACTGCGATTGGGGTTTCGGCTGGATAGATCAGGTCGTCGTGCGATAGAGGGCGCGGCCGTCGCTCCTATGCTGCGACTGAAATCGTCTTGCTGTCTGAAACGAGTTCACCTGTGGTGCGCGCGATGAGCTCTCGCGTCGCGTAATCTCGCGCCGACGCGCCAGGCACGAACGCCTGTCCCGGCCCGTTGGGATCTCGCTCATACTGCGCCGCCTTCGCGGCCAAACCGAACGCCGGCACCATGCGATCGAGCAATCCCAGACGCGACAACTCCTCCTGAATCGACAGGCGCGATGTTTCCGAGGCGACGACGATGAAGTCGGCACGCCCGGGGAGAAGGCCATCGGCGGACCGCCACGGACGACAGGAAACCGCCAATCTCGACCGCCTCTCGAAGCCATCGATGCGACGTGAGCGCATTGATGATCTCGAGGCCGACGACTGCGCTTCCGTAGCACCACACGACCGGTCGGGTTGCGCTCTGCTCCGGCACACGGACGGTGAGCTGGTTGATGACCCGCTGAGCCGGCGTGTCCGCTGCCGGCTCCTGGCCGCGCAGCGCTTGCGCCTGCTCGAACACGGTCCGCGGCTCGTCGATCGTCCTCACGGCGCTGCGCTGTTCTGGCGCGAGTGACCATCGCGTGCCTGCCGGTTCGTAAGCCATCCCGTTCGCGACGCTCGACCGCGGTTCGAAGACCACGGTTGGCGTCAACCCGATGTCGTGACAGTAGGCGACAAGCGAATCGAGCTCGGGAAACGCTCCGATGCCGTTGCCGATCAAGTCCACGTCGGTTTCTTCGAAGACGTCGACGAGTCGCCGGGCAATGCTCTTGAGCTTCTCGACCGGCACCCACCCACTAACCGTCGGATCACCCAGCCACAGCGCCCCACGGCGGGACTGAGCAGCCGGTGTCAGTTGCGGTCCAGAAGCGGGAAGACCGAGCGCTCGTCGTGACGCGCGCGCCATGATCGTGGCGTCGTGCGCGGTTTCCCACAGCGCACGATTGTTGCGGCCGATGCGATTCAACAGCGCGGGATCCGTTGCGAGGATCCGGCGCAATTGTTCCTTGATCTTCGCCCGCGAGAAGTTCTCGTCCATCACGATCGAGAATCCGCAGCCGTTGTCCTGCACGTATTCGTGCAGGTGCCAGTCCCAGTGCCCCATCGAGATCACGGGCTTTCCCACGCACAGGTACTCCGACAGCTTGGTTGAGAGGGAATGACGAAACAACGAGATGTTGGACTCGCGGTACGTAACCGTCGTGACCAGGAAATCGCTGCGCCGGTAGATGTCGGTGAGCTGCTCGCGGCCCACCTGTCCCTTGTAGAAAACGGCGTGCGGCACCGAGACGGCGTTCGCCTCTGGTGCAAATTCCCAGGGCGTGTAAATGTGTAGTTGGACGCGCGTGCCTTCGGCGTTGAGCTCAGCGACCGCGCTGGCGAGCACCTTCAGCGTTTCACCCTGAAGGTGGCGATTCATCGCCCCGGCATACGTGATGATCGGGATGCGGTTCGGTTGCGTTCGCTCAGGCTTGACCGCCAACGGCATCAAGTCCGAGCAGCAGTTGTTCGCGGCCACGTGGCGATAGCCGGTCAGGTCAGTCAGCCTGGCGGCCAGCCGCGGGGAATTGCTGGTGCTCACAAGCGAGCGAGATGCCGCGCGCGTCAGCTGCTCACGAATCCGCCGAGCCCACAGCTCTCCCCACCGCCCCGCCTGTTCGCGTTCCACGGTCATCCAGTCGTCCATGTGGAGGATGACCATCGGCACGTCGTATCGTTCAGCGGCCAGCGTGGCCAGCCGCAGGTAGCGGTAGGAGAGGCCTGCAAGATAGACCGCCTCGGGCTCAAAACCGCGGCGGGCGACGTGGTCTTCGACGAACGCCAGATCTTTTTGGATGTACCGTTCGGTGAATCGGCGATGGAGCAACGCGCTTGTCCGCTGCTTCGTCGCACGGTTCAGCATCAGAAACGGCTTCGGCGTCCGCCACGGTCCGAGATAGATGAACCGATCCGCGTACTCGGCAACCGGCGTGATATTGCGGTACTCGTAAAACCCGAGCAGATGTTCCGCCGGCAATCCCTTCAGGACGGCGTAGGCGACGATTCCCCCGCCTTGAATCGCGCTCAGCGCGTTTTCGGCAAAATACAGCACCTTCTTCGGAGCACTCGGCACGTGATTCTCCGTAATCCTTTGTTCTCGGCTGATCCTGATCTACGCCACCGCTTCTGCGGGCACGCGCGCCTGCAAGGGATGTCCCTTCGGTAATGCCCAGTCGTACTCCTGTTCCTCGACGACTTTCAGCTGGTCCTGAGCGTAATGACACGGATGCGTGATCGCCGCACCCGGCTGGCTGGTCGCTTCGTCGAATCCAAAGATCTCCGCGTAGTCGCGATGGAAGCCGTCACAGATGCCGCGCAGCGAGCACTTGGAACACACCTCACCCTTCGCATACGGGTGCATCGTTTTCGGCATCAGCACACGGAATTCTTTGTAGGCCTTCTCGAGCGTCGACGACTCTGGCATCGCGCCGAGTTCCGGCAGGTACGGCAGGTATTCGTATCCGGCGCGTCCTGCGAACCGCAGGATGGGATGATCTTCGCCGTCCGGCACAATCGACGGTTTGCCAAGCTGGCCGAACACTTCGATGGTGTAAGCCTCGAGGCCTTGTCCCTTCAACACCTCGGTGATGATTCCACGCGAGCTCTCGGACGTGTTCAACACCACATGATTCGGACTGACTGAGAGCGTCTCGGGAGTACGCCACGCAAGGCCATCAAGCATGTCGGCCGTGCGGTAGTGAGCCGAAGAGACGAACGCATCAAAGGTGACGTTCTGGTTCAGCGAGGGTCGCGAAATAATGGCCTCACGAATCGCGTTGCCGACCGCTGTGCTGCCGTACAGGCTCACGGTCAGCGGGCCAACACGTTTGACCCGACGCTCGAGCGCATCGAGCGTTGCGGAGACCGACGAACCCCATCGCTGCGACGGAGGCAATTGCGCGAGCTCTTTCTTGAAGTAATTGAGCCTCAGCGCCTCGATGTGTCGGAAGAAGTCGATTGGTTCACTGAGCGGCGCCAGCGTCTGCCGCTGCGGTTCGGCGCCCGACCAGGCCTCCCCCGCACTCTCCCATTCGTGAAGGTCGTAGACGATTTGCTGGAAGTTCTGAACAAAGCGCCGGTATTTCTCCGGGAACAGGCAGAACGGCAGATACCGCACGTTGACCTCGATCCCGTTGGCATCCAGCAGATCGATCGCTGGAATCAGGTAATCGACCACCTCGCTGTATTTCGGGACGTTTTCGGCGCTGCGCTTGCCGCCGCACGCCTGGTCGATGAACGGATTGAACGCGATGAAGTTGACCGCTCGCGCGCCCTTGGCGACCGCCAATTTCGCGACGCCGAGAAGATCGGGCAGCGCGTCGGTGCAAAGCACGCAGTTGAATCGGAACGGAATGCCACTCGCCGCAACGTTGTCGATCGCCTTCTGCAACTTGGCCGCGGCCCCGTTGACGACCACGATCTTGTCGTAACGCTGGCCCAGGCCGTGGACACTGATCAGCAGGTCGTAGACGCCGGCTTCCTTCAGCTGACGGCACTTCTCCGGATTCGCGAGCGCCTGCCCATTCGTGATCAGCGTCGGCTTCAGACCGATCTCGTTGCAGTAGCGAACCAGCTGGGTGATATGCCGATAGATGGTCGGCTCGCCGCCCTGGATATCAACGGAATTGTTTCCGTAAACATCGACCAGCGTTTTGCACATCGCCTTCAGCTTGTCGAGCTCGAAGAAGTCGTGCTCGGGATGATTCCTGTCCATGATCTTGTCCAGGAAGTAGCAGAAGTGGCAGCGCAGGTTGCACGTCTGGCCGATCCACAGCACTCCGCGGCGGCAGAGAGCCCGGTAGTTGGTTAACGCGTAGTTCCCGCGATCGATCACTCGCACGGGACTGGACGGCACGCTCGACATGACTTCTCCTTATGGCGCAGCTCCGGCACCAGCCGGACGCGACGTTCGTTCTACGGATAGCAGCGGATAATGCGCAGCCCGGACACCGGGAGCGCTTCGAGAAAACTGATCATCTCTTCGTGAAACGCGAGCGACGACGGCACCACGGCGTCAAGCTGCATCGCCGGGATTTCTCGTGCCGGCAGAATCGCCCGGCCTGCGATCGTCTGTCCGGCACGAGCCGGATCGCTGTCGAAGAAAAACAGGTTGTGCAATTCACCGAGCGCCGTCTCCTGAATCAGCCACTCAGTGTGTTCGCCTGCGCCCAGCACGCCGATGCGCCAGTTGGCGCCGGTCGCTGCGAGGTCGTCGATCACCGACTTGATTCGCCGGCGGTCGGCGACGCGCAACCGCACCAGTTGCCGTCCTTGCACATCGGCCTGACGCCGCAGTTGATCACGCTCGCGCGCGGCATCAGCAGCACGCTGCCGCCAGCTGTCGCGATCAGCACGCGCCATCGCCAGCGAGTCTTCGACGTTCGCGCGCTCGCGTTCAATTCGTGAGATCTCATGATCGCGGTGGGTCACAGCGCTTTCCAGCTGGTCGACCCGCAATCGCCCCTGTTCGGCGCACTGCGCGACCGCCAACTGAAGCGCGTCAATTTCACGTTCTTGATCACGGCATCTCGCCAGGATGCCATGCTGTAAATGCCGCTCGCGGGCACGCGCCGTGATCACCTCGTCTGCCTGAAGCGGCACAAATCCGTGCGCCTGCCACTTCTCACTGTCCGTGGTTACCAGGGCGGTTGCTGGGCCCGGTTTCATCGCGCGGACGAAGATCCATGCGCCATGGCTGTCGCCCGGACCGGTTGGGGTGATCGCGAAGGCGGCCTGCGTAAAGCCGATGCGCGCCAAATCGCCGCCGAGCTCTCCTGGATGCAATACACCGACGTCGGCCACGCCGTTTGTGCCCGGCGCGTCCACGAAGTCTTCGAAATAATCGATCATCCGCGGATGCCCAGGGCCGTAACCCATTTGAATGGTCAGGACTCCGCCAGGTTTGAGCGAGCGATACAGACCTTCGAGAATCTGATAGCGGACGGTATAGACACAGATGTGCTGAAGACAGATCACCGAGTAGGCAACGTCGTAACTGTTGTCGAGTTCGGCCGGTACCGTCTGGCCGTCGGTGTGGAAGAACCGCGGCGCGGCAGACAGCCGACGGCACCGACGCGCCGCGACGTCGAGCACCTCACGCGAGAGATCGATGCCGTCCACCCGAGAAAAGCGCGGTGCGAGCCGAAGGATCATCCGTCCAGGGCCGCAGCCATATTCAAGCGCCACCGCTCCAGAGCGGATGTCAATGCCCGCAAGGAGCCAACGTTCGTATTCCACATCTTCGTGATGCACGTACGAGCCGACGACGAGCTCGCTGTTTTCGGTGCGGGTAAACGCCTCGGTGTCGAAGTTCGAACGGGAGACGAGATCGGCGTAGAACAACCGCTCCATTTCGAGATACCGCCTCACGTCTACGCTCATGCCGCGAGCTCCATGCGCGCCGGCGTAAACAGGCGTGGGTAATACCGCTCGACTTCGGTGAAGTAAGCAATCAGGTCCACGAGCGGCTGGAATCGGCGGTTGTGCGTGACCGCTTGATACGGGATCACCGACAACTCAGGACGCTCCGCCTTGATCCGTGCCGCGATCTCATCGTAGAAGCACGAGAACACGATGACCGCGGTCTGCTCACCGTTCAGCGGACCGAGCGCAGACATCGGCTTGACGGTGACGCCATCAACCGTGCGGCCCCACTGCGATGGCTCGCTGTCAATTGAGAACGATAGCGGGCGCCCAATCAGTCGGTGATGGGCGACGAACGCTGAGCCGGTTCCCCATCCGACCACGGCAGAAAACCGATCGAGCGAAATGGCTTCCTTGAGCGCACGTTCATGACGGTCAATCCACGACAGGATCTGCGGCGCCGGCCATTTGTACACGACGTCCGAAAGAAAGAAGGCCAGCTGCGCAATCTGGTCCCGGCTGGTGATGGGAAGCGCATTGACGTGGCGCTCGACGACGCTCCAGACGTCTGCCAATCCAGTGCACGGTCTGGCGAAATCGGCAGGCAGCCGATGCTCCGGCGTGAGCCACTCCATTGCATTGAACCGCTCGCGGATCGATTCGTAATAGGTCTCGCGATCTCTCGCGATAATCGGTTTGAAGCCCGATCCGGTCTTGCGTGCGGCCTGCTGCTGCGCCGCGGTGACGTGCACCCGTCCGCGCTCGGCGCCACGCGGTCCGATCGTATGAAGACGCGTGAGCAACAGCGGGTGCGCGACGGTTGACTCTGCGGTCACCAGCGGGTTGACGCGATGTGGAAGGCCTCGGCGCTGGCAATCGAGCCCGAAAGAAACGTCCTCCCACTCACAATGAAACAACGCCTCATCCTGCCGAACCAGATTCCACAGGGAGCGGCGCGCGATGTAGAGCCCACCGCAGCAGAAAGCGGTTTCAGAAAAATCGTCGTAATCGGGATGGAACACACGATCCGCGTCGTACACGCCGGAATCCATCGCCGCATCAATCCCACCGTGCTGATCGAGCAACTGATAGTCGGGGTATCGCTGCGCGAAGTGATTCCCGGTATCTGCGTAGTACACCTGGGGGAACGTCACGAAACTGTAGCAGGCACCGTAGCCAGTCAGGGCCTCGGCCCACTCAGGGGTGACCACGTAGCGGTCGTGGAGGAGGCACAGGTTGTCGTAGCGCGCACGATCGGCAATCAGATTCTTCTTGCGGGTGATCCAACCGCGAGGCTCAGGCCGATCGAGATCAATCGCCGTCACACGCGGATCGTGGGGCAGACCGGCCGGACGTGGCCCGCAGAAGATCACTTCGACAGCCGGCAGATTCAGATTCAGGATGGCGTTCGCCATGGCTGCTGCCTGCGGCGACGGCCCGGACGTGAGAATGCCAAAGGTCCAGCCGCAATCGTCGATATGCGGCGCGATGGCGGTCGGTTTTCGCTTGCGAAGCGTCTGCACCCGAACATCGCCGTGCGATTCGCTGGCGGTGATGCTCAAAGAGTCACGGAAGTACTGACGCTGAAGGTAATCGTCACACCCATTCGCACTGCCCTGGCTGCCGTCGTCGATGTCGATCCAGATTCCGTCAACCGCGAGCGCATGCAGCGCTTCCCAGAACACAATCGAGGCAAAGCGTGAGGATCGAACGCCGGTGGTCACAATGATCGGGGTTGATTCGAAACCGAGCGATGGACCGAGACGGAAGGCGTTGTCGACGTCGGCGGCGACGTCGATCACCGGCGGACGCAGACCGCGCACGTGCGGCAAAGTCAGATATCCGCAGTGGACCCAGGGCGCGGTGGCGAGCGTGCTTTTCTGAGAAAGCAGCACGGCACGCAGTTGCGCCGCGATGGCAGCCGTATCCTTCCGGCCGAATCGGTCCTGTTCGCGAAGAGGCATCGCTACGCGGCCTCCCGCATCTGGCGGCGCAGCCAATCGAACTCCACCAAATCGCTCACCCGCAGAACGTTCGCATCTGCAGGGGCCATTCGTTGCAGCGCCTCGACAATCCGATCGTCGTTCAGGCTCGGCAACGACGCCGATTCGCGCACATCACCAACGACGTTGGTTGACTCAAAGATCACCAGAGAATGCTGATCGATCTCGCTGTCGAGACTTTCGATCCTGCTCGCAGCGCTGATCGACACGTAGGAACCGGCTGCGCGCCAGGTGCCGTCGTTCCACTGGTAAATCGTGTTGGTCGTGTCGATCGGATCGCTGCCGTCAATCGCGTAGACACTCACAGACTCGTCGACCCGTAATCGGGGAATCGCCGCCCATGGTAAGGTGTCGACGACGAGAAAGATCGGCTGGCGACGACGATTCACGGTGGTGTCTGAGGCCATCGCCAGGGCTCTCGTCGCACCTTCGGCATTGGCACAGCGGACCAGACTCGGAACGCCGCGCAGATACGAACGCCGTACCGCCGCTTCGCTCAAGGGCGGCGCAAACTTGTCCCACAACCCGCGGTACGCAATGAGCGGAAGCGAGAGCGCGTCGGCGGTCCGCGTCATGCCGCCCCCGCCAGCGCACGAAGCGCAATCTGCGAGGGGCTGATTTCCAGCAGGTCGCGTTCAATCAGTGGATCGCACGCAAACAGCCGTTGCCAGAATGCCTGCGTGACCATCTGCCGGACGCCGGTGCGGCGCGCCGCATCGGGAATCGAAAGATTCTTGAACCACAGCAAGTCGAACCAGTCGTTGTCCACGACGGCGAACAAATCGCGGTAGAACGCCCAACTGTCCGCAAGCGTGCCGCGTACGGGACGGCCAATCGCCTTGCAGAAGCGGATGCCGAGATAGCTTTCCGCCGGATGACCGGCCAGGTTGACGCTGACCATCGGCAGATCCGACGAAATGGTTGTCAGCAGATCGCCTGAGCGCGGATCGAGCGGCGCCGACCAATAGCACGCCATGTCCTGGGCTGCGCCGATCATCGCGAGGTCCGACGGGTGATACAGCAGGTATTTCCGGGTGTAGCTCGAGGGAACAATTAAACGGTTCTGCAGGCCGGCACGCCGCGCTCGCGCGGGATCGAAGTGCCGCAGCCACTGATGCGCCTGCTGGAAAATCGATTCGCTCAGGATCGCGAGGTCGGTCCGTGTTTTGAGAATCGTGCGCGCGCCGAGGTCGAGGGCGCGATTGATGCCCGCGCGCGTCGAGACGATCTGGCGATTGCGGTTCTGCACACCGGCAATCGCGGGCGGCGGGCTGACGACGACTTCATCGGCAAGCTTCGCAGCTTCTTCAAGCAATTGCGAATCGGTGTCCGTCCACGTTGACAGCAGAACAAGGTGTTCAGGATTCAGCGCCGTCAGCGTACGTAGCACGTGCGCGGTGACTTCGGGAACGACGGCGCCCTGCACGACGATCGTGTTCCTGGGGTCAGGATCCCGTGCAGGGTTTCGTGCCGCAACGGACTCGGCCCACGACAGCTTCTCGCGAACGGCGGCGTCAGCAAAGACCGCGCTCGCCGGAACCGCGGTGAACTGACCCAGCGACGCGATTTGTTCGCGGATCTCGGTCCACGACGACGAATAGATGATGACGACCGTTTCCTGCGGATCTTCCGTGCCGAGGCGCTGTGGCGAAACGACGTCGATCCCGTGGCGCGTCTGTGTCCAGCGGCTGGCGTCGTTATCGACGAGATAGTCCAACCGAATCGGAAACAATCCGTGAAAATAATCGAACACGCTGCCAGTGCCCCATCCAACCACGCGCGTGGAACGCGAGTACAGGCGGCCGCACAGTTTCTCGAGCGACCGGGCGTCGGTCGGCAGCATCAGGCGACCGCCTTCAACGAAATGGGATTGGCCAGGAACTCTTCGAGATCGCTCGGGATCCCAAGGCCATACATGCCATCGCCTTCGCGCCCCACGTTGTAAATCGCGATGCGGGCGCCGTCCGCAATCATCTCGTTGTAGACGGGTGCCACGTAGAACTCGTTGTTGACGCGAAGGTTCTTGGCAATCATGCGTTCGGCGGCGCACACGAAGTCCGACCCGCGGCGGAAGTTGTAAATGCCGACGGTCGCCTCGTCGGAGATCACTTCTTTCTCGACCACCCTGGTCACGAAATTGTTCCGATCGAGGCCGACGAAGGACCATTTGGGGTCATCGGCCTCCATGGTCATGATCAAACCGTCGGCGCGCTGTCGACCCATCGCCGCGAGGTAGTCGTCGATGTCGAGGTCGACCCATTGGTCGCTGTTCGCGAGCATCAGAGGATCGTCAGAGTTGATGAACTCCTTCGCAAGCAGCACTGTGCAGGCGGCGCCTTCCGTGACTCGATCGACCGGCACGATGACGCAACCGGGCGCAGCGAGCGTGAGCGCCTCACGCATACCCGCGTGTGCCAGATGGTCGGCGAGCGCCACGAAAATGAAGCGATGCGCCGACTGCGGACGGACATTGCGAACGACCGCCGCGATCATCGGTTCGCCGTGGACGGGTATCAGCGGCTTCGGTTGCTGGTATCCGGCAACGGCAAAGCGGCTGCCGCGTCCGGCGATGGGAAGGACGATGTTCAACATGATGTCTGCGTTCAGCTGGCGGCCGCGTAAAGCCGCGCCTGGAATCGTTCGACCTCTTCCGGTGTACCGAGGCCGTGCATCTGCGAGGCCTCGATTGCAAATGCGCCGACGCGCTTGCCGGCGAGAATCAGCTCGTTGTAAACGGGGGCGACATAGAACTCGCCGCCGAAAGAGGCGTTTTTGAACAACATCCGTTCCGCGCCGCGCACAAAATCGACGCCGCGACGGAAGTAATACAAGCCGGCCGTCGCATGACGGCTGATTGGCTGCTTCTCGGCAACCGAGACGACCAGTCCGCCTTCGAGCCTCGCGTAGGACCAACGCGGATGGGTATTGGGAAACGTCATGATTGCGCCGTCCCACTGCGAGGCACGGGCGGCGGTGAGAAAGCTGTCGATGGGCGCATCGATCCACTGGTCGGCATTGGCCACCAGCAGTTCGTCTTCGTGCTCGAGGTACTCCATTCCCAGAAGCACGCTGCAGAGCGCGCCCGCAGTCGGTTTGCCCATCGTGACGATCCGGCAGCCCGGTGCAATCAGCTGCAGCACATCGCCGAGCGCGTAGCTCTGAACGTGCTCTTGCCTGCAGACAAACACGAACTGGTGCTCGCACGACGGCGTCAGGTTCCTGACGACGATCTCGATGAGCGGTTGACCGGCTACTTCGACGAGCGGCTTGGGGAACGTGTAACCGCGTTCGGCAAACTGACGGCCTTCGCCACCCATCGGCACGACCACGCGAATCACGCCGCCACCGCCGTTCCTTCGCCGGCGCCATCGGTGGTCGCGCGCCGTTCGGCGCGATCAAGAGCGCTTCGAACTTTGAAGTAATCGACGTCGGTGAATCCCGACACCTGGCAGATGTGCGCGCCGGAACGTCGCGCCGATTCAATCCCGTGCGGCGAGTCTTCCACGATGACGGTTTCGGCGGGCTCGACGCCCATGCGCGCCATCGCCGTCAGGTAAATCTCAGGGTCCGGTTTCGGCCGCGAGACGTCCTCATTGCTTACCAGGAACTCGAAATACTCGTCGAGTCCCGACTGATGGATCATCATCGCCAGGCTCTCGCGAATCGAATTCGAACACACCGCCAGGCGGTAACCTTCCTTGCGGAGGCGGCTCAGCATGTATTCCTTCTCGAAGACGGGACGGCACTTCGTGAGAATCTCGTCGCGCGTGTAGACCTGCTTCAGACGATTCAACGTGTTGTGAAGCGCCGCCGGCAGCCCCTTTTCGACGCTCAGCATCTGCAGCTTCTTGCGCGTCGGAAGACCGTTGTATCCGGACAGGTGCTCGTAGCGCGTGATGTCGAAACCAAACAACGCCAGCGCCCGATTGAGCGCCAGGTAATGCCATTCAGTGGCGTCCACCAGCACGCCGTCGAGATCGAACAGAACGCATGTGATGCGCGTCATGGCCGCACCCCCGCTTCGACCGGGTACTTGTCGCCAATGACGCTCGGCATCTTCACCACCACGGTGGTCGTCTTCTCCAGCGCCCGGAAATCCGTGGCTTCACCGGGTTCGAGGACGACGATGTCGCCGGTACTGAATGTGCGCCCGTTCATCGTCACGCGACCCGACGCAATCAGCGTGATTTCGGTCGCGATGCGGTGAACATGTGCCGTTTCGGCCGCACCTGGCTCGTAGTGTTTGCACGCCACTTCGCAGGCGGTGGTTCGCAGGCAACTCGGTTCGAAGTTGCCGACCATCCATCCGCCAACCATGTCGTTCAGTGATCGCACGATCACGCAGCCACCTCGCGAGTCACGGCGCGAATCACATAGGCGAGCGCCGCCGGATAGTCGGTGCAGATGCCGTCGATGCCCCAGCGAATGAAATCAAGCCAGCGGCGACGGCAATCCGCAGCCGATTTCCCGTGCAGATCCGGCGAGACCGCATAAACAGTCCGGCCAGCCGCCTTCAGGCGGCGAACGTCGGCGTCGGAGAAGAACGGTCCGTCAAATTCGTCGAGCCAGATCACCGACGCGACGTCGATGGCCAGTGCCTGATCCACGGATTCACCGCGGTCGCTGATCCGGGCGGCAATCTGAATCGTGGGATGGAACGTACGGAACAGGCGCGCCGTCTGTCCGGCGTGCGGTTCGAGTAGCTCCATGTCGAAGAGGAACGTCTGCGCTGACACGTCTTCGTGATCCAGCAGCTCGATCAACGCGCGCTCGTCGCCGAGTTCCTTGATGTTCAGCGCGACGGTGGCGTCGGGATACTCACGAAAGAGCGCAAAAAAATCTGTCGCCGGCGTTTCATGCGCCGACGGCTGTGGATCGTGCGAGATGTAGAAACGGCCGTCAGCGGCGCGGCGAATATCAGTCTCAATGCCCCACCCGCATGCAAGCGCCGAGCGGACCGTGGCCAGCTGGTTTTCGGCCGCCGGACTGGGCCCCACGAGGTTGCCGCGATGCGACAGGATGACGGGCATGATTCGCCGGTGCGCGGGGCTGCAAGCCACCTGCCACGAAGCTGAACCGGCGTGAATCGAACGATTGTTCGATTTTCTTAGGAAATCTGACGGAACGGTGTCGGTTCAGCGGACTGCCGGTCGGAACGCCGACACGTCGGCAAGCCCTGAAGCCTGAGGCCCGAAGCCCGAAGCCCGAAGCCCGAAGCCCGAAGCCCGAAGCCCGAAGCTTAGACTTCCTGATCCTCGTACTGCGTCTTCAGTTTCGCCACCACGCCCGGATCGGCAAGCGTGGTCGTATCGCCGAGCGCCTTGCCCTCGGCGATGTCGCGCAGCAGACGCCGCATGATCTTTCCCGATCGCGTTTTCGGCAGATCGGCGGCAAACAGGATGTCGTCGGGTTTGGCGATCGCGCCGATTTTCTTCGCGACGTGGTCCCGCAACACCTCGGCGTGGTCTTTTGACCCGTGCTTGCCTTCTTTGAGCGTGACAAACGCGGCAATCGCCTGACCTTTGATTTCGTGAGCACGCCCGACGACCGCTGCTTCCGCCACCGTCGGATGGTCGACGAGCGCGCTTTCGACTTCCATCGTCCCGATGCGGTGGCCGGCCACGTTAATGACATCGTCGACGCGGCCCAGCAGCCAGAAGTTACCCTCGGCATCGCGCTTCGCGCCATCCCCCGTGACGTAGACGGCGGGACCCCATTTGTTCCAGTACTGGCGCACGTAGCGTTCGGGATCGCCGTAGATGCCGCGCAACATTGACGGCCACGGGCGTGTCAACGCCAGCAGACCGCCGCCCACGTCCACCTTGTCGCCACGTTCGTTGCGAATTTCGGCAGCGATCCCCGGGAACGGGCGCGATGCTGAACCCGGACGCGCCGTGGTCACTCCAGGCAAAGGCGTGATCATGATGGCGCCGGTTTCCGTCTGCCACCACGTGTCGACGACCGGACACTTTTCGTGACCGATGAACCGGTAGTACCACACCCACGCTTCGGGGTTGATCGGCTCGCCGACGGATCCGAGCAAACGTAACGACGACAAGTCGTGTTGTGTTGGCCAATCGGTGCCCCAACGCATGAACGCGCGAATCGCCGTCGGTGCGGTGTAGAAAACGGTGACGCCGTATTTTTCAATCAGCGCCCAGAAGCGATCTTTTCTGGGCCAGTCGGGAGCGCCCTCATACATCAGCACGGTGGCACCGTTCGCCAGCGGTCCATAGACGACGTAGCTGTGTCCGGTCACCCAGCCGATGTCGGCGGTGCACCAGTAGACGTCTTCGTCTTTGAGGTCGAAGACCCATTTGGTCGTGGCATACGTTCCGGTGAGATAGCCGCCGGTGGTGTGAACGATCCCCTTCGGCTTTCCGGTTGTCCCCGAGGTGTAGAGGATGTAGAGCAAATCCTCTGAATCCATCGGCTCGGGATCGCAGTGCAGCGGCGCCTGTTCCATCAGCGCGTGATACCAGTGATCCCGTCCCTCCTGCATCGAGACCGGTATGGAACCGCTGGTATGTACGGCGCCACTGCTGCGCCGTATGACGATCACGTTTTCGATAGAAGGCGCACCGTTGAGCGCCTCGTCGGCGACCTGTTTCAACGCAACGATTTGCCCGCGGCGGTAGCCGCCGTCGGCGGTGACGAGTAATCTCGCCTTCTGGTCGTTGATTCGATCGCGAAGCGATTCGGCGCTGAAACCGCCGAACACCACGCTGTGCGGCGCGCCAATCCTCGCACAGGCCAGCATGGCGATCGCCAATTCCGGGATCAGTGGCAGATAGATCGCGACGCGGTCGCCCTTCTTGATACCCAGCGACTTGAGGACGTTCGCGAACTGACAGACCTCGCGATGCAGGTCGTGATAGGTCAGCGTGCGGCTGTCGCCCGGCTCGCCTTCCCAGATGATCGCCGCTTTATTGCGTCGCGGTCCGCGGAGATGCCGGTCGATACAGTTGACGCTGGCGTTGATTTTGCCGCCCACAAACCATTTCGCGTGCGGCGGATTCCAATCGAGCACACGGTCCCACGGCGTCGACCATTCGAGCTCGCGGGCAAAACGAGCCCAGAAGGCTTCCGGATCGCGCTCAGCTTCCGCGTAGATGTGGTCATCCTTGACGTGCGCGTGGGCCCGGAAATCGGCGGGAGCGGGGAACGAACGATCTTCCCGAAGAAGATCACTG
>JADMIO010849048.1_pt1 | contig 16709 bp, 15 predicted proteins | sample 8958161 | NCBI WGS metagenome assembly JADMIO01 (sample SAMN16585339, study PRJNA669376) | soil metagenome | isolation source: Crop rotation soil | place: USA: Cullars Rotation, Alabama | collected 2011
CCAGGCCCAGGCGGTTCCGCATGGCGGCGGTGGCGGCCACGGTGGTGGCGGCGGTCACGGTGGCGGCGGCCCGCGCATGCAGGCCTATGGTGGCGGTGGCAATCACGGTGGTGGCGGTCCGCACTTCCAGGCGCCTCGTGGCGGCGGTCACGGCGGCGGCGGCCCGCGCATGCAGGTCCAGCGTATCGAGCGCCACGGCGGCGGCCAGCGCATGCAGATGCAGCGCTTCGCACAGCCGCGTCAGCACCAGCAGCGCCAGCAAATGCGCGCCGAACGCGTCCAGCACGGCAAGCAAATGCGCCAGGCGCAGAACCGCGGCTTTGAGCGCCGCCAGATGCAGGCGCAGCGCCAGGAGATGCGCGGCCATCAGCTCAAGCAGGCACAGAACCGCAATTTTGAACGCCAGCAGATGCGGATGCAGCGGGCGGAGAATCGCGCCCTCCAGCACCAGCAGATGCGCGGCAATCAGCAGGTCCGCATGACGCAGAACCAGAAGTTCGATCGTCAGCAGATGCGGGCGAACATGCGCCAGTTCCGCGAGCAGGCGGCCGCGAACCAGCAGTTCAATCGTCAGCTTTTCGCGGGCGGCGGCAAGAACTTCGGCGGCAATGCGAAGGATTATATCCGCGACCGTCAGCAGGCCTATCGCCAGGCGCTGGTCGGCACGTCGTTCGCGCCGCTCTATTACGGCTATAACGCGCCGACGACCTACTTCGCGCCGACGATTGCGGAGAGCTTCATCGGCCTGCCGCTGTCACAGGTGTCGGGCTTTGCAGCGCTGAGCCCGCTGCCGGCTTCGATTGCGTATCTCTATCCCGCAACGCCGGCTTACTACTACCAGTATGGCGACGGCTATGTGTACCAGGTCGACCGCACGTCGAACCTGATCGCGGCGCTGATCCCGCTGCTGGCGGGCGGCTACATGCCGGGGCAGTATCTGCCGCAGCCCTACATGGCGAGCTACGTGCCGGACTATTACGGCTTCAACGCCTTCTACCCGGACTATGGCGACACGTGTAACCGCTACGTCAACGGCGTGATCTACGAGGTCGACTGCTACACCGGCATGGTCGAGGACGTCGTCCCGGTTTACGCCAGCGGCTACGGCGTCGGGCAGATCCTGCCGACCTCCTACGCCTACTACAACGTGCCGTACCAGTACCGGTCGGTCTACTACGACACGCCGGACTACAGTTACTGGTACGCTCCGGGCGCGATCTACCAGTACGAACCGCGCACGAGCATGATCACGTCGGTCGCGGCGCTGCTCTCGCCGGGATTCACGGTCGGGCAGGCGCTTCCGGTGGGCTATGACGTGTACAACGTCCCCTACGCCTATCGGGCGACCTACTACGACACGCCAAGCGCCTGGTACCGCTACAACAACGGCTACATCTACCAGGTCGACCCGACCACCAGGCTGGTCACGGCGATCGTCGCGTCGCTCTTGACCTAAGCCTCCCTCGAAGGCCCGGAACGGAACCCAAGCCGCTCCGGGCCATTTCGTATCGGCAACGAATAGGAGAAGACGGGCATGAAGACCCATCCACTCGCGCTGGGGCTGGCGACGGCCGCGCTGCTCGCGGCCTCGGGCTGTGGCAAGCAGGAAAGCAAGGGCCCGAACGGCACGCCTGCCGCGCAGACCCCCAAGGCCCAGAAGGAAGCTGGCACCAAGACGATCGCGGCGGGCCTCGCGCCGAACAGCCGTTTCGTGGCCATCGCCAAGGCTGCCGGCATCGACCAGACGCTCGCGGGCCCGGGACCCTATACGGTATTCGTCCCGGATGATGCCGCGTTCGGCCAGGCACCGGTCGGCACCTTCGATGTCGATCCGAAGAACCGGCCGCAGCTGACCGCGGTGCTCACCAACCTGATTCTGCCCGGTACCGTGCTGGTCGAGGACATCGACAAGACCATCGACGCGGGCAAGGGCAAGGCGATCCTCGCGACCATGGGCGGCGGCACGCTGACCGCGACCAAGGACGGGGACAAGACCGTCCTCGCCGATTCGAGCGGCCACAAGGCGACCATCACCCAGGGCGACGAGAAATATACCAACGGCGTCGTGCACCACGTCGATGCGGTGCTGATGCCCAGCAAGAAGACCGCGGCCCCGCTGTCGGTCGGGCAGAAAGCGGGCAAATAGACCGCAACATCTTGCGTTGCGGCGAAGCTTCGCACCCCAGATGAAGCTTCGCGCATCATTCCACTTCCGTGGCGCATCCGGCTCGCTATAGTCGGCGCAAAGCCACGCGGATGATGGGGTGTTTGGGCGATGAAAGCGACGATTGAGCGGGCGGTCCTTTTGAAGAGCCTCGGCCACGTCCAGTCGGTCGTGGAGCGCCGGAACACGATCCCGATCCTGTCCAACGTGCTGATCGAGGCGCGCGAGGACGGATCGATCCGCCTCATGGCGACCGACCTCGATTTGCAGGTGGACGAAAGCGTGCCCGCGACGGTTGCGCAGCCCGGCGCGACCACGGTTTCGGCGCACACCCTGTTCGATATCGTCCGCAAGCTTCCCGAGGGTAGCCAGGTCGAGCTGACGGCCGCCGAGGGCAAGATGCAGGTCGTCGCCGGCCGCTCGCGCTTCAATCTTTCGACGCTGCCGCGCGACGATTTCCCGGTTATTGCCGAGGGCGAGCTGCCGACCCGCTTCGAGCTGCCCGCTGCGACGCTGCGCCAGATCATCGAGAAGACGCGCTTCGCCATCTCGACCGAGGAGACCCGTTATTATCTGATGGGCATCTTCCTCCACGTGGTCGACGACCAGCTGCGTGCCGCCGCGACGGACGGCCACCGGCTGGCGCGCGTCACCGTGCCGCGCCCCGAAGGGGCGGAGGGCATGCCCGACGTCATCGTCCCGCGGAAGTGTGTCCAGGAGCTCTACCGCCTGCTGGAGGAGCTCGAGGGCACGGTCGAAATTTCGCTGTCGGCGACCAAGGTCCGCTTCGGCCTCGGCAGCGCGGTGCTGACCAGCAAGCTGATCGACGGCACCTTCCCCGACTACAACCGCGTCATCCCGACCGCGAACGACAAGCTGCTGAAGCTCGATCCCAAGAGCTTCTCGGCGGGCGTCGACCGCGTCGCCACGATCGCCAGCGAGAAGACGCGCGCGGTGAAGATCGCCGTCGACCGCGACCGCGTCACGCTCTCGGTGACCAGCCCGGAGAACGGCCTCGCCACCGAGGAGCTGGCGGCGGATTACGGCTCCGACGGCCTCGAGATCGGCTTCAACGCCCGCTACCTGCTCGACATCCTGGGCGAGATCGACGGCGACACGGTCGAGGTCCACCTTGCCGACGCCGCCGCGCCGACGCTGCTCCGCGAAAACGACAAATCGAACGCGCTCTACGTTCTGATGCCAATGCGCGTCTGATCCAGTTGAAGGGGGGCCGCATGCGATCGTTGATCATCGGTCTGGCGGTCGTTGCCGCATTGAGTGCGCCGGCATCGGCGACGCAAGCTCCGGGCGACGCTTCGGCCTGCCGCATCAATGGAAGCTCCAGCTTCCTCAGGGACCTGCTCTTCGGCGCCGCCGCCCGCATCCCGTCGGCGGACCAGGGCACTGTGACCGAGCTGAAGCGCGCCTCTGCGGTCGAGCTGCGGAACGCCCGCGTCCTTTCCTACGATGCGCAGAGCGGGCGGATTGAGTGCACGGGCGACGTGCAGCTCACCGTTCCAGGCGAAGCCGCGAGGGCGTTCGGCGGAAAGACGCAATTGACGACACCGACGCGCTTCACGGCCGAGCCGGCGAGCGATGGCAACGGCTTCACCATCTTCTCTTCGCGAATGCTGCTTAGCGCTGACATCGCGGCAGCATCGCGAATCCTCGGGCCCACGCGCCTCAGCCCGGTTGCTGCAAGCGTCGCCCCAACGCCAACGGCTGCGCCGCCCCTTCGCGCGGCGGACCCGAAGCCCGCCTTCGATTGCGCGCTTGCCTCCACCTCGGTCGAAAGCCTGATTTGCAGTGATTCCGAGCTCGCGGAGCGCGATCGCCGCGTTGCCCAGCGTTATTTCGCTTTGCGCGGCAGCCTGCCGCAAAAGCCCCGGACATTGCTGCTCGCGTCCCAGCGCCTGTTCCTCAAGGAGCGGTCGCAATGTGCCTCGAGCGAATGCCTGTCGGCGCTTTATGATGCGCGGCTCCACAGGCTCGACGAGCTCGAGGCCAAGACGGCCAAATGATCTGCCGTCTCTGGCGCGGCTGGACCACGCCGGAGAATGCCGACGCCTATGAACGGATCGTCCGGGGCGAGGTCATCCCCGGAATTGAAGCGCGGCGGATTGCCGGCTTCCGCCACATCGACCTGATGAAGCGCCATCTCGAAGACGAGGTCGAGTTCCAGACCTTGATGTGGTTCGACAGCCTCGACGCGATCAAGGCGTTCATGGGCAACGACTATAGCGTCATCCACGTGCCGGCCGCGGCCCAAGCCGTGCTCAAGCGCTTCGACGAGCGCACGGCGCATTACGAAGTGATCGACCGCCGCGAACAATAAGCCGACGCGCAGCCCGCTGGGCATGCGGGAGCATCGGCTCTAAGCCGCTGCCGTGCCCGTCAGCCGCCTCGTCCTGAACGACTTCCGTTCGTACGCCTCGGCGCTGATCGAGCCCGGGCCCGGGTTCGTGCTCCTCTACGGCGAGAACGGCGCGGGCAAGACCAACCTGCTCGAGGCGGTGTCGCTCCTCACGCCCGGCCGCGGCCTGCGCGGTGCGGCGCTGAGCGAAATGGCCCGGCAGGGCGGGGGCGGCGCGTTCGCGGTCGCCGCGCGCGTCGGCGAGACGGACATCGGCACCGGCACCCAGCCGTCAGCACCCGAACGGCGTCAGGTCCGTATCAACGGCGCGCCGGCGTCGGTGAACAGCCTGTCCGAGTGGCTCTCGATCCTCTGGCTCACGCCGGCGATGGACCGGCTCTTCACCGGCAGCGCGGGCGACCGGCGACGCTTCCTCGACCGCCTGGTGCTCGCGCTGGAACCGGGCCACGCGCATCATTCCTCGCGCTACGAAGCGGCGATGCGCAGCCGGAACAAGCTGCTGGCGGAGGATGGTTGGGACGAGGCCTGGCTCGGATCGCTGGAGCTGGCGATGGCCGAGCACGGCACGTCCATCGCCGAAGCCCGTGCGCGGACGGTGGCGGCGCTCGGCGAGCGGCTCGACCGGGCCCCCGAAGACGAATTCGCCCGCGCGTCGATCGCGCTCGAAGGCTGGACAGGCGGTGACCTCGTGGCCTTGCTCCGTAGCTCGCGTCAGCGTGATGCGGCCGCCGGCCGCGCGACCGAAGGGCCCCACCGGCAGGATCTCGCCGTGACTCATCGCGCGAAGCAGATGCCCGCGTCGCGCTCGTCCACCGGCGAGCAGAAGGCGTTGCTGCTCGGCCTCGTGCTCGCCCACGCCGAGCTCGTCGCCGAGCGGCGCGGGGAGCCGCCGATCCTGCTGCTCGACGAAGTCGCCGCGCATCTCGATCCGAACCGGCGCGCCGCCTTGTTCGCGCGCCTCGAAGGCCGCGGTCAGGTGTGGATGACGGCGACGGAGGAAGCGCTGTTCGACGGCATTTCGAACGCAACGCGCTTTCACGTGGAACCGGGCGCCGTCCGGCCAACCTAGACTTTCTTCACATTCTTTCTATATTGCACCGCAACACGAGGCGCTTTTCCAAGCGGCGTGATCGGTTTCGACGAAAGTCGGAGACCCGGCCCGCGCCTCGATCGACTTGCTCTCCAATTCACGCGGGGCGCTTTTTTGACCCCCTTCGGACCGCGATTTTCGCGGCCGTGTTCATATTGGATTTCTCAACATGTCATTTCATTCCCTCGGGCTCTCGAAGCCCCTGCTCGATGCGCTTGCCGCCAAGGATTATTCGCAGGCGACTCCCATCCAGCTTCAGGCCATTCCGACGGTCCTGACCGGCCGCGACCTGCTCGGCATTGCCCAGACCGGCACCGGCAAGACCGCGGCCTTCATGCTGCCCTCGCTCGACCGCTTGGCCAAGGCCAGGCAAATCCCCAAGCCGGGCCAGATTCGCATGTTGGTGCTTGCGCCGACACGCGAGCTAGCGTCCCAGATCGCCGCCAGCGCCGAAGCCTATGGCAAGTTCATGCGCCTGTCGGTCGGCGTCATCTTCGGCGGCGTCCCGAACCAGAAGAGCGTCCGCACCGTCGCGCGCGGCCTGGACGTCCTCGTTGCGACGCCCGGCCGGCTGCTCGACCTGATCGACCAGCGCGCCCTCTCCTTGCGCGAGCTCGAGATCCTCGTCCTCGACGAGGCCGACCAGATGCTCGACCTCGGCTTCATCCATGCGCTGAAGCGGATCGTCAGCCTCGTTCCGGCCAAGCGCCAGACCTTGTTCTTCTCCGCGACCATGCCGAAGGCGATCAAGGAGCTGGCCGACAAATACCTCACCAATCCCGCGGAAGTCTCGGTCACGCCCGCGGCGACCACGGTCGAGCGCATCGACCAGAGCGTCACGATGGTGAACCAGGCGGAGAAGGCCGCGCTGCTCGCGATGGTCCTTCGCAGCGACCGGGTGGAACGTGCGCTGGTGTTCAGCCGGACCAAGCACGGCGCCGACAAGGTCGTGCGCCAGCTCGAGGCGGCAGGCATCGCCGCCAGCGCCATTCACGGCAACAAAAGCCAGGCGCAGCGCGAACGCGCCATCGCCTTGTTCAAGTCGGGCGATGTGAAGGTGCTGATCGCCACCGACATCGCCGCGCGCGGGATCGACATCCCGGGCGTCAGCCATGTGGTGAACTTCGACCTGCCCGACGTGCCCGAGCAATATGTCCACCGCATCGGCCGCACCGCGCGCGCTGGCGCCGACGGCATCGCCATCGCCTTCTGCGCACCCGACGAGCGCGGCAATCTCCGCGACATCGAGCGCACGACGCGCCAGCGCATCCGCGTCACTCCGCTGCCGGCGGACTTCATGGCAAGCGCCGAGGCGTTCAAGCGGCTGAAGCCTGCTCCGAAGGTCCAGCCGGCGCGCCAGGACCGCGGGCACACCAAGGCAGATCGCCGCCAGGACGGTCAGCATCGCCGCAACCGCAACGATGGCCAGCAGCGTCATCCGCATCGGGCCGACGGCCAGTCGGCGCATCGTTCGGAAGCCCGCGACCGCAACGGCCAGCGCCGCGACAGCCAGCGCAATGACGGCGCCCGCTCGTCCTACCGCCCCGAAGCCTACCGCGAGGCGCAGCCCGAGCGGCGTCCCGAAGGCGCCCGGCCCAGGCCCAAGTTCCGCGGCCGCCGCGGGAGAGGCGGCGCCCGCGCGGCCTGACACGCCGCTATTGTCATCCCGGCCTTGAGCCGGGACCCGCCTTGTCCTTAGGTCCATTCTACGCGGACGCTGGAAGGGGGGCGGAGATTGGCAAACTCGAAGACGAGGGTTGCAGCGCTTGCCGCGGCGGTTCTGATCATCGCGGCGGGTGTCACCTGGTACTTGGCGTCTCCTGGCTGGACGCTTCGCCAGATGAAGGCGGCGGCGGATGCCAACGACCCCGGCGCGCTCGACGCCTACATCGATTATCCGGCGCTCCGCGATGACCTGAAGTCCGAGATAGAGGGCCAAATGACGGCCGAAGCGAAAAGGCACAAATCCGCCTTTGGCAGCCTCGGCTTCGCGATTGGAGCCGCGATGGCCGGACCCGTGGTCGATCGCCTGGTTACGCCAGCCGGGATGCGCGCGGCGCTCAAGGCAAAGCGCGATCGGGCGCTAACCAAAGTGGCCCCACAAGCAGCCTCGGCGCTGCGTGTCCCCGACGATCCCGTGGTCGTCCGGCGCGGCTTCTCCGAGTTCCTCGTCGCCAGCAAGCAACAGCCAAGCAGCGGACTCGTGTTCAAACGCCACGGCCTGTCCTGGAAGCTGAGCGGCGTCGATTTACCGCCGAACAGGTGAAATCATCAGAACCTCCCTGTCGCCCCGGACTTTGATCCGGGGTGATGGAGAGGGAAGCGTGTTTGGGCCCTCCGCCACTTCCCATTGGTTCGCAACGGGGAGGTTCCCGACCGTCGCTTCCGACCCATTCCTGCCGCTGACGGAAAGCTAATCCAGGATCTGGCCCTGTTGCGGCACAACGTTGGCGTGCCGGTAGCGCAAGCGCCATTGCCCATCTGAGTGCCGCCACACATTTGTGTATCGCCGATGGATAAGCTCGCCCGCTTGCGGGCCGCGCTTTTGCATGATTGCCTCACTGCCCATCGAGACTGCCAAGTCGCCGTCTATTTCTGCTCGTTCGACGGTCCGGTCGAAACGCTCGAAGTCGATCGCTCCTTTGCGAACCATGTCGAGCGTGGCATCGATGCCGATCAACAGCCTGCTATGAGGCGCGTTCACTAGCAATTCCGGTGACCAGAAGCTTTCGATTGCTGCCACGTCGCCTGCCAAAACTGCGCGCCGCTCACCTTCTTCGAGTTGTTGAAAGTCTTTTTTCGTCATGGACGGCATGGTCTCGCCTCCGCCGCAATTTCGCGATGCTCCATAATCCCGTGCAGCGCCATGCGCCAACCACGGCAGCGTTCCACCCCGACCAGACATCACGGTGTGCAACAAAACTCTGTCCTACAGTACGCCTCTGATGCCACTCTCCGGCGATGATCCGTAGCGCCGCCTTCAAGCATGACAGCTTCCCGTCACCCTCACTGTCACCCTGCCGTCGTGCCCAACTGTCACCCTCGACCCGCAACCGGCACAGGCAGTTCGGCCGATCGAAGGTGACAAAGTGGAGGAAGTGGAAGAACCCCCGGATCCAAGCGGTCAGGGTGACAGTCACCCTCACGGCCGCATCCGAATCATCCGCCTGCGACTCACGCGTGCGCGCGCACGCACGCGCGTGACATCCGGCTCGAAATCCCTATATCCGGACTATGGCAACAGACCCCAACCAGAATTCCTACGGCGCTGACTCGATCAAGGTCCTCAAGGGCCTCGACGCCGTGCGCAAGCGTCCCGGCATGTACATCGGCGACACCGACGACGGCTCCGGCCTCCACCACATGGTGTTCGAGGTCAGCGACAATGCGATCGACGAGGCGCTCGCCGGCCATTGCGACCGCATCCTCATCCAGCTGAACCCCGACGGCTCGGTCACGGTCGAGGACAACGGCCGCGGCATCCCCACCGGGATTCACGCGGAAGAGGGCGTGTCGGCGGCCGAGGTCATCATGACGCAGCTGCACGCCGGCGGTAAGTTCGAGAACACGTCGGACGACAACGCCTACAAGGTGTCCGGCGGCCTCCACGGCGTCGGCGTTTCGGTCGTGAACGCACTGTCGGAGTGGCTCGACCTCACCATCTGGCGCGACGGCGAGGAGCACTTCATGCGCTTTCGTCACGGCGAGGCTGAGGCGCCGCTCAAGGTCGTCGGTCCCGCGCCTGAAGGGAAGAAGGGCACTCGGGTGACGTTCCTTCCGAGCCCCGACACGTTCAAGATCACCGAGTTCGATTTCGAGCGGCTCGAGCACCGCTACCGCGAGCTCGCCTTCCTCAACTCGGGCGTCCGCATGATCCTCGCCGATGCGCGGCACGAGGAGCGGGTCGAGCACGAGCTCTATTACGAGGGCGGCATTGCGGCATTCGTCAAGTATCTCGACCGCGCCAAGTCACCGTTGTTCCCGGAGCCGATCGCCATCTCCGCCGTGCGCGACGGGATTGGCATCGACGTCGCGCTCGAATGGAATGATTCCTATTACGAGAACGTCCTTCCGTTCACGAACAACATCCCGCAGCGCGATGGCGGCACCCATATGGCCGCGTTCCGCGCGGCGCTGACGCGCACGATCAATAATTACGCCGACAAATCGGGGATGCTGAAAAAGGAAAAGGTGACCCTCACCGGCGACGACATGCGCGAAGGCCTGACCGCGATCGTCTCGGTCAAGCTGCCCGACCCCAAGTTCAGCTCGCAGACCAAGGACAAGCTGGTCAGCTCCGAGGTTCGCCAGCCGCTCGAAAGCCTGATGAGCGACAAGATGACCGAATGGCTCGAAGAGCATCCCGGCGATGCCCGCTCGATCATCCAGAAGGTGATCGATGCTGCGGCTGCCCGGGAGGCGGCGCGCAAGGCGCGAGAGGCGAGCCGAAAGTCGGTCATGGGCATTGCCTCGCTGCCGGGCAAGCTCGCCGACTGCCAGGAGCGCGACCCCGCATTGTCGGAGCTGTTCCTGGTCGAGGGTGACAGCGCCGGCGGGTCGGCCAAGCAGGGCCGCAACCGCCAGAACCAGGCGATACTTCCGTTGAAGGGCAAGATCCTCAACGTCGAGCGCGCGCGCTTCGACCGGATGCTCGGCTCGAAGGAAATCGGGACTCTGATCCAGGCGATCGGGACGTCGATCGGTACCGAGGAGTTCAACCTCGAGAAGCTGCGCTATCACAAGATTGTGATCATGACCGACGCCGACGTCGACGGCGCCCACATCCGCACGCTCCTGTTGACCTTCTTCTACCGGCAGATGCCCCAGCTGATCGAGAACGGGCACCTCTTCATCGCCCAGCCGCCGCTCTACAAGGTGAGCCGCGGGCGGTCGGAGGTTTATCTCAAGGATGATGCCGCGCTCGATGATTATCTCGAGGAAGCGGGTCTGGAAGGCCTGGTTCTCGATACGCCGGAAGGCCAGCGCACCGGCAAGGACCTCAAGACGCTCGTCGACCACGCGCGCCGTATGCGCACGCTGATGCGCTACGCGCCGCGAAAGTATGACGGGGCGTTGATCGAAGCCCTCGCGATCAATGGCGCGCTCAAGGCCGATCTCGACAAGGACCGGCGCGCCAAGGCGATCGTCAAGGTCGCCGAATGGCTGAACTCGGGCGACCCCGAAGCAAGCTGGTCGGGCGAGATTTCGGCCGAGGGCGGCTATCTGCTCAAGCGGCTGTGGCGCGGCGTCACCGACGCTTACATCATCGAGCCGAGCTTCCTCGTCTCCGCCGAGGCGCGCAAGCTCGACTCCTTGGCGCAGGAGCAGGCCGCCGCCTACGGAAAACCGCTGACGCTGCGCACGCTCAAGAAAGGCGCGGCGGCCGAGCAGGAGCCGACGCTCGGCACCGGCGAAGGCGAAGAGGCCGCCGAGCAGGTTGCTGCAGACTCGAAGGGCAAGCCGGTCACGGTCACACGTCCCTCCGAGCTGCTCGACGCCGTCCTGGCGGCGGGCCGCAAGGGCCTCTCGATCCAGCGCTACAAGGGCTTGGGCGAAATGAACGCCGAGCAGCTGTGGGAGACCACGCTCGACCCGGCCAACCGCTCCCTGCTCCGCGTCGAGGCGGCACAGGCGGACGTCGCCGACGAGATCTTCACCCGCCTGATGGGCGACGTCGTCGAACCCCGCCGCGAGTTCATCCAGGACAATGCGCTGAGCGTCGCCAACCTCGACGTCTAGGAACCATTCAGGAGCAACGTCTATTGGCGCTGGCGTGAGCAGCTGCATCACTCTCGCCAGCTACAACATGCACAAGGCGGTCGGGCTCGACGGCCGCCGCGATCCGCACCGGGTACTCCGTGTGCTGCAGGAGATCGACGCCGACGTGGTCGCTCTGCAGGAGGCCGACAAGCGCGTCGGCGGGCGCGGGTCGACCGTGCCTCACGAGCTGATCGACAGCCATGGCATGTACAAGCCCGTGCACCTCGGCGTCCGGCACAAGCGGATGTTCGACAAGGCGCGCGTGCACACTGACCGGCTGCTCAAGGTCGATACCCGCAACATCGGCTGGCACGGCAACGCCATCCTGGTGAAGCAGCACGTCGGCGTGCTCGACTGCGCGGCGCTGGAGCTTCCGACGCTCGAGCCGCGCGGCGCCGTGATCGCCGAACTGCTGATCGACGAAAAGCCGCTGCGGGTTGTCGGCATGCACCTCGACCTCTCCGGCCTGTGGCGGCGGCGGCAGATGCGCGCGATCATGGAAGCGATCGCCCGGCGTCCGCAGAGGATGCCGACGGTGCTGATGGGCGACACCAACGAATGGCGCACCGAAGCGGGCTGCCTCCGCGACCTCCAGGGCGAGTTCCAGATCGCCCCGACCGGCCCGAGCTTCCATGCCCGCCACCCCGTTGCGACGCTCGACCGCATCATCGTCCACCGCGACCTCAGCATCGAGGCAGCCGGCGTGCACATGAGCGCCACGGCGCGGCGCGCGTCGGACCATCTGCCGATCTGGGCGCGGCTTTCGGCGGCCTAGCCGGCGATCTTGCGCATCCGGCGGCGCTGGATCGACGAGCCGATGCCCATGGCCTCTCGATATTTGACCACGGTGCGGCGGGCGCAGTCGAAGCCGCGCTGCTTGAGCAAGGCGGCAATCGCGTCGTCGCTCAGGATATCGCTCTCCCCTTCGATCAGCTCCTTGATCGCCGCCTTCACCGCTTCGGCCGCCGCACCTTCTCCTTCGGCGGACGCGACGCCCGAACCGAAGAAATATTTCAGCTCGAACAGGCCGCGGTCGCACAGCAGATATTTGTTCGAGGTCACCCGGCTGACGGTCGATTCATGCATGCCGATCGCCTCGGCGACTTCGCGGAGCGTCATCGGCTTCATCGCCGCGACGCCGCGCTCGAAGAAGCCCTGCTGCCGCTTCACGATTTCCGAGACCACCTTGACGATCGTTCGTGCCCGCTGGTCGAGCGCCTTGACGAGCCAGCCGGCGCTCTGGAGGCATTCGCTGAGCCAGGCGCGCGACGCCTTGTCCTGCGGGCCGGACTTGAGCTCTTGGTAGTAGCGGCGGTTGACCAGCAGCCGCGGCAGCGTCGCCTGGTTCAGCTCGACCGCGAAGCCAGTGCGCGTCTGGCGGACGAAAACGTCGGGCGTGACATCCTCGGCCGCGGCGGAAGAGAAGCGGCAGCCTGGCTTGGGATCGTAGGATCGCAGCTCGCGGATCATGTCGGCGAGGTCCCCGTCGTCCACGCCGCAAATGCGTTTCAGGTCGTTGGTTCGGCCCTTCGACAGCAGATCGAGATTGTCGATCAGCCGCGCCATGGCCGGATCGTAGCGGTCGGCGGCCTTGGCCTGCAGCGCGAGGCACTCGGCAAGCGACCGCGCTCCGACGCCCGGCGGATCGAGATCCTGCACCAGCATGAGGGCGTTTTCGACTTCATCCAGCGGCGCACCCGAAAGTTCGGCGATCTGCTCCAGCGGGATGGTCAGATAACCTGTCTCGTCGATCGCTTCGGCGATGATCCGCGCCAGCTCGCCCGCCGCTCCGGAGACGCCGTGCAGCTGCTCGAGCAAATGCTCCGAAAGCGACGCAGCGGCATATTGAACCCGTTCGAAATCAAAGCCTTCGTCGCCGCCCGACGACGTCACGACGTCATTGAAACTGTCCGTCTCCAGGGCTTCCGCCGTCCAGTCCATGTCGAGCGGCCGGTCGTCGTCCGCATGCCCGCGGATCAGGTCGTCGGCCCCGGGATCGTCGGGAGCATCTTCGCTCTCGATCTCTTCGGCGAAGTCCCCTGCGGGCGTCTCGCCGTCGGCCTCATTAGCCTGCGACTCGAGCAGCGGGTTTTTCGAGAGTTCCTCGGCAATGAAGGATTCGAGCTCGAGATTGCTGAGTTGGAGGAGCTGGATGGCCTGGCGCAGCTGGGGCGTGAGGACCAGCTGCTGGCTTTGGCGGATGCTTAGGGAGGGCCCTAGACCCATGGACCAGCTCGCTACAGGGCGAAGCTCTCGCCGAGGTACAGGCGCCGGACCTCGGGGTCGGCGACCAACGCATCGGGAGTACCGGCAAACAGGACCTGCCCGTCGTAGATGATGCAGGCGCGGTCGACGATGTCGAGCGTCTCGCGGACATTGTGGTCGGTGATGAGGACACCGATGTCGCGCTGCTTCAGCTCGATCACGAGCCCGCGGATATCTGCGATCGAAATGGGGTCGATGCCGGCGAACGGCTCGTCGAGCAGCATGATCGAGGGCTCGGCGGCGAGCGCCCGCGCGATCTCGCAGCGCCGCCGTTCGCCGCCGGACAGCGCCATCGCGGGCGATTCGCGCAAGCCAGTAAGCCCGAACTCGTCGAGCAGGCGCTCGAGCCGCTCGCGGCGCGCATGCGCTTCCGGCTCGGAGACCTCGAGCACCGCCATGATGTTCTGTTCGACGCTAAGTCCACGGAAAATCGATGTTTCCTGCGGCAGATAGCCGAGGCCGAGGATCGCGCGCCGGTACATCGGCAGGTCGGTAATGTCGCCGCCGTCGAGGAAGATGCGGCCGCTGTCGGGCTTCACCAGGCCCATGACCGAATAGAAGCAGGTCGTCTTGCCCGCACCGTTCGGGCCCAGCAGTCCGACGACCTCGCCGCGGTGCACGTCGAGCGAGACATCGTGGAGCACCGCGCGCCGGTCATAGGCCTTGGCGATCGACCGGACCTCCAGTCCGTCGATCCTCTGCTGCGCCTCGTTCGAGGGTCGAGCAAAGGTCGCAGCTTCGTTCATGGCCCTGCGCTCAGCTTCCGCTGTTTTTCTGCGGAACCGTGAAGTGGCCCGTGACCCGGCCGCCGCTCGAGTTCACGCCCGGAGGCCCGCCGTCAATCACTGCGCGGCCCGAATCGAGGTTGATCACCAGCCGCTGGCCGGTGACGACATTGTCCCTTTGCGTCAGGCGGACATTGCCGATGATGGTTATGAGCTTGCGGTCGAGATCGTAGATGCCGAGATCGCCCTTGGCCGTCTCCGAAGGGCTGTGGACGACAACGCCGCCCGCGGCATCGAGCCGGTGGATCTGCACGCCGCCGCCCGCTGTACTGCCGCCTGTCGCCCCGGGCTTGCTCGAATAAGCGACGGTCAGCCGGTCGGTGTCGAGCGTCAGCTCGGCCTGCGTGGCGTGAACGTTGCCGACGAACAAGGCGCGGTCGGCGCGGTCCTGCACCTCGATGCGGTCGGCTGTCACGTCGACCGGGGCGTTGCTGTTGTGCCCCTTGAGTGCGGACACGCCCTGCTGTTGCTGCACCTGCGCGACGGCGGACGCGCCGCCGCCGGCCAGAACGGCTGTAGCAAGAATGATGCCAAGGACCCGCACGCGCCTCATCTGACCGCCCCCTGCACGATTTTCAAGCGAGCCCCGCCGTCGAGCACCACGGTACGGCTGTTAAGGTCGCCCTTGAGCTGCCCGGCCTGGAACTGACCCAGGCGCATTTGGCCCGAGACCGGTCCGGCGCTTTGCATCTTGCGTTGCTTGAGGTCGACAGTGACGTCCTGCGTCCGCAGCCGGTAGCCGTCACCGCCGCTCACCTGAACGGGACCGTCGATCGCCACCTTCTGCGTGTCGAGATTGTAGCGGCCCTTGTTGGCACCGATCGTCAGCGGTCCCTGCGGCTGCTGGAGTTGGGCGCGCATGCCCCGGATGTCGACAACCGGCGTGTCCGAGCTTTGCTGGACGGCCTGATTTGCGACCATGACGAACTGCTGTCCCTTGTCGTCGCTGCCGGTGTAGCGCGCCGATTCGACGCGCATGCGCTCGTGCGCGTTCTCGACCTTCTTCTTGTCGAGAATGAAGCTCACGTCGCCCTTCTTGCCGAGGGGCGCCAGCGCGAGGACGGCGATCAGGATCCCGACCGCCGCCGGAAGCGCGATCTTGGTCCATCGCACCAGCCGGTCATGGGCGCTCCCAGGAACCGCCCAGACCTGCTTGGCCTCGCGCCGCTGAACCGTCGTATCAGCCATCGTGCGCCAGAATGTCCTGCTCGGCCCATCCGGCGATGTCGAGCAACGCCCGTGCGGGGAGGAAGTCGAAGCACGCCTGGGCCAAGGGCATGCGGCCTTCGCGCTCGAGCCGTCCATCCAGCTTCGCCTTGAGCTGGTGAAGGTAGCGCACGTCGCTTGCCGCATATTCCCGCTGCGCGTCGGACAGCTCCGCGGCACCCCAGTCGCTAGTCTGCTGCTGCTTCGACAGATCGACGTTGAGCAATTCCTTCACCAGATCCTTGAGGCCGTGCCGGTCGGTGTAGGTTCGCACCAGGCGCGACGCGGTGCGCGTGCAATAGAGGGGCGCCGCCATGATCCCGAGATAGGCCTGCATGATGCCGACGTCGAACCGGGCGAAGTGATAGAGCTTCAGCCGGTCGGGGTCGCCGAGCAGCGCCTTGAGGTTCGGCGCAGCATAGTCGCTTCCGCGCCTGAAGCGCACCAGATGCTCATCGCCCTTGCCGTCCGACAATTGTACGAGGCACAGGCGGTCGCGGCCCGGCATCAGCCCCATGGCTTCGGTGTCGACGGCGATCGGACCGTCGGCAAATCCGACGTCCGAAGGCAGGTCTTCCTCATGAAAATGAACGGCCATTCGAACTCCTGCGCAGGGCTTAGAGACTGCTTTAGTGCGCCTTTGGCGGCTTGCCAGCCCCGCCCATTTTGGCATCAAGATTGAGTCACTAGGCCATGTAATATTTTTCGGGTAAGGGTGTGAACGGTGCGTGAGCAATACGCGCACTGTGACCGGTTGCGCATGGGGCCCAGGGCGCGTTGGTTCTATGTCATTGTGGGCACACGGAAGTTTTGACTGCATGGGTTTCGATAGAGGGCGCAAGGGGGATCGCGGCGGCCGCGGCCGTGACAAGCGCGATAATTTCGGCGGAGACAATGTCGGCGAGTTCGGCGGCGGTTTCGAAGAGCGTGGCGGCTACGGCGGCGGACGCGGCGGATTCGGTGGCGGCGGAGGCTATGGCGGCGGTGGCGGCTATGGTGACCGCGGCGGCTTTGGCGGCGGCGGAGGCGGTGGCTTCCGCGGCGGCGGTGGCGGCGGCGGTTTTC
>JADMIO010826473.1_pt1 | contig 16708 bp, 12 predicted proteins | sample 8958161 | NCBI WGS metagenome assembly JADMIO01 (sample SAMN16585339, study PRJNA669376) | soil metagenome | isolation source: Crop rotation soil | place: USA: Cullars Rotation, Alabama | collected 2011
CTTTCCCGCAGTGCCTTCCGCTTGAAACGCATGTGGGGCCGGTTCCTGTCCTATGCGGGTATGATGCCCCAGCGCGCGGTCTGGGTGGGTGCCCTGCCGCGACCGCCCTATGTGATCCTGTGCAACCACAGCAGCTACATCGACATCCCGCAGGTGTTCAACCTCATGCCCGACTACTTCCTGATGATGGGCAAGTATGAACTGTTGCGCTGGCCCCTGTTCCGCATCTTCTTCAAGGGCATGGACATCGCGGTGAACCGCGGCAGCCGGACGGAGGCGGTGAAGGCCTTGCGCCATGCGGCCGAGGCGATCGATGCTGGATCCTGCATCGCCCTTTTCCCCGAGGGCACGATCCCGGACACCGTGCCGCGCATGAAGCACCTGAAGAACGGTGCGTTCAAGCTGGCGATCGAGAAGCAGGTACCGATCGTGCCGGTCACCTTCGTGAACCACTGGAAGATATTCGGTGATCCTGAGGACCTGCTGAGCCGCGGACGCCCGGGCGTCGCGCGCGCCATCGTGCATCCTCCGATCCCCACCGGAGGTCTTACCGAGGCCGATCTGGTAGGTTTGCGCCTCAAGGTGCACGAGGTGATCGAAGCCCCCCTGATCAAAGCTTACGGCAACAAGGCATGAAGCTCGACAACGCCGCACTGGACCGCATCGCGGAACTCGCCCGGCTCGATGTGGGCGATGCTGCCAACCGCACCCAGCTGTTGCAGGACATGCAGCGCGTGATCGATTTCGTGGAGAAGCTGAACGAGGTGGATACGAAGGGTGTGGAACCATTGATCTTCATGACGGAAGGAGAGAACGTGCTCCGCGACGATGCTGTGAAGCAGGAAGAGATCATTCCCAAGGCCGAGGCGCTGATGAACAGTCCGGCCAGGGACAGCGACTATTTCAAGGTCCCGAAAGTGGTGGACAAGAGCTAGTCTGCACTGAACGACCGTCCATCCGGCGTGTACGGCACGTACGGATCCGCCGACCGCTCACGTTCTGCGACCCCAGCGACCCCCATGCGCAACATCCTGCTCTATCCCATCCTGGCCGCGTTCATCCTGGCGTGCGGCAGCGGAAGTGCCGACCATCGCGAACCTTCCACAATGGCCGTCAGTGCCTCCAGCACCCCCGAGGCCAGGAACGCTGACGGCGTTGCGGCCACGCCGGTAACGCCCGCCCCGGCCGACCGCAGGATCATCCGCACCGGTGAACTGCGGTTCCAGGTGGACGACCTCGAAGCTTCCCGATCGCGACTGCAGGAAGGCGTTGGCGCTGTCGGAGGCTACGTGGAAGGCGATGATCGCAACGATTACGGGAGTTCCATGACCATGACCCTGCGTGTGCGGATCCCGGCTGAGAAGTTCGATGCGTTCGTCGCCGGACTGGACGACCTGGGTGAGTTGGAATATCAAAGCATCAACGCAACGGACGTCACGGCCGAATGGGTGGATGTAGAGGCGCGGTTGAAGGCCAAGAAGGAGGTGGAGGCCCGCTTTCTTGAGATCGTGAAGCAGGCGAAGACCGTGACCGAAGTGCTGGAGGTCGAGCGCGAACTGGGCAACGTGCGCGCGGAGATCGAGAGCATGGAGGCACGTATGAGAACCCTGCGGGATCAGGTGGGTATGAGCACGCTTACCATCACCTGTGTGAAACCCCAAGCCAGCAACGAGAGCGTCGGTCCGCACGTGGGCGTGGCCTTGCGGGAAGGTTGGAACAATCTGGTACGGGTGCTCGTGGGAGCCCTGTACATCTGGCCGTTCGTCGTGCTCGCTGGTCTGGTGCTGTGGTGGTTGCTGCGGCGCGATCGCCGGAAGGCCGCTAAGAGAGGGTAGGAGGGCAAGCTTCGGGGGAAAGCGCAACCTTCAGGTCGATATGTCGGCGGAGGTCTGTCGATCTTCGCGGCCGGACCCCTGGACATGCTGCGCCCGAACCTCCTTCTGTTCATGCTCGCCCTTGGCGTTCACGCCACTGCGCAACTCGAATCGATCAAATATCCCTCAACGGGTGCAGAGCTTCCCGCGTGGGTCCAGCTGATGTATGGCCCCGATCCGGATGCCGGCGCTGTCGAAGCCGCGTTCAAGGCGTACTACGCCGCGCATCCGTTCGTGAAGAACAGCCACACGCAATACTATAAGCGATGGAAGCGCGAACTGGTGCATGACCTGGTGCCGAAGGACCCGGTGCAGCGTGCCAATTACGCAGCCAGCCTGCGCGATTACCTGGATGCCAGTGAAGCACTGGGATCCTCACGCGCGGCTAGCTGGACGGCCATCGGTCCGTTCGACTGGGACCATGGTGCTGCGAGCAAGAGCTATGCCTGTGGCGCCGCCCACGTGTATACCGTGGAACAGAGCATCAGCAACACCAACCTGGTCTATGCGGGCACGGCCAACTGCGGCGTATGGAAAAGCACGGACAAGGGACAGAACTGGACCAACATGACCAAGACCATGATGGTCGGACAGGTCCTCAGCGTGGAGATCGATTTCAGCGACGAGAACACCGTGTATTTCGGCGCGGAAGGTGACCTGTGGAAGACCACCACCGGTGGAAGCAACTGGACATCGATCGGCGATGCGAGCTTCCAAAGCCTTTCCCATTCCATCCGCGAGATCGCTTTGTTCCCCACGAACAACCAGCGGTTGTTCGTCTGCAGCGATCAGGGTCTGTACCGTAGCGACAACGCCGGTGCAAGCTTCACCCAGGTCCAGGCGGGCATCTGGCAGGAGCTGGAGTTCAAGCCCTCCGATCCGAACACGATCTACGCCGTCAAGCAGGTGAACAACCGCACTGAATTCTGGCGCAGCACCAACGGAGGAACATCCTTCTCCCAGATCGGAACGGGTTGGCCGGTCCCTGTCAGCCCGGATGAACAGGAGCGGACGGAGATCGCGGTGTCGCCCGCTGCACCGAACACGGTCTATGCGCTCTGCACCGGTGCCGCCAACGGGGGCAGTGGCCTCTACGGCGTGTACAAGAGCATCGATCAAGGGGTGAACTGGACATTCCAGTGCTGTGGCACCGGGCCGGCAGGTGTGCCTTCACCGACCAACTTCAACCTGATGGGATGGGACGATGGTGGGCAGGATGACGGCGGGCAGTACTACTACGACCTCGCTCTTGCCATCGCTCCCACGAACGCCAGCAAAGTGCATGTGTGCGGAGTGCAGCGCTGGGTGAGCACCGACAGCGGCGTCAACTTCACCTGCCCGGCGAAGTGGAGCCATAGCAACAAGCCGGATTACATCCATGCCGACATCCACGACATGCGCTTCTATGGCAACGATCTATGGATCGCTTGCGACGGAGGCATTTTTTACAGCAACGACGGCGGCGCGAACTTCAACCGGCGCATGTTCGGGATCTCCGGTACCGACTTCTGGGGTTTCGGCCAGGGTGGCTGGACCGGGTCACAGGTGCTGTTGGGTGGTACCTACCACAATGGCACGTTGCTCAAGGACAACAACGTGTACACCAACGGCTGGATCAGCACCGATGGCGGCGACAACTTCCGTGGTTTCGTGCATCCCCAGTACGACCGTCGTGCGCTAAGCGACTACGGGTACAAGATCCTCAGTGGCGACCGTACCGTTGCCAACGGCAATGGTGCCTGGGCGCGCCAGCCGAACGCAAGCTATATCGTTGGGGAGAGCAGCGAGGTGGCATGGCACCCCAACCTGGTGGATGCGGCATACGTGGGCAATGGAACGGCGCTGTGGCTCACCAACGACAACGGTGCCTCGTTCGCACAGGTGCACGATTTCGGCGAGACCGTGACCAGCATTGAGCTGGCGTTCAGCGACCCGAACACGATCTATGTGTGCACGTACCTCGGATGGTGGGATACCAAGCACGTCTGGCGCAGTGTCGATGCAGGCGCGAACTGGACCGACATCACGCCCTCTTCCGCCCAGCTCAACGGCAACGTCTGGGTGCCCTATGATATCGCCGTCAGTGGCACGGACCCACAGACGATCTGGTTGGTGCGCACCAGCCAGTACGGCGACTACCCGAACCATGACGGTTATGTGGCTTACAAGAGCGTGAACGGCGGTTCAACGTGGACCAACATCACCAGCACCACGCTGAACGGTGAATGGCCCACGAACATCGCGCACCAGATCGGTAGTACCGGGGGTCTCTACATCGGAACACGCCGGGCGGTCTATTACCGCAGCGATGCCGCACCGACCTGGGCGTTATGGAACGCCGGATTGCCCGCGCGCATTTTCAGCACGCGCCTGCTGATCAACTACAAGGAAGGCAAGGTGCGCAACGGTACCGACCGCAGCGTGTGGGAATCGCTGCTCGAAGCTCCGGCACCGCCGGTGGCCAACTTCGCCGCTGATCGTCGGAACCCGAACTGCCTTACACCCGCGGTGCAGTTCTGGGACAACAGCGCCTTGAGCGGAACGGGAGCGACATGGGCCTGGAATTTCCCGGGCGGTTCCCCATCCACCAGCTCCATCCGCAACCCGCTCGTGACCTATTCCTCACCGGGTGTGTACGATGTTTCGCTGACCGTCACCGATGTGAACGGCAGCAACAGCCGCACCATCGCCGGTTTCATCACGTTCAACAGCACCGGCACCGCGACCCCGTTCGTCCAGGATGTTGAAGGCGGCCAGGCCGCCCCCGCCGGCTGGACCCTGCAGAACCCCGATGCCCTGGATACATGGAGCACGGTGAGCCTGGCCATGGGTGCCGATTGCGTTCCCACAACGGCATGGCGGCTCGATAACTACTACTACAACGCACCCGGCCAGGAGGATCGTCTGGTCACGCCCATCATCGATCTCGCGGGTTCAGCGGGTACCCGGTTGAGGTTCGATCATGCTTACGCGCCGTATGGAGGCGGCTACGATGATGGCTTCCGTGTGGAGATCAGTACCAACTGTGGCAGTAGTTGGACGCCGCTTTACTCCGCCGTCGGTGCGGCCCTCGCGACCGCACCACAGAACACCGGAGCATGGGAGCCCGCCGCATGCAGCGACTGGCTTGCGCATGACATCGATCTCAGCGCGTACGACGGACAGAACATCCTGCTGCGTTTCACGGCCATCAACGATTACGGCAACCGGCTTTACCTGGACAATGTGGAGGTGGTGAACAGCGGCGTGCGCCTGGCGCTGAAGGTGCTGCTGGAAGGACCGTACGATGGTGGTACACTGAAGATGCGAGACGACCTCCGCATCGCCGGCTTGATCCCTCCGGTCGAACCGTACACTGCGGCAGGCTTCGTACAAGCGGCCGATGGCGGTGGCGAAGCGTTGCAACCCGGCGTCACGTCCGCCACCGGGGACAACGCCGTGGTGGATTGGGTGTTGGTGGAACTGCGGAGCTGGTCGGCCCCCGCGACCATCGTGGCGACGCGGTCGGCGCTTGTACAGCGCGATGGCGATGTGGTGGCGGAGGACGGGATCTCCCCCATCAGTCTCCTCGCCACAGCTGGCTTCTATCATGTCGCAGTGCGTCACCGCAACCACCTCGGCTGCATGACCGCTTCATCCGTGGGATTGAGCACCACTGCCACTGCCATCGACTTGACCGCAACAGGCACCGCGACCTACGGCACCCAGGCCCGGAAGATGGTCGGTGCACGCAATGTCCTTTGGGCCGGCAACGCCCGCCGCGACACCCTGCTGAAGTACACCAATACCGACAACGATCGCGAGCCGATCCTCACCCGCATCGGCGGTGTGGTACCGACCAACAGTGTTGCCGGATACTTCATCGAGGATAACACGCTCGATGGTGTGGTGAAGTACACTGGAACAGGGAACGACCGCGAACCGATCCTGGTGAACATCGGAGGAACGGTGCCAACGGCCACGCGCTTGGAGCAGCTCCCCTGAAGTCCATACCTCGGTCCGACCTAGGGCTGCGTGGAAGGTCTTCCACGATCGGGGAATAGTCCACGCGCCAAAGATGCTGGCGCGCGGAAAACGGGGGAAGTGGCCCCCTGACGTTGATGCTTTGACTTCCCTTACATGGGAGCCGGGTTTGGCGAAGGTCCAGGTGTTGGGGCCGGATGGACCCGGGCGTGGTCCGATTCCTTCATGCACCGGGTTAGAACCCGCGCAGATCGGTCCCAAATCAACCCGCCCTCTTCATGCATGCACGTCATCTGGCGATCGTCATGATCGTCATTGCGTCTTCTGCGGAAGCGCAACCCCCGGTCTCCGTTGAACTACAATTGGTCAATGGTGGCCTTGTCGAGCCCGTGTGCATCGCCAACGCGGGGGATGATCGCCTGTTCGTTGTCGAGCGGGCCGGCAGGATCAACATCCTTCTACCGGGTGGACAATGGGCGTCACAACCCTTCCTCGACATCACGGATCGTGTGAACGATGCGGGGAGTGAGCAGGGATTGCTGGGGCTGGCCTTCCATCCGGACTTCTCCAGCAACGGGTTCTTCTATGTGCATTACACCGGCGGGACGGGGGTGGGTAACAGTCGTGTCTCGCGCTTCAGCGTGAGCGCCACCGACCCCAACGACGCGGTGGAGACCAGCGAGTTCTTCGTCTGGAGCGTCGTGCAACCCGGACCGAACCAGAACCATCGGGGAGGAGATCTGCACTTCGGACCCGACGGCTATCTCTATTTCGGGCTGGGCGACGCCGGGGGGAACGGCGACCCCTCGGATCGTGCACAGAACCTCACCCTGCCGTTCGGCAAGATCCTCCGCATCAACGTGAACAGTGGCAGTCCGTATTCCGTGCCCGCTACCAATCCATACGTCGGTGCTGGCGGTGGCGTATTGCCGGAGATCTGGGCCAGCGGTCTTCGCAATCCATGGCGGTTCGGGATCGATGCGTCCAACGGTGACGTCTGGATCGGGGATGTAGGACAGAGCCTGTGGGAGGAGATCGATCGCTGGCCCGGGGGCGATAACACGGGGCCGAACTTCGGATGGCGCTGCTACGAGGGTAACGTGCCTTACAACACCGCGAATTGCGGAGCGATCGGCACCTATGACCCGCCCGTGGCGGTACACTCGCAGAGCTTGGGGTATTGTGCGATCGTGGGTGGACGGGTTTATCACGGGCAGAACTTCCAGCGTCTCCAGGGACGGTACATCTACACGGATTGGTGTGCCGGTGAGTTCGTTTCACTTAGACCGAACGGTTCCGGAGGGTGGATCCAGGAGACCCTTCTCAGCAGCGGTATCATGGGTTATGCGGCCATCGGAGAGGATGCGCATGGCGAACTCTATGTGTGCAACCAAGGCAATGGTGAGGTGCTGCGGATCGTGGATCCATATGCGGAGGTGCATGTTTCAGCGAAGGTTTTCCTGGAAGGCTGCTATGACGTGAACACCGATCAGATGCGGGACGACCTCCGGATCGCCGGTCTCATCCCCGTTATGGAGCCCTATACCGCGATGGGGCATGTGCAGCACGGTTCAGGGTATGAGAGTGTCGCGGCCTCCGTCCTCAGTACCACAGGTCTGAACGCGATCGTGGATTGGGTACACCTCGAGCTTCGACAGAGCGGATCACCATCCACGATCGTATCGACGGCGAACGCCTTGGTACAGCGCGATGGGGATGTTGTCGCGACCGACGGAACATCCCCGGTCAGCTTTATCGTGCTGCCCGGGAACTATCACATTGCGGTGAGGCATCGGAACCACCTCGGCTGCATGACCTCCGGCACGATCGCTCTTTCGGCGACGACCGTGCCGCTCGACCTCCGATCGGGAACGGTCCCCGTGTATGGCACGAACGCACGAAAGGTCGTTGGCACCCGGCAGGTACTCTGGGCCGGGAACACATTGGGAGATGGGATGCTGAAGTACACCGGCACCAACAGCGATCGGGAATCGATCCTTACGGCGATCGGTGGGGTGGTGCCGACCAATAGCGTTACGGGCTACCGCCGCGAGGATTGCAACATGGACGGCATCGTGAAATACACCAACACGGGGAACGACCGTGAACCCATCCTGACGAACATCGGTGGAACGGTGCCGACGAATACGCGTCTGGAACAGCTGCCCTGAGCCGCTTCCAAAGGCCCACGCCCGGGTGATGAGGGCATGCCGGGATATCTTCGTCGCCTGCATCACAGGGCACCATGTACGGCAGCATCAAGCAACACCTTCAACAGGAACTGGCCACCATCGAAGAGGCCGGACTTTACAAGCGCGAGCGCATCATCACCAGCGAGCAGGGCGCGGAGATCACCGTGAACGGAAAGACCGTCCTGAACTTCTGCGCGAACAACTACCTCGGCCTCAGTTCGCACTCTGAAGTGATCGATGCCGCGCACGCCGCGCTCAACAACAGGGGGTATGGCATGTCGTCCGTCCGCTTCATCTGCGGTACGCAGGACATCCACAAGGAACTGGAGGGAAAGCTGGCGCGTTTCCATGGCAGTGACGATACCATCCTCTATGCCGCATGCTTCGATGCGAACGGAGGCGTGTTCGAACCCCTGTTGGGAGAAACGGACGCGATCATCAGTGACGCGTTGAACCACGCCAGCATCATCGACGGGGTCCGTCTCTGCAAGGCCATGCGCTATCGGTACGCGAACAACGACATGACCGATCTGGAGGTGCAGTTGAAGACCGCCAGGGCCGATGGCGCGCGGCACATCATCATCGTCACGGATGGTGTTTTCAGCATGGATGGGATCGTGGCCGACCTGAAAGGGGTTTGCGATCTGGCGGACAAGTATGACGCGATGGTGATGGTGGATGAGTGTCATGCGGCCGGTTTCATCGGCAAGACCGGACGCGGGACGGTGGAGCATTGCGGAGTGATGGGCCGCGTGGACATCATCACCGGTACCTTGGGCAAGGCACTGGGCGGCGCCATGGGTGGGTATACCACCGGTCGGAAGGAGATCATCGAGTTGCTGCGCCAGCGCAGCCGTCCCTACCTCTTCAGCAACAGCCTGGCCCCTTCCATCGTGGGTGGCAGCATCAAGGTGCTCGATCTGCTCATGGCCAGCACGGCATTGCGCGACAAGCTCGAAGCGAATGTGGACCGTTTCCGCACCGGCATTGAACAGCTCGGGTTCAAGACCGTCGGGAAGGGCGCGGCCATTGTGCCGGTGATGCTGGGTGACGCGAAGCTGAGCCAGGTGATGGCTGACCGCTTGCTGGAAGAAGGCATTTATGTCATCGGCTTCTTCTTCCCCGTGGTACCACGTGACAAGGCCAGGATCCGCGTGCAATTGAGCGCGGCGCACGAACCCGGGCACATCGATCGGGCGCTGGCGGCCTTCGGGAAAGTGGGTCGTGACCTGGGGGTGATCTGATCCCTTGCTGGAGCGGCGGGGTTGATGGTCTTCTGTGGATCGTCGAACTTTCACGGACCTCCGGTCACGGAGTCCAACGCCCCCAGTCCCATGAGCTCCATTCGCCGCGGCAGGAAGGCGATTATCACCCTTACGGTGATCATCGCCATCGTGATCGGTTCAGCGTTCAACGCGATCGACCTCATGAACGTGGGATCGGCCGTGCCCGTTTCCCAGTTCGTGAACTTCGAATCCGCGCATGTCCACCCCCTGGACATGACACCGGATGGAACGCGCCTGCTGGCCGTGAACACGGCCAACAACAGCCTGGAGATCTTCCAGATCACGACCAATGCACTGGTGAACACGGCAAGCATTCCGGTGGGCATGGACCCGGTGACGGTCCGCGTGCGGAGCAATGGCGAGGCGTGGGTGGTGAACCAGGTCTCGGATGACATCAGCATTGTGGACCTGAACTTGAAGGCCGTGATCCGTACGCTCCCGACCGAGAACGAACCAGCGGACGTGGTGTTCGCGGCCGGATCCCCGACCCCCACCAAGGCCTTCGTTTCCTGCGCTGAACGTGAGAGCATCCAGGTCTTCTCACTGGCGGACCTGAGCGCTGCGCCGGTCGAGGTGCTATTGAAGGGCGAGCAGCCCCGTGCACTCGCGGTGAGCCCCAATGGCAGCACCGTGTACTGTGCGTTCTTCGAAAGCGGCAACCAGACCACCGTGGTAGCCGGTAACAGCTTCCTGGCGGCGGGGATCTGTTCCGTGCAGTGTGGGGGAGATGCGTGCACCAGCATCCCGAACGACGTGACCAAGCCTGCAGGCCCCTACGGAGGTGTGGTTCCCGTGCCCAATGCGGGAACAGGCTTCAACCCTCCGCTGAACCCCAACAACCCGTCCACGGACGCCAGCCATACGCTCATTGTGCGCAAGAACGCAGCGGGCCAGTGGATGGATGACAACAGCCACAATTGGACGAACATCGTGAGCGGTGGTGCTGGCGTGCGGGTGAACGGATGGGACATGCCCGATCGGGATGTCGCGGTCATCGATGCAGCCAATCCGACCACGGCGGGCGTGACGTACCAGACCCGGCTGGGCAACATCCTTATGGCGATGGCGGTGAAACCCAGCGGTGAGATCACCCTGGTCGGGACCGACGCGACCAACCAGGTGCGCTTTGAGCCGAACCTGAACGGGCGTTTCCTGCGCGTGAACATCTCGCGGTTCACCTCGGTGGGTGGTGCGAACACGATCACCGACATGAACCCGCAGATCAACTACGCGAACTCTTCACTGCCGCTGGCCCAACGCACCCAGGCCATCGGCGATCCCCGGGGTATCGTCTGGAAGACGGACGGCAGCAAGGCTTATGTCACCGGCATGGGCTCCAACAACGTGATCGTGTTGAACAGCGACGGCAGCCGGAACCTTCCAGACCCGATCAAGGTGGGCGAAGGACCGACGGGGATCGTTCTGGACGAGACGCGCAGCAAGATCTACGTGCTGAACAAATTCGAAGGCACGGTCTCGATGGTTGATCTGGTGAGCAATAAGGAGACCGCCCGTGTGAACTTCTTCGATCCGACCCCGATGGTGATCAAGGCCGGACGCAAGCACTTGTACAACACGCACTTGGGGTCGGGGAACGGGCACATCTCCTGCGGTTCATGCCACGTGGATTCCCGCTGGGACCGCCTGGGATGGGATCTCGGCGACCCTTCGGGCCAGATGGATACCGTGGATGGCAAGGTGTTCCACCCGATGAAGGGGGTGAAGACCACGCAATTCCTCATCGATATCATCGGCCGGGGCACGGGCAATCTGCACTGGCGGGGGGACCGCAGCGGCTTTGAGGATTTCGCCGGTGCGTTCCAGAACCTGCAGGGCCTGAGCGCACCGAAGGATGCGACCGGCATGCAGGAGTTCAAGGATTTCATCGCCGCGACGTGGTACGTGCCCAATCCATACCGCGTATACCGTCCCATCACGGACTCCCCGACGGCTCGCCTGAATCCGAGCCGTGTGCGCGGCACGGGGATCACGTTCCAGAACATCCCCACCAGCGTTCCGCTTTTCGTAGCGGTGAACCAGAACTGTTCGCATTGCCACCAGGCCCAGACGGGCCGGGGCGATCGGGCCGGCATCAACGAAGCGGCGATCATGGTCGGGAACACGGACATGATCCCGGACCTGCGCACGGTCTACCGCAAGAACGGGTTCTTCTTCAACACCACGGAATGCACCACCGGGTTCGGGCTCATGGCCGATGGGGTGTTCCCAACGATCTTCAACAATTCCGCGATCTGCAACGATTATCTTGGGGACTACGAGGCCGAGCTCCTGTCGTGGTCCGGTGGTATCGATGGCAGCAACAGTCCACAGAGCTTCGCGTTCCCGCTCGCCAATAGCGTGGTCCAGGATGCCATGCCCGCCGTGGGCATGCAGCAGACGATCAACGGCTCGCTCGGTTCCACCGTGCAAGTGGACTTCCTGAAGCAGCTGGTGATCGACAAGCCGGGGGAGTATGCGTTGATCGTGAAGGGGCTGTACGGGTCACCCCTGGAGGCGCGAGGCTTCTATTACGTCTCCAGCAACAACTACCAGTCGGACATCAGCGGGCAGACGGTGACGCATGCGCAATTGATCACCGCTGCGCAGTCCGGCACGCAACCGCTCACCTGGACCATCGTGCACCCGAACACCAAGGTGCGCCTGGGAGTTGACCGCGACGCGGACGGCATTTTCGACCATGATGACCGGCAGGTGCAATTGGCGGTCGCGGCAGCTCTTGAAGGCGCCTTGAACGGTACCTCCATGCGCCACGACCTGGTCGACGCCAGTCTCCTGCCAGCCATTGACCCGGGAGGGTCGGGCGTTCAGGCTTCGCCCCAGGTGCTCGCCTATACAGGCATGGCCGCCCCGGTCGATTGGATGAAGGTGGAACTGCGGAACGCTGTGAACAACACCCAAGTGGTGGCCAGCATTCCGGTTCTGGTGCAGGCCAGCGGCAACCTGATCAGCCCCACCGGCGAACAGACCTTGCGGTTCCCATCAACCCCGGCCGGCAGCTACTACGTGGTCGTGAGGCACCGTAGTCACCTTGGGGCCATGACGGCCGCTCCGGTCAACCTGACCGGCATGGGTACGCTGGTCGATTTCACGGCCTCTGCCACATCGACCTGGGGGACCAATGCCCGCAAGGCGGTGGGTAGCCTCATGGTGCTGTATGCCGGCGACGTGAACGGGGATGGAACCATCCGCTATACCAATGCCCCGAACGACCGCGACCCCATCCTTGGCAAGATCGGGGGGGTGGTCCCCACCGCGACCGTTCCAGGCTACTGGCCGGAGGATGTGAACTTGGACGGGGTGGTGAAGTACACCAATGCCGCCAACGACCGGGAACCGATCCTGACGAATATCGGGGGGGTGGTACCGACCAACACCCGGGTTCAGCAGCTTCCCTGAAAGGGGTTTCTGGGTCGTTGTTGGAAACCCGGTGAACCTCTGGTTTGGCCGATCGATCCAAGGATCTATCTTCGCGCCCCGCTTTGAAAAGCGGTTTTCACATGGCATCGACGACCTATATCACGTCCATGGCCAACAGTGCCACGATCCAGAAGGAGTGGCTGTTGGTGGACGCCGAGAACGAGACCCTTGGCCGGCTGGCCAGTAAAGTGGCCATGCTGGTGCGTGGCAAGCACAAACCCACCTTCACCCCGCACGTGGACACCGGTGATCACGTGGTCGTGATCAACGCCGAAAAAGTGGTCCTGACCGGCGCCAAGTGGGATGACAAGGAGTACCAGCGCTACAGCGGCTACCCCGGTGGCCAGAGCCGTGAGACGGCCAAGGAGCTGAAGCGCCGCAAACCCCACAGCCTGGTGGAAGAGGCCGTTCGGGGCATGCTGCCCCGGACCCGATTGGGCCGTGCGCAGTTCAGCAACCTGCACGTGGTGATCGGCACCGAGCACAAGCATACCGCTCAGAACCCCCGCAAGATCGACCTCAACAGCATCAAGTAAGATGGAGAACGTGAACAGCATCGGCCGCCGCAAGACCTCCGTGGCGCGCGTGATCCTCAGTGAGGGCAGCGGAGAGGTGATCGTGAACGGGAAGGACGGCAAGGAGTACTTCCCCACGGGCATCCAGCAACACAAGATCAACCAGCCGTTCCAATTGACGGACACCATCGGCAAATACGATGTCACCGCCAACATCGATGGCGGCGGCATCACCGGCCAGGTGGAGGCCCTGCGCCTGGGCATCGCCCGCGCGCTCGTGAAGATCGATGCCGAGAACAAGCCCAAGCTCAAGGCCGAGAACCTGATGACCCGCGATCCACGCGCCGTGGAGCGCAAGAAGTTCGGTCGCAAGAAGGCCCGCAAGCGTTACCAATTCAGCAAGCGTTAAGGTCCCTGCGCTTGTTCAGGATCCAATCCTGGCGGACTCATCCTCTCGGATGGCTACCCTCAGGATGCCTGTGAACACGGGAACAAGGAAAGTGAACCAAACAGAGGAAAATGGCACGTACCGATTTCAAGCAATTACTGGACGCCGGTGTGCACTTCGGCCACCTGCGCCGGAAGTGGAACCCCAACATGGCCCCCTACATCTTCGGGGAGAAGAAGGGCATCCACATCATCGACCTGAACAAGACCGCGGCCAAGCTGGAGGAAGCCGCCAGCGCCATGAGGAACGTGGCGCGCAGCGGCAAGAAGGTCCTTTTCGTGGCCACGAAGAAGCAGGCCAAGGACATCGTCACCGAGAAGGTGAAGACCACGGGCATGCCTTACGTCACCGAACGGTGGAGCGGTGGCATGTTGACCAACTTCGGGACCATCCGTCGTGCCATCAAGAAGATGGCATCGATCGATCGGATGAAGACCGACGGGACCTTCGAGAACATGAGCAAGCGCGAACGCCTCCAGGTGATGCGCCAGCGGGACAAGATGGAGAAGAACCTCGGCAGCATCGCCGACCTGACCCGCCTGCCCAGCGCTCTGTTCGTGGTGGACATCGTGAAGGAGCACATCGCGGTGGCCGAGGCCCGCAAGCTGAACATCCCGGTGTTCGCGATGGTGGATACCAATAGCGATCCGACCCTGGTCGACTTCCCCATCCCCGCCAATGACGATGCCACCAAGAGCATCGAACTGGTCGTGGACGTGATGACCGCCGCCTTGATGGAAGGTCTTGAGGAGCGCAAACAGGACAAGGATCGCGGCGAGGTCGTTGAAGGGGAGGAGCCGGAGGAGGGGGAGGCGGCCGATGAAGCCGCCCCTGCTGAGACGGCCGTCGACAGCACCACGGAAGGCGAAGAGAAGTAAGCGAGGCCGGAGGCTGATGGACGATCCCCGACGGGCGGTCGTCGTTCACGCTCCTGCATTCCACAAGAACCAGCAACAGAAGCAGACAACCGAAAGAAATGAGCACGACCATGGCCATTACCGCCGCTGACGTGAACAAGCTGCGCCAGATCACCGGCGCCGGCATGATGGATTGCAAACAGGCCCTGACCGAGGCCAACGGCGATTTCGATGCCGCCATCGACATCCTGCGCAAGAAGGGCCAGAAAGTGGCCGCCAAGCGTAGCGATCGTGAGGCGAAGGAGGGTCTGGTGATCGGCAAGACCAATGCGGCCGGCACGCACGGCGTGATGATCTGCCTGAACTGCGAGACCGACTTCGTGGCCAAGAACGCGGACTTCGGTGCGGTGGCCGAGAAGATCGCCTCCATCGCCCTGGAAAAAGGCGCAAAGAACGTGGACGAGCTGAAGGCGATGCCATACGACAGCAACGGCCTGACCATCGCTGAGAAGGTGATCGAGCAGACCGGTGTGATCGGCGAGAAGATCGACGTGAGCGTGTGCGAGGTGGTGGATGCCCCCTTCGTTTACGCCTACAATCACCCGGGCAACAAGGTGGTGAGCGTGGTGGGCCTGAACAAGGCCGGCTTCGCTGACGCCGCGAAGGATGTCGCCATGCAGATCGCCGCCATGGCGCCGATCGCGTTGACCAAGGAGACCGTGCCCGCCGAGGTGATCGCCAAGGAGATCGAGATCGGCAAGGAACTCGCGATCCAGGAAGGAAAGCCCGCCGACATGGCCGAGAAGATCGCCCAGGGTCGTCTGAACAAATTCTTCAAGGAGAGCACCCTGCTCGCCCAGGAATTCATCAAGGACAACAAGCTGACGGTGGAGCAATACCTGAAGGCACAGGACAAGGACCTGACCGCCACGGGGTTCAAGCGCCATTCCCTCATGCAGTAGGGATCGGAAAGCCCATTGCGAACGGCTCCCGATCGGGGCCGTTCGTTTTTCCCTTCCTTTGGCCTCCGATCATCCGGCCCTGATCGCCTTCGCGGGCGGGCCCCGGCGAAATGACAATGGCGGCGATGAACGGAACCCCCAAGTACAAGCGCGTACTCCTCAAGCTCAGTGGCGAGAGCCTCATGGGCGATCAGGCCTATGGCATCGACAGCCGCCGGTTGAACGAGTACGCAGACGAGATCATGGCCGTGAGCGAAACCGGTGTTCAGGTCGCGATCGTCATCGGCGGCGGCAACATCTACCGGGGGATCCAGGCCGCGGCCAACGGGATCGATCGCGTGCAGGGGGACCATATGGGCATGCTGGCCACCGTGATCAACAGCCTCGCCCTGCAGAGCGCGTTGGAGGCCAAGGGGAAGAACACCCGTTTGATGAGCGCGATCAAGATGGAACAGATCGCCGAACCCTTCATCCGACGCCGTGCGGTGCGCCACCTGGAAAAAGGCCGCATCGTGATCTTCGGCGCGGGCACCGGGAACCCCTACTTCACGACCGACACGGCGGCGAGCCTCCGTGCCATCGAGATCGAAGCCCATGTCATCCTGAAGGGCACCCGCGTGGATGGCATCTATTCGGCGGATCCGGAGAAGGACCCCTCTGCGAAGAAGTACGACCGCATCTCCTTCAATGAGGTCTACGAAAAGGGCCTCAATGTGATGGACATGACCGCGTTCACCCTGTGCAAGGAGAACAAGCTGTCCATCATCGTCTTCGACATGCACAAGCCCGGCAACCTCAGCAAGGTGGTCCGTGGCGAGGCTGTGGGCACCTTGGTGGAGTTCTGAGGCTTCTTCGCCCGTTACCTTTGTCCCGATGATTCGCAGGCTCCTTCCCGTTGCCGTCGTACTGATGATCATGGTCCTCGTGACGGTGGATGCCAATGCCCAGTGTGCGATGTGCAAAGCCACGGTGGAGCAAGGCCGGGGTACCTTCGGTGGCGAACAGTCCATCGGCACCGGATTGAACCGCGGCATCCTTTTCCTGCTGGTGATGCCGTACCTCCTGATCTTCCTCGTCTTCCGGAAGAAGATCGCCGCGTTCTTCAAGGAATTCGCAACGGCGCAGGGCTGAGCACCTATCTTCGCCGCACGTTCTTTCCATCGCTTGGGAAAG
>JADMIO011246943.1_pt1 | contig 16707 bp, 9 predicted proteins | sample 8958161 | NCBI WGS metagenome assembly JADMIO01 (sample SAMN16585339, study PRJNA669376) | soil metagenome | isolation source: Crop rotation soil | place: USA: Cullars Rotation, Alabama | collected 2011
CGGCGCGCCGGCCGCGTCGCAGGAGCGGATGAAGCGCGAGCTCGTCGCGCTGCTCGAGGAGATCTCGCGCGGCCGCGCGGTGGTGCTGTTCATCGACGATCTCCACTGGGCCGACGTCTCCACGATCGATCTCCTGAACTACGCCGCGGGGCATTTCGACGATCTGCGCGTGCTCGTCGTCGCGAGCTACCGGCCATCCGACATGGCGCTGGCGAAGCATCCGTTCCTCGCGGTCCGGAGCGATCTGCAGGCCCGCGGGCGGTTCGACGAGATCGCGCTCGGCTTCCTCGGTGCGGCGGACGTCGAGCGGTACCTCGCGCTGCAGTTCCCGTCGCACGCCTTCCCGCGCCACTTCGCCGCGACGATCCATCAGCGCACCGAAGGCAGCCCGCTCTTCATGACGGACCTGATCCGGTACCTGTGCGACACCGGCGGCATCGTCGAGGAGCAGGGGACGTGGGGGCTCGCGCGCGGCGTGCCGGAGAGCCCGAAGGACATGCCCGAATCGGTGCGCGCGATGATCGCGCGCAAGATCGAGCAGCTCGGCGCCGTCGATCGTCAGCTCCTGATGGCCGCGAGCGTGCAGGGCAGCGAGTTCGACACGACGATCCTGTCGCAGGCGGTGCAGATGGACGCGGCGGCCGTCGAGGAGCGGCTCGACGCGCTCGACCGGGTGCACGGCTTCGTCGCGCGGGCCGGCGACGTCACCTTTCCCGACGGCACCGTCACGGTCCAGTACCGCTTCGTGCACGTGCTCTATCAAAACGTGCTCGACGCGTCGCTGCCGCCGACGCGCCGCGCCGCGCTCGGCAAGGCGATCGCCGCGGCGCTCACGGCGCATTACGGGGAGGACACGCAGGCGATTGCAGGGCGGCTCGCCGTGCTGCACGAAACGGCGCGCGACCTCGCGTCGGCGGCGAAGCTGTTCTTCACGGCCGCCCGGCGCGCGTCGGCGCTGTTCGCGTATCGCGAGGCGCTGTCGCTCGCCGAGCGCGGGCTCGATGGCGTGCGGGCGCTTCCGGATGGACCGGAACGGCTGCAGCTCGAATTGAGCCTGCAGATGATCCGCGGGCTCGCGCTGCGATCGGTGAAGGGGTGGGCGGCGCCCGAGCTCGAGTCGACGTTCACCCGCGCGCGGGCGCTCTGCCAGCAGCTCGGCGATCCCCCGGAACTGTTTCCCGTCCTCTGGAACCTCACGTTCTTCAACATGATCCGCGGCGACCTCGGGCTGGCGCGCGATCACATCGCGACGCTGACCCGGCAGGCCGAGCAGCTCGGGCGCCCCGCGTACCAGATGGCCGTGTACCACGTCGCCGGCGTCGCGGCGGAGTTCGCCGGAGACTTCAACGAATCGCACCGCCTGCTCGAGCGCGCCCGCGAGTTCCACGTGCCCGCGAACCACGAGAAGTACAACGCGACGTTCGGCATCGACCCGGGCATGATCGCGCGCGCGATGTCGAGCCGCCCGATCTGGGCGCTCGGCCGGCCGGATCGCGCGGTCGAGCGGAGCCGCGAGACGATCGCGCTCTGCCAGTCGCAGCGGCAGCCCGTCACGTACGTCTTCGCGCTGATCGTCGCGCAGGGCGTCCACCTCTATCGCGGCGAAGCGGCCGAGGCGCTCGCGCTCGGCGACGAGATCATCGCGCTCTGCGCGGAGTACGAGCTGCCGCAGGAAGCCGAATGGGCGCGCGGATTCCAGGCGTCCGCCATGGCGATCCAGGGGCGCGCGGCCGACGGCGCCGAACAGTTGCGCCGCGCTCTTGCGGCCCTCCACGCGCTGCGGTCCGGACTGACGCGGACGATGTTCCTGTCGCTCCACGCCGACGCGCTGCTGCGCGACGGGCGCCACGCCGAACGGCTGTCGGTGATCGAAGAGGGCTTCGCGCACGCGGACCGGACGGCGGAGCGCGGATTCGTCGCGGAGCTGTACCGCGTCCGCGGCGAGCTCCTGCGGCTGAAAGAGGACGAGGCGGCGGCGGAGGACGCGCTGCGGCTCGCGCTCGACGTCTCGCGGCAGCAGCAGGCGCGGTCGCTCGAGCTCCGCGCCGCGCTCGCGCTCGCGCGGCTGCTGCACGAGTCGGGACGCACGCCCGGCGCACGCGCCGTTCTGCAGCCCGTGACCGACTGGTTCACTGAAGGACACCACACAGCGGATCTGATGGCGGCGCTCGCGCTGCTGAGCGAGATGGGATGATTGGAATGACAAACATGTTTCTCACAAACCCGGGAACGGAAAGCAGCACGAACGGGCTGCGCCGCACGAGAGATGCGAGTGAGCGCAGCGAACGAGCCACGCGCACGGAGCGCGCCGGCGAAGCGGCGCGCGAGAGCGCGTGCCGGGGAGTCCGAGGGGCAAAGCCCCTCGGAGAATAAATGGAATTCGAGCGGAAGCTGCCGACCGAGCAAGCCGACATCGCCGATATCGTCTCGGGCATCCTGACGGTGCAGGCGCGCTTCGCGCAGCGGCAGAAGCGCCCGCTCGGGCGCGGCACGCACACCAAGGGCGTGTGCGTCCGCGCGACGCTCGAGGTGTTCGACGTCCGCGCGACCGTGCCGGATCCGGCGCTCGCCGCGCGGCTGGCCCGCGGGCTGTTCGCGAAGCCGGGCACCTATCCCGCGACGGTGCGGTTCGCGAACGCGGCGTCCACGATCCAGAAGGACTCGGAGCCCGACGTGCGCGCGCTGTCGTTCGCCGTCGACGTCCCCGCCGGCGTCGTCGGCGCCGACGCGGCGCGGCTCGACTACTCGATGAACAACGCGCCGACGTTCCCGATCAACGACGCGCACGCGTTCGCGGCGTTCATGCGCGTGCAGGCGGCGAAGGGACCGATCGGGCATCTGCGCGCGCTGCTGTCGCTCTCGTTCAAGGACATCAAGGAGTTCTTCCGGACCGCGTATCGCGGGATCAAGCAGCAGCGTTCGGGCCTCCAGCCGTATCAGCGCACCCGCTTCTGGAGCAACGTCCCGTTCCTCCACGGGCAGGACGAGGCGGTCAAGTTCTCGGCGATCCCGGCGATCGACAACGCCGCCGAGCCGGTCGGCAACGGCTTCAACGTCCTGCGCGACCAGCTCATGACGCACGTCGACAACGACGCGGCGCAACCGCGCTGGGACTTCGCAATCCAGCTCCTCGACGCCGCCCGCATGACGTTCAACGGCCGCGCGCAGGAGCCGAGCTTCTGGGTCGAGAACGCGAGCGTCGAATGGCCCGAAGGCCAGGCGCCGTTCCACGTCGTCGCTCGCCTGACGCTCGCGCCGAAGTCGCAGCTCCCCGACGCCGAGTGCGAGGCGTGGTTCATCGACGTGACGAAGTACTCGCTGCCGGATCACCGTCCGATCGGGAGCATCAACCGCGCGCGGTGGGTGGCGGAGTCGGCGAGCCGCAAGGCGCGTTTGAGCTCCGCGCCGGTGCCTGCGGCCGCGACGCCCACCTTCGTGCAGCAACTCGGCGCGATCCGGCTCGGAACCGTCCTGCGCGGGATCGGCTACACCGCGGCGGCGCTCGTGCTGGTCGCAATCCTCGGCTTCGCGTACCTCGTCGTCGCGACCGACCGCGGCGTCGGCATGCTGCCCGCGGATTCGATCACGCGCGTCGATCGTGTCGTGTATCCCGACCAGGGCTGGGGACCCGGCGTCGATGCCGACGCGCGGCAGACGTATTACTACACCGCGCAGGGCGCGCAGCTGAAGGAGCTGCGCTACAAGTGGTTCCGCTCGCTCGAGATGCCGTGGTCGAAGACGAAGCTGGCCGATCCCTCGATCATGCGGCGGTACGGATTCGTCGTGGACGGCGCCTCGGCCCGGAATCCCGACGGCCTTCCTGTCGGATTCGCGAAGGCGTGGGATCCCCAGCTGAACGAAGAGATGCTCGACATCACGTGCGCCGCGTGCCACACCGGACAGATCGAGTACACCGATCCGAAGAGCGGCCGGACGACGGCGCTCCGCATCGACGGCGGATCGGCGCTGCACGCGTTCACCAACTCGAAGATCGGCCACTTCGTGCCGACGCTCGCCGCGACGCTGATGGGCACCGTCGCGAACCCGGTGAAGTTCAACCGCTTCGCGAACGCGGTGCTCGGTCCGGGCCGCGGCGGCCGCTGGGCGCTGCGCGCGCAGATGCTCAACGTGGCCCAGCAGCTGGGCCTCGTGGCCGCCCGGGAATGGTGGCACGGGCTCGTCCCGACGGAGGAAGGCTACGGCCGCACCGACGCGCTGGCGCGCATCGCGAACACCGTGTTCGGCGATCACATCCAGGCGGGCAACTATGCCGTCGGCAACGCGCCGGTGAACTATCCGCCGGTCTGGAACATCTGGAAGTTCGACTGGGTCCAGTACAACGCGTCGGTCAGCCAACCGATGGCGCGCAACATCGGCGAGTCACTGGGCACGGGCGCGAAGTATGCGCTGCTCGATCGGTACGGGCGCCCGCTGCCGCCGGATCAGCGCTTCAGCTCGACGACGCTGCTCGACAATCTCGACAGGATTGAGAAGACGCTCTGGAGGCTGACGCCGCCGGTGTGGAACGAAGAGGTGCTGCCGAAAGTGAAGCCGGCGCTCGCGGCGCGCGGCAAGGACCTGTTCAATCAGCGCTGCGTCCAGTGCCACGGGCCGTTCATCGCGCCGAAGGAGCTGAAGGCGCTGACGGCTCCGCTGAAGACGGACGAGGAGCCGCTGTGGATCGTCAAGACGCTCTGCACCGATGACATCGGCACCGACCCGAACACGGCGCTGAACTTCTACGACGCGAAAGTCGATCTGCGGAAGACGGGTCTCACGGCGGAGGATCTCAAGAACGTGGCGCGTAAGGAGCTCGACGCGCAGCGGAAGCGGAGGGCCGCTCCGATCGAGGCGCAGATCGCGCAGCTCAAGGTCACGCCGGGGACGCCCGGGTCCGACGCGCAGATCGCTGCGCTGCAGCAGCAGCTGGCCGCGCTCGACGCCAGTGTGGCGAACACGCTGTCCTCGATCGATCCCTCGGCGCTGTCGGTGGGCGCCGGCCTCAGCTATGTGGGGCTGATGATTCGCGAGAAGGCGTACGCCGAGCGCGGCCTCACGCCCGACCAGCAGGCCGATTACGACGGGTTCGGCATGCTCGACGTGCCGCAGGTGATCGCCGCGTACAAGCCGCGGCCGCTGGCGGGGATCTGGGCGTCGCCGCCGTATCTGCACAACGGATCCGTGCCGACCGTGTACGACCTGCTGTCGCCCGTCAGCGAACGGCCGAAGACGTTCCGCGTCGGCAGCCGCGAGTTCGATCCCGAGAAGCTCGGCCTCAAGCAGCCCGACGCCGGGTTCTGGTTGTACGACACGTCGAAGGACGGGAATCACAACACCGGCCACGAGTTCAACACCGGCTACAAGGAATGGAAAGAGGGCGATCCTCCGGCCAACGGCCTCATCGGCCCGCTGCTGTCGCGCGACGAGCGTCTCGCGATCATCGAGTACCTGAAGATCCGGAACGACGACACCGACGGCCCGAAGGATCCCCAGGTCCCGCACCGGGCGCAGTGCAATCCGCCGAAGCGGTCCGACGAGAAGAAACGGTTCGTGCGGTGAAGTCCGCTGTCAAGCGGAATCACATCACAGATGCGTACCAAATTCCTTGACTAACCCCGTTCCGGAGGAGCACCTTTTGGGCGGGCCTGTCTGTGATGTCGCAAGAACGGAGGTAGCTATGCGAAGGTGGTGCGTCACGATGTCAGCAGGGTTGCTCTTGGTAATGGGGCTGGCGTCATCGGATTCTCACGCACAGTACACACAAGTGCTGTGGGATGGCCAGAGCCTGGCAGGTGACGGAACTCTGACCTCAAATGAGGGACTCTATCGCTTGACGTTTGAACGCATATTCAACGACTACGCCCAGGAGAATTGGTCAGTTCTCACCGTTCGCCAAGTCGGAACCCCCTATGTTCTCTGGTGGAGCATTGACGACGGCGCTTATCCCACCGGCTTGGGTTCACACATGAACCAGACAAGTACTGCCGCTCTTGGGTGCGGCAGCGCTGACATGCAGGGGGACGGCAATTTCGTTCTATACCATTGCAACGGTCTGAATCCGGTATGGCATACCTCGACTTCGTCTAACGCGGGCGCATATCTGACCATGCAGGACGACTCGAATCTTGTTATTTACACTTCCTCGAATGTAGCGATTTGGTCGACTTGGTAGAGCTGACGCTGCGATGGTTGCGTAACCAGCCCTTGCTTCGTTGACGTTTGTCGTTCCCTCTTCCGGAGTCGATGCGCGTGCGATCAAGCGGGTCCTCCGTCACACTCGCGCTCATCGCTGTGTCGTTTGTGGTGGTCGTATCAGCGTATTGGCTGTTCGACAAGCACACTGCGTTGACGTCGCGTCTTGAGGAGACTGTTCGCGGAACTGTTTACCGTTCGACGGGTGTGCCAATCGCTGGCGCGACGGTCGATCTGACACCTCGGTCGAGATTTGGTAGGCCAATTTCGGTGGTGACTGACAGAGAAGGGCGCTTCGAGATCGGTGGTGTGCGCCCAGGCCTTTATGGATTGACGGCATCCCATCCAGGCTTGGTTCCAGCTGAGTACGGGCAGCAGCGTCCGTTCGAGCCCGGTGGGCTGTTGGAGATTCCACGTCATCAGGTCGCTGCGAATCTGCGCCTAGTGTTGACGCGCGGCGGAGCTATCACCGGAGCCGTCACAGATGCCGCCGGTCGCCCCATCGCTGCCGCAGTCATCGCAGCCGGGTATCTTGCTACATCCCCGTCTGCGCGAGTAGTTTATTTGGCGCTGGATGCGAAAGCCCGTCAAACCGATTCCGCGGGTCGTTTCAGACTGACCGGGGTTCCTCCAGGCGACTATGTTGTAAGTGCAACTCGACACGGGAGCGTCGATGAAGTCGGTTCACCAGGTCGCCTTGAGTACGGTCGGACGTACTCCCATGACAGTGTCGATGCCGAAGGCGCAGATCGAATTCGTGTTCAGGAAGCGGCCGAATCGACGGCAGACATCAAGCTGACTTCAGGGCGTCCGGCACGATTGAGTGGTACAGTTCGGACAGCCGAGAACAAACTGGCGGACAGTGGCCTTGTTCGTTTTTTCAGGATCGGCGGCGTCGAACCCATGCCGATCGGTGCTGTTCGGATTGGGCGGGACGGTCGATTCGCTTTCAATTACGTGTTTGCGCCAGGACGCTACATGATGGCCGCGGTAACTGGACCGCCTAACTCCCCCGGTGAACATCGACCTCGTGAGTTCGGGTCTGCTGAAATCGAAATCGGCAGGGGGGATAAGCGAAGCATAACGATTCGTACTCGGAAACCCATTAGTGTCCATGGTCGAGTGGTTCTGGACACCGCCTTGGGGCGAATTAGCGACGCGGTGCCGAGGATATACGCGGTTCCCGTACATGCTCGCGAGCGGTGGGCGATGGGCATCAGTGTGCCGGTTGCGGCCGATGGCACATTTCACCTTACGAACTTTGCCGTCCGGTCCCACCTCTTGGCCGATCTTCCGGCGGCTGGTCGCTTGCGAGTCCGCAGGATCTTGTTGTCTGACGGGACAGATGTGACGGTCGCCGGAGTCTCAGCAACGGGAGAGAATGACGTTAGAGATATCGCGGTACTAGTCGACGACGAGGTCGCGACAATTAGGGGCCACCTGACTGACCCGTCGGGCAAGACGACGAGAGGCGTTGTCATCGCTTTGCCAGCCGCCGTGACGGACTGGCAGCTTCCTGGCGCCGTTCGAGCCGTTGCCGCCCTTGATGACGGATCGTTCATTTTTCCAGCGCTGGGTGCCGGGAAATACGGCCTCGTCGGGTTGGCAACGCTGGATTTGCGGGATGGGTTGGCTCTCGACAATCTCCGACGGTTCAACATGATTGCATCGCCGATTGAGGTGACAGCGAAGCACGACACTGTGGTGACTGTCATGATTCGAAAGGAACGCTGATGCGTTGCTCGTACCCTCAACTCATATGAACAGAGAAGAGCTTCAAGCCAAGGTCGAAAGCCTTCGTTGGTTTCACACCATCGACTTAGGCCAGGGTGTCGTGACTAAGGGAATCGATAATTCCTCGGAACGCTTGGCTCGTCTTCAGTTGCCGATGGATCTGTCTGGAAAGTCGGTATTGGATATCGGTGCATGGGACGGATTCTATTCGTTCGCCGCTGAGAGACGATTCGCGTCGCGAGTGGTTGCAAGTGACTATTACGCGTGGCATGGCGTGGGCTGGGGTGTCGAGGACGGGAAAGCCGGATTCGAACTCGCCAGATCCGTTCTCCGGTCTCGCGTCGAGGATATCGATATTGACGTCATGGATCTCGCCGTTGAACGCGTCGGGACTTTCGATGTGGTGTTGTTCCTGGGCGTGCTGTACCACCTTCGAGATCCACTGACCGCGCTTGAGCGCGTCGCGTCCGTCACCAAGGATCTTCTCATTCTCGAAACCGTCGTCGACATGGTCGGTATCAGCAGACCGGCGGCAGCTTTCTATCCAGGGCGTGATTTGAACGATGATCCTACTAACTGGTGGGGTCCGAATCATGCAGCCGTCGAGGGTATGTTGCGGGATTCAGGATTCAAGCGAGTGGAGTTCATCACACCAATCCGCTCCGCGCCCTACCGTGCCGCTCGCGCCGTTCTTCACCGGTTCAAGGGGAAAAACGCGTTGGCGCCGGCATTCCGACAAGACCGCGGCGTATTCCACGCGTACAAGTCTGGGCAGTGAGGCCTGACTGCGAACCTGCTAGGCGGCTTTCTTTCCGGAGACGGAGACGTCTCCGACGCCTCGATCGATCCCTCGGCGCTGTCGGTGGGCGCTGGCCTGAGCTACGTGGGGCTGATGATTCGCGAGAAGGCGTACGCCGAGCGCGGCCTGACGCCCGACCAGCAGGCCGACTACGACGGGTTCGGCATGCTCGACGTGCCGCAGGTGATCGCCGCGTACAAGCCGCGGCCGCTGGCGGGGATCTGGGCGTCGCCGCCGTATCTGCACAACGGATCCGTGCCGACCGTGTACGACCTGCTGTCGCCCGTCAAAGAGCGGCCGGAGACGTTCCGCGTCGGCAGCCGCGACTTCGACCCCAAGAAGCTCGGGCTGATGCCGCAGGACTCCGGTTTCTGGGTGTTCGACACGAAGAAGGACGGGAATCACAACACCGGCCACGAGTTCAATGCCGGCTATAAGGAATGGAAGGAAGGCGATCCGCCCGCCAACGGGCTGATCGGCCCGCTGCTGTCGCCAGACGATCGTTACGCCATCATCGAGTACCTGAAGATCAGGAACGACGACACCGACGGCCCGAAGGATCCGCAGATCCCGCACCAGGCGCAGTGCAATCCGCCGAAGCGGTCGGACGAGAAGAAGCGGTTCGTGCGTTAAGACGGATCCGCGCCGACTTCGCTGTAGTACTTCGCGATCATCCGCGCGGCGGGGCGTGTGTAGACGTCCGGCTGGCGGGTCTCGATGACCGTCGCAATGACGGCGGCGACTTGTTCCGCGCTCTGCGATTCCGGAAACGATCGCGAATCAGGTCCGCCGTGCAGCGCGTTCAGGCCGAAATCGGTCCGTACGACGCCAGGGGAAACCAGCGAGATCTGGATGCCGGGATGTGTTTCCTGAATCTCCGCGCGGAGCATCGCGGTCAGCGCGTTGAGGAAGTGTTTCGCCGCTGAATACGCCGACCGGATCGTCGCGAAGGGCACGCGTCCCAGGAGCGACGAGATGTTGATGATGTGTCCTTCGCCACGCTGCTTGAAGTGCGGCAGCACGGCCTGGACGCCATACAGCGAGGAGTACACGTTCGCGCGCATCACTGCGTCGACATCTTCGTCGGTGAGCTCGGACGGATTCCGCGTGATGCCCTGACCGGCGTTGTTCACCCAGACGTCGATTCGCTCGAACGCTTTGAGCGTGTCGTCGACGACGCGCTCCACCTGCGAGCGGTCGGTGACGTCGGCGACCTGCACGATCGCCCGCCCGCCACAGCGCGCCGCCACCTCCTCGAGCGCCGCCTTCCGCCGCGCGACGAGCACGACCTGATGGCCTTGTGACGCGAGCAGTTCACCAAGCGCCGCGCCGATCCCCGAGCTGGCGCCGGTAATGACGACGATCTTCGGCATGTGAATTTTGCGGCTGCCGACCAAGAGCTTTACAGGAGATCAGGAGACCAGGAGCATAGGAGGAAACGGGGGCAATTAGCAGCACCGTTGCCACTATCCATCCCTTTTACCTCCTATCCTCCTGACCTTCTGATCTCCTGTAAAGGCTCTTGGCCGGCAGCGTCAGGCCTTGCTCGTCAGCGCGTCCTTGCAGTACTGAATCGCCTTGGCCATTTCGGCCATGCGGTCCGATCCCGCGGGGACGGGATATTCGAATTCGATCGTCGCCTGGATCGGCCACTTGTTGTCGCGGATCAGCTGCAGCACCGCCTTGATCGGCGTGTCGCCCTGACCGAACGGGACGTTCTCGCCGTCCTTGCCGTCGGCCTGCTGCTTCTTCCGATCCTTCACGTGGATGTGCGTGATCCGGTCGTGGTGCCGCTTGATGAAATCCACGGGGTCGCCGAGGTTGCCCGCGATGTAGTGGCCGATATCGAGGTTGATCCCGTTGTGCTTCGCGGCCGCGAGGGCGTCCTTGAACATCGCTTCGGTCGTGTGCGTGTGGCCGTGATAGCCGACCATGAGGTTGTGCTTGTCGGCGAACTTCCCAAGCCGCTTCGCGCCTTCGGCCTCCAGCTCGCACGAGATCGCGCGCGCGCCCATCGCCTTCGCGAGCCCGAACGCGTAGTCGGTTTCGGGATCGCTGAAGTTGTAGATGTTGTCGAACTTCACGATCTCCGCCTTGATGCCGGCGGCTTCGAACTTCTTGCGCGCCTCGGCGGCTTTCGCGGGATCGGTCTTGAGACGCCACTCGCGCAGCTGCAAGGCGGCCGCCTTCGTGTCGCTGCCGCGCGGCGGCTCGAGCACCTCTTTCGGCGCGCCGAGGAACACCTCGATCGGCTGCGCGCGCAATTCCACCGCGCTCACGCCGAGCTGCGCCGTCTTCGCGATGACGTCCTCGATCGGCACCGCGCGCGGCGGGCCGAAGTTGTACGGCACGTTGAGGCCGACCTGCACGCCGGCGAACTTCGAGTTGGGCTTGCCGGCGGCCTGCCCGAAGAGATCGCGGGGCAGGAGCGAAACCGCGGGGGCCAGCAGGACGAGCTTTCCGAGTTCGCGTCGCGTGATCGTCATGGGGCGGAGTGTATCACCGGGGAGGAAGGGGACGGAGGAGGGAGGACGGAAAGAGCCGATTTGCTCGCCGGATTCGCCTTTCTCCCTGGAGGTCTGCGATGCGACCGATCGGCATCCTTACCGTCTGGCTTCTCGCCTGCGCCGCCTCTGCCACCGCGCAGGACACGCGCGAGCAGTGGAAGGTCGGCGTCACGGCCGCCGCCGGAATTCCGTCGGGCCTCGGAGGCATCCGGGTCGGCGCGCCGATGGGGAACCACGCCGGCATCGACCTGGCGGTCGCGCGGCTGACCGGCTGGGGAGACATGGACCTCGGTCCGGCCTACATCACGCACGTCCGCTGGACTCGGGGCGGCCGTTCACCGTCGGGCGACAGCCGCTATTGGATCTTCGGCGCGCTGTTCATGAACATGACGTCCACGACCACGGTCGTTTACCCGGGAAACGTCCGGCACTACCTCGTCGAGCGCGACACGGTGGGCATGCCGCGTTTCGGGTACGGATGGGACCACGTGACCCGCCGCGGCACGCGGGTCGGCCTCGAGTTGACCACCGGCGCCGCCGGCGAGCAAGCCGCGCTGATGCTCGCGAACGTCATCGTGATGTGGGGCCCTCCGAAAAAGTAACCGCGAACCTCGAACCTCGCTCCTCGAACCCCGGGTGTATAGTCGGCGCATGAATTCGATGCGCCGCTGGACGCTCTGGGCGTTCGTCGTTCTCGCCGTCACTACCGTCGTCGCGCAGCAGGCGTCGTTCCGCGATCGCTCGATCACCTTCGAGAAGAACGGGCTCGCCGAGCCGTTCAAGGGCGTGACGAGCGACGGGAAGATCGCGCCCGGGCTGTTCTCGGTCACGTCGACCGGCGTCTCGACCGAGCCGGTCCGCAAGGCGGCCGACGCGTTTCTCGCGGGGCTCACGGCGCCGCAGCGCGCGAAGACCGCGTTCGCCGTCGACGACGACGAGTGGCGCAAGTGGATGAACCAGCACTTCTACGTGCGCCAGGGCGTGAGCTTCCTCGAGATGACGCCGGCGCAGCGCGACCTCGGCTTCGCGCTGCTGCGCGCGTCGCTGAGCGCGCGCGGGCTGAAGCAGACGCGCGACATCATGCGCCTCAACGAGACGCTCGGCGAGCTGAACGGCAACGACATGGAGCAGTACGGCGAGTTCCGCTACCACATCACGATGATGGGGAAGCCGTCGCCCACCGAGCCATGGGGCTGGCAGCTCGACGGCCACCACGCGATCATCAATTACTTCGTGCTCGGCGATCAGGTCGTGATGTCGCCATTCTTCGCCGGCTCCGAGCCGGTGATCGCGACGTCGGGCAAGTTCAAGGGAACGTCCGTGCTGCAGGACGAGCAGAACCGCGGCCTCGCGCTCGTCAACGCGCTCGAACCGGAGCAGCGCGCGAAAGCGATCCTCTCGCCGGACAAGACGCGCAACAACAATCTGACCGAAGCGTGGAAAGACAATGCCGTCGTGCCCCCGGCCGGCGTCAAGGCCAGCGATCTCTCCGACGCGCAGCGGCGCCAGCTGCTGGATCTGATCGCGCTCTACGTCGGCAACATGGACGACGGCCACGCGAAGATCAAGATGAGCGAGGTCGAGCGCCACGTCGCCGCGACGACGTTCGCGTGGATCGGGAAGACCGACAAGGACGCCGTCTTCTATTACCGGATCCAGAGTCCGGTGATCCTGATCGAGTTCGATCACCAGACACCGGCCAACCTGCGGCAGCTCGCGAAGGACCCGAACGTTCCGAACCACGAGCACATCCACGTCGTCGTGCGCACGCCGAACGGCAACGACTACGGCAAGGATCTGCTGCGGCAGCACTACGCCGCGCACCGGCATTCGGCGGAGTACGGCGCGTCGCCGCGCTGAGTGGCGCGATCGCAGACCTGGCCCCGGCGCCGGTTGGGGGCCAGGTCTGCGATCGCGCCACTGATCTCTGGATTACAATTCCTCAACCATGAAGTACCTGAAGAGAATCGTTCCTCTCCTCGTCGCCGTGTGCCTGATCGCGCCGCTCGGCGCGCAGCAGTCCAAGGGGACGAACGGCAACGGCAAGAAGCTGACCGCCGCGGATCTCGCGAACGCGAAGCCAGGCCGCGATCCGAATCAGCCGATCGACGAGGAGTACACGAAAAAGATCAAGGAGTACACGACCGAGCCGTTCTTCCTGTCGCCGCTCGTCGACTACATGCCGGCCGCCAAGGGCGTGCCGACGCCGAAGGCCGTGCTCGGCGACATCGCCGGCGCGCCCGGCAAGCTGCCGTACTCGAAGGAGGTCTACGAATACATGCGGCTGCTGGCGAAGTCGTCGCCGCGCGTGAAGGTGTACACGATCGGGACGACGGAAGAGGGACGCGAGATGCTGGCGGTCGCGGTCGCCTCCGAGGCGCTCCTCGGAAAGCTCGACGCGAACAAGGCGGACCTCGCGAAGCTCGCCGACCCGCGGACGATCAAGTTCGACGACGATCTCGCGGACCAGATCGCGCGCCGCGCGGCGCCGGTCTACTACATCACCGGGACGATCCATTCGACCGAAGCGGGCGCGCCGACGGCGCTCATGGAGCTCGCGTACCGCGTCGCGGTCGACGAGAGCCCCTACATCCGCAACATCCGCGAGAACCTCATCACGCTCATCACGCCGATCGTCGAAGTGGACGGCCGCGACAAGATCGTGGACGCCTACGAGTGGCGCAAGGAGCACCCGAAAGAGACCCCGATGGGCAATCTCTATTGGGGGAAGTACGTCGCCCACGACAACAACCGCGACGCGATGGGGCTCACCCTGAAGCTGTCGCAGAACGTGCTGAACGCATACCTCGACTGGAAGGCGCAGGTGCTGCACGACCTGCACGAGTCGGGCTCGTTCCTCTACGACAACACGATCGGCAACGGGCCGTACAACGCCTGGCTGGATCCGATCCTCACGAACGAGTGGCACCTGATCGGCTGGAACAACGTCAACGAGATGACCCGCATGGGCATGCCGGGCGTCTACGCGTGGGGCACGTTCGATACCTGGTCGCCGGGGTACCTGATGTTCATGGCGGCGACGCACAACGGCATCAGCCGTCTCTACGAGACGTTCGGCAACGGGGGCAGCGCCGACACCGAGGAGCGGACGCTCTCGGCGGCGGAGACGTCCCGGACGTGGTTCCGCCAGAATCCGCCGCTCTCGCGCGTGCGGTGGTCGCTGCGCAACAACAACAACTACGAGATGACGGGCCTGCTCATCTCGCTCAATCACTTCGCGAGCAACCGGATCTACTTCCTCCGCAACTTCTACGACAAGAGTAAGCGCTCGATCCAGAAGGCGAAGACCGAAGGTCCGGCCGCGTACGTCTTCCCGGCCAACGATCCGCGCCCCGGATCGCAGGCCGAGCTGCTGCGCGTGCTGCAGAAGCAGGCGGTGGAGATCTCGCGCGCGCCGGGCGCGTTCACCGTCACGATTCCTGTGCGCCAGCCCGCGGGCGGCGGGCGCGGCGGGGGCAGGGGTGCGGGGGGTGCGCAAGGTGCGCAGGGTGCGGCAGGTGCGGGAGGTGCGGAAGGTGCGCGGGGTGCCGAGGCGCAGGCGCCGAGAACGACCACGCGCGAGTTCCCCGCGGGCAGCTACATCGTCCGCATGGACCAGCCGTACTCGCGGATCGCGGACGCGCTGCTCGACTATCAGTACTGGGCGCCGAACGACGCGCAGGCGCGGCCGTACGACGACACCGGCTGGACGTTCCCCGAAGGCTTCGGCGTGCAGGCCGTCCGCGTCACGGACCACAAGGTCCTCGACGTGCCGATGGAGATGGTCAAGGGTGACGTCAAGCCGGCGAGCGGCACGACCGGGACCGGCTCCGTCTTCGCGATCAATCACAACGCCGACAACGCGCTGCTGACGCTCCGCTACCGTCTGAAGAACGCCGACATTCAGATCGCCGAAGAGCCGTTCGAGTCCGCCGGCGTGAAGTTCAACAGGGGCAGCTTCCTCGTCAACGGCGTCGGCCAGAGTGAGATCGACACGGTCGCGAAAGAGCTCGGGCTCAAGGTGACTGGTCTTGCCTCGGCGCCGTCGGTGAAGACGCATCCGGCTCGGGCGGCGCGCGTCGCGTTGCTCCACACGTGGACGAGCACGCAGACCGAGGGCTGGTGGCGCCAGGCGTTCGACGTCTACGGCCTGCCGTTCGACTACATCGATCCGAAGGCGATCCGCGACACGCCGGACCTGCGCGCGAAGTACGACGTGATCATCTTCGGGCCCGGCGGCAACCAGGGGGCCGTCGAAGGCACGCCGCTGTGGCGGACCCCGATTCCGTACAAGCACAGCGCGGAGACGCCGAACATCGGCACGTTCGCGCAGACCGACGACACGCGCATCGGCATGGGCCTGCAGGGGCTGATGCACCTGCGGCAGTTCATCGCCGACGGCGGCGTGTTCCTCGCGTCGAACAGCAGCGCCGACTTCGCGATCCAGAACAGCTTCACGCACGGCGTCGCGTCGGTGAACGCCGGCACGACGACGCGCGTCGTCGGCTCGCTGCTGCGGACGAAGATCGCCGACGACACGAGCCCGCTCGTCTACGGCGTGCCCGACAACCTCGCGATGTACAGCGACGACGGCGGCGTGTTCAGCGTGAGCGCGACGGCGGGCGGCAGCGGCGGACGCGGCGCGGGCGGCGGCGGTGGCGGCGCGCCCGGCGGCGGACGCGGCGGCGGCCCCGGCGGCAACCGTCCGACGGGGCGCGGCACCCCCGACGATCCGGACGTCGTGCAGGGGCGTCCGTCCACGGCGAACGAAGGATCGAATCTGACTCCGCTGCCCCCGCCGCAGCAGGTGCAGCCGTGGCAGTACGCGCTGCCGACGGAGGAGGCGCTCAAGCGCAACCCGGCGAACGTGATTCCGCCGGAGCTGCGGCCGCGCGTGGCCGTCCGCTTCGACGCGCAGAACTCGCTGCTCGTCTCGGGCCTGCTCGACGGCGGCAACGACATCGCGCAGCGCCCGGTCGTCGTCGACGTGCCGGTGGGGAAGGGGCACGTGGTCCTCTTCGCCAACAACCCGATCTGGCGCGGCGAGACGATCGGGAGCTACTTCCTCGTCTTCAACGCGATCCTCAACTTCGACTCGCTGAACGCCGGACGAAAACTGGATCCGCGCTAGGAAGTTGCGACAGGCTCTTGCGCTCGTGAGACGCGAGCGACGCTGTAGGGGAGTCCGAGGGGCGAAGCCCCTCGGACAATATTTGTCAGGGCGCCTGACGTTCCGCGTCAGGCGCCGATCACGGTTTTCGCCCGCCTCCCCGCAAGTCACTCTCCCCGAAGGACCGCCGCCGCGCCTGGCTCTGCGGTATAGCGGTTGCACAACGGTGGGGCGATTATGTTTCCCGCTAATCACGCTGTGTCGCAGAGAACTCTCGTCGCGTCGCACCTGCAGCCCTACGAGGTGCGCGTGATTCTCATTGCCGGTCCTCACCTCGCCGCGATGGAGAGCGCGGCGGTGACGTT
>JADMIO011302016.1_pt1 | contig 16705 bp, 9 predicted proteins | sample 8958161 | NCBI WGS metagenome assembly JADMIO01 (sample SAMN16585339, study PRJNA669376) | soil metagenome | isolation source: Crop rotation soil | place: USA: Cullars Rotation, Alabama | collected 2011
CAGGTCGCGTTCGCGTCGCCGTGCGCGTCGAGGGTGAGGTCGCCGCCGAGGATCTGGAACGAGCCCGAGGCCGAGGTGTAGACGCCGGGCTCGAGCGTCAGGTTCGCGAGGTTGCCCGCGCCGGGATCGGCGCCGCCCGGGAGCGCGACCATCGCGTCGTAGGCGGCGCGGCCGGCGGCCTGTGCGGCGGTCGCGATGGCGAAGGTGGTGGCCGTGCCCTCGCTCGGGCAGGCGACCGTCGGCGGCGGGGCGGCCGTGTAGAGCTTGCCGTTCACGGTGCCGGAGTGGAGCGTCGTCTCGGTGTAGCTGCAGCCGGGGCCGAGGTCGTGGAAGCCCGTGACCGAGGTCGAGACCGCGGTCGTGCCGATGTCGCCGTTCACGACCGTCAGCAGGCCCTGGTTCGTGACGCCGGCCGAGCCGCCGAACGCGCCGTAGGGGGCGATGGCGCCGAGCGGGATCGGCTGCGGCGAGACCGTGACCGTGTCGCGTGGGTCTGCGCCGTCGTCGCCGAGGTCCGCGGTCACGCCGTCGCTCGCGGCGTCGGCGCCGTCGCTCGCGGCGTCGGCGCCGTCACTCGAGGCGTCGGCGTCGCGACCGAGATCGGCATAGCCGACGCTGTCGTCCTGGCAGCCGATGGCGAGGCTCGCGAGCGCGGCGAGCCCGGGGGCAAAGGAGGCGGAGCGGGATCGAAGGAAGGCGTGCATGGGTCCTCGAGGGAGAAGGGCTGAGGGGGGCGTGGATGGATTGGAGACGGGCGATCAATCGATCTGGGCAGAGATTCGGAGCCGCAAAAAAAGCGGTCGAAGTGAAGATGTGCGCGAATGGGATCCATTTCGCTCGAGCCGCCGGGTGAGTCATTCATACTCGCGCGGCGAGGGCGCCGACAGGGGCATGGGGTCTTTGGCGCCGCCGCGTGCTGGCCGACCACCCCACCCAGGTGCTCGGAGTATTCCGCTCGTCGCAGCGACGCGCATGTCAGTCCACTGGCAGTCCCCTATCGATCTAGCCCGCTAGCCCGCCAATCGCTCTGGCCCGCGTGTAGAGCGATTCTCACCAAATGGCGGCAGATCCGGGCGCGGCGAATGGACGGTGTCTAATACTGGGGCTCGGGCATTTCCCCGACTCGTCACAGCATCGCTGATCGGGGATCTCATGAGGACCAGTAGTTCGCCTTCTCTCATTCTAGGCGCGCTCGCGTCTGTACTCGCGCTCGGCGCGACCGCTCACGCGGCGGAACCGTTCGAGGTCGAGCTGTTCGAGCCGCTGCCGTCGCAGGGCATCAATCACCTCCAGGTCGGCGCGAGCCACGTGCTCCAGAACCTGAGGCCCTCGTTCGGCTTCGTCCTCCACTACCAGACGAACCCGCTCGTGCTGCGCGACGACGACGGCAACGAGGTCGCGAAGCTCATCGACTCGCGGCTGACGACCGAGTTCTGGGCCGCGCTCGGTCTGTTCGACTTCTTGGAGATCGGCGTCGTGCTGCCGGTCGTGCTGACGCAGTCGAGCGCCGACCTCAGCGCCATCGGCGTCACGGGCACGCTCGACGGCGCCTCGCTGCGCGACCTGCGCATCGTGCCGAAGCTCCAGCTCGTGAGCTCGGGCGGCTTCGGCATCGGCCTCCTCGGGCAGATCTTCGTGCCGACCGGCGACCAGGATCAGTACGCCTCGGACGGCGCCGTGCGCGGCCAGGTGCGGGCGATCTTCGACTACGAGTCGTCGTCGGGCTTCGCCGTCTCGTTCGACGGTGGCCTCGACTTCCGCCCGCGCCGCGTGTCGCTCACGCACGTGAGCGAGGACAACCTCCAGCTCGGCCTCGCCCTGCGCGTACCGCTCGGGGTCGAATGGCTGCGCGCCTTGGCGACGATGCACACGCTCGTGCCGCTCGTGCACGGTCGCGACCCGAATGACCTGACGAAGGTCTCGCCCGACGGCTCGGCCGTCGCGCTCGAAGGCGACCTCGCCCTGCAGGCGCGCTTTGGAGACTTCGTCGCCAGCGTCGGCGCCGGCCACGGCTTCACCGACGGCGTCGGCTCGCCCGACCTGCGCGTCTTCGCGCTCTTCGGCTACACGCCCGTCGAAGGCGACCGCGACCACGACGGCATCCGCGACGGCCTCGACGACTGCCCGGACGACCCCGAGGACTTCGACGGCTTCGAGGACGGCGACGGCTGCCCCGATCCCGACAACGACAAGGACGGCATCCTCGACGGCGACGACAAGTGCCCGAACGAGCCCGAGGACAAAGACGGCTTCGAAGATCTCGACGGCTGCCCCGACCCCGACAACGACAAGGACGGCATCCTCGACGTCAGCGACAAGTGCCCGAACGTGGCCGAAGACAAGGACGGACTCGGCGACGAGGACGGCTGCCCCGAGGACGACTTCGACGGCGACGGCATCGCCGACGTGACCGACAAGTGCCCGCGTGAGCGCGAGACGAAGAACGGCTTCCAGGATCTCGACGGCTGCCCCGACACCATGCCGAGCGTCGTGCTGACCGAGGTCGTCTACTTCGACACCGCGAAGGCGACCATCCAGACGCGCAGCTACCCGCTCCTCGACGCGGTCGCCGACGTCCTGAAGGACCACCCGGAGATCATCCGCCTCTCGGTCGACGGCCACGCCGACGAGCGCGGCAGCGACGAGTACAACAACGACCTCACGCAGCGCCGCGCCGCCTCCGTCGTCGACTACCTCGTCGGCAAGGGCATCGCGCGCAATCGCTGGGTCGCGACGGGCTACGGCGAGAGCCGCCCCATCGATCCCGGTCACGACGAATCGGCCTGGGTGAAGAACCGCCGCGTCGAGCTCACCATCCTCGAAATGGGCCCCGCCCCCAAGGTCACACCGTGAAGAAGCTCAATCCACTCCTCATCTCAGTCGCGCTCGTCCTGACGGGCGGCGCATCCCAGGCGGGTACCATCACCGTCACCGGCCTCGGGCCCCTCGACTGCACGCTCGCCGCGGCGGTCGCGTATGCGAACGGGCTCGACACGGCCGTCAACGCGACGTGCCTGCGCACGAACGACACGCCGAACGTCCAGGACCCGAGCGATACGATCGTGTTCGCGGCCGGCGTGCCGGGCATCGTGCCGCTCGTCTCGCCCGTGACCATCACGGCTCCGCTCGTCATCGACGGCGGTGGGCGCATCACGGTCTCGACCGTCTTGCGGCAGCGCCTCTTCGACGTCTCGGTCGGCGCGCTCGAGAACGTGACGCTGACCGGGCTCACGTTCGGCGGTAGCGGCACCATCGCCCCGAGCGGCGGCGTGCGCGTCACGACCGGCCACCTCATCGTGGCCGGGTCGACCTTCGATGCGAACAGCGGCAACTTCGGTGGCGCGCTCCATGTCGACGCCGGCGCCTCGGTCGCCGTCGCCGACTCGACCTTCATCGGCAACGAGGCCCGCGCCTCGACGGCCGTCGTGGGGACCTGCAACCCGGGCCGCGTGGCGCTCGGGTCGGCGGTCGCGTTCGCGGTGTTCGGTGGGCAGTCCATCACCAACACCGGCCCGACGATCGTGACGGGCGACATCGGCACCTCGCCCGGCACCGCCATCGGGGCCTTCGGGCCGCCGGCGGCCGTCATCGGCGCGCAGTACCCGGGCATCTCGCCGGCCGATCTGGTCGTGGCCGACATCACGACGGCCTACAACGCCGCCGCGACTCGCAAGGCCACCTGCGGCGGGACGAAGGACGGCAACATCGGCGGGACGACGCTCGCCCCGGGCCTCTACACGGCGTCGTCGTCGCTCGAGGTCACCTCGGGTGATCTGACGCTCGACGCGCAGGGCGACACGGCCGCGACCTGGCTCTTCCAGGTCGGGTCGACGTTCACGATGAGCTCGGGCCGCAAGATCATCCTCGCGGGCGGCGCGAACGCGGCGAACGTCTTCTGGCAGATCGGCACCTCGGCGACGATCGGCACGGGCGCGGTCATGGTCGGCACCATCCTCGCGGACCAGTCGATCACGATGAACACGGGTGCGACGCTCATCGGTCGGGCCCTCGCCCGCGGCGCCTCGGTCACGCTCGACAGTAACATCGTCACGCGTCCGCTCGGCCTCGAGAGCGGGTCCGGCGGCACCGTCGAGTCGGGCGGTAGCGGCCTCATCGAGGGCGGCGCGGTCGACTGCTTCGGCGTGTGCGGCTTCGATCGCGTCCTCTTCGTCGACAACTTCGCCTTCGGCGCGACGAACCAGAGCGCTCGTGGCGGCGCCATCAGCGCGCACGACGCCGAGGTCACGATCCGCAACTGCACCTTCTCGGGCAACCACGTCCAGGCCGGGCTGACGCTGCTCGCGCTGAACCTCACCGAGGCCCACGGCGGCGCCATCGCCTCGACCGGCGGCGTCCTCGACATCGCGTTCTCGACCTTCGTCGGCAACATCGCCGATCGCGAGCTCACCGACGTCTTCGCCGCGGCGACGGGCGGCGCGTTCTTCCTGGAGCCCGACGCGACGAGCGACTACCGCCTCTTCGGCAGCATCGTCTCGGCGAACACGGCCGTCGTCGGCAGCGACTGCGACACGGTCGGCATCGCGAACATGGCGGCCGACTACAACCTCTTCGACAACACCGGCGCGAAGGCGGCCTGCGACGCGGTGAGCACGACGAACCTCGTCGGCTCGGCGCAGCTCGGCATCCTCGATGACAACGGCGGCCCGACGCAGACGATCCGCTTCGGCGACGACAGCATCGCGCTCGACGCGATCCCGACGCCGCTCTTCGGCTGCGTCCTCGCGGGCGGGTTCGACCAGCGCGGCAACATCCGCCCGAGCGGCACGGCCTGCGACATCGGCGCAGTCGAGCTCGAGGACATCGCCCTCGACATCGACGGCCCGAACACGTTCCTCATCCCGGTCGGCGCGACCGTCGACCAGTCCGTGGCGATGACGTACACGATCTACGTCCCGTTCCCGGTCCTCGACGTGACCTTCTCGTTCACGGTCTCGGCCGGCGTGACGGCCACCGTCCGCGACGTCATGGGCGCCACCATCCCGAGCTGCCTCACGGCCGGGCCGACGACGACCTGCTTCCTCGGTGACCTCGACCCGACCCAGCGCGTCGGCGGCATCGACCTGTCGTTCGCGGCGAGCCGCACGGCCGACATCGTGTGGAGCGGCCTCATCGACTTCGACCTCCAGGACGTCGAGCCGCTGAACGACGTCGACTCGGGTCGCATCGTGCTGCTGCGCTGCGGCGACGAGACCGTGACGAGCCCCGAGGTGTGCGACGACGGCGGCGCGCTCGGCGGCTGCAACGCGACCTGCACGGGCTGCGACGCCGGCTTCACCGGGGTCGACTGCACGATCTGCGTCGGCCTCGACGACGGCAACGGCTGCACCGATGACACCTGCAACCTGGCCACGGGCGCGGTCCACACGAACAACACGGCCGGCTGCAACGACGGCAGCGTCTGCACGACGGTCGACACCTGCGCGCTCGGCGCGTGCGTCGGCGGCGGCCCGGCGCTCGTCGTGACCGACGGCGACGCCTGCACCGACGACAGCTGCGACGCGGTGACCGGTGCGGTGCACGTGGTGGCGGCGGCGATCGACGACGGCAACGCCTGCACGACCGACACGTGCAACGCGCTGACCGGCCCGGCGCACGCGAACAACACCGCCGTGTGCAACGACGGTGACGCCTGCACGACGACGGACCTGTGCGCGCTCGGCGTGTGTGCTGGCAGCGGCGCGCTCGCGGTGGACGACGACAACCCGTGCACGGACGACTCGTGCGACCCGGCGGCGGGCGCGGTCCATGCGGCCAACACGGCGAGCTGCAGCGACGCGAACGCGTGCACGACGGGCGACGTCTGCGCGGGCGGCGTGTGCGCGGCGACCGGCACGGTCGACGTCGACGACGGCAACCCCTGCACGGACGACGCGTGCGCACCGGCGACGGGCCTCGCGAGCCACACGAACAACACCGCGCCGTGCGATGACGCGAGCGTCTGCACGACGGGCGACGTGTGCGCGGCGGGCGAGTGCAAGGCCGGCCAGCCGGTGGACATGGACGACGCCGACATGTGCACGGACGACAAGTGCAACCCGGTGACGGGCGTCGTGCACGTCGAGAACGACGCGTGCCCGACGGGGCTCCACGAGGCCGGCGGTGGCGGGTGCGCGGGCGGTCCGGTGGACCCGATCGGCGGCGTCGCGATGGCGCTGTTCGGGGCGATGGGCGTCGTCATGGTCGGGCGGCGACGCACGGCGAAGATCGGCTGAGACGGGCTCGCGAAGCCACGCCGCGGGTGACCGCGGCGGGTGGTGAGCGGCGGCGATGAGCACCCTGACACGAGGATCGAACCTCGTGGCGGGCGTGCTCAGCGCGCGTTTGGGGCCGAGCGGATCGGGACGTCGTCGTCCGCGTCGTCGTCGTCGTCGCTCGCGAGGGTCGCGATGCCGGCCGTGAGCGCGACGAGGGAGACGCCCCAGGTGACGCCGGCCGCGGTGTGGTCGTCGCTCGCCCAGAGGGCCGTGCCGATGGCGGCGCCGACGAGGCCCGCGGCGGTGAGGGCCCAGCCGCCGGGGTCGTCGTACCAGGGCGCGGCGGGTGGGGCGGCGCAGCCGCGCGGGTCGCCGTAGAGCATGGACCTCGCGAGCTGCTGGGCGCGGTGGCGGTCGACGCGATCGGCGGAGTCGAGGGCGAAGGCGTGGCTGCGGACGACGGCCCCGCGCTCTGCATCGACGAGGTAGTACTGGAGGCGCGGGTCGCCGTCCCACGCGACGACGCCGGCGACGAGGGCGTGGGTCGCACCCGCGGCGCGGGCGATGCGGGCGGCGTAGTCGGGGACGAGGCGCGCGGCGGCCTCGCGCGTGCGGAAGTCGAGGCCGAGGCTCGGGCCGTCGACGAAGAGCGCGCGCTCGAAGTCGTAGTCGAGGGCGATCGTCGCGTCGGCGCCGGCCGTGAGCTCGACGCGGTGCTCGAAGGCGGGGACGCCGTCGCGCGCGACCGCGACCCAGGTCGGGCCGACGGCGAGCGCGAGCGTGGCGGGCCCTGTCTCGGGGCGGGTGCGGCCGTTCACGATGAGCGTGAGGCCGGGGCGACAGTCGATCGTGAGGTGGGCGCGGGGCTCGCTCGCGAGGGCGGCGAGGCGCGCGCGGAAGGCCGCCACGACCTCGGGGTGGTAGTTGTCCTCGTGGATGCGCGGGTCGTCGCCGAGCGCGCGGGCGGTGGCGTCGAGGACCTCGTTCGCGAGCGCGCGGTCGTCCGACCTGAGCGCGACGAGCGCCGTCAGGAGGTGCCCGGCGAGCGCGTGCTCGCCGGTCGCGAGGCGAAACGGCAGTCGCTTCCACAAGGTCCGGAGCGGGCTCAGGTCCACGGGGTGGAACGTGTCGTGAACTTGCTCGAACCAGCGCAGCGCCTTCATGGTCGCCTCGAGGTCGGCCTTGTCGAGCAGCGTCGGGAGGAGGGTCCCGGCCGCGGCTGGGAGGTCGCGATGCGAGAGGATCGGCATCCCGCACGGCGCGAACGCCTGCTCGAAGCCGTCGAGATAGGACGGGGTCGTCGCGAACACCTGGCCGCCGAGGCGGAGCTCGAGGACCGCGAGCTTCGGTGCGGGATCGGCGGCGGCCGCGTGGGGGGCCTCGGCGCGGGCGGCGCTGAGTCCGGCGACGGCGACGGCGACGGCGAGCACGGTGCGGAGGCGGGTCGTGCGAACGGCGAGGGTCATGCCGTGACCCTAGCACGGCGAGGCGTTCGTCGAGGTGGGGGTCGAGAGGTGGAGGGGTCGAGGTGGAGGGCTGCTACTCCCGGGTTGGCGTGCGCGTCCACTGCGCGGGCGCGAACGGCGCGGCGTGCGCAGTCGGGGGTCGGCGCCGCGGCGCGTTCGGGGCGATGGCCGCATGAATGGCCGCTACGCGCCGTCCGGGACGAGCGTTCGGTCGTTGGCCTGGCGCTTGCTCAGGGCGCCGGCCCAGCGCGGCCACCCACCGGCCGCCCAGGAGCTCTCATGCGTACTCGCCGTGGTCTGGCTTGGCCGGCCCTTGCCCTCTTGTCTGTCGTCTCCTCCAGTGGCTGCGATGGGTCCGACCCCGCGCCCGCGCCCGACAGCGCGATCCCCGGCTCCGACGCCGGCCCCGACGCCGACACCGGCCCCGAGCCGACCCGGCCGCTCGACGTCCGCTGGGTCGTCGACGCGCCGCAGGACAACCTCCTGCTCGCGTTCATCGCGCTCCCGGAGCTGCTGCCGCGCGGGCTGCCCGCGGTGCTCCAGGTCAGCACCGACGGGCTCTCGCTCTTCGGGACGACGCGGCTCACGGTCCGCGGCGCGAACGGGCCGCTGTCCGCGACGCCGTGTGGGAAGGACATCACGAGCTGCGTTCGCATCGCCGACGTCGCGGTCGGGGACCTCCTCGACGTCGCGGTCGTCACGGGCAGCGGGACGCAGACGACGCAGGTCATCGTGCCGCCCGAGCCCGAGCGCGCGACGCTCGCGTTCGGCGCGGTCGAGGGCGCGGACGGCACGCTCTGGACCGCGACGCCGACGCTCGGCCTGCGCGGCTTCACGGCGAGCGGCGACACGGTCCGCTACGACGGCATCGACGCGGCCGAGGCCTACCTCCCGACGGCGGCCGAGCCGCAGTCCGACATGGTCCTGGCCATCGCCCCGGCCGGCCCGCGCGCGCTGTGGCTCGCGACGGCCGTCACCGGCCTGAGCCGCCTCGATCCGGGCGCGGACGCGCTCGCGACGGCCGATGACGACTGGAGCCACGGCCAGCCCGAGGGCGCGCTCGTCGTGCCGTCGACGGGCGAGTCGAGCGTCACCGAGCTCGCCGCGAACCTCGCGCAGACGGCGGTCGCCCTCGCGCCCGACCCGGTGGACGACGCGGTCGTCTACGCCGCGACGCTCGATGGCCTCTACCGCGCCGTCCACACGGGCTCGAGCCTCGCGCTGACGCGGCTCGCCGACGGCCCGGCCCTGGCCGTCGCGGTCGCGGGTGGGCATGTGTACGCCGGCTTCACGCAGCAGATCGACGTCAGCGAGCCCTCCAACGCCGCGTTCGGACCGGCCCCGAAGGGCGCGCTCCTCGACCTCGACCTCGCGACGAGCGGCGCGACCTGGCGCCTCCAGGACGAGGACGCCGTGACGAGCCTCGTCGTGGTCGACGGGATCGTCTACGCCGGCACGCCGCGCGGGCTCCTGGCCGTGACGGCGAAGGACGCGACGCCGGTCCTCGATGCGCAGGTGAAGGGCCTCGCCGTGACCGCGCTCGCCCCGTCGCGCGACGGTGGCTTCTGGGTCGGCACGCGCGACGAGTGTGCCGTGAACCGCGGCGCGCTGCTGCGCGTGCACGTCGTCGACGGCGCGCTGACCGCGGTCGAAGACCTCAGCGAGCGCGGCTTCGGCGAGCGCGACTTCACCGCCATCCGCGAGCTCTCGGGCGGCCGCGTCTTCGTCTCGACCTTCGTCCTCGGCCTGAAGGTCGCGATGAGCACGGCCTCGGGGTGCGAGGCGCCCGTCGCGCGGGTCCGCAGCGCCGACGCGTATGTCCTCGGGCTCGACGGTCAGGCGACGCGGCTCGGCGCGCACTGACCGGCCGGCTCAGCGCCCGAACGACAGGTTCTTCCAGGTCGTCGCGGCCACGGCGGGAGGCAGCGCTTCCGCCGTGGCCTGCGCGTCGAAGGCGGCCTTCACGGTCGCGAGAGCGGCGGCGTCCTTCGCGGCGGTGACCTGCGGGAGGAAGCGGTCGTAGAGCGCGCGGGCGAGGACCGGCAGGGCCTCGTTCTTGATGTCGACCGTCGCGGACGTCCACTTCGCGGGGTCGGGCTTGCCGTCCAGGAGGTCGGCCTTCGGGACGCCGCGCTGCTCGCGGAAGTCAAGCTCCTCGTTCATGCGCGGGCTCTTCGGGTCGTAGGGCTGGCCGCTCGCCTTGGCCTGGTCGTAGTACATCGCGTGCTTGTAGCCCGGGGCCGCGTTCCACTTCTCGGCGGCCTTCATGAACCCGTCCGTGGGCGCGCCCTGCTCCTTCACGGCGAGCGGGAGGAGGGTCGCGACGGGCTGCGCGGCGGCGGCGATGTCGAGGCCCCAGGTGACGGAGCCGAGGTAGACGCCGGACTGCGGCCCTTCCTGGCAGACGGCGGTGGTCTCGAAGACCGTGTGGGTGGCCTCGTTCGGGACCGCGGTCGTGCCGACGCGGTCGCGGAGCGTGGCGTCGACGACGGCGCCGTCGGCCTTGCGGCTGCCCGGGGTGCTGCCCATCGCGGGCGCGTTCTTCACGCCGTCCTGCTTCGACTTCTGCAGGCGCGCGAGGGCTGCGAGCTTCGGCGACTCGGGGTCGCTGCCATAGGCGGCGTTGTTCTTCTTCGTGTGGATGCCGCCCAGGACCTCGGCTTGCTTCTTGTTCCAGGTCGCGCGCGGGCCCGTGAAGTAGGGGCTGCCGTCGCCCGCGGCCTTGTCGATGTTGGTGCCGTCGTCGGTCGCGCGCGCCGCGCGGATCGGGTCGTCGCCGTAGTTCTTCTCGGTCGTCTCGGGCTTGCCCGAGGCCTTCGTCGTCTTCGTCGAGAGCACGCTCTGGACGAGGCCGATCTTGCCGGTCACGACCGGCGCGGCCGGGGTGAAGCGCAGGACCTCCATGGCGACGCCGACCTTGCGGTCACCGCCGTCCATCTCCGCGAACGGCGCGAACGTGTCCGCGGACCAGCGACCGCCGCGGGTCGTGAGGCCGCCGGAGATCGGCTCGGGCGTCAGCGCCGCGGTCTGGGCAGCGATCCCCTGGAGGTGGCCGACCGCGGCCTTCGTCTTCGAGCCGGTCGCGTTCGTCGCCGCAGGTCCCGAGGTCGGAGCGGGCTTCGTCGTCGGCTGCGCGGTCTTCATCGTGCCTCATATCGCTGGCGTCGTGGACGAAGGCGAGGCGCATCGCGCGCGTGTCAGATCGACGCGAGGTCCCACCGGCCCCGCCGTCGGCGCGATCGCGCAGGCGGCCGGCGCGCGCACGAGGGCCTGCGTAGTGGGAGCGCGACTGGCGCTCGGGCCTGCGCTACAACCAGGCATGCGCCGCGCCCTGCTCGCAGTGATCGCCGCCGCCGCGTGTGGCGACGAGGTCCCCGTCTCAGCGGACGCGGACTCGGCGAGGCTATGTGTGGGCGTTATGCCGGAGGTCGTGAAGTTCTCGCCGGCCGTCGCGACGCGGACGCTGTCGGTCGGGGTCCGGAACTGTGGCAGCGCGCCACTGGTCATCGCGTCGGCGAAGCTCTCGCCGCTGGGTGAGCCCTTTGCGCTGCGGGACACGGCGACGTTCCCGCTGACGCTCGGGCCGGCGGAGACGCATGAGATCCCGGTGTTCCGGACGTTCGCGGACCCGCAGCGCGAGACCGAGCTCCTCATCGCGACGAGCGCGGTCCTGCTCGTGCGGGTGCCGATCCAGTCGTTCGACCACCTGAGCCCGTGTCCCTACCCGATCATCACCCTGCGCGACGGCGACACGACCGCCGTCCACGTGGGCCTGGCACTCTCGGCGCGCGACTCGTTCTCGGTGCGCGGCACGATCACCTCGTACAGCTGGTCGGCCGCTCGACCCAGCGGCGTCAGCCGCTCCCCTCGCTTCGACCCCGACCCGCGCGACCCGAACCCGACCTTCATCGCCGACGTCCCCGGGACCTACGCGATCAGCCTCCAGGCCGTGGACACGTGGGGCGAGAGCGGGTGCCCCCGTGTCACGACCCTCGTCCACGTGACGCCGTGACCCTGGCCGCCGCGCCTGGGTCGACCCGAGCCGTGGTGAACAAAAAGGGCGCTAGGACGGGCAGCCTCCTTGCCGGATGGTGGGTCGAAGGCAGGCGCTCATGGATGTCCGACAACTCGTCGATGCCATCGTCCAGCGGACGATGGTGCTCATCGCGCAGCTCGCGACGTCCGAAGGTGGGCGGGCGGCTAGTCCCTGGTCACCGGCTCGGTGAGCCTGGCAGGCCGCGCTGCGCGCCGTCGTCAGCGGTGGCCGCGTGTCTGGGCGAGCTTCGCGACCCAGGCCGAGACCTCGGCCTCGGGGCGGCCGGTCTCGGTGACGAGCTGGGCCGTGACAGCCGCCTCGTCGCGCTCGTCGAGGAGCAGCTCGGCATAGGGCCGGCGGCTCTCGAGCGAGCCGTCGTCCGCCGCTGGCTTCGGGTAGGCGCGGCGGGTCCGGAGCCAGCACACCAGGTTCATGACCAGGAACACTGGCGTGATGAAGAACGAGAGCATTCCCCACCAGCCGAGCACCGCCGTGTGGGACGTCATGTCCTTGAAGTAGAGGTCGTTGCAGCTCGCGCAGACGAAGCCCTCGAAGTTGGCGGTCTGCATGAGCACCATCATACCCGTGTGCTTGCGGTAATGGACCTGCTGTACCGAGCTCGGAGTGCGGCAACTGGCGCAACGTCGGTACAGTGGCATGCGCTGAACCTAGCCTATGCGCTGCGTTCGCGAAAGATCCTCTGGCACCTCGGCAAGAAGCCCCTGCTGCTCATCCAGGGCCGCGAGAAGAAACTGGCCGCCTGAAGCGCCCCAGAAACAGTGCCGCAGTCCACGACAGCTCCTTGAAAACCACAGCGCTCGCCCTGCGCGGTGGCAACCCCCACGGTTCAGACCGTGCGGCGGCGGCTCAACAGTGCGAGGCCCGCGAGAACCGCGAGCGCTATCGATGTACCGGGGATCGTGGAAGCCGCGTCGCCGCCGTTGCAGCCACCGCAGCCGGCCCCGCCTGCCACGGGGGTGTCGGGCGTGTCGGGGGTCTCGAGCGTGACGACCGCCGGGGCGCTGGTCGCTGTACCCGCGCGGTTGGTGGCGACGACGTCGTACTGGCCCAAATCCCCGGCGGTCACGGCTTCGACGTCGTAGTAGTCGTCGGTGGCGTCGACGACGGGCGTGCCGTCCTTGCGCCATTGATAGGTGATTTGCCCGCCCTCGGCTCGGGCTTCCAGGTGCAGCGAGGCGCCGAGCGCGACGGTCGTGGAGCGCGGGTCGTCCGTAAAGTGCGGCGCGGCGATGACGTCGACGATGCCGACGCCGCTCGTGGTCGAGCCGGCCGGGTTCGAGACGACGCAGTCGTACCAGCCGGCGTCATCGGCGGCGACCGCTTCGATGGTCAGGTCGGGGGTCGTGGCGCCCGCCACGGGGAGCCGCTCTTGCGCCACTGGTAGGTCAGCTCGCGGCCGGTCGCCGCGACGTGCAGCGCGAGTGCCTCACCGACCAGGAGGTCGGCGTCGTCGGGGTCGACGGTGATCTCGGGCGGGCCTTCGACGGTCAAGACCGCGGCGCGGCTGGTGACGCTACCGGCGGGATTTGCGATGGTGACCTGATAGGTCCCGGCCGCTTCCGGAGCGGCTGTGACTGAGATCCCAGAGGTCGTGGCGTCGGGGATCGGCGTCGCCGCGAAGGTCCACGCGTAGCTCAGCTCGAGGCCGGTGGCCGCGACCGTGAAGTCGGCCGCCTGGCCGGAGAAGACCGTCGCGTCGGCGGGCTCGGTCGTGATGACCGGGGGCCCTTTGACGACGACGTCGGCGTCGGCGGAGACGCTGCCGGCGGGGTTCTCGACCGTGACGACATAGTGGCCCGCGTCGGCCACCGTGGCCGCCGCCAGGCTGAACGTCGGGGTCGTCGTCGCGAGCGGCGTCCCGTCGCGGGTCCACGAATACGCGAGGCTGAGGCCGCTGGCGCCGACCTCGATTGCGACGGCCTGCGTGGCAAAGAGGGTGGCGTCGGCGGGCGGCGTGTCGATGACGGGCGGACCGTGCACGACGACGCTGACGATGTCGCTGATCAGCGCTCCACTCGGGTCGCTGACGAAGACGGCATACTGGCCCGCGTCGGCCAAAGAAGAGGCCGCGACGGTGTAGGTCGCCGACGTGGCGCCAGCGATCGGATCGCCGTCCCGCGTCCACAGATAGGTCAGCTCGGTGCCCGCCGCGACGACCGTGAGGGTCAGCGTCTGGGTCGCGAACAGCTCCTGCGCGGTCGGCTGCGTGACGATCGTGCGCGCCGGCTTGATGGCCAGCGTCGTCTCGGGCGTCGTCACCGTGCCCGCGGGGTTCGTCGCGACGCAGGCATACGCACCCGCGTCAGCCGCGCTGGTGGCCGAGATGCTGAAGGTCGACCCGGTCTGGTTGGCGATCGCGACGCCGTCCTTCAGCCACTGGTAGGTCGCGCCGACGCCCGTCGCCCCGCACGAGAGCAAGAACCCCTGCCCTTCGTAGCGCGACTCGCCACCGGCCGTCCCCGTGACGACGGGCGCGCCGTCCACGGTGACGGTCGCGGGCTCGGAATCGACATGCCCGGCGCCATTCGTGACGGTGACCGTGTAATCGCCCGCATCGGCCGCTGAAGCGGTGGTGGTGAAGGTCGCGGAGGTGGCGCCAGCGATGGCCTCGCCGTCTTTCGACCACTGGTACGAGAGGCCGGCGCCCGACGCTTCGACGGTGAGCGTCAGCGTCTCGCTCGCGAAGAGGGTCGTGTCGACGGGATCGGCGGTGATGCTCGGCGGGCCGTTGACGGTGAGCACGACGACGTCGCTCTGGACCGAGCCGGCGGGGTTCGTCACGACCACGTCATAGTCGTCGGCGTCGGCCAGGGCTGCGGTCATCGTGAGGGTCGAGTCCGTCGCGCCCTCGAGCGCGACCCCATGGCGGCGCCACTGGTAGGTGAGCGCTTCGCCCGTCGCGACGACGGCGAATTGGACCGCGGCACCCGCGAACGCGACGACCGCCGTGGGCTCGGTCGTGATGACGGGCGGGCCGTGGACGGTGACGGTCGCGGTCGCCGAGACGCTGCCGGCCGGGTTCGTGACGACGACGGTGTAGTCGCCCGCATCGGCCATTTCAAAGGTCCGCGTGAGGCTCGCGGCCACTTCACCGCCGAGGTCCCCGTCGTGCTGCCACTGGTAGGTCAGCCCTTCGCCCGACGCCGCGACGGTCAACGTCAGCGCGTGACCCGCGAAGACCGAGGTCGTGGCAGGCGGGGTACCGATGACGGGCGGGCCATGCACGACGACGGTCGCGGGGCCGGCCGTGACGCTGCCCGCGCCGTTCGTGATGACGACGCTATAATCGCCTGCGTCGGCCACGGAGGCGGTCTTGCTGTAAGTGTCGGCGGTCGCGCCAGCGAGCGTGGAGGTGCCCTTCTTCCATTGATAGACGAGGCCCTGGCCGTCGGCCTCGGCCGTGAGCGTGAGGGTCTCGCCCGCGAACAGGGTCGCTCCGGCCAGGGGCCCGGCGACGGGTGGGCCGAGCACGACGACCGTCGCCGACTCGCTCTCGACGCTGCCCGCGCCATTGGTCACGACGCAGACATAGTTGCCCGCGTCGGCCAACGTGGCAGTCCGGCTGTAAGTCGCTTGGGTCGCGGCGTCGACGGCGACGCCGTCTTTCCACCACTGGTACGACAGGCCGACGCCGGTCGCGGTGACCTTCAACGTCAGGTTCTTGGTCGCGTAGACGGTCGCGTCGAGCGGCTGCTGCGTGAGGACGGGCGGGCCGTTCACGACGACGGTCGCGGGGCCTGCGGTGGTCGTGCCCGCGGGGTTCGTGACCTTCAGGCGATAGACCCCCGCGTCCGCGCTGTCGGCGACCGCGACGCTATAGGTCTGGGCTTTTTCGCCGACCAGATCGACGTTGTCCTTGGACCACTGGAAGGTCAGTGCCTTGCCGGTCGCGGTGGTCGTGAGCGACAGCGCCTGGCCGTCGAAGACCGTCGCGCCCGCGAGCGTGCCGACGACCGGAGCGCCGTCGACGGTGACGACGATCCCCGTCGTGCTGGTCGAGCCTGCGGGGTTCGTCGCCGTGAGCACATAGCTGCCCGCGTCGGCCGCCACGGCGGGGTTCTTGGCATAGGTCGCGGTCGTGCCCGCGACGGCGACGCCGTCTTTCTTCCACGCGTAGGTGGTCGCGCTCGGTCCGGGCGACGACACGACCACGGGCAACGACAGGGCCTTCGTCGCATAGACCGCGACGGCCGTCGGCTGGGTCGTGATGGCGGGCTTGCCATAGACGGTGACTTCGGCCGAGCCACTGGTGGTGCTGCCGCTGCCATTGGTCACGATGCAGTCATAGTCGCCCGCGTCGGCCAGAGCTGCGGTCTTGGTATAGGTCGTCGCGGTCGCGTTGGCGATGTTCACATCGTTCTTTCGCCACTGATAGGAGAGGCCAGCGCCGGTCGCGGCGACCGTCAGCGTCAGCGTCTGGCCGACGTAGAGATCTGTGTCGGCGGGCGAGGTCGTGATGGCCGGGAGGCCGTTGACGTTGACGACGGCGGCGGCGCTCGTGGTGCTGCCGCCGGGGTTCGTGACGACGACGGTGTAGCTGCCCGCGTCGGCCGCGGTGGCGGTCTTCGTGAAGGTCGCGGCCGTCGCGCCAGCGAGGACGGTGCTGCCCTTCTTCCATTGGTACGTGAGGCTCTTGCCCGACGCGACGACGCTCATGGAGATGGTGTCGCCGATGAACACGGTCGAGCCCGTGGGCTGGGTCGTGATGCTCGGCTTCGGGTCGACGACGACCGCTACGGCGGTACTGGTGACACTGCCAGCGTCATTGGTCACGACGACGTCGTAGTTGCCCGCGTCCGCAGCCACGGCGGCTTTGGTGTAAGTGGCGTCCTCGGCGTCTGCGATCGCGACGCCTCCCTTGCGCCACTGATAGGAGACGTCCTGACCCGATGCGGCGACCGTCAGCGAGAACGGCTTCGTGACGAACACGGTCTGCGCGATCGGCTGGGTCGTGATGGCGGGCGGGC
>JADMIO012610863.1_pt1 | contig 16702 bp, 14 predicted proteins | sample 8958161 | NCBI WGS metagenome assembly JADMIO01 (sample SAMN16585339, study PRJNA669376) | soil metagenome | isolation source: Crop rotation soil | place: USA: Cullars Rotation, Alabama | collected 2011
GCGACAACTTGTCCACGTGGAATTCTAAGCTTAGGATCCCAATGTGCTGGAAAGACTGTCGCGAAGTCTTCGTATCCGAGCCGCAGGCGCTCGAGCACGCCGGGGCGGAAGTTCTCGAGCACCACGTCGGCGGTCTGCGCGAGCTTCAGCACGATCTCGCGTCCCTCCGGCTGCTTCAAGTCGACGCAAATGCTCTGCTTGTTGCGGTTGATCGCGAGAAAGTAGTGGCTTTCTCCGTTCACGAAGGGCGGGATGGTCCGCGTGCGGTCGCCGCCGCGCACTTCCTCGACCTTGATGATCTCGGCACCCAGGTCGCCCAGGATCATCGAGCAGAAGGGTCCCGCCAGGACGCGGCTCAAGTCGAGCACCTTGACGCCGCTCAACGGGCCGCCCGGGATGGGGCCGGTCCCGCGCGCATCACTCGATGCGTGGCCGACGGCGTCGTTCGCACTCACCGCGCTAGGCGTCCGCGTAGGCGAGTTCCATGCGTTCCTGGAACTGCGCCGCGTCCGACGCGAGCTTGCGCCCCATCTCGTCGATTCGCCGGGCCGGAAAGTCGTGCACGTAGCCGATCAGCGCTACGGCGAGATACGCCTCGCCCGCGCGCTGGATCGCCACGGCGACCGCATTCACGCCGCGCTGGAATTCCTCCAGGCTCGTGTCGTACCCGCGCGAACGTATCTCGCGCAGCTTCGTTCGCCACGTCTTGTCGTGCCCGGGCTTGACCGAAGCGCTCAACGAGCGGGTGATCGCGATCGCATCCTCCTCGTCGAGGCAGCTCAGCAATGCGCGGCCCATGGCGGCGCCGGTCAAGGGCAGGACCGTGCCGACCGGGTGCGCCGGAATCTTCGCCTTCAGGCCGATGGGCGCGATCTGGTCGATGATGACGAACGACTCCTCGTTGCCGAGCATCTGGCCGATCACACACAGCAGACGGGTGTCGGCGACGAGCCGCTCGAAGTGGGTACGAAGCAGATCGCGATGCCAGAAGTGCTTGCGGACAGCGGACCCCAATTCGGCGAGCTTCGGTCCCAGCTGATACTTGGCAATCCCCGGCAGACGCGTCACGACGCCGAAATGCGCCAGCGTGGCCAGGATGTTGAAGCACGTGCTCTTGTTGATGTCGAGGCCGCGCGACAGTTCGGTCACGCCGGCGCGGGGGGATTGTGTTGCCAGGAAGTCCAGGATGCGAATGGCGGAGGCGACGGCCGGGGCGCGCAGCGCCGCTTCGGAAGGTGCGACCACGATCGCCGCTGCTTCGCCCCGCGGACTCGCCCTCGCGATCATTCACAACACCCGATCCGACCGGATTCGGGCGGGCACTTTGTTCTACCCATGAAACGCTGTTCCATAAGGAAGTCATGCTAAAGCGCCACTCCTCCGCTGTCAACGGCACCTTCCCGTACCAGGCCTTGAATCGGACGCGCCTGCTCAATCCTCGGGCGCGGACCTCACCGGTCGAGCTGCCGGCTCGCGGATTCCGCCGCCCGCGCGCCTTCGGCGACAGCGTCGGTCAGCATGCCGCTGTACCCCGCGCGTACGGCCCCCGCCGCGTAGATACCGGGCGTCGCCGTCTGCAGCCCCGCATCGGTTGTGAGGCAGCCGTTCGCATCGCGCGCGATCTCCGCGGGAGCGAACGCCGCGTTCGGCTCGAGACCGATGAACGGGAAGAAGCCCGAGCAGGGAATGTCGGCGATGCCGCCGGAGTTCACGTCGCGGGCGCGAACCGCGGTGACGGCGTCGGGCCCGAGCACTTCGAGTGGAACAGTGTTGTAGCGCAGATGGATGTTGTCGCGGCCGGCCACGGCCTCCGCGAGCTGCTTGCGCGCCCGCAGCGCCGCGCCTCTGACGAGCACGTGCACGCGCTTGCAGAAGCCGGCCAGCACCAGCGCTTCCTGGAGAGCGGAGTCGCCCCCGCCCACCACCACAACGTCCTGCCCCTTGTACAGCGGCCCGTCGCAATCCGCGCAGTGCGAGACGCCGCGCTCCGCGAGCTCTGACTCGCCGGGAATGCCGAGCGCCCTGAGCTTCGCGCCTGACGCCACGATCACCGCGCCGACGCGATAGCTTCCCGCGTCGGTGGTCACCCGTAGCGCTCCATTGTCCCGGGACAGCGCAGTCACGGTCTCGCTCATGTTCTCCACCCCGAGCTCCGAGATCTCGAGCATGAGGGCCGACGCGAGATCGGCGCCGGAGGAGTGCTCGCCATCCGGTGCCGGATCGAGCTCGTTGACGTTGAGGACGAGTCCGCCGAACATCGATCCCTCGAAGCTCACGGTGCGCAGGCCCTTCGCCGCGACGTGCTTGGCTGCGGTAAGGCCCGTGATCCCCGCGCCGATCACGGCGATGTCGTACGTAGACTCAGTCATGGTGTGGTATCCGTCAGTGCGCCGGGAGGCGATAGTGTGCCGCCGCTGTCTCGCCCAGAACGAGCCGGCGCTCGCGTTCATCACGCCACGGCCAATCGTCGCGTGCCTGCGCAAGGGTGTTGTGAAAACCTTCGGCGCTGCTGACCGGAGGATAGTTGGAGCCCCACATGCAGCGCTCCGGCCCGAAGGCATCGAGTGCAGCGCGCACGAAGGGCATGAATTCGGGGTAGCGCGTCTGCTTCACGGGACTGTAGACGTGGAAGCCCGAGAGCTTGATTGAGACATGCGGCAGGTCCGCGAACTTGAGCACCTGCTGGAATGCCCGGCCCTGCGTTCCCGCGGCCAGATCAGGACGACCCAGATGCTCGATCACGAAGCGGCACCGGCGAAAGCGCGCTGCGAGCTCGTATGAAGCGTCGACCGCGTAGTCCGCCGCCAGCCCATGAAAGCTCACCGAGAGCCCGAGCTCCTCGGCTTTCTCCCAGATCGCCCAGGGATTCCTGCCCGGCGATCGCTCGGACGCGCTGAGTCTCACTCCGCGCACGAACGGTTCGGCGGCCCACGCCGCGAGCTGCGCCGGAGCGTTCTCGTCGGCGACATCGACCAGCGCGACGATCGCAAGCTTGCCGCGAAAACGCTGCGCGCATTCGATGAGGTACCGGTTGTCGTACTGCCCGAGATGCTGCACCAGCACCGCGCCAGTGACGCGGTTGCGGAACATCTGGTCGATCAGCGCCTCGATCGGCTCGTACTTCTCGAGGCCGGCGTGGCAATGAGTGTCGACGATCGTGTCCATCGCAAGTACCGCCGTCCGCCCGATCATTGCACCTTGATGCCCATCGCCTTCACCATCCGCTCGTTCTCCGCGAACTCCCGTTCCCTTAGCGCGTCGAATTCCTCGGGGCTCATGGTGTAGGCCTCGGCGCCGCTCTTGAGAAGCCGCTCCTTCATCTGGGGTGAAGCCATCGCCTTCACGATTTCCTGGTGGAGCCGGGCAACGATGTCGCGCGGCGTCTTCGCAGGCACCAGGACGCCCAGCCACCCGGAATAGCCGCTGTTGGCGATGCCTGCTTCCTCGCTGCTCGGCACATCGGGGAACGCTCCAGACCGCCGGAATCCCATTGCCAGGGGCACGAGCCTTCCATCCTTGACCAGGGGAACGGCGGAGGCCACGCCGGTATACGTGTAGGTCACGCGCCCCGCGATGACTTCCGTCAATCCGTCGGTCGTGCTCTTGAACGGAACGTGCAACGCATCGAACCCCGCCGCGAGGCGCATCTTTTCCGCGGTCATGTACGTCGACGAGCCCAGCCCCGCGGACGCGAAGGTCAGCACGCCGGGCTGCGCCTTGGCGGCGGCGATGAGCTCGGCAAGCGACTTGTAGCCGCTCGACTTGGCCACCACCAGCACCAGCGGGCTGTCGATGATCGTGGTCACGCCGGCCAGATCGCGCTTCGGGTCGAAACCGAGCTTCGGCAGAAACGCGGGCGCGGAGGTGTGCGACGACGACTCGCTCAATATCGTGTAACCGTCGGGCGCGGCGGCCGCGACGGCGGCGCTGCCGATGGTGCCGCTCGCGCCGGGCCGGTTCTCGATCACGAAAGGCTGACCCATGTCCTTCGACATCACCTCCGCGAGCTCTCGCATGATCACGTCGATCGCCGTCCCCGGGCCATACGGAACGATTACCTTCACCGGCCGGCTCGGATAGGGTTGAGCCGAGGCGATAGACGCCAGCGTGCAGAGCGCGAGACCGATCGCTGCGTTGCGCACGAAATTCATCATCGAACCTCTCCTTGCGAAGACGTGCTGATCACTTCTTCGACACCTTCCCGGCATGATAGTCCCGCAGGAGCTCGATCGCCGCCTGCTGCGACGCAGGCACGACGCCTCCCACTGCCTCGTTCAAGTCCAGGGCGGCGACCTTTCCGAGCAAGGCAACGGTCGATCGCGTCATGATCGGTTCGATCCCCAGCTCGTCCAGGATGTTGAGTGCAACGATCGCTTCCTCGCGTCGTCGCGCGGCATGAACGGTGGTCGTGCGCAGCAATCGCGATGCATTGTCGAGAAACGGCAGCGCGTCGTACCACTGCGCGACCGACGCGAGCACGTCGTTCGTGATTCCGTACCGCTCCGCCGCGGCGGCGCATTCGATCAGGAGCGCGATCTGGCCCTTCATGAGAATGTGCCGTAGCGCCTTGATCGCCGTCGCCTTGCCGGTCTCCTTGCCGACGACGACAATGGGCATGCCCCACGGCACCAGCAGGGCCGCGACCGCCTCCGCCGCCGGTCCGCTGACGATGACCGGAAAGCGATGCTCGTACTCGAGCGGTGAGCCTTCGATCGCACCGTCCGCGAATTGCGCGCCGCGCGCTGCGACCAGCGCGCCGATCTCGATCTTGGCCGCGGGCGTGGCGGAGGCCAGGTCCACGTAGGCGTGGTTGGCGCCGAGCGAATCAGCGATGGCGCGGGCAACGCCGAGCGATGCGGTGCCGGGGGTCACTGCAACGATGACATCCGCGCCTTCGGCGAGCTCGGCGAGGCTTCCGACGAGCCGCGCGCCCGACTCGCGCGCACGCTCGCGGATCAGCGCCCGCTCGGGATTGCGCTGATAGGCAGCGATCGACGCGAGGCCCGCCTTTCGCAACCCGAGCGCGAGGCCATGGCCGACCTCGCCATAGCCCACGATGCCCAGCCGGAATTGTGTGGGCGCCGATTCGGGAGCGGAAGTCTGCAATTTACTGGCCGGCGCAGGTCGATTGGCGGCTCGCCGTTCCATATGGAGAACGGTGTTTCATACTTGAGAATGCTAAACACGACGTCCAGGGCTGTCAACGGACTGCAGCACGCGGCAGGGCTAACATACGCGCACCTCGCCAGAGCCCTTGCGACACGGTGGCGGGGCGACCGCAATTCGAGGAGGCCGCAGCCACGTGATGAATTTCTGGGAGGGTGCCGAAGACTTCGACGCGGCGCAGGCAGCGTTGCACGCCGCGGGACTGACCGACGGCCTGCCCGTCGTGCCGCCGACGCGAGCCCGCGTGAGTCGCATGCTTGCGGACAACGGCGTCGCCGCCGATGGCGTGGTGGCGCTCGTTCCTCCGCTTTACGGCGAGGCGACGTGGCGGGACATCGCCATCAACGCAGTCATGGCGGGTTGCATGCACGATTACCTGCCGGTCGTCGGCGCCGCGGTGGAGGCCATGACCGCGCCGGAGTTCAACCTCCTCGGCATCGCAACGACGACGGGGTCGGCGTGGCCGATCACCATCGTGAACGGGCCGATTGCCGCGCGCATCGGCATGAACTGCGCGGCGAACGCACTGGGTCCCGGAAACCGTGCGAATGCCTCCATCGGCCGCGCCGTGAGCTTCGCGCTGCGCAACATCGGAGGTGCCGCGCCCGGCGACGTGGACATGGCCACGCTTGGGCAACCCGCGAAATACACTTGCTGCTTCGCCGAGAACGCGCAAGCGAGCCCTTGGGCGCCGCTGCACGCGGAGCGCGGGTTTGCCGCGGACGACAGTGCCGTCACCGTGGTCGGCATTTCGGGATCCGTCGAGGTGGTCGATTCCGTGAGCCAGACAGCGTCGGACCTCGCGCAGACGTTCGCGCAATCCATGCTGATCGCCGGCACCCGCGGCACTCCCGGCCTCCTCGGAGGCGGCGAGCCGTTGCTGGTCATCCCGCCCGAACTCGCGGCCCTCTTCGCGCGCGACGGATACTCGAAAGAAGCCGTCAAGGCAGCGATTTTCGACGGCGCACGGTTTCCTCTCGAACGTCTTTCGCCGGCCGTGCGGAACCACATGCTGACGGGCATGCGCAGCGCGGGCCTCGAGGATCCTACGGCTCCGCTGCGCATCGCGAAGCGCGCCGAAGATGTCATGATCGTCGTCGCGGGCGGCGTCGGCGTGAAGGCGATGTACGCTCCGACGTGGGGCGGCGGCACCCGCGCTGTCAGCCGGCGAATTGCGGTCAGGAGGTGAGCCCGCCTGGCTAGCGCAAGGAGCCCAGCCAGCCGTCATACAAGAGCTTCACACCAATTCCAAGCAGCGCCCAATAGCTGATCTGATAGAAGATTTTCTCGTCCAGCTTCCCTTGGATGATCACGCCGAGCTTTACGCCGACGGGCGCCAATGGCAGCAACACCAAGGCCGTCATCAGGTTGGTAAGGTCGAGTTGCCCGAGCAGCGCGTAGGGAACGATCTTTGCGTAGTTCAAGAAAAAGAAGAACCACACCGTCGTACCCACGTAGATCCTGCGATCGAGCCTCTGTGGCAGCAGATAGGCCATGATCGGCGCGGATCCCGCGTGCGCCACGAAGCTCGTAAGTCCGGAGAGGCTGGACCAGAAAACACCGCGCGGCCAGGATGCCGTCGTGGCCGGACGATGACGGGCCCACCCGGAGATATTGTTCAGTGCAAACAGAACGGCGATCGCGCCAACCAGAATGCGGGTGAAGTCCTGCGGCAGCAACGTGAAGACAAGCATTCCAGCAACGGTCCCGATGGCGATGCCCGTTAGAAGGATCGGCATGTTGCGCCGGTCGTAGATGCCACGGAACGCCCGCAGCCCAAAGATGTCGATGAAGCACAAAATCGGGAGCATCAGCGCAACGGCCTGCAGCGGCGGAACGACTAGCGAGAGAAGCGGAACGGCCATTCCCCCAAACAAGCCGGGAACGCCCGTTTTGGAAATACCGGTCAACAGAACGACGGGAATCGCGATTGCGTAGAAGAGCGGATCGGTAATGAACATTACGGGAAGGAGCAGTGCAAGCTAGCGTGCGAGATTTGATTCCAATTGCGCGCGGAAGAAGACCTCCCGCACTCACGTAGTCTCGCGGTCGACCATCTGCAATCCAGTATATCGACCATCGGCGTTCAGGGGTCCGTCTTGTGATGGCAGCCACCCTGGGATAGAGCAGGAGATCGAGAGGCGCTTCCCGAGAAGCTAAACCCCCACCGCTGTACAGAAGGATCGGCGCGGCAAGGTGCATGCTGGAATGCCTCGAAGGGCGGAACGCCTATTCCGAATACGGGCGACCGCGGCCATAGATCAACAGCATGGCGATGATGACCACACCGTAGGTGACGTGGCGGCCGAATTCCGGCATCTGCATCACGGACAGAATGGACTGCAGCAGGGTGATCAGAATTACACCCGCGACTGTACCAAGGTAGCTTCCGCGGCCGCCGAGGATCGACGTGCCTCCGAGCACCACGGCGGCGATCGCGGGCAGCAGGTATGGATCCCCCATCGCCTGCGCCGCCTTGCTTGCATAACCCGCGAGCAGGACGCCGCCAAACGCCGAAAGCCCACCGGCCAGCGCGAACGCGGCTGCCACGACCATGCGTGTCCGCGCACCGGAGAGATAGGCCGCTCGCTCACGGTTGCCGATCGCGTAGACCGTGCGGCCGAAGGTCGTGCGGGTGAGGAGGAATACGGCGGCCACACCGATGGCCGCCCACACCAGCACCGCGTTGGGAATGCCCAATACCGTGTCGCCCGTGGCAATGACGCGCATCGCCCGGGACGACGAATCCTGCGGCGAAAACCCTCCCGTGTGCACGACCATCAGTCCTTGGGCAACTGCATTCACCGCGAGGGTGACGACCATCGATGGGATGCGAAGAAACGCCACGCCGATTCCGTTCACAAGCCCGAGCGCAACGCCGCAGCCGATACCCACCGGAATCGCGAGAAACTCCCCGAGCGGTCCCCAACCCGTGGCCGCAGTCGCCATCATTCCGCCGGCGGCAACGACCCATGGCACCGACAGGTCGATCTGGCCAAGCAGGATGACGATCATCGCGCCGGTCGCGATGACGCCGAGGAAGGACGCGACCTTCAGCTGCTGCAGCAAGTACTCCGGTGAAAGAAAGCTGCTCGAGTAGAGGCTTCCGACCAGCAGCACGAGCACGATGCAGGCGAACGCCCACGCGATTGCAGGATCGACTCGATAGCGGGCGCCGGCCGCCGAACCGGCCGGCACGCGGTGGTTCCGATCCCGCCCGGAAGGGGCGTCAGCCATACAAGTCGAGTCGGTTTCGCACGCGCAGGAGCCGCGCCGCGCCGAGACAGACGGCCGCCAACAGAACTATTCCCTGGAACAGCGGCTGCCACAGCGGTTCGACGTTGAACACGAACAGCAGGTCGCCGATCGTGCGGAACATGAACGCCCCGAAGATGGCGCCAATGGCGCTTCCCGATCCGCCGAAAAGCGACACCCCGCCAAGTACGACAGCGGCAATCGAATAGAGCGTATAGGTGCCGGCGTTGGCCGCCGATGCTTCGCCGGTATAGGTGATGAACGTGACGAAGAGCCCCGCCATCGACGCGAGGAGACCCGATAGCGTGTACGCAACGAATTTGGCGCGGCGGATCGGCACACCCGACATGTACGCAGCGATCTCGGAGGATCCGACGGCATACGCCGCTCGGCCGATGACCGAGCTTCGGAAGGGAAGCCAGACGATTACGACCACTGCCAGCAGCACCACCAGGCTTGCCGCGACGCCGCCGGGCAACTGGCCGGTCAGCGCATCGGCGAGCGCCGTATTGACGTCGCCCCCTGGGACCGGTCGCAGCGCCAGTGCCACTCCGTAGTACACCGCACCCGTGGCAATGGTCACGACGATCGGTTGCAGCCGGCCGAAGATCACGATCAGGGCGTTGATCGCACCGCACAGGCATCCGACGAGCAGCACGCCGATCACACCCAGCGCGCTCATCAGCGGCGAACCCACTACGATCCCCGACGCGAGGCAATTGGCGAGCACCATCACCGCGCCGACCGAAAGATCGATACCGGACGTCAGCACGACAAACGTTTGCGCCATCGCGACGATCGCGAGCAACACCCCTTTGTTGGCCGCGGTCGTCGCGACGTTGGCGTCGAGACCCGCGGGATGATTGGTCGCGTAGATGGTGAACATCGCGACGAATCCTGCGACGGCGAGCAGCGTCCCCCTGTGCTCGCGAAGCCAGTAAGAGCCGTCGCCGCTCACGTCAATCCGACGGGAAGTGTCGTCGTATTCCGGGCTTCGACCCCGATGTTCAAGGCGCTGCCGATCAACGCGCGTTCGGTGATCTCGTCGCCGATCAGTTCGCGCTTGATCGCGCCGTCATACATGACGAGCACGCGGTCGCAGCAGCCGATCAGCTCGTCATAGTCGGTCGAGTAGAAGAGGATCGCTGCGTCCGCATCCGCAAGCTCGCGCAGCAGCTTGTACATCTCCTGCTTGGTTCCGACGTCTATGCCGCGAGTCGGATCGTTCAGCAACAGGATGCGGGGTGACATCATCAGCCATTTGCCTATGACCAGCTTCTGCTGGTTGCCGCCGGAAAGAGACCCGGCCGGCAACTCGATGCCGTCGGTCCGTATCGAAAGCAGGCGCACGATACGTTCAACCGCCGCGCGTTCGGCCGCCGCGTCGACGATGCCCCATCGCGACAATGTCGCGAGTGCCGCGAAGGATAGATTGTCGCGCACCGACATCGGGAGCATGAGGCCTTCCGTCTTGCGATCCTCCGGGATCAGCGCCATCCCGATTTCCTTGCACTTCGCCACACTCGGCCCCGTAATGGCCACGGGCTTGCCATCGATCAACACGTCGCCCGTGGTCCCACGCAACACCCCGAACAGCCCAAGCAGCAGTTCGCGCTGACCTTGGCCGTCGAGTCCGCCCAGACCGACCACCTCGCCGGCATGCAGTTTCAGCGAAATGTCGGCCAGCCGGTCGCTCCAGCCAAGCTTGCGCACCTCGAGCAGCGGTGCCGCCTCGCTCGCCGCTCGTGAAGTGTGCACGGGGAACACCGCATTGTATTCGCGGCCGATCATCAACTCGACAACCTCGTTGTCGGTCTTGGTGCCCGCAGCGTACGTCGCAACGCTGCGGCCGTTGCAGAACACCGTGCACTCGTCTGCCAACTCGGTTATCTCGTGCATCCGGTGCGAGATATAGACGAGTGCGAGACCTTCCGCACGCAAACGCTTCAGCACGGCGTAGATCTTCGTCACATCGGCAGCCGTCAGTGCCGAGGTGGCCTCGTCGAGAATCAGGATGCGCGGCTTGCGTGCGAGCGCCTTGGCGATCTCTACCATTTGCCTGCGCGACAGCGGCAAATCCTTGACCAGCGCCAACGGATGGATGTTCTCGGCGCCGGCACGCGCCAGTGCCTCTTCCGCGATGCGGCGCTGCGCCCGGCGGTCGATCAGTCCGAAGCGGCACGGCGCGTTGCTGATTGCGATGTTGTCCGCAACCGACAGATCGGGGATGAGCGACAGCTCCTGGAAGATGCACGCGATGCCAACCGCATTCGCAGCTGCCGGTGACGCAAACGACAGCGGCTCCCCGTCGAGCAGCATCCGGCCCTCGTCGGGCGCGACGACGCCCGCCATGATCTTGATCAGCGTCGACTTTCCGGCGCCGTTCTCGCCAAGGACTGCATGAATGCGCCCCGCTTCGATCACCAAGTCGGCGCGCTGCAGCGCGTGCACGCCGCCAAAGCGCTTGGAAACGCCTTGCATGACGAGAAGGCTCATTCGCGGACGCTCAACATGGCGCCAGTCTCGAGCCTTCAGGCATGGGGTGGGCGAAGCGCATGGTTCGATGCGGGGATCGCACCTGCGCGATCCCCGCGACCACATCTATTTGTTTGCCTCGCTCTGTCCCATGATCTCCTGCGCGGTGAAGTTGATGCCGCAGGTAGGAAAGGAATTGCCCACGAAGAAATTGTCGCTCTGGCCGGGGTAGTAATCCGTCCCTTCCTTCATGTTCGGGTACTCTGCGCGCGCAAGAGGAAGCTTTACCGACTGCGGCACCACCTTGCCTTCGAGCGCAGCGATCGCCGTCTTGATCGCCACCGCAACCTGGGCCGGCCCTGTTCCCGCCGAGGAGCACTTGAGGCCCTCCGCCCCGTATTTCGCGCAGAACTTGCGAAATCCGTTCTCCGTCTCGCCGCCGAACGGTACGAAAGGATGCTTGGCATCGATCATCGCCTGGACAACGCCGGTGTCCCCGCCTTGTGCCGTGATCGCGTCGAATCGCTTGTGCACGGCGATTGCGTCCGCCGTTACCTTCTGGGCCGTCGGGTCGTCCCACTTGCCGATCACCTCGACCGTGTCCCACTTCTTGCCCGACGCCTTCAGCACTTCCTGAATGCCATCGTGGCGATCGCGATCGACCGACGTGCCCGAGACGCCCCGCACTTCCAGCACCTTGCCGCCGTTCGGCACGTTCTTCACCAGCCACTCGGCCCAGTACTTGCCGAGTCCTTTCTGATCGACGTTGACGTTGATTGCTTCTTCGGTATCGAGGATGTTGTCGAAGGCGACCAGCACCACGCCGGCATCGTTGGCGCGCTTGATCACCGGCCTGAACGCCGCCGGATTCTGCGCGTTCACCACGATCGCGTCGTAGCCGGAATCGATGAAGTTGTTGATCGCGGCGATCTGAGCGGCGACGTCTTCTCCCGTGGAAATGACTTTGAACTCCTTGAGCTTCGCGGCGACTTCGGGCTGCGCCGCATAGGCCTTCGCCGTCTTGATCATCTGGATGCGCCAGGTGTTGGCGATGTATCCATTGGCCAGCGCGATCCGGTACGGCCCCTTCTTTGCGGGATACTGGAACAGCTTGGTATTGCCGGCCCACGGTGCGAAGCACCCCGGATCGGAGTTGGGCAGCGACACGACCTTCGGCGGCGCAGCCGTAGCGAGCCCGGCCGCAAGCAATCCAGTCACGATGGCAGTACGTTTACGGTATGACATCTAAGCCTCCTTTGATCACGATTTGCGACCAACTGCAATCGGCAGCAACGTCATGGCGTCCTGCTCTCGACTGCCTGCCCGACTCCGGAGCGCCCTCACATCAGGACGCCTGGGGTCATGTCACTTGCGCCCATTATGGGCGCCCAAGCCTGCGAATTTCAACGATTCCTGCACTCGAGTCACGTGAGTTGGCCTGATTGTCCGGGCACGCGCACGCGGATGCGGTAGAGGTTGTCCGTCGCGGTGATGAAGAGGCTCCGCAGATCGTCCTCTCCCCATGTGAAGTTCGCGACGGGCCTCGGAACCCGGATGACGCCAAGTGCGGCCGCGGACTGGTCGAGCACATGGATACCGCCCGGCCCGCAGCAGTAGAGATTTCCATCGCTGTCGATTTTCATGCCGTCCGGCGCACCTGGCCCGTCGCCCGACAGCTCGGCCCAGATGCGGCCGTTGCGCAGCGTGCCGTCGCCCACGACATCGAAAACGCGGATATGCATGCGTTCGGTGTCGTTGACGAACAGTCGCCGCTCGTCGAGGGAGAAGCACAATCCGTTCGGTTGCGCGAAATCGTCGACGAGGAGCGTGATGCGCGTGCCGTCGGGTTCGACGCGGTACACGCCGCGGAAGGCAAGGACGGGAGCCCGGGCGACGCCGTAATACTCCATGCGCCCGTACGTAGGGTCGGTGAAATAGATGCCGCCGTCGCGCTTCACGACGATGTCGTTGGGACTGTTGAGCTCCATGCCCTCGTAGCTGCTAGCGATCACCGTGACGGCGCCGTCGGGTTCGATGCGGGTCACGCGACTCCTCGCATGCTCGCAGCACAACAGGCATCCATCCCGGTCCCATGCCAAGCCGTTCGCCATGCCGCTCGGCGCGCGTAACACGCGAACCCCTGCCGCCCGGCTCCACTGCAGGATTGCGTTGCCCGGAATGTCACTGAACAGCAAGCGCTGCTGCCGGGGATCCCACTGCGGCCCCTCGGTGAACATGAAGCCATCCGCAAGACGCTCGTATGCGACGCCGCGACCGACGACATCGACGAAGCGCTGGTCACGGATCTCGACGCTCATAGCTTCCCGGTCTTCTTGAGCTCGCCCACCGTCGTGCCGCCCACGTACCAGTCCTCGGCGGTGACATCTTCGAAAACGACCCAGACCGCATCCTTCCGCAATTGTGCGACCTCGCTCACCGCATCCGTCACGCGCCGCGAGATCTCGTCCTTTCGCTCCTGCGAATGACCCTTGAGGATCTTGATGGTCACGAATGGCATGGCGGTCTCCCGGAAGACTGCGCTAGGTATCGATGAGGCCGAGTTGAGGTGAGATGAGGGCCGCCTTCTGATCGAGGAGACCGCACCAGCGTGCGACTTGGCCGCGGCGGAAGCGAAGTTTGGGCATTGCGATGCTGATCGCTGCGGCAATGGAACCGCTGTGCGGATCATGCACCGGCACGCTGACGCAGCAGAGGTCTTCGGCGTATTCCTCCAAATCGAGCGCGTAGCCTTGCTTGCGAACTGTCGCGAGCTCACGCTTGAGTCTGGTCCGGCTGGTGATCGTCTGCGGTGTGTAAGGCCGCAGGCTCACCGATCCGAGATAGCGGTCGAGCGCATCCGGGGCGAGGCCGGACAACAGCACCTTCCCCGTGGCGGTGCAATACGCGGGCTCGCGCTGCGAAGAGCGAATGGAGGCACTGACCACCTGCTGACCGTCGGCTTTTGCCAGCTGCACGATTTCGCCGTGGCTCAGGATTACGAGATAAGAGGTCTCCCCGACGGCGTCGCGCAGCGCCTCGAGGTGGGGCCGGGCCAGCGACGCAAGGTCCTTGCCCCTGAGATAGCCGCTGGCGAGCTGGTAGAACCGCGGACCGAGCGCATACGTCAGATGGCCATGCTCTTGCTCGACATAACCCCGTGCCGCCAGCGTCTGCAATTGCCTGAACGCGGTGCTCACATTGAAGCCGGTCGCGCGCGCAATGTCGGACACGCTCAGCGCACGCTGAGCCCCGCCGAGGTGCTCGAGGATGTCGAGTACCTTGGTAACACTCTTGACGAGCCCGGGCTCGGTCCGCGTCCTCGGTCGTCCACCTGGCATCTGCGTCACTCAATCCATGAATGGGCCGGGCCAATGGGGTGGCCACCGCAAGCGGAACAGCTCCCGCTGAGCTAACGGTCGCATGTATCCCGGTGTTTTGCGTAATACGCAAAACCTTGTCGTTTTGACAAAAATACTAGTCCGCGGCCGCGAATGCTGTCAAGGCGAAGTCCAGCAGGACAGGACGCGTTCGGCGCAGGAGTGGAGCGCTAGTCGCCGAACGGCGAGGCTGAGCTATCGACCGACAAAACAACCGAGGCAGCGCTCAAGTTCCCGACGATTGCACACTCCATGGTCGCCGCTTGGCGTGACTAAGGCCACGAAGACGCGTCGCCCCTGTCTGTTCGCTGAAGCGCATAGAGCCCTGCTTCCGGCTCCGGGCGTCTCAACGAAGTTCGTGGCCGCGTGCCCGGGTCCCGCTTCCTGCGGCGCGAGCGCTCAACGTGGTGGCGACCTCGATTGAGCTGTCGTTGATCGCGACGCCCCCGCCCGGCGCCGGCACCATCGGCTGAAACGCAAAACCCGGTTGCAGCAATCCGCGCTCCTTCTGCAAGAAGGCGAGCACCGTCGCCGCTGAATGCAGCCAATTGCGGGCGCCGGATTCGGCAAGCCCGGGACCGCCTGTCGATCCGCGGTCGCCGAGAGACTTCTCCTTCGCGTCCTTTCCCATCCAGAAGCCAAGCACTACGCCACTCTCGGGCCTCCCGGGCATGCCCGGGAGGAACAGGATCAACCAAACGTCGGAGGTCCTGCCATCGTGATTGGTCGCGGTCCCGGTCTTGCCCGCGATCTCGCCCGCCTTGTCGCGCGGAAATGCCAACGTCAGCTTCTTGCGCTCTTCGGGCTTGAGCTTCCACACCGCGTCGCCCAGCGGGTCCATTCCCGGGATGACGCCGGTGCGCAGGCCCGACGCTGTGCCGGTCGAGCCGATGTCCAGCGGCGCCTTGAGCAGCTCCGCCATCGCAGCCGAGGCGACGGGATGCATCACTCGCTCGAGCGGCAGGCGCCTCTCGCCCTTGAGATCGCAATCGGCGGGCTGATTCCCGGCATCGTTGCGAAGCAGCGACTTGCCATCCTGGCACACGTCGTTGGCAAAGCGTGGCGTGACGCGAAAGCCCCCGTTGACGAACGCTGCGGTCCCGGCCATTGCGAGCGGGTTCACTTCCGATGCGCCGATCGCGGTCGTCGGGTAGGGCTGGAGCACGTGCTTCGGATCCTTCGGCACGCCCACTCGATACGCGAGATCGATCACGTTCCTGATGCCCGCGGTGGCGCCGGCCCGCATCGCGGCCGTGTTACGGGACTCTCCAATGGCCGTTCGGCAGCTCACCTCGCCGCGGTACTGTGGCTCCGACCGCGAGTGGAAGTTCTCGATCTTCTTCTCGCCGCGACCACGCCCGAGCGACACGAAGAACGGCGCGTCGAGCACGTTGCAGCGCTCCAGGACCTGCGCGACGGCGTCCTGCGTGTTCTCGGCGAGTGACTTATCGGCAAGCACTTGCTTGGTCAAACGCTCGACGAGCGCGCCGTAGGTGAAGACCTTGAACGTCGACCCGGGCTGCCGCCACCCGTTTGCCATGACGTCGTACTTGAGGTCCTTGAAATTAACGTTGCCCACTTCGGCCAGCACGTCTCCGGAAAAGTCGACCGCGAAAGCGCCGGCGCGCAATAGATTGTTGTCGGGATCGTCGGGATGCCGGGCGACATAGGTATGCAGGGTGAGGTCGACGGCTTTGGCGAGCACGTCCTGAAGCGCGTCGTCCCGCGTGATCGAGATGGTCAGGCCGCCGGTGTTGAGGGGGAAGCGGTCTTTGTAGAGAACCCGCACGCGCTCGAGGAAGTGATCGCTGGCCCCGCAAACGCGTCCCTGCGCCACGATCTCCTTGCGCAGCGATTTCTCGACCAGCGTGGTCGCGCGCGCGTTTTCGACCTCGGTGATGGCGCCCTGCTCCTGCATCAGGGCGAGCACGCGAATGGCACCTCGTGCGGCCTCCGACCAGTTCGCATCCTTGATCTCGTCGCGAGCATGGAGTAGCGGATCCAATGCGAACGACCGGTCCGGCAGCCCCGGCTTGTTGATGAGTGACACGATGAAGGCGACCTCGTGGAGCGCGAGGTCGGATGCCGGCTTGTCGAAATACGCGCGGCTCGCAGCCTCGATGCCATACGAGCCCCGTCCAAAGTACGGCATGTTCACATAGCTCAACAGCAGCCGCTGTCGGGAGAACTCGCGCTCGAGGCGAAGCGCGGTGACGATGTCGCCGATCTTCTCGATCTCGGTCGACGCACGTCCCGTCCCGCCGCGAAGGTGCTTGGCGATCTGCATCGTCAAGGTCGACGCGCCGGAGTGACTTTCCCCGAGCGATCGCTTGATCAAGGCCCGGAGGATCGCGCCCTTGTCCACGCCCTCGTGCGTGAAGAAGTTCTTGTCTTCCGAGGCCAGGATTGCGCTGGTGAACAACGGCGGG
>JADMIO010830253.1_pt1 | contig 16700 bp, 11 predicted proteins | sample 8958161 | NCBI WGS metagenome assembly JADMIO01 (sample SAMN16585339, study PRJNA669376) | soil metagenome | isolation source: Crop rotation soil | place: USA: Cullars Rotation, Alabama | collected 2011
CTTTCCCGCGAGCACCTGCCGGCGCGCTCCCTGCGCGCGCTCGAGCCCCTGCGAGAGCGCGAGGACCGCGGGCCGCCCCATGCGGGAGAGGGCGTTCTCCGCGCGGAGGAGCGCCGCGCGCGTCTCCTCGCTCAGCGCGAGCGCGCTCGTGGTCTCCGGCGCGACGAGGGAGAGCACGAACGAGACGACGGGCGCGACGGCGCCGCGCGCCGCGAGCGGGACGATGATCGTGTCGCCGACGCTCGACGACGCGAGGAGAGCCACGTCCGGCTCGCGGTCTCCGCTGCGCCCCTCCTCGCCTCGAGCGACCGTGACCAGGAGGAGGACGGCGAGCGCGCTCACGGCCAGTCGCATCGCGGCCTCCGGGTCCATGATAGCCTTCTCCGTGGGCATGGGCTTTTCGTCATGAGGCTCCGGGCCGTCCTCCTCGTCGCCTTCGTCCTCCTCGCCGGATGCGCCGCGCCGCCCGAGGCCGCTCCGCTTCGCGCGACGCGAGTCGGCGGCTTCTGCATCCAGGACGACGGCTCCTTCGGCGAGAAGGACATGGAGAAGCTCACCGCCGAGCTCGTCGCCTCGCAGAAGAAGGTCCTCGCGGTCCTCGGCAAGCACGCGCTCGTCGCCGACTTCCGCGCGCCGGACGAGCGCGCGCGCGCCGCGTGCCCGGTGCCGACGCCCGCCGAGATCAAGGTGACCGTCCTCTCCGGATCGAGCGGACGCTGCCACGCGGACGAGACGGGGATCACGATCCTGCGCTCGCACCTCGACCGCAAGGATGCGACCCACGAGCTCATCCATTACCTCGCGGGCGGCTCGTGGCGCCCGATCGACGAGGGGCTCGCCGTCCACCTGACGGAGAAGCTGCACGGCCCGTCGGGCGGCGTCTCGCTCGACGTGCGCGCGCGCGCCTACATGGACCTCTCCATGGAGCACGGCCTCGACCGCGACCGGCTTCGCGCGAGCATGAGCCGCTGCGACTACGACCTCGCCGGCTCCTTCGCCAAATGGCTCATCGAGGAGCGCGGGCTCGACCTCTACATGGCCCTCTATCACGGCGAGCCCGGCGACTTCCACGGCGTCTACGGCGTCTCCGAGCAGGAGCTCCTCGCGAAGTGGCGCCAGAAGATCCGGTCCCTCAACGTGCGGCAGGACGGCTCCTACTACCGCTTCAAGGACTTCCTGACCCGACAATGAGCAGCTTCCGAAAGATCCCTCTGTTCAAGGAGGGCCTCGAGCTCGACCTCATCCAGTCGAGCCCCGGCGCCGCGGAGATGGTGCTCGAGGTGAAGGCCTCGCACCTGAACGCCGTGGGCGTCCTCCACGGCGGCGCCGTCTTCACGCTCGTCGACTCGAGCATGGCCTGCGCGATCATGGAGACGCTCAAGGAAGGCGAGACCTGCGTCTCCGTCGAGATCAAGGTCAACAACGTCGCCCCCGTGCGCGACGGGACGATCGTCGCGCGCTCGACGATCGGCCACCGCGGCAAGACGCTCGTCCACCTCGAGACCGACGTCCGCACGACGCACGGCCGCCTCGTCGCGAAGGGTCTCGGGACCTTCTTCATCCGCGCCCCGCACGGCCCTCGGGGAGCTTAAGATCGGGCCCCACTGGGGGTCCTCGATGAACAAGCTCGTCCTGGCGCTGGCCCTGTTCGCCGCGCCGCTCACCGCGTTCGCCGATGAGGCGCGCCTGCCGTTCAACCCGTTCGAGAAGGCCGAGAAGGGCGACTGGTGCGTCGCGACCGGCACCTTCAAGCGCGAGGGCGCCGGCGAGCAGAAGACGGCCTGCGCGAGCTACGCGCGGATCACGAAGGTCGACGGCGACGAGGTCGTCCTGAGCGAGCAGGTCCAGGTCGGCGCGGTCGAGACGGCGACGAGGAAGTTCTCGAAGAAGGAGGCGCCCACGGTCGTCGCCTACTTCGACCTCAAGGAGGGCGAGGTCTCGAGCGTCAAGGTCGAGGACGACAAGAGGAAGGTCTGCGACAAGGAGCTCGCCTGCAAGAAGCTCACGTTCGTGTGGAAGCACGACCACTCCGAGGACGAGGTCACGGCGTGGCTCTCGACGGAGGTGAAGGCCGGCGGTCTCGTCGCGTTCAACCTCAAGGGCACGCTCAAGGGCAAGGTCGAGCTCGCGACCTCGATCAAGATGGAGTGCGGCGGCTGCGGCACGGCCAACGACAAGACCATGGGCGACTCGCCCGACGAGCTCCTCGACGCCGAGCTCCTCGGCGAGCCGGACGAGGCGCTCGCGCTGCCGTTCGACCCCTTCGCGAAGGGGAAGGTCGGCGACTGGACCGCGCTCCGCGTCGACAACGAGGCGGAGGGGCGCACGGAGAGCGGCGTCCTCCACTTCGAAGTGGCGCGCCTCAAGAAGGACGCGATCGAGCTCGAAGCGACCATGAAGCGCGTCGGGCGCGGTGGACGCGACGACTCGAGCACGATCAAGATCGAGCGCGACAAGCCCTTGAACGTCCTCGAGTACGTGAGCCTGCTCGTGAAGGGCCGCCGCCACCAGGGCGACAAGGTCGCCGTCAAGGGGCTCAAGGTCGTGGACGACAAGCGCACCGTCGCCGACCACGAGTTCGCCTGCAAGAAGGTCACGTTCAGCTTCAAGGAGCACAGCGACCTGAACGTCAAGGTGAAGCTCTGGCTCTCGCCCGACGTGAAGGGCATGGGCTTCGTCGCCGCCGAGATCCGCGCCAAGCGTCGCGACGAGAACCTCAAGATGGACCTCGAGGTGGTCGGCTTCGGCGGCGACGACAAGACGGAGTGGGGCCGCACGGCCGAGCAGGCGGCTCGCAAGAAGAAGAACGCCGAGAAGGCCGTCGAGCTGTTCTGGAAGGACGCGCCCGTCGGCTCGGTCTACGAGACGAAGACCGTCACGGACATGACGAAGCCCGTGGCGATGAAGACCGAGATGACGATGAAGCAGACCCTCAAGGCGAAGGACGATGACGGATACACGCTCACGACCGTCATGACCGCCGGCGGGACCGAGATGCCCGGGAACGACACGACGATCGAGTGGCCGAAGGCCGGAGGCGCCGAGGCGCGGGACGACGTCAAGTCCGAGAAGCTCGACGACGAGGACGTGAAGGTCGACGGCAAGGCCTACACCTGCCAGCACTGGAAGACGGAGACCGAGGCCGCCGGCGTCAAGTCGGTCGTCGAGAGCTGGATGTACAAGGGCATCGTCCTCAAGATGAAGATGAAGAACGACAACATGACCATGACGATGAAGTGCACCAAGCTCGAGAAGAAGGGCGACGAGTAGAGGCGTCGCTCAGCGAGCGCGGGCGACGATGTTCGCGGCGTCGTGGACGACCAGGCCACGGCGCCGCTCGCCGCCGCGACACGCCGCCGCGACGGCCTCCTCGAGCGAGGAGTAGAGGGCGAGGCCCGCGTTGCGGACCCGCTCCGCGGCCTCGGGGGAGGCGCTGATACCGGGGCACGCGAGGTGCCACGTCACGCCGCGCGCCTCGAGGGCGCGGACCTTGACCGCCTTGTGGTCGCCGAGGACGTAGCCCTCGTCGCGGACCTTCGCGAGCGCCGCCTCGTGCGTCTTCGCCGCCTCGAGGAGCGCGATGAAGCGGTCCTGTCCGAGCCCGCCGGCGCACGCCGCGTGGAGGACGACCGCGCCGCCGTCGGCGACGACGCTCTCCGAGTTCTTGACGCCCTTCTCGGCCTGGTAGAGGTTCCGGGCGAGCGGGCCCTCGACCGCGGCGACGAGGATGTCGAACGGCGCCTCGACCTCGCGCGCGAACGCGACCATCGCCTCGGGCACGACCTGGTCGAGCGCCGAGCGCCAGCGGCCGACGCCCCAGGCGATCCTCTGCCCCTCGACGAGCACCGTGTTCACGCAGAGGAGCCGCGCGTCGAGCGCGTTCGCGACGCTGGCGACGCCCTCGAAGACCGGGTTCCCGTCGAGGGCGAGGACGCGCGAGCCGGGCTCGAGCGCGTGCTCGTGGTTCGCCTCGATCCCCTCGCGGCCCATGACGCCGATCGTCGCGGTCTTGTGCGCGCCCGTCCAACCCGCGAAGTAGTGCGGCTCGACGCTGCCGAGCGCGACGATCCGCTCCGCCTCGGCGACCGACCTGTGGAGCGGCACGCCCGCGACCTCGACGAACGGAGAGCGTCGCGCGTCGTGGTGCTCGACGGCGAGGGAGCGCCGCTCGTCGCCGGAGAGGCCGGCGAAGGTGGCGTCCAGGTGAGCGTCCGGCGTCGGGAGAGGGTGGCTCCCGCGCGCGAAGAGGACCTTCACGCTCCGCGGCGCGCCGCGCACGGCAGCGAGGACGGCCGTCACGACCTCGGCGTCCACGACGCGCGACTCGTCGTTGAGGAGGACGACGACCTCCCCCACGCCGTCGAGCTCGATCGCGACGCGGCGATGGATGCGCTCGAGCGTGGCGCGCGGGGCCTCGGAGGCCCCGACGCGCGCCGGGAGCGCCGCCTCCCAGTGCACGTTCGGGGCGACGGCGCGGAGGCGCGGGAGGAGCGTCACGAGGTCCTGGGCTCAGCGCCGCGCGGCGGCCAGGACGTCCTGGAGAGCCTCGACGCCGAGGTCGCCGGCGGCCTGGGCGTCCATGCCGTTCACGGCGGCGGCGGCGGCCGCGATCGTCGTGAAGCACGGGATCCCGCGCGAGACGGCGAGGGCGCGGATCGACTTCTCGTGGATCTGCGCGACCTTGGACGTGCTCGGCGTGTTGATGACGATGTCGACCTCGCCGTTCCTGAGGAGGTCGAGGGCGTCCGGCCGGCCCGCCTTGATCTTGTGGACCATGCGGACCTGGATGCCGTTCCTCTCGAGGACCTTCATGGTCCCGGCGGTCGCGGCGATCTCGAAGCCGAGGGACTGGAGCTTCTTCGCGATGTAGACGAGCTGCCGCTTGTCGTTGTCGCGGACCGACATGAAGACCTTGCCCTTGCGCGGGAGGCCCTCGTAGCCGCCGGACTGCGCCTTGGCGAACGCGGCGCCGAAGTCGCGATCGACGCCCATGACCTCGCCCGTCGACTTCATCTCGGGCCCGAGGAGGAGGTCGCAGCCGGGGAAGCGGTTCCACGGGAAGACGGACTTCTTCACCGCGAAGCGCGGCGGGATGAGCTCGCGCTCGACGCCCTGGTCCGCGAGCGTCTTCCCGACCATGACGCGCGCCGCGATCTTCGAGAGCGGCCGACCGGTCGCCTTGGCGATGAACGGCACGGTGCGCGAGGCGCGCGGGTTGACCTCGAGGACGTAGACCGTGTCCTCCTTGACCGCGTACTGCACGTTCATGAGGCCGCGGACGCGGAGCGCGAGCGCGAGGCGAACGGCGTCGCGCCGCATGCGGTCGACCAGGAACGGCGGCAGCGTGTAAGGCGGGAGCGCGCACGAGGCATCGCCCGAGTGGACGCCCGCGTGCTCGATGTGCTCGAGGACGCCGCCCACGACGACGCGCTCGCCGTCCGCGAGGACGTCCACGTCGACCTCGATCGCGTCGGCGAGGAACTCGTCGACGAGGATCGGGTGATCCTCGCTCGCCTCGGTCGCCATCTTGACGTACTCGTGGAGCTCGTCGTCGTCGTAGCAGACGTTCATGGCGCGGCCGCCGAGCACGTAGCTCGGGCGAACCATGACGGGGTAGCCGATCCGCCGGGCGACCTCGCGCGCCTCGTCCTCGGTGCGAGCGGTGCCGCTCGTCGGCCGGAGGAGCTGGAGCTTCGTCAGCACCGCGTCGAACGCCTCGCGGTCCTCGGCGAGGTGGATGTCCGACGGCGCGGTGCCGAGCACCTTGACGCCGTTCGCCTCGAGCCGCCGCGCGAGGTTGAGGGGCGTCTGACCGCCGAGCTGGACGATCGCGCCGAGCGGCCGCTCGCGCATGTAGACGTGGAGCACGTCCTCGAGGGTGAGCGGCTCGAAGTAGAGACGGTCGGAGGTGTCGTAGTCCGTCGAGACCGTCTCCGGGTTCGAGTTGATCATGATCGTCTCGTAGCCGTCCTCGCGGAGCGCGAGCGCGGCGTGGACGCAGCAGTAGTCGAACTCGATGCCCTGGCCGATGCGGTTGGGGCCGCCGCCGAGGATCACGACCTTCTGCTTCTGCTTGGGGATCGACTCGGCGAACTTGCCCGGGTCGTCGTCCTCGCTCTCGTAGGTCGAGTAGAAGTAGGGCGTCGCGGCGCGGAACTCGGCGGCGCAGGTGTCGACGAGCTTGTAGCTCGGCTTCACCTGCTTCTTCAGGCGCTCGGCGCGGACGTCGTCCTCGCTCTTCTTCCAGAGGCGCGAGAGCTGGTGATCGGAGAAGCCGAGCCGCTTGGCGTGCAGGAACGTCTCGCGCGGGATCTCGGCGAGGGGCTTCGACCCGAGCCCGCCGAGCTCGAGCTCGGCCTCGACGAGCTGCTTGATCTCGTCCAGGAACCAGGGGTCGATCTTCGAGTAGTCGTGGATCTCCTGCGCCGTGAAGCCCGCGAGGAACGCGTAGCGGACGTAGAAGATCCGCTCCGGATTCGGCTGCGTGAGCTTCTCCCGGATCTTGTCCTTGGACGGGCGCGTCGCCGGGTCGAGCCACTTGTCGCGGCGGTCGAGGCCTATGCCCATGCACCCGGTCTCGAGGGAGCGGAGCGCCTTCTGGAAGGACTCCTTGAAGGTGCGGCCGATCGCCATCGCCTCGCCGACCGACTTCATCGAGGTCGTGAGCGTGTTGTCGCTGCCCGGGAACTTCTCGAAGTTGAACCGGGGGATCTTCGTCACGATGTAGTCGATCGCGGGCTCGAACGACGCGGGCGTGACCTTCGTGATGTCGTTCTTGAGCTCGTCGAGCGTGTAGCCGATCGCGAGCTTGGCCGCGATCTTGGCGATCGGGAAGCCGGTCGCCTTGGAGGCGAGCGCCGAGCTGCGGGAGACGCGCGGGTTCATCTCGATGACGACCATGCGGCCGTCCTTCGGGTTGATCCCGTACTGGATGTTGGAGCCGCCCGTCTCGACGCCGATCGCGCGGATGAGCGCGAGAGACGCGTCGCGCATGCGGTGGTACTCGCGGTCCGAGAGCGTGAGCGCCGGGGCCACGGTGATCGAGTCGCCCGTGTGGACGCCCATGGCGTCCACGTTCTCGATCGAGCAGACGATGATGACGTTGTCCTTCTTGTCGCGGACGACCTCGAGCTCGAACTCCTTCCAGCCGATCACGGACTCCTCGATGAGGATCTCGTGGATCGGCGAGGCGCGGAGACCGCGGTCGCAGATCTCCTCGAACTCGTCGACGTTGTAGGCGATGCCGCCGCCCGAGCCGCCCATCGTGAAGGAGGGGCGGATGATCGTCGGCAGCCCGACCTCCTTCCGCGCGCGGCGGGCCTCCTCCATGGTCTTCACGACGTAGGCCTTGGGGCACTCGAGCCCGATCGACTCGGCGCAGGCCTTGAACTTCTGACGGTCCTCGGCGCGCTCGATGACCTCGAGCGTCGCGCCGATGAGGCGCGTGTTGTACTTCTCGAGGATGCCCTGGCGCGCGAGCTCGCAACCGAGGTTGAGGCCCGTCTGGCCGCCGAGCGTCGGGAGGACGGCGTCGGGCTTCTCCGCGGCGATGATCTTCTCGAGCGTCTTCACGTTGAGCGGCTCGACGTAGGTCCGGTGCGCCATGTCCGGGTCCGTCATGATCGTCGCCGGGTTCGAGTTCACGAGGATGACGCGGATCCCGTCCTCGCGGAGCGCCTTCACGGCCTGAGTGCCGGAGTAGTCGAACTCGCAGGCCTGACCGATGACGATGGGTCCCGAACCGATGATCAGGATGCTCTTGAGCGACGGATCCTTGGGCACAGGGGCCTCCGTGGGTCGAGAATCTAACACGCCCCACCGGCGTCGCGACGCCCGCATTCCGCGGGGCGCGCGCGATGTTAAGCTCGTGCGCACAGCGCAGGCATGTCCGAGAAGATCGACGACCTCATCGCGCGCGCCGTCCCGAAGATCGCGGCGCAGGGCAAAGTCGAGTCCTTCAAGCGCAAGATCGCCAAGTTCGCGGCGCGCGCTTGGGTGAAGGGGCCGGAGAAGCTCGCCGCCTACGGGGCGAAGGTCTCCTCCAAGGTCCACGCGGCGGCGCTCGAGGCCGCGGAGATGTCCGAGGACGACGACGAGGGCGCGTTCCTCGATGACGTCCGCAAGGCGTTCAAGGACGACGAGGCCTTCGTCGCCGCCGTGAAGGCGCTGGCCAAGGCGTACGCCGCCGTGCTCGCCAAGAAGAAGGAGTCGGCGGACCAGGGCGACCGGAGGGAGCGCCGCGCTGACGACGCCCCGGCCGTCAAGCGCCGAGCCAGCTCGCGACGGGCGAAGGTCGTCATCGACGAGGAGGAGGAGGCGAAGCCCTCCAAGAAGGCCGATCCGCCGGGCGCGATCTCCGAGAGCGGCTCGGGCGAGGCGGAGGAGCTCCCCACGCTCGAGATCCCGGACGAGGACGACGGGCCCAAGCACCTCGGGATCCGCATGGACGACGAGGAGCCGGCTCCTCCGCCCAAGAAGAAGTCCTCGCAGACCGTCGACGTGAAGAAGAAGCACGGCGAGTTCAAGCGGGTCGAGCTCGAGGACCCGGGCGAGATCGAGATGCTCGCGCCCATGGTCTCGCCGCTCGCGGCGGCCAAGCCCGCCGCCGCCGAGCCGGTCGACGAGGACGAGGGGCCGGACGCCGCCGCGTCGCGCTCGATCGAGCGCTACAAGAAGGACGGCGACCCCGACGAGCTCGCGAACGCCCGCAAGCTCTACAAGCTCGCGGTCGAGCAGGCGAAGGTCGCACCCGCCAAGGCGGCCGCCCGCGCGGGCGTCGCGCTCACCTCCCTCCTCGCAGGCCAGGACGACGAGGCGAAGAAGCTCGCCGAGAAGGCGCTCGCCGACGACGCCCTCTGCGCGCTCGCGATCTCCGTCCTCTCGCGCGCCAAGCGCGGCGAGGGGTCCCGGGAGAAGCTCAAGGCGGCGATCGCGCGCGCGCGCAACGCCTGGCGCTCGGGCGACTCCGACCGCGTCGCCGAAGCGGCCGAGGCCCTGAACAAGGACTTCCCGCAGGAGCCGTACGGGGCGCTGATCCAGATCGCCCTCGCCGCCGAGTCGGGCGACGGGCTCGACACCGCCGTCGCGGCGGCGTGGAAGCTCTACCCGTCCGCCAAGAACCCGGACATCGCCCTCGGCGAGCCGCTCGACGCGCGCGTCGCGCGCTCCGCCGCCATGTGGGGCACGCAGGCGGTCGACAAGGGCGGCACCGACGCGCTCATCCAGACGCAGCGCAAGCTCGAGGAGAAGGACAACGTCATCGCGGGCGCCTTCCAGATCGGGCTCGGCATCGCGCGCTGCGCGCTCGCGACGCGGACCGACCTGACGAAGGCGGAAGAGCAGGAGCTGCGCACGATGTGCGGCGAGTCGCTCCTCGGTCTCCAGTACTTCGACGCGGCGGCCGCGACGTTCGACAAGGGCTTCTCGATCGACCGCAACTCGGGCTTCGCCATGGAGTGCAAGAAGGGCACGGAGCGCGCCCAGGTCATGCGCCGCGCGTTCGACAAGCCGGGCGTCAAGGCCCGGCTCGGCTCCTTCGACGGCATCGGCACGGCCGCGCTCAAGAAGGCCGTCGGGAACCGCGTCGCCCAGGCGATGACCGAGAAGGAGCAGGAGGAGTCCGCGCTCCTCAAGGACGAGCTCGAAGCGGTCAAGGCGCTCCTCGCGAACCCCGACCGCAGGGCGAAGCTCGAGCAGCGCGCGCGCAAGGGCGGCAAGGAGAGCCCCTTCGGCCCTCTCGAGGCCGTCGAGCAGCAGGTCCAGACCCTCGAGGACGAGAAGAAGGCCCTCGGCGCGAAGGACCCGGCGGAGAAGAAGGGCTTCTTCGGCCGCGCGCTCGACAAGGTGAAGGACACGGCGAAGACGGCGCAGCTCGCGGTCAAGAAGCAGATGGCCGAGAGCAAGCTCGCCGAGGCCCACAAGGCGTGCGCGCGGAAGCTGCGCGACGCGCCGGACGACGGCTGGGGCGACCCCGTGCTCGACGCGCTCGCCAAGAGGGGAGCCGCGGTCGACGCCAAGCTCGAGCACCTCGAGGACGAGCTCCTCCAGGCGAAGAAGGCCGTCGCGAAGATCGGCGAGCTGTAGCGCGCGCGAGCGGCGCTAGCGGTACAGCTCCATCGCCGAGTGGTAGATGAGCATGTGCTCCCACACGTGCGGGGTGTCGTTCACGCTCCGCCACCGGCCGCTCGGGTCGACCTTGTAGAACTCGCCCACGTGGAGCGTCCCCTCGGTCGGCAGCTCGTGCGTGAACGTCTCGAACGCCTTCCTCAGCTTGGCGAGCTTCGACGGGTCGTTGCGCCACGCGAAGGCGAGCGACAGCGTCGTCTTCGGGTCGTAGGCCGAGTCCTTCACCTGCTTCTGGATCACCTTGTCGAGGTGGGACCAGAGCCAGTCGCAGGACGACTGGACCCGCGGATCGGCGAGAGGGAGGAACGTCGCCGGCCAGACGAGCCAGGCCGTCGGCTGCGTCGGCGGTCCGAGCGGGTTGCCGCCGGTGCCCATCTCGCGGAACGTCGCGAGGCTCGCGTCCCAGAAGTGCGCGTCGATCGCCTTCGCGAGCTCGTCCCGTCGAGCGCGCCAGGTCGCGAGGACGGAGGGGCTCTCGCCGACGGCGACGCCGGCCTCGATCGCGCTGTCGAGGCCGCGGAGGATGGCGATCGCTCCGTGGAGACCGCGCGTCGGGACGATGTTGTCGTCCTCGTTGGCGGGGAGCTGGAGGCCCGTTACGGGGTCCCGCCATCCGACGAGGAAGTCCGTCGCGAGCTTGATCGCCGGATAGACCTTGCCGAGGTACGCGCTCCGCTTCACCGGGTCGGGCTCGAACTGCGCGTGGTCGGCCATGGTCCAGATCGCGAACGCCGTCTCGTCGATCTCGAGCGGGACGGGGCCGCCGGGCATGCCGTCCGCGTAGTAGTTCATCTCCCACGTGCCCGGGAAGAACCACCCCTTCCGCTGGACGCGGGCGTAGAACTCGTTGTGCTTCTCGACCATCTCGGGGTAGCCCGCGACGTCGAGCGCGTAGTTGATGAACGCGCCGTCGCGCGGCCAGTCCTCGGCGTAGGGAGCCTGCGTGCAGATCGACGCGACGATCGCTCCCGTGCTCCGGTCGGTCGACTGACGCGCCACGATGAGCGACCGCTTCGCGAAGGCGACCGTCCGCGCGTCGGCGGGCGGCTTCGGGAGCCGGGCGCGGCCGATCCACTTGCTCCAGTCGGCCTCGACGGCCGAGAGGTGATCCGCGTAGCCGAGAGAGCGCGCGCGCTTCAGGCGCTCGCGCGCGCCATCCTGTCCGTCGGGGAGCTCGCCCGCCGCGACGTACCAGGTGAGCTCGACCTTGCCCTTCGAGAGGTCGATGTCGCGCGAGAGCGCGGCGTTCGCCCGCACGAGGGCGATCGGGCTCTTCGAGAGCGTGCCCGTCGAGGCATCCGCGTAGGCGTCGCGCCCGCTCGGCGCGGGGTTCGTCGAGCCGGCTCCGCCCATGTCGAGGCCGCACTGGTAGCCCGTCGAGGGCTGATCGCCGCCGATCGCGAAGTAGACGCCCGGGCCGAATCTGGTCCCCGCGCCGTCGAGGAAGGCGTCCACGTCGGCCGCGAGGCTCGCGTGCGGTGCGGCCGCGAACGCCGTCAGCGCGCCGAAGTCCGCGTTCTTCGGCCGGAAGTGGACGAGCGCGTCCTCGCGCGTCGAGTAGCCGCACGCGAAGTCGTTCAGGATGTCGAAGAAGACATCGAAGTAAGGGACGTAGGGGAGCTTCGTCGTGCAGGGCGTGAGGTTCTCGTAGTAGAGGAACGTCGCTCCGTCGAGGACGGGGCTCGCGGGCAGCCGCTCGAGCGAGAAGTGCTGGACGAGGACGTCCTCGGTCGGGTGCGCGAAGCTCTCGGCGACGACCCTCAGCCCCAACGTGTCGCACTTGTACTCGGTGACGAGGACCGCCGAGTCGTCCGTGCGGTAACGCTGGCTCCGCTTCCAGGTCGCGTCGCGCAGCCACGTGACGACCTGACCGCCGCCCGCGAGCCGCAGCGCGAGGCCCTGGAAGGCCCCCATGCTGTCGGTCGTCCCGAAGCCGGGCGCGTGCCCGGGCTCGGCGACGTAGTTGACCTGGTTCCAGTAGCTCGGGCTCGGCCACCTGAAGACCGTGAGCACGCCCGACTCGGAGAAGCCCGCCGTGAGCCCGCCGTTGCCGGTGATCCCGTTCACGTCCGTCGGGTTGGCGGCGAGGAGGGCGGGGACGCTCGGCGGGAAGCCGATCGGACTGCCGAGGAGGTGATTCGGGAGCGACGCGAGGTACTTGAGGAGAGGCTGCCCCGTGAGGTTGGTGCCCGCGACGACGAGGAGGCGCGAGTCCTGAGCGGACCCTCCGCCGCTCGATGCCGCCGCTGACGATGCTTGGAGGACGATCTTGTGGATCCCGGGCGTGAGGGACGCGACCAAGAGGGGCGAGCCGCTCCCGAGCGGCCCGTCGATCGACGAGCTCCAGGCGAGCGTCGCGGAGACGACGGCGCCCGTGCTCGAGTCGACCGCGCGGCCCTCGAGCGAGACGGCCACTCCGGGCGAGACCTGCGCGGCGTTCTGCGGCGCGACGATCTCGGCCTTGATCGATGCGGAAAGTGCGCTTCCACCCGTCGCGGGACGGCTCGCGCCAGGCGTGGCACGCGACGACCCCGCTGACGAAAAATGGGTGCCGCCCTTCGTGCAGCCTACGACCAGCAAGGAGATGAGCGAAGCGGAGACGAAGAGGCGGGTGCGCATGCCGATCGGTCGTGCACGGGTCATGCCGTCACGCCGCGCTCTCTAGTACGCGCCGGAGTCGCTGCGGAGCATGCGCTCGCGGAGCGCCTGCTCGATGTGGGTCGCGGTGTCGTCCTCGAGGCCGAGGAGCTTCCGCGAAGCGTTCAGGATCTGCCGCTCGCGGGCGCTCACGACGCCGTCCTTGAAGACGGTGACGAGGAGCTCCTCGTAGAGGATCCCGTGGAGGTCGCGCTCGAGCTCGACGCGCGCCGTCGTCTCGAGGCCGATCGCCTTCGCGAGCTCTTCCAGCCACCTCCGCTCGGAGTCGAGGAGGACCCCGTCGCTCATCCCGACGAGGTAGCCCGCCGCGTAGATGTGCTGCGCGAACGAGGGGTCCTTCGGGCCCTGCTGGAGCGCGCGGAGGAGCTCGTCCTTCTTCGTCGTCTTCGCCGTGGAAGCCGCCGCGGGCTTGAGCGCGAGGAACCGGGTGAGGAGCTCGAGCGCCGTGAGCTCGTCCGGCGTCGCGTCGCCGTCGACCTCGGTCACGACCCAGGCCGAGCGGAGCACGAGCTCGCGCTGCCTGTCGTCGAGGGCCTCCCAGCTGCCCTCGGGGAGGACCTTGCGCGCACGGTCCATCGTGCGCTCGGGGTTGAAGGTCTGCACGAGGCGAGTCTACGAAAGCGCTCCGCGCACCGCGAGAGCGACCTTGAGGACGCCGGGCTTCGCCGCGCGCTCGAAGGCCTCGAGCCCCTTCGCGAGGGGCAGGACCGAGTCGAGGAGAGGGGTCGGGTCGACGAGCCGCTCGCCGAGCGCGCGGAGGGCGACGGGGATCGACCCGCAGCGCGACCCGATCACGCGGACCTCGTCGATCACGACGGGGGCGAGGGCGACGCCGGGCTTGCCGGCGTACGTGCTCTTCAAGATCACGGTCCCGCGCGGCCGGACGATCGAGAGCGCGAGCTCGAGACCCGAGGGCGAGCCCGTCGCCTCGACGACGGCGTCGAACGCGCGCTCGCGCGGCAGCTCCTTCTCGTGCAGGGCGCGCGCGCCCTTCGCGACCGCGAAGTGCTCGGGGTGGTGCCCGACGAGCGTCACCGAGGCGGGCGTCGTCGCGAGAGCGAGCGCGCAGAGGAGGCCGAGCTTGCCGTCGCCGATGACGGCGATCCTCTCCCCGCGTCGCGCCGGGAGATCATCGAGGACGTGGAGCGCGGCGGCGAGCGGCTCGGCGAACGCCGCCGCGTCGTCGCTCACGGCGCGCGGCACGGCATGGAGGGCGTCGCGCGGCACGGCGACGCGCTCGGCGAGGGCGCCGTCGTGCCCGAGGATGCCGAGGACGCTCCGCGTCGGACAGTGGTTGCGTCCGCCCGCTCGGCACGTCGGGCACGTGCCGCACGCGAAGTTGATCTCGGCGCAGACGCGCTGTCCGTCCGCTTCGCCGAGGAGCTCGTGGCCGAGCACCCCCGTGAAGCCCATGTAGCCCTTCGCGATCTCGAGGTCCGTGTTGCAGATGCCCGCGCGCTGGACGTGGACGAGCACCTCGCCCTCGCGCGGCGTGGGCTCGGGGCGCTCGGCGAGGGCGACCTTCTTGCCGTCGAAGTGGAGGGCGAGCATGAGGGCAAAGCTAGCACGCCCTCAGCTGCCGACGTCGAGCACGACCACCGCGCCCGTCCTCGGCACTCGGTGCGGCTCGAGCGTCTCAGCGCGCTCGGCCTCGAAGTCCGCGAGGGAGACCGTCGAGCGCCACCGGCAGACGACGCCCTCGTAGCCGACGCGCCGGAGCGTGTCGGCGTTCAGCCACTCGAGCGCCGTCCTCCGTGCCACGGCGCGCGTGGCGGCCCCGACGGCGCAGCAACCGTCGGCGATCTCGGCGCGGTCGCGCACGGTGAAGGACACGACGAAGACGGGGGTCCTCGGCCGCTTCGCGAGACGCGCGGCGCGGACGAGGGGCTCGATCTCCTTCACGATCGCACGGAGCTTCGCGACGCTCTCGCCGGGCACGGACACCTCGAAGGACGGGCGACCGTCCCACGTCTTCCGGCGCGCGAGCCGGTGTCCGAGCCTGGCGCGCGCGAGCCGGGGCCGGAGGAGCGCCCACTCGTCGGCCGCGAAGTAGCTCGTCTGCGGCGGCACCTTCCGGCGGCGCCGCGCGGTCTTCTCGCCGGGCCACGCGGGGCCCGCGAAAGCGGGCCCGGGGAGCTCGAGCACTCCCGAGCCCGGCCTCGCGCCGAGCCGGACGAGGAGTGGCGCGCGCCCCTCGAGCCCGCGCGCGAGGAGGACGAAGCCGCGCGCGACCGGCTCGACGTGAGAGACGAAGTAGCCCGGCGTCGAGGAGCGCCAGAGCTCCTCGCCGCGGCTGGACCAGGCGACGAGCTCCTCCTCCATGTCCGCGAAGAGCGCGTCCCGCGCGACGACGTGCAGACGGCGGGGCCTCGCTCCGAGCGACGAGATCTTCTCGCCGGTCTTCCTGTCGCGGAGGACGAGGTGCCCCTTCTCCTCGCAGGCGACGGACACGCGGGTGACGCCGTAGATGGAGGAGACTCCTCGCCGCATCCAGACCTCGCGCCCCTTCGCGTCGAGGACGCGGAGACGATCGCCGTCGCACGAAGCGCGGCCACGCTCGTCGCTCGCGACCCACTCGCCGGCGTCGTCGCCCGCGGCTTGCCAGCTCGGCCGAGGACGCTCGAGGCGAACGCGACGACGCTCGCGGGCCTCCCCGGTCTCGCCGTCGATCGCGAAGACCTTGCGGCCCGCCGCGACGAGGACCGATCCGCCTTCCACGACGAACCAGGGCGACGCGTCCTCGGGGAGGGCGACGGTCCAGAGCGCCTTCATGCGGGGTCGAGCGTAACTCTCGACGGCCTCCGTCAGAAAGGCGTCGGATCCCGCACGTCGCTCGGCGGAAGCCCCTTCGTAAACCCTTGAGACTCCTCACTGGTCGAATGGACCGACCTCTGCTCGAGAGGTCCAGGGGAGAGAGCGCCATGATCCTCGCGTGCGGCGGCTGGACCTCGGTCTCGTGGGACGGCCTGGGCCTGGGCCTGCTCGACCTCCTCGTCCTCACGGCCAAGGAGGCGCTGCACATCTTCGGGACGCTGACGCTGATCGGTCTCGTCGCGGGCGCCGTCCTCTTCGCGATCCTCGCGCTCAGGTCCACGTCTCGGTGAGGTCCGTTTCCGGTTTGGGCTGACGGCAGCCGCCGCGCATTCCGTAGACTGAGTCGCGATGCGCGAGATCTACCTCGACAACGCCGCGACGACGCGGCCTGCGCAGCCGGTGCTCGACGCCATGATCCCCCTCCTCGGCGAGAGGTTCGGGAACGCATCGAGCCTCCACCGCCGCGGCGTCGAGGCCTCCCGCGTCATCGAGGACGCGCGCATCGAGGTCGCGCGCGCACTCGGACGCGAGAAGGGCGAGATCGTCTTCACGAGCGGCGCGACGGAGGCGAACAACCTCGCGCTGCGCGGAGCGGCGCTCGCGCAGAAGCGGAAGGGCGATCACATCGTCGCGACCGCGGTCGAGCATCCGAGCGTCCTCGAGCCGCTGCGCGCCCTCGAGAAGGAGGGCTTCCGCCTCTCCCTCGCGCCCGTCGAGCGCGACGGCAAGCTCGACGTCGAGAAGCTCCTCGCTCTCGTCGAGGAGAAGACCGTCCTCGTCTCGGTCATGCACGTCCAGAACGAGACCGGCGCGGTTCATCCGGTCGAGGCGATCGCCCAGCGGGCCAAGGCGAAGCGGCCCGGCGTCATCGTCCACTCGGACGGCGTGCAGGCGCTCGGCAAGCTCGACGCTCCGTCGCGCGCGGTCGACCTCTACACGGTCTCGGCGCACAAGATCCACGGCGCGCAGGGCGCCGGCGCGCTCGCGGTCGCGAAGGGGGCGCGCGTCCTGCCCCTCCTCGTCGGGGGCGGCCAGGAGAGCGGGCTCCGCTCGGGCACCGAGAACGTCGCCGCGATCGCGGGCTTCGGAGTCGCCGGGGAAAG
>JADMIO011482865.1_pt1 | contig 16700 bp, 15 predicted proteins | sample 8958161 | NCBI WGS metagenome assembly JADMIO01 (sample SAMN16585339, study PRJNA669376) | soil metagenome | isolation source: Crop rotation soil | place: USA: Cullars Rotation, Alabama | collected 2011
GGCCCGCCGATCGCAAACAGCGCAAACCGCGCCGCAAACGCGCAAAGCCCGATCGCAAACACCGTTCGATACCCGAGCCCCTTGAGCAGCTTCCCCAGGAAAAAGAGCGAGAATATTTCCGTGATCATCCCAAGCGCAATCCAATGCAGTCCCACGTGCGCGTGTTCGTAAAACGGCCCCACGCGAATGTAATACGCCGTGTGAATGATCGACACCGGCAGCGAGAGCAGAATCAGCATCAGGAACGGCCGATGCTTGAGCAGCTCAAACGCCTCCACGAACGCCAGCGGGTGCTTCGACGATCTCTTGGGCGGAGTCTTCGGCAGCGTCGTAAAACTCAGCACCGCCAGCAGCATAGAAAACCCCGCTCCGATCAGCAGCGCGTATGGAATGCGCGTAATGTTCACCACCGCGTCGCTGGAGCGCAGAAAAATGAACGGAAACGCAAACGACGTCACCATCCACGCGGTTGTTCCCCACATGCGGATCTTTGGAAAATCGTGCTCGGCGTCTTTCAGGTGCGCAAACGACACGCCGTTGCTCAGCGCCAGCGTCGGCAGATAAACCAGCGACTGAAATATCGAGATGGCCATGAACGCCGAATACGTCTTCGCCCCCGCCATCAGCCACATGCAAATTCCGCTCAGCCCAATCAGGAGCCCCAGCGCCCTTTCCCCATTCAAATACCGATCCGCCAGTTGCCCCGCAATCAGCGGCGAAGTGATCGCCCCGACCGACGCCGATAGAGTCAACGACCATCCCACCGATCCCGGCGTAAATCCGAGCCCACCCTTGCCCAGCGGCGCCTGCAGGTAATTCGCCAGATACGGATACCAGACCCCGCGCGCCGCGTATTCCAGAAACATCATGACGGACAGTCGCGTGCGCAAATACGGTCGCGTGGGCATTCGAACGCGCGACGTTAAGTTCGCCCGTCATCAAAGGCAACCTATTGCCTTTCCTATATGTTTCGACCTGGCCTGAAGCGGCCTTGACTAACCTATTCAGGCTAGCGACAACACACGCAGCTATGCCGAACATCACCAGTGTCATCAACGACCAGATCCGTCGCCTCGCCCGTCGCGAAATCAACGCCAATAACCGCCGCATCCGTCGCCTCACGGCGCAACATCGTCGCGACATCGCCGCTCTTAAACGGCAGATGAGCGCAATCTCCAAATCCATCGCTTTCCTCGAGCGCCAGGAAAAACGCCGAATTGCCAACCCCGCCATCCTCCCCAGCGCACAGACCAGCAATCTCGGCCCCCGCGGCACCCCCGTCCGCTTCCGCGCCGACGGCCTCCGCACCCACCGCGCCAAGCTCGGCCTCTCCGCCAAAGACTACGGCCAACTCGTCGGCGCCTCGGGCCTGAGCGTCTACAACTGGGAAGCCGGCAAATCCCGCCCCCGAAAATCCCAAGTCATGAAGCTCGTCTCCGTCCGAGGCCTCGGCAAACGCGAAGCTCTCAAGCGGCTGGAAACTCTGGGATAAGCATAGAGAGTTCGAGCTTGCGTCTTTCTCCTCTCCCTCCGGGGTTCCCATGTACTCATGGGAGGTCGAAGGGTAAGGGTGAGGGCGTGTAGATCTAGAGTGACCTTTCGCTCGCATATAGCCAGACGCGCCGAAATGTGAAAAATGATCCGCCATGCTGCGCGCGGTTTTTTCAATCGTTCTACTTCTCACGTCGTTCTCGCAGGCAGATTCAATCCGCGTCTCCGCCGCGATTTCCCTGAAATCTCCGCTGCAGGAAATCGCCGCCGGCTATGAAAAGGAATCCAACACTCACATCGAACTAAACCTCGGCGCCTCCGGCCAGCTCGGAGCCCAAATCCGTGGCGGTGCCCCCGTCGATCTCTTCCTCTCCGCCTCCGCCGCCGAAGTCGACAAGATCGCCGATTTCGTCGATCCCGCCTCGCGCCGAGTCATCGCCCGCAACCGCCTCGTCCTCATCATTCCCAAATCCGCAAAGTGGACCGACGGCGGTTTCTCCCAGCTCGCCGACTCCAATATCAAACGCATCGCTATCGGCCAGCCCAAGACCGTTCCCGCCGGCCAATACGCCCAGCAGGCCCTGGCCAAGCTCAATCTCTTGGAGAAGGTTGAAACCAAGCTCGTCTACGGCGCAAACGTTCGCCAGGTCCTCGATTACGTGGAGCGGAGCGAAGTCGACGCCGGAATCGTCTATTCCACCGATGCTCTCGAATCCGGCGACAAGGTGAAAGTCGTCACCTTCGCCGACGAATCGCTTCACGCTCCCATCGAATACGTCGGCGCGGTGGTGAAAGACTCCGCGAAGAGGCAAGCGGCAGCCGCCTTCCTCAAATACCTGACTTCTCCCGCTTCCCAGCAAATCTTCCAGCACCACGGCTTCGGCGTCGTTGACCTCGCCACCACAAAGGCGACCTCCCCATGAGCGGCATCTGGAGCGCCTGGTGGCTCTCGCTGCGCGTCGCAATTGCCGCAACGATCCTCGTCGCGGTAGTCGGAGTGCCCCTCGCCTATCTGCTGGCCCGTAAGCGCTTCCCCGGAAAGAGCGTCCTCGAAGCGATTTTGACCCTTCCCCTGGTCCTGCCTCCCACGGTCGTCGGCTACCTGATCATCCTCGCCATCGGCGCCCGCAGCCCCTTGGGCGACTTCGTTCGCCGGCACTTCGACTACACGATCCTGTTTACCATCGAAGGGGCGATCCTCTCCGCCGCCATCGTGGCCTTGCCCCTTTTGCTGCTTCCCGCCAAAGCCGCCCTCGCCTCGGTAGAGCCCGAAATGGAGGACATGGCCCGCCTCCTGGGGGCCAGTACCCCCCAGATCTTCTGGCACGTCAGCTTGCCCCTTGCCCGCCGCGGCATCGCCAGCGGGCTGCTCCTTGCCTTCGCCCGGGCACTGGGGGAGTTCGGGGCTACGGTCATGGTCCTTGGCGACATCCGCGGCCGTCAAACTCTTCCCATCTTGATCTACACCGATTACGTCGCCGGCGAGATGAACCATGCGGCCCCGGCAGTCACGCTGCTGGGTCTGATCGCTTTGGCAGTTTTATTGGCCTACAACCGCGTCCTCAGCCGCACCGATGAATAATTTTCGCTCTGGCACGGCGTATGCAAAGTCAACAATACGACGCTATGAAAAAAGCGGTTCGTACCGTTCTTCACGATCTTTCTAACGTATTATTCGTGTGGAGAAGGAAAAGAAAGGCAAGAGTCGGCAAGGCATGAAAGGACGCAACTAACCGACTCACAACGTGTCTGCACTGGTGAGTAGTAGTGGTTTCAACGTGCGACTGAGGAGCCACACCAAATGATCAAGATCAAGCACCTGTTGGATTCGGTTGAGAAAGATGACGGCCAGCGCCTGTGGGTTGAGCCGATCGGTTTGACCAAGGACCTGCAGGAGTGGTGCAACGTCGACCACGTCCTCACACACCTCGGCCCGCCGAAGAAAATCTGGAAGTGGTTCGAAGAGCATCCTTCGGGCTACGAATACTTCCGCGGCAAATATCACGAGGCCCTGCAGCACAGCGCGCAGATGCCGGCGTTGCAGGCCCTGGCGCAAGCGGGAACAAAGGAAAACTTCACGCTCGTTCACCAGGGCGACAGCGAGAACGAAAACTCCGCCATGGCGCTCTACGAGTTCCTGACAAATTTGCAGGCCTACTCGAAGTAAATCTGACGCAGTGCCGCGACGCACTGTGACAGGCTCAGAAATAGACGAAGGCGAGGCACTCATTGCCTCGCCTTCTTCGTTGGTTCAATTGCGCGGTTTTATGGAACAAGAATCGCCCGCGCCAGATCGCGCTCATTAAGCAGAAGCGTTTCCACGTGCCCATCCAGAAACGCGACATTGATCTTCTGTCGATGCCTCTCGGGCTCGAAAACAACATCTGAATTCGTTCGTTTCGACGTCCGCGTGCGATCCAGCCATGCGTCGGCAAGCGTCACCCGGCCGTTGGGGTCGGTCGGTGACCACATCACCCAGCCGTGAATTGCGAAGCTGATCGCCGGCTCGGGCCTCGGCTGACCGTCGGCCAGCATCACGGTCGCCGCGGGGTTTCTCACCTTGGTTAACTGTCCGCGGAGACGGCGCGGATTGTTCGCGGTCGTTGTGTCAAACCCCGTAAAACCCTCGTTAAGTGCAAAGTCGCCATTGGTTGACCAGGAAAAACTGGTTCCAAGGTTGCTTCTCATAACGACGATCATCCCCTGGCCGTTAGGCGGCGTCATGTCGATGCGCTTGGAGGCGGGGCAGGAGAAAATCCGCTTGTAGTTGGTCGGCAGGTTCAGCCACAGGTCGGCACCTTGGGCGCTGAGCATATTGATATTGATCCCGAGGTAGCGTGCCAGTGATGCATGCAGCGGAACCGGGAATTCGTTCTTTATGCCCCCGCCCCATTGAACGTAGGTGTAGTGCCGCATCGAGCTGTCGTTGAGCAGAACCGGGAAGTGATGCTCTGTAACAGCGCCAGGCGTCGCTTTGTCTTCGATCAACCCCGCCGTTTGCACAAACCCCTGGTGCTCCTGCGCGTGCATGATGCACGCGGTGACGATCTGCCGCTGGTTCGATGAGCACATCACCAGCGTCGCCTGCCGGCGGGCGCCATTGAGGGCCGGCAGCAGGATCGAGATCAGTAGCGCGATGATTCCGATTACGACGAGGAGTTCGACGAGAGTGAACGCCCCGGCCAGCGCAACGGCATCGCGCGAAAGCGAACCCTGATCGCGGCGTGGTGCCGATCGCATGCACTTCCCTCTATTGATCGCCCGGGAACCTATGGCCAAGGAGTATACCTTCCGATCTCTACGATTCCTAATGATCCGGCGTTCGATGCCCGCTTGGGAATGCTCTGCTATAGTGCAATAATGGCTTTTGTTAGGAGCATTGCACGGTGAGGAATGTGGAAGAATTGCTGGCCGATCTGACCGCCGAGCAGAAGGAGGCCGTCCAGCACGTGGACGGCCCGCTGCTCATCATCGCCGGCCCCGGCAGCGGCAAAACCCGCGTGATTACGCGTCGCGTGGCGTACCTGATCGCCAAAGGCATCGAGCCGTGGGCGATCCTGGCCATCACCTTCACGAACAAGGCGGCGGGGGAGATGAAGCAGCGCGTCGGCGATGTGATGGGCCGGCCAATTCGCGACTTCGGCCGGCTTGAGCAGCCTTGGCCGATGATCTGCACGTTTCACTCGCTGTGCCTGCGCATTCTGAGGCATTACGCGCACACGATCGGCCTTAAGCCCAGCTTCACCGTCTACGACGCCGCCGACCAGACGCGCGTCATCAAGGAAGCTCTCAAGCAGCTCGAGCTCTCCAGCACCAATTTCCCTCCCGCGACCGTCCACGGCACGATCAGCAACGCCAAGAACCAGCTCACGTCCGCGCAGCAATTCAGCAGCTCTGCCACCGACTTCTATTCCAAGCAGGTCGCGCGAGTGTACGTGAAATACCAGCAGCTGCTGGAAGCCAACAACGCGCTCGACTTCGACGACCTGATGCTCCGAACCGCGCAGGCATTCCGCGACCACCCGCAGATCCTCAGGGAGCTTCAGGACCGCTTCAAATACGTCCTGATTGACGAGTATCAGGACACAAACCACGCCCAGTACATCCTCGCCCATGCGCTGGCGCAGAAGCACGGCAACATGTGTGTGGTTGGCGACCCCGATCAATCGATCTACGCCTGGCGCGGCGCCGATATCCGCAACATCCTCGAGTTTGAGCGCGATTACCCCAGCGCGAAGGTCGTCAAGCTCGAGCAGAACTACCGCTCGACCAAGAAGATCCTGGCGCTTGCGGGAGAGCTGATCGCCAAGAATCGCCAGCGAAAGGACAAGCGGCTCTGGACGGAAAACGCCGAAGGCGAGGCTGCCAAGCTCTTTCTCTGTCAGGACGAGCACGATGAAGCGGATGTGATCGCGCGTCAGCTTCAAGACCTCAACGAAAAGCAGGGCGTGAAGTGGAACGACATGGCCATCTTCTACCGCATCAACGCGCTGTCGCGCGTGATGGAGGATGCGCTGCGCAAGAAGAACATCCCGTACGTGATGGCCCGCGGCGTGGAGTTCTACAACCGCAAGGTGATCAAGGATGTGCTCGCGTACCTTCGCGTGATCGCCAATCCCGACGATGAGATCAGCCTCACGCGCGTGGCCAACACGCCGCCGCGCGGGATTAGCGATGGCACGGTGAAAACTCTGAAAACGTGGGCCGTCGGCCAAGGCGTTTCGCTTTGGGAAGCGATGAAGCGCGCCGGCGAAGCGAGCGCCATTTCCGCACGAGCGGCCAAATCGGTCGCGCAGTTCGTGCACATTGTGGAGCAATGGCGAGCCAAGGCCCAGAAACCTCAGCCCGAGAACACCGAGAAAGGCCGCGTCACCGCGCTCATGGAAGACGTCGTACGCGCCAGCGGCCTGGAAGCGTCACTCCGGAAAGACGAAGGCGAAGAAGGCGATGATCCGATGGCCAACGTCAACGAACTGATCTCGTCGGCCGCCGAGTACGACGCCGGCAATCCCGAGGCGACGCTCGATGAATACCTGTCGATGATCAGCTTGGTGAGCGACATCGACCACATGAAAGGCAACGGCGGCGCGATCACCATGATGACGCTCCACGCGGCCAAAGGCCTGGAATTCCCCGTCGTGGCGATGATCGGGCTGGAAGAAGGAATCCTGCCGCACTCGCGGGCTCGCGGGAATCAGGACGAACTCGAAGAAGAGCGCCGCCTCTGTTTCGTCGGCATCACGCGGGCTGAGGAGCGGCTCATCCTGAGTAAGGCGGCGTACCGGACCATTCGCGGATTGCGCGAGAAAACTGTGTCGTCTCCCTTCCTTATCGAACTTCCGCGCGACGCGCTGGAGATCACCGATCGCACCGGCCTGGCGACGCTCACGCCGCGCGACGAATACCGCGAGCGGCTGGAAGACGAGTCGGATCGACTCGCGTCCCAGTTCCGACGCGGCCAGATGGTTCGTCATCCGACGTTCGGCATTGGCCGCATCGCGGAGGTCTCTGATATGGGCCAGCACACCCGCGCGATCATCGAGTTCAACTCCGCCGGGAGAAAGACACTGATCTTGCAGTATGCGCGCCTGGAGCCCGTCGGATAAACTGCCGCGTCGGTGTGCGCGGGGTCGGAGCCCCGGATGTACATCCGGGGCTGTGTTCACTGAGCACAAGGACGTCAAATGGAAATCTCGGACGAACTGAAAAAAACCGTCGGCAAGGCGCTGGGACGAGTTCCCAGCGGCGTGTTCATCATGACCGCGGGAACAGGCGATGGCGCCACCGCGATGATGGCAAGCTGGGTGCAGCAGGCCAGCTTTATGCCGCCGATGGTGAGCGTCGCGATCGCCAACGGCCGGCCGATTCAGGAAGTCGTGCGCCGAGAGAAGCGGTTTGTGCTCAACGTGCTTGGCGAGCACGATCATGCGCTGATGAAGAAGTTCGCGCGGGGATCGGCGCAGGGGCCGGCGGCGTTCGAGGGGCTCAAGGTTCACGCAGGCCAGAACGGCGCGACGATCCTCGATGACGCGCTGGCGTATCTGGAATGCAGCGTCGTTTCGGGCTGCACCTATGACGGCGATCACGAGGTGATCGTCGCACAGGTGACGACCGGCACGCTTCTGCGCGAAGGGCCGTCGTTCGTTCACTTGCGAGGCAGCGGATTCCACTACTGATCCCCCCTGGCTTGATCACGACCCCAATTCGCGGCCGCGGCGCTGCGCGGCTTTCAAGGCGTCGATCACAATTTGATCGAACTTCTGCGACTCCATGTGAGAAATCGCGGCGTGCGTCGTGCCGCCGGGAGTGGTCACCTTGCGACGTAGCTCGGAGGGTGATTCCGTCGACGCAGCGAGAAGTTTGCCGCTGCCGATCGCGGTCTTAACGGCGAGCTTGTGCGAATGCTCCGGCGAAAGTCCCATCTCGACCCCGGCGCGGATCAGGCTTTCGACGAGAAAATAGAAATATGCAGGGCCGGAGCCGCTCAGCGCCGTCACTGCGTCGATCTGGTCTTCGCGCACTTCGATCACGTCCGCCGCCGCCTCGAAAATTTTCCGGGCCGCGGCCATGTCCTCCGCCGTCGCGCCGACACCCGCAGAGATCGCGACCATTCCTTCGCCGACAAGCATCGGCGTATTGGGCATCGTTCGCACGACTCGCCACTTCTTTCCCGTACCCAGGGCTTCGGCGATCGCCTTGCTCGTGATCCCCGCCGCGATCGAGACCACCAGCGTCGCCTCGCTCATCACTGATCCGACGGGCGCCAGCGCCTCCTTCATCTGATAGGGCTTGGTGCTCAGCAACACGACTTTCGATTGGCGAGCCACCTCCGCGTTGTTCTCAATCGCGGTGATCTGCAATTGCTTCGCGAACAACTCGCGCCGCGCCGCCACCGGGTCGGCCGCGATGATCTGCGAGGCTTTAAAAAGCCCGCGCGCGATCACTCCGCGCGCAATGGCCTCGGCCATGTTGCCCGCCCCCAGAATCCCGAGTTCATAATTCATGTCCCCCGCAACTTTAGCAGAACGGAAGAATTGATTCATCGGGTGATCGGATCATCGGGCCATTGAAGCCGCAACGAGCGCCTCCTCAATTGGCCCGATGATCCGATCATCCGATGATCCGATTCCTCAATCGACCCGACCGCCCAGTGCCTCATGCACCGAGCGCGGCGCCGTGACGATGAGATTCCCGCCGAAGTAGCGAACGCTGGCCGGCCCGCCATTCTCGCGCCAGATTTCCGGCCGGATCGTGTCCATGATCAGCGCGACAAGCTGATCCGCGCGCTCCTTTTTGAGCGTCTGCTGATCTTTGGCGTTGGTGCTTTCGCTGGTGAACAAGGTGCCGCTGGAGCCGCTGCTGCCGCCACCGCTGCTACCGCCGGAGCTTTGGCTCGACAGATCCATCTGCGGGCCGACGAAGTCAGGGACTTCCACGAGCAAGTCATCAACAGGATAAACCTTGGTGATCATCTTCTGATCGGCCAGGTCGCGCGTGGTGATCTCCACGACGCCTTGATCGGTGTAGTAGGCCAGCCGATCGCCGGCGCCGGCCTCGGAGAGGATGAGGTTGAGCGCTTTCTCAAGCGAGACTCCGCGCACGCGCAGGTTGACACTGGTGTCCTTGCCCACGCCGATCTCTTCCAACGCCCGCCAGTTGACGTGAATGTTTGCCCCGGACAAGTCGCGCAGCGAATCGATCGCATCGCTGAGCGCCACGCCGGTCAGCCTCAGATCCGGAACCACCCGCGAAAGCGGCGAGCGCGGACGCGCGGCTCCGAATGCGGCTGCTGAAAGCAAGGAAATTGAAAAAACCAGAACCCAAGGTGCGAATCGGCTCATTGCGAACCTCCAAGGTGTGTGGCGCGTAGTATATCAAGCCCCGCGACGGCGGGTTAAACCATTTTCCGTAATTTCAGTCCCCATCGCGTGGACCCTCTCGCTTAATCGTGCCCCGGGGGGTGTGCGTGGCACATTCGTGCGAACAAATCCCTCAGTAGTTTTTCCCGTTGACCTCAGGCGAGTCAAGTTCCTATTCTCAGGCCTTCCCAAGCTTTACTAAGGTGAACCGACCCATGACGCAGCAGCAAACCGGGCAGACGCTGGCGGAGTATCTGACGGTCAGCGAAGCAGCCGAATTCCTGGGGGTCTCGCCTTGGACGCTGCGCAATTGGGACAAGGCCGGCCGCCTGCGCCCTCTGCGGCACCCCAAAAACGGGTATCGAATCTATCGGCAGGAGGAACTGGCCCGCATTCTCGAGTTGGAAGGCGTCGGTCCCGGCGCGCTGGAAAAGCTCTCGCCGCAGGTTGACTGGCGGGCGATGAACCCGGGGGAGCATTTCGTCCAGTTTTACGAAAATGATGCGTTCCTGGTGGACGCGGTCTGCGGGTTCATCGGGTCGGCGCTGGTGGTGCAGGAAGGGGCGCTGGTGATCGCCACGCCGGAGCATCGGGCGGCGATCGAAGACGAACTCAAGCGGCGGGGACTCGATCTCAAAGCCGCGCGAAATCGCGGACAATACGTTGCGCTCGATGCGGCGGACCTGCTTTCGAAATTTATGGTCGATGGGATGCCCGATGTGGCGCGCTTCATGGCCGTTGCCGGCGACATGATTTCGGGATTGAAGCGCGGGCGTCGCCGCGTGCGCGCGTTCGGGGAAATGGTGGCAATCCTCTGGCGACAGGGGAATCGCGCTGCAGCCCTGCGGCTGGAAGAAATCTGGAACGAGCTCAATCGCGATCAGTCGTTTACGCTCTTTTGCGCGTACCCGGTGGACGGCACGGGCTCGGAGGAAGATTCGGAGATCTTCGAGCAGATCTGCACGTGCCACTCGCACGTGGTGCCGGCCGAGAGTTATGCGGGGCTGGGGACGGCGCAGGATCGGCTGCGCGAGATCACGCGCTTGCAGCACAAGGCGCAGGCCCTGGAGCAGGCCAAGGTGCGGGCGGAAGAGGCGAACAAGGCAAAGGATCAGTTCCTGGCGGTGCTGAGTCACGAGCTGCGAACGCCCCTGACGCCGGTGGTGATGGCGGTGACGGAGCTGGAAAACGACCTCACGATTTCCGCGAGCGTGCGCGAAGACCTGGGAATGATCCGGCGGAACATCGCGCTGGAAACGCGGCTGATCGACGATCTGCTGGACCTGAGCCGCGCGCTCAATGGGAAAATGAATCTTGCGATGCAGGACGTGAACCTGCATCCGCTGATTCGCAGCGTCGCGCAGATGGTGGGACTGGATGCGCGGCCGAAGCAATTGCGGGTCGATCTTGAACTGGGCGCAGCCCGCGATCGCATTTGCGGCGACGCAGCGCGGCTTCAGCAGGTCCTGTGGAACCTGTTGCAGAATGCGATCAAGTTCACGCCGGAGAACGGCCGGATCATCGTGCGGACGCGCGATGGTGAAAACGGGAAACTGGTGATCGAAGTGCGGGACAACGGCTGCGGCATCGAAGCTGGGATTCTGCCGCGGATATTCAATGCATTCGATCAAGGCGATCACGGGCGCAACCGCGCACTGGGTGGATTGGGTCTGGGGCTGGCCATCGCCAAGGCGGTCGTGGACATGCACGGCGGCTCGATCGCCGCGGTAAGTGAGGGAACGGGAAAGGGAGCGTGTTTTATGATTCAATTCCCGACGAGTGCTTCGCAAGCGGATCTCCCCGATTCGATGTTGTCCTCCGACACGAAGGCGCGCGATGGCGCGAAGTCGGAGCCGAAGGCTTCGGGCCTTCGCATCCTGCTGGTGGACGATCACGCCGACACGCTGCATGCGCTGGAGCGGCTGCTGAAAATGAGCGGGCATGAGGTGACGACCGCCGGCAGCGTGCAGGCCGCCAGCGGCGCGTCTTCTGCCAACCCGGCGGCGCGCATCGACCTGCTGCTGAGCGACATCGGGCTGCCGGACGGTTCGGGGATGGATGTTCTTCGCAACGTCCGCAGCGCCCATCCAAACGTCAAGGCCGTCGCGCTGACGGGTTATGGAATGGAACAGGACATCCACGCCTGCGAGCAGGCCGGCTTTAACGCGCACCTGACCAAGCCGGTGGACGTCACCAACCTCCTGGACACGATCCGGCGGCTGATGAATTGAGCCCTCGGGTCATTTAGTTGTCATATCATGCAGGCCGGCCTCCAGTTGTGAGGAGTTTGGGTTCGTTTTCGCCGTTTTGATCGCGGCGACCAAACGGGACATTTTGTGACATTCGCCTTGCGGCGTTTGTTGCTCGTGGTTTGTTGTTTGTAGTGGCGGCGGTGGGTTTGGCGGTGGGTTTGAAATCCTGAGAAACCCTGTTTTTGGAGCGTGGCGGGAGATCGGTGGCTTTGTTTTCGCATTTTTGACTTCGCGCGCGATGATGCGATTCGTTGCATGGGCAGTGTTGAGGGCGGGTAGAGGCGAATGATGAACCGGGAGGGGGTGTGGCTAACTGGTGAAAACTGGTTTCTGCTGGGTGTGAGGCAGAGGGAGACCAGCGGAAGTTCGGGTCCGACAGGTGTACACGGCGGAATTGAAATCAGAGCCCCCCCCGGAACATGGACAGCAGTATATCAGGTGTTAGGGTAATTGTCAATTATAAAGTGAGCGGATTTTTCATTTCTTTTTGATGCTGCCGGGGCGAACCTGGAGGGGGAGAGGTGATCGAGACGCTTGAACCGCAGCAGTCGGAAGGGAAGCAAAAAGATAACAGCATGGGGGACGTCGGAGCTTGCCTAGCTGCGTCCCCGTTTTATTTCCTGTAGCGACCGATACTCCCAAATACAGCGGTCGAATGTTAATTCCCAGGCACAACGCGGATCATCAAAATGCCCGCACTTCCACCAAGTTCCTCAGTTACGGCGATCACGTACTTGCCATCATCTTGGACGCCCAAAACCAGGTGGGACGATTCGGGCTGTTCGACACGAGCTACAAGCGAGAAGCTCCGATCTGGACGTCCACGACTCGTGAAGCCTTTGACAATAACGCGGTCCTTGTGAATGCGACCTACGAGAAGCTCGTCATTGGGCAGGATGACTATGGCTCCCAACTCGGTAGGAAGAGAGATACGTCCCCGGGCGCCGAAGGAGCGGTTGAGAGAAAAGTCCGGACGGAACTGCTTGATGAGAGTGGTTCGAGGATCGACGCCACCGACGCGGCCGGCGACGATGATATATCCGTCGGATTGAAAGCCGACGCGGGCATTCCTGAAAAAGCGGGGCATACGCTGTTCGACGCTTCGGATAATTGTGCCGGCCGGGCTGATCTCAGAAATCTTTATGTATGGGGTATATTGTGGGGTGAATTCTTTGCCGTGGTGGACCGTTTCAACGGCGATAAGTTCTCCATCCGGGCGGACGGCTATGCCCTCCACAGTACCACGGAGACCATAGAGCGAAAAGGCCGGGAGAGACGCGCCGTCGGCACCAAAGCGATGTACCTCGGAGAACGCTCCGGAATAGCCGTTTTCGAAAGCCAGGTATATTGATCCATCGGGCGCTACAGCTGAATCTCTGAAGTCGGCATTGTCATAAGCGTGGGGCATAAGAATCGACCCACCGCCTGCAAAGGTGACGTCGAGTGAGCCATCGGGGTTGTAGCGGGCGAGGATGTAACGCGTGACAGCGAAAACTTTGCCGTCGGGAAGGACTGTGAGTTGACCCCCAACATTGGGCTTATAGCCCGATGGCTCAAACGACGAGTCCGGAGAGCCGTCATCAGCGTTGTATCGCGCGAGGTAAGCATCGTGCGGGGGAACTATGCCCGCCGCACTAAGAAGGATCTCTCCATTTGCCAAGAGGGCGATGTCTTCCGGCCGCGGATATTGATTCGGGATGTTGGCGATGTGAACGGTCCCGCCACCGAAGGTTGGATCGATGCTGGCAGCGAACAGAACTCGATGTTCGAGCGGCTCGAATGAGGGACGGCTTCTGGTGTGGCTGGGTTTCATGCTTTCCAAGAGCCGCACTGTAAGCGAAACCGAGCCTCAACCCCCCATACCCGGAGGACATTGGGGGACGCCGATCGAATGTGTGGAAACTAAAAAAGGGTGACATCCCACCCTATTTGGAGCCAGTGAGCGCTTGACACATGCATTCTGGAAAGACAAATCGGGGACGTCGGCTGGGTTACAAACATCGCGGGAGGCTATTTAATCATCTCTTTCACCGCGTCGCGTTCTTCGGTGAGTTCCTTATTTGTCGCGGCGATTTTTTGTTTGGCGAAGTCGTCCATGGGCATTCCTTTGATGACTTCGTAGTTGCCGGGGGAGGTGGTTTTGACGGGCATGCCGGCCCAGACGTTGGGGTCGAAGCCGTATTCGCCGTTGGATTTGACAGCGACGGAGTGGATTTTGCCGGGGGTGACGAGGTCGTGGACGTGATCGACGAGGGCGTTGGCGGCGCTGGCGGCGGAGGAGGCGCCGCGGGCGGCGATGACGGCGGCGCCGCGTTTGCCGACGGTTTCCTGGAATTCGCCGCGGAGCCATTCGTGATGGCCGATGACGGTGGGGACGGGTTTGCCGTTGATCCTGGCGTTGTGGAAGGCGGGGAACATGGTGGGGGAGTGATTGCCGAAGATGAAGAGGTCGGTGACGGCCGTGAGGGGGACGTTGGCCTTTTTGGCGAGCTGGGTTTGGGCGCGGTTCTGGTCGAGGCGGACCATGGCGGTGAAGCGTTCGGGGGGGAGGCGCTTGGCGACGGAGGCGGCGATCATGCAGTTGGTGTTGGCGGGATTGCCGACGACGGCGACGCGGGCGTCATGGGCGGCGACGCGATCGATGATCTGGCCTTGCTCGACGAAGATCTTGCCGTTGTCTTTGAGGAGGTCGGCGCGTTCCATGCCTGGGCCGCGGGGTTTGGCGCCGACGAGGAGGGACCAGTTGGCGTCCTTGAAGCCGACGTTGGGGTCACTGGTGAGGACCATGTCGTGGAGGAGGGGGAAGGCGCAGTCTTCGAGCTCCATGGCGACGCCTTTGAGGGCGTTCATGACTTTTTCGACGGGGACTTCGAGGAGCTGGAGGATGACGGGCTGCTCGGGGCCGAACATCTGGCCGGAGGCGATGCGGAAGAGCAGGGCGTAGCCGATCTGGCCGGCGGGTCCGGTGACGGCGACGCGAATGGGGGGTTTCATGGGTGTCCTTTCATTGCTGAATATGCTCCGGAAAGACCAAGCGGTCATTCCGGGGATCGGGGATTATGGAGGAGGGGGAGGGGGATGTAAACGGAAGGAGAGTGATCCACAGATTACACAGATTTCACAGATTGAAAACCAATGCGGCTGCTGGCTTCCAATCTGTGTAATCGGTGAAATCTGTGGATGATTTCTGTTGAGACGACACGCCAAAGCACCCGTGTCACGAGCTAGGCCACGTGCAGGTGGGCTTCGGTGGTGGGGACGGGAGTTGCGAGGCCAAGGCGCCATTTGATCTGGTCGAGGAGGTCGGTGATGGAGAAGCGGGACTTGATGAGGAAGTCTTTGACGCCCAGGGTCTGCGCGCGGGTGGCGGTGGTGGTGTCCATGAGGCCGGAGATCATGATGACGGGGATATTGGCCCAATCGGGGTTGGAGCGGAGGCTGTGGAGGAAGGTCAGGCCGTCCATTTCGGGCATGAGAAGGTCGAGGAGGATGAGGCTGACGGTATCGTGGCTGAGGGCATCGAGGGCTTCTTTGCCGTTGGCGACGCGGATGACGTCGTAGCCGTCGGTGCGGAGCATTTTGGCGACGGGCTCGCGGCAGCGGGCGTCGTCATCGACAATGAGTACTGTTGCCATGGTGTGATCCTCCGTGCTGACTATTTCGCGCATGTTGGCGAGAAGTTAAAGGTTCGTTAGCCCTACCGACCCACTGCTTCGGCCGTCCGTGACCTTGCTGAAATACTTTTTATTCCAACTACAGCAATTACGCCAAGAGGATAAATGCGGATCGGAGAAAAATATTTCGTTCGCGAGGTTTTTCTTTCTCTTTCATCGCGCGGTCGATCGATTGCACGACGGTAACGATGATGAGAAGCGAACTCGCCTGCTGTTTGTATCCCGCAAATGGTGCGGCGTTGCAGCGCGCGCACAAGAAATGTGAGAAAAATGTTTTCGGACGTTGAGGATCGCCGCAGCGTGGCACGGGTTTCTTAACCCGTGCCGCTATAGCGGCGGACGCATGGGTTGGAAACCCATGCCACGGTTAGGATGGGCGGGCGTAGTAGGACCAGGATTGGTCGAATGCAACGGGGGCGGGGGAGCCGTGGTGGTGGGAGAGCTGCTCAAGGAGGTCCCGCTCGAAGCCGCGGGATTTGAAGATGAGGTTGTCGGCCCGGAGCTCGCGGGCGAGCTGGAGCACGTCCGAGTCGTCCGGAGGGCAGCAAACGACGGCCGGGAGGTCGTCGAGCTGGGGATCGGACCGGACGGCCTCGAGCAGGCGCAGCGAGGCCGCATCGGAGGAGGTCACGTTGAGCAGGAGCAGGTCAACCGGGTAATTGGAGAGGACATCCGCGGCATAAGCGATGTCGTCCGTGCCGACAACGTCGTGTCCGTCGCGACGAAGCTGACGCTCGAGGGCCTGGTGATCGGAGCGGTCGTCGAAGAAATGGAGGATGGTTGCCATAGCCGGTGACCTCCGCGTTGAGACCAAAGTACACCGTACACACGCCCGCCAACCCACACCTAGACTAGCAAGTGGCAAGCGAGGGGGGCAATGGGAAAATCTCTAAAAAGGAGGGCAAACATGGATTGCCCTCCCTCTTCGACAAGTCGACACGAGTGACTACTTAGGGTGGTTGTCCTTGTAAACCTTTCCGCCGACGTTGCCTGCGCCAGCGCCGACGGCTCCGCCGACAACGGCGCCGCGGCCGGGATCATCGTCATCGACAGCAGCACCAACGGCCGCGCCGGCGGCAGCTCCGCCTATCGTTCCGGCCGTGCGGGGGTTGTCTTCCATCCAGTTGCAGCCGGTGAACGGGAGCAACATGAGCGTGAGAGTGAGAGTTAGAATGATTCGCATGGTGTAACTCCTTCTTGCGTGAAACGACGCATGAGATAGCTGCGAATTGTGTGCCGGGGAAAGCGGGCTCAGGCGGAGTGAGCGCGGAAACTGCTTGACGGTTAAGTTTGAGGGGGGATGATTGGCCTTATGGCGGTGGAGAGACAAGTGGCGTTTGGGGTGATCGGCGCGGGGGCGATCGTCAGGGCGTGCGCGCACGCGTTCAAGATCAATCCGCGGATCCGCTGTGCGGCGGTGGGGG
>JADMIO012791466.1_pt1 | contig 16700 bp, 15 predicted proteins | sample 8958161 | NCBI WGS metagenome assembly JADMIO01 (sample SAMN16585339, study PRJNA669376) | soil metagenome | isolation source: Crop rotation soil | place: USA: Cullars Rotation, Alabama | collected 2011
CTTTCCCACTCGCGCGAGTCGGGCGCGCGCGGCGAGTCGGGCGCGCGCAACGGCAAGAGCGCCGCCGATAAGCGCCGGCTGATCCTCGACGCCGCGGTGCGCGTCTTCGCGCGTCAAGGGTTCCATGCCTGCCGCGTCTCGGATATAGCCGACGAGGCCGGGGTCGCCTACGGGCTCGTGTACCACTACTTCGGCGCGAAGGACGAGGTGCTCGACACGCTGTTCCTCGAGCGCTGGGAGGTGATGCTCGAGCTGATCCGCGACGTCGACGAGAAGGCTCTGCCCGTGCGCGAGAAGCTCGGCGAGATCGCCTCATTCATCATCGACAGCTATCGCCACGACCCGGACCTGATGAAGGTGATCATCGTCGAGGTCACGCGCGCCGCGAACTCCTTCGGCGACACGCACATCGGCAAGATCCGCGAGGCCTACGAGCTGATCGGCAAGATCGTCCAGCGGGCGCAGGACGACGGCGTCTTCAAGGCCGAGATCGAAGCCCGCTTCGCGGCGATGGCCTTCTATGGCGTGATCGAGCAGCTGCTCACGGGTTGGATCTTCGACCTCCTGCCGCAGGGCGAGGAGGAGTTCGAGCGCGCGAAGGCCGTCGTCGTGGAGACCGTCTGCGGCGGTCTGGAGGTGCCCGGTTTTCGATCGGACCACCCCGGGCAATAGACTGCCGCCGATGGAGAACGAGATGGTCAAGCGGCTGGTCTGGTCGGGCCTCTTGGCGGGATTCGGAGCGCTCGCGAGCATCGCGGCCCAGCGGGCCGCGGCCGTCACCTGGCGGCGCCTGTTCGCGGAGGAGCCGCCGGAGTGAGCGCGCCGCCCACGCCGGCGCCCGGCGGCCAGGGCGGAGAGCCGCCGCACAACATCGCCGCCGCGATCTCCGAGGTCTCCGAGCGCGCGACGCTGCTCGTGCGCGAGGAGATCGAGCTCGCGAAGGCGGAGGTGGCCGAGAAGGCGAGCAAGCTCGTCAAGGGCGCGGTCGTCGGAGTCGCCGCGGGGATCTTCTTCGCGATGGCGCTGATCTTCGCGCTCGTCGGGTGCGCCTGGCTGCTCTACTACTACCTCCCCGGCAACGAGTTCACGTACTTCTGGGGATTCTTCGCGATGGCGGTGATCCTGCTGCTGCTCGGGGCGCTCGCCGGCCTGCTCGCGGCGAAAGCCGTCAAAAAAGGCGCGCCGCCGGTGCCGGAGATGGCGATCGACGAGGCGAAGAAGATCAAGCAGACCGTCAGCAACGGCGACGGCGCGCCTCCGGCAGGGGGCGGTGGCTGATGGCGCAGCGCTCGCCCGCGGAGATCCGCAGCTCGATCGAGGCCAACCGGATGGAGCTGGCCGTCTCGCTCGACCGCCTGCGTGGCGAGGTCGCGCACATCGCCGACTGGCGCGGTCACCTACGCCGCCACCAGAGCGAGCTGACCGCGGGCGCTGCGCTCGTCGGGCTCGCGCTCGGCGTGCGCATGCTGCGCCGCCGGCGACGCAGCCGCTGAGCGGCGCGAGGCAGCCCGCTAGCTGAGGAGCGCGCGGGGGACGCCGCCCACGCCGATCAGCCCCGGGCCGGTGTAGGTGCCGATCACGGGGCCGACCTCAGAGGTGAACACGGGCTCGGAGTCGAAGATCTCGCGGCAGCGATCGATCAGCCGTTGCGCCTGATCGTGCGCCTGGATATGCTGCACGACCCAGCCGTCTACGCCCGCCTCGCGCAGCTCCTTCGCGTAGTCGACCATCCGCTCGAACGCTCGGCCCGCAGTGCGCACGCGCTCGACCGGGGTGATTTCGTACTCCAGCGAGAGGATCGGCTTGATCTTCAACGTGCCGCCGAGCCAGGCCTGTGCTTTGCCGACGCGCCCGCCGCGCCGCAGGTACTCCAGCGTGTCGAGGCAGAACCAGATTTTCAGCGCCTTGCGCGTCTCCCGCACGTGGGCGACGACCGCGTCCTTGTCGGCGCCCGCGCGCGCCGCGGCGCAGGCAGCGAGCACCAAGAGCCCCGTGCCGCCACAGGCGCTTTCGGCGTCGAGCACCTCGACGCGCTCGCCCAGCCCGCGCTCGCTCAGGAGGCCGTGCGCTTGACGCGCGGCCTCGCAGGTGCCCGAGATCCCGCCCGCGAGGTGGATCGAGACTATGTCCTGGCCCTGTTCGAGCAGCGGCTCCCATACTGCGAGGAAGTCCCCGATCGAGGGCTGGGAGGTCGTCGGCAGCTCGGAGTCGCTGCGCAGCCGCTCGTAGAACGCGTCGAACGAGGCCATCTCGAGCTCGCGCTCGGGTTGCCCCTGCCAGCCTACGTACAGGCTGATCTGGTGGACGTCTTCGCGCTCCGCCAGCTCTCGCGGCAGGTAGTGGGTGCTATCTGTGGCAACCGCAACGGCGGGCATGCGCGCCGCGGGACCCTACACCAACGCCTGGGCGAGCTCTCCCGACTCGTACATCTCGATCACGATGTCGCAGCCGCCGAGCAGCTCGCCATCCACGAACAGCTGTGGGATCGTGGGCCAGTCCGACAGCGCCGAGAGCTCCTGGCGGATGCGCGGATCGGGCAGCACGTCGACGGCCGCGAACGGCGTGTCCAGCGCCTGCAGCGCGGCGACGGTCCGCGCCGAGAAGCCGCAAGCAGGCGCCTCGGGGGTGCCCTTCATGAAGAGGATCACCTTGTGCTCGGCGATCGCCTCTGCGATCGCCTCGCGGATCGGGTTGGCCGCTTCGCTTGCGGGCGCCGCGGTGCTTGGCGCCGGCTGCTTGCCTGCGGCCATCGGAAGCTCGGTCGTGGGGTTGCTGCTGGACATTGCTCGCTCCTGGCTCATGTGGTTGTCGTCGGCTGGGGCGCCGGGGCGCTCGTCGCGGAGGAGATTCCGCCCGCGGGGTTCTGCGGAAGCTGCGTCTTCAGCGAGAGCGCGTGGATCGGGCCCCCGATCTCCGCGCCGAAGATCTCGTAGACGAGCCGATGCTGCTCGATCCGACTGCGCCCCGCGAAGGCCGCGGCCGTGACGGTGGCGCGGAAGTGATCGCCGCCTCCGGTGTAGTCCTCGACCTCGGCGATCGCGCCCGGAATCGAGGTCTCGATCCGCTGCCTTATGTCCTCTGCGGAGGGCATGGAACACCTAGCGTAGAGGATCGCGGCGCCCGTACCCTCGCCGCTATACTTTGGAAAGTCTTGAGGAAGCGAGCACGAGTGGAGCGATGATCACGATCAGCGACAAGGGCGCGGAGAAGGTCCGCGAGTTCCTCGCGGCGCAGGAGGCCGACGTGAGCATGGCGGGCCTGCGCGTCGGCGTTCGCGGCGGCGGCTGCTCGGGCTTTCAGTACCAACTCGCCTTCGACGAGCAGCGCGAGAACGACCTCGTGTTCGAGAGCCACGGCCTGAAGCTGCTCGTCGACAACGAGAGCTTGCCGTTCGTGCGCGGTTCGGTGATCGACTACGAGGAAAGCCTGCAGGGAGCGGGCTTCAAGGTCGAGAACCCGAACGTCGTCGCCGCCTGCGGCTGCGGCTCCTCCTTCCGCGTCGCCGAGGAAGAGCAAGTCTCAGCGGTCTAGGGGGCTCGTGCGCCTGCTCCTCAGGGGGGCGCCGGCGCTGCTGTGCCTCGTAGCCCTTTGGCTGCTTGGCGGCTGCGGCTCCTCCGGACCGCCTCGTCGTGAGGGTGGGTCCGCAGCGGGGTCCTCATCGCCCCGTCCCGCGGTGCAGCCCCACGGGCCGGCCTTCGGCCTAACCGAGGACAACGCCGAGCTGTTGTGGAGCCCCGCTTTCCCGCGCGGCTCGGACGCCGCGGCGTTCGTCTCTGCGCGCCGGCAGCTGACGGCGCTGCAGCCGCGCTACATCAGGCTGTTGGTCGACTGGGCCGCGCTGCAGCCGCGTGCCGAAGAACCGCCGGCCCTGGCGGCGAGCGTCGATGGCTGCGCGCGGACCGTGCAGCCCTGCGGCGCTTTTGCCGGGCTACGCGACGAGCTCGCGGCGGTCGCCTCCCAGCAGCGGTCCGCCGCGGCGGAAGGGAAGCAGGCCTTCGAAGTCGTGCTCGACCTCTTCGGCGCACCGGCCTGGGCCGCGCGTCAATCCTCGGGCTGCGAGGTCGCAGGCAGCGGCGCCTTCTCGCGGCCGCTGAGCGCAGCGGGGCTCGCGGGGTATCGCGCCCTGATCCGCTCGCTGCTCGCGCTCGGCGCGCAGGAGGGGGTCGCGCTCGACTGGTGGGCGCCGTGGAACGAGCCGAACGACCCGGTCTTCCTCGGCCCCCAACGGCAGAGCTGCACGAGCGCCTCTCCGTCGCTCGCGCCCGCGGCCTATGCGCAGCTTGCCCGCGCGATGGCCGACACGCTGCGCGAAGCCGGAGGGCAGCGGCGTCTGCTGCTCGGCGAGCTGAACGCCTTCGAAGATCCCTCGCCGCACCGGACGAGCGTCGCGGAGTTCGTGGCGGGCCTCCCGCCCGACGTGCGCTGCCTCTCCGAGGTCTGGTCGATCCACGACTACGCACGCAGGGAGGGCGCCAGGCCGCGGCCCGACCCCCTGCCGGCACTCGAGGCGGCGCTCGATCGCGGCGGCGCGTGCACGCGGCGCGCGGGCATCTGGGTGACCGAGGCGGGGGCGGGGGCTCCACGGGAAGAGCTCGATGCCTGCCGGGCGCTCGCCCACCAACTCGAAGGCTGGGTCGCCGACCCGCGGGTGCAAGCCGTCTTCCAGTACAGCTTCCGCGAGGATCCCGCGTTCCCCGTCGGCTTGCTCAGCGCTGATCTGGCCCATGTCTATCCGGCGTATCGCCTGTGGCTCTCGTACACGCGTGCGCGTGCGAGTGGCGAGGATCACCCGGGCGCCGCCACGCGCTCGCCGTGCCCATAGTCTCCCGGCGTGGCGCTCGTTCCTCAGCCCGTGCGCAGCCTCGCGCCAACGCGGCTTCGCGACGACGTGCACCTGCGCGCTCTGGCCGTGGGACTCGGGCTGATCCCGCCGCGCACGATGCACTCCGCGGAGGACGCGCGGATCCTGCTGCAGGCCGCCCGCGGCGCACGCCGCGTCGTGGAGGTCGGCGTCTACGAGGGCGCCTCCGCGCTCTCCCTGCAGAGCGCGCTTGGACCCGAGGCCGAGCTGCACCTGATCGATCCGTTCGGCTCTCAGCCCGACGCCCTGCCCGGCGGTTGGGGGGCGAGCGAGCGGGCAACCCGACGCGTCGTGAGGCGTGCGGGGCGCAGGCTGAGAGCGCGCGCTCCCGCGGTCCACTGGCACGTGGCGCGCTCGCACGAAGTCGCCGCCCGCTGGAGCGGGCCCGTGGACCTCGTGTTCATCGACGGCGACCATTCCGAGGCGGGCTGCGAGCGCGACTGGCAGTGCTGGCATCCCTTCGTCGCCGCGGGCGGGCGCGTCGTCTTCCACGACGCGCGCGCAGATCGCGAGGGCGGGCGCGGCCTGCCGGGCCCGACCGCGGTCGTCGCACGCCATCTGCGCGCTCGGTCCAGCCCATGGAGGATCGTCGCGGAGGCCGATCGCACGGTCGTCGCGGTCCGCGGCGAGCCGTGACGCCCGGGGGCGATCGGCCCCGCGCAAGGGACCTCTCGCTGCGGCGCTCTGAGCAGGCGCGTACGCCGAGTTAGGTACTTGACATTACGTCAAGCCCCGTGGTACCGTCGGGGCGACATGATGTCAAGCATCATCATGCCGGCGGGAGGGCTTGCGCCAACATGGGCAGGGCGTCGCGCTCGGAGGCTCGGCACCGCGGCTGGCTCGCAAAGCCCACGCGTGGACGTGCGTGTGGCGGCGGGACATGCAGCGCAAGGACAGCACACGCAAAGGCTCGACCGAGGTCGCGGCGCTTTTTGCGATGGTCGGGATTGAAGGAGCCGCTGGCTGGGTACATGGCACAGGGCATTGTCTGGCGTCTAGGGGATTTCGTCGATGGCGGGGGCTCAGATGCCGGCTAGATCAGAGAGGGAAAAGGAGAAAACTAGATGCAACGCATCAGGATAGTGGGCCTATGCCTCGTCGCCGCCGCGGTGGCGAGCATGGCGATCGCCGCTAGCGCCTCTGCGGCTGCGCCGGAATTCGGGCGCTGTCTGAAACAGACGACGAAATCGGTGAGCAACTACGACAGCGCCAAATGCGTGAAACTGGCATCCGAAGACGCCGGTTCGGAAGCTGAAAAACTTAAAAAAGGCAACTACCAGTGGTTCCCGGGCGTCGTGAAAAACAAATTCACGAGCGCCATCAAAGCGGGCACGATCGCCACGCTCGAAACGGTCGGCGGCACGAAAATCACGTGCACCGGCGAGACGAGCACGGGCGAATACACCGGGACGAAAACGATCGGCAAAATGGTCGCCAAATTCACCGGCTGCGAAACGAACAAATTGAAATGCGAATCGGCCGGAGCAGGAGCTGGCAAAATCAACACCGCGCCGCTGGGCGGCCCGATCGGCTACGAAACCGAAGCCTCGCCGCTGAGCAAAAGCCATCTCGCGAGCGAACTGCACTCAGAATCCGGCAACATCGCCGAATTCGAATGCGCCGGTCTCAAAGTCGTGGTCAAGGGCTCGGTGCTCCACAAAATCACGGCCAACTCGATGAAGCTGACCGCGACCGAAAAATTCACGGCTTCTAAAGGCAAACAGAAACCAGAACACTTCGCGGGTGGCGTTCCGAAAGAACACATCCTCGAAACCAGCACCAACGGTGGACCCTTCGAACAGTCCGGGCAGACGATCACAGCGATCCTGACCAACGAAGAAAAGGTCGAGGCAAACTCGGTTCTCTAGCCAGACCAGTAGTAGGTATCGGGGTGGCGGCCGCGCGAGCGGCCGCCACTTCTTAACTGCGAAGATGCGCGTGAGCTGCCAGATGTGCCTGAAGCTCAACTGCCGCGTTCCGAAGTCCACCGCGCGACGCTGGGAGATCGGCGTCAGGCGCCGTGATCGCGCGCCGCTTGGCGCTTGACACATTGAGATATCGCTGTGAGACTGACGTGAGAGGGAAGGGTCGTCGAGGAGAGGTGCGGGTGGAGGAGGAAGTGCCAGCAGCGGGTAGCCCAGACGCGAGCGCGCGCCTGGTCGGTAGATGGAATCGTCGCTCTCGGCGGGCGATCGCGCCGAGGCGCGCGAGCCTCGTCTGCGCGCTGTCGCTCGTCCTCTCGATGCTGGGCGTCGCCTCTGCTTCGGCCGCGCTTCCCGATGGACGGGCCTGGGAGATGGTGTCTCCCGCGAACAAGGCCGGCGCATCGGTGCAGCCGCTCGGCTTCGGCTTCGGCGGCCCCTCGGGTGGGCTGATCGTCGCCTCCGAGCAGGGCGACACCACCACCTATGTCGCCGACTCGCCCGTGACCCCCGAACCCGAAGGCAATCGCGCCGTGGAAGGCAACCAGGTGCTCGCCGAACGCGGCGCGGGCTCGTGGAGCGCGCTGGACATCACGACGCCGCACAACAAAGGGGAAGGCGAGATCGCCGGCACCGATCAGGAGTACCGCGCGTTCTCGCCGGATCTCTCGCTCGCGCTGGTGCAGCCGTTCGGCAAGAACAACCCGTTCCAGGAACCGCCGCTCGTGCCGGGTGTCGAATCCGAAGAACTCGGGATCTACATCCGCCACAACTCCTCGCCCTGCAAAGCGGTCGCGCCGCCCTGCTTCGAACCGATCGTGAACCCGGAAACCGACACCGCGGGGACCCCGTTCGGCGGCCAGCTCGAATCGATCGGCACGAGTCCCGACCTGAACCACGTGGTGCTGAGAGCGCCTCTGGCGCTGACCACCGACGCCCCGCCGGAAGGCGGGCTATACGAGTGGAACGCCGGTCCCGTCCCCGCGGCGCAGTTGCAGTTCGTGAGCTGGTTGCCGGTGAAATGCTCGCCGACCTGCACGAAACCCAAACCTGCCTTCAGCGCGCAGCTCGGCAACGACATCGAAAGCGTCAGCTCCGCCGCTCGCAGCGCCATCTCCAGCGACGGCTCGCGCGTCTTCTGGACGGGGCTGAAAACGGAATTCAGCGAATCCCGGAGCCTCTACATGCGCGACACGAGCGCCGGGCACACGATCCGTGTTGACGCCGAGGAAGGCTTCAAAGCGAAAGGCAACGGCCCCGAAGTCCACTTCCAGATCGCCAGCACCGACGGCTCGCGAGTGTTCTTCACCGACACGGGCGGCCTCACCAGCGACTCGGTGCTCAAAGGCAAAGAAGCAGGCCCCGCGGACCTCTATGTCTGCGAAGTCGAAGGTGCCGCCGGGGAAGCCTGCCCTGCCGGCAAGCTGACCGACCTGACCGGCACGACGCAGGGCTTCAGCGAAGGCGGCGACGTCGTTGGGGCGGTGCTGGGCGCCAGCGACGACGGCTCGACGGTCTACTTCGTCGCCAACGGAGCCACCGACGGCGCCAGCCCCGGCAACTGCCCCAACCCCAACAGCCAGCTCGAACCCAACGCCGAAGAGAGCTGCAATCTCTACATGGTCCACGACGGCGGCGCGGGCTGGGAAGCCCCGAGGCTGGTCGCTTCGCTGTCGGCCCTGGACAACCCCGACTGGGCGGCGGACGGGACGCGCCTGCTGAACCTGACCGCGCGCGTCTCGCCCAACGGCCGCTACCTCGCGTTTATGTCCGAAAGGGAACTGACCGGCTACGACAATCGCGACGCCGGCGCCGAAGCGCTTGGGATCGAACCCACCCCGCACGACGAGGAGGTGTTCCTCTATGACTCCAGCGGCGAAGGAACGCTCTCCTGCCCGTCCTGCAATCCCGACGCCAGCCATCGTCCCACCGGCATCTTCGACGCCGAAGAAGCCGGCGAAGGCAACGGCCCGATCGTCGATCCCGCCGCCTTCGTCTGGAAAGAACGCTGGCTTGCGGCCTCGATACCCGGCTGGACCGCGCTGAGCTCGGTCGATGCCCCGTATCAGTCGCGCTACCTGCTCGACAACGGCCGACTGTTCTTCAACAGCGCCGACTCGCTCTCGCCGGGCGACGTCAACCGGAGGCTCGAGACGATCCCTGGTCGCGGGCAGACCGAAGTCGGCGTCACCGACGTGTACGAGTACGAGCCCGCGGGCGTCGGCGGCTGCGAATCGGCGGGGTGCGTCTCGCTGCTCTCCTCGGGCACCTCCGCCCGCGAATCGGCATTCCTCGACGCGAGCCTCAGCGGCGACGACCTCTTCTTCATCACCCCGCAGAGTCTCGTCTCCACCGACGTGGACGAAGTCGCCGATGTGTATGACGCCCGCGCCTGCACCGCGGCCTCCCCGTGCATAACGCCCCCGCCGACCCCTCCCGCGCCCTGCGCCAGCGAAGAAGCCTGCCGTTCGGGCGGCGGCTCCGCGCCGCCCGCCTTCGGAGGGGCCACGAGCGAAACGCCGCTCGGCGCCCCGAGCGTGGCGAAACTGCAGACGCTGCCCTCGAAAGAAGCGGCGAAACCCAAACCCGGCAGCAAACCGCTCACTCGCGCGCAGAAGCTGCGTCGCGCGTTGGCCGCGTGCCGCAAGGCCCACCGGCACTCGAAGTCCAAGCGCAAGTCCTGCGAACGCCAGGCTCGTCACAAGTTCGCTTCCAAGCAATCCCGGCACAAGGCTGCGAAGCGATGATCGAGCAGCACGGATCCTCGATGCCACGGCGCCTGCTGCTCGCGACGATTGCCTCGTGCGCGGTGCTGTTCGCGATCCTGGCCGGCAACGCCGCCTCAGCGCAGGCTGCGGCGCCTTGGTGGCGACTGGAGGCCGTGCCGGCACCGACGATCCTCCAGCCCGGGCAGGAAGGTCAGATCGTGTTGAGCGCCTTGGACGCGGGCGATGAAGAAATCGACGCGACTGGATCTCCGATCACGATCACGAACACCCTGCCCAAGGGGCTGAAAGTGATCACCTGGACCGGCACGGGTCCCTGCGAAGTCGTCAAAGCCACGGAAGCCTGCCTGAAGACGGCCTACTCGGCGAAGGAAACCCCCTGCATCACCTCCCCCGAAACGGCGACGACCGGCGAAACGGTCACCTGCACGTTCAAAGAACGGCTGACGACGTTCGAAGTCCTCCAGGTCTTCATACCCGTCGAGGTCGAAGCCTCGACCGGGTCGCTGACCGACGCGATGAGTGTCAGCGGCGGAGAACGAAGCGTCGTCGGAGGCCCCGCGCCGGACGCCTCGATAACCCAACAGCTCGAAGTCGCGGAAGAACCCACCCGCTTCGGCATCAGCCGCTACGAGCTCACGGCCGAAAACGAGGGCGGCGGCGCCGACACGCAGGCGGGCTCGCATCCCTTCCAGCTGAACACGCTGCTCGACTTCAACCAGACGCTCACGACGAACGCCGGTACGGGACAGAGGACGCCCTCCGCGCCCGCGCTGCTCAAGGACCTCCAGGTCAAATTGCCGCCCGGGCTGGTCGGGGACACGAACCCCGATGCGATCCCGCAATGCTCGGGCGCGGACTTCTCGACGATCGTCGGCAACGGGAACATCAACCGCTGTCCCGCCGACACCGCGGTCGGGGTCGCGGTCGTGAGCATCAACGAACCCGCGCTGATCGGCTACACGCACCGTGTCGTGCCGCTGTTCAACCTCAAGCCGGCGCCGGGCGAGCCCGCCCGCTTCGGCTTCGAGGTCCTGAAACTCACCGTCACGCTCGACACCTCCGTCGTGACCGGCGGTGACTACAGCGTCGTCGCCAGCACGAAAAACACCACGCAGCTCGCGCAGGTCCTTGGCAGCCAGGTGATCCTGTGGGGCGAACCCGGCGACGAACGCCACGACAACTCACGCGGCTGGAGCTGCCTGATCAACGGCAAGAACGCCGGCCCCGAAGAACCCGCGCACAGCGGCTGCGCACCGTCCTCGCGCCTGACCAAGTCCTTCCTCGCGCTGCCGACCTCCTGCAGCGCCCCGTGGTACTCCTCGGTGCTCGCGGACTCCTGGATCGAACCGGGCGAACGGGAAGCCGACGGAAGCGCGGTCGCCACCGATCCTCGGTGGAAGAAAGCGGAATGGAGCTCGTCGCATCTCGAAGGCTGCGAGAAACTGCCCTTCGAACCGTCGATCTCCGTCGAACCCGAAACCCACGCCGCGAACAGCCCGAGCGGCCTCAGCGTGAACGTGCACCTGCCGCAGGCCCCGACGCTCGAACTCGGTGGGCTCGCGGTCTCGGCGATCAAGGAATCGACCGTGACGCTGCCCGAAGGCGTGCTGCTCAGCCCGTCGGCCGCGAACGGCCTGGAAGCGTGCTCGACCGGGCTCGTTGGGTTCAAGGAAATCGGCCCTGTGAGTGAAAACGAACGAGACATCGTTGCGCCTCTCTTCACGCCACACATCCCCGAACCCGCCGAACTCGAACCCGGCGTCAACTTCTGCCCGAACGGCTCGAAGGTCGGTGTCGTGCACATCAAGACGCCCGACCTGCCGAACGAGCTCGAAGGCGGGGTCTACCTGGCGCAGCAGAACGCCAACCCGTTCGGCTCGCTGTTCGCGATGTACATCGTCGCCGAGGATCCCGTCTCCAAGGTTGCGGTGAAGCTCGCTGGGGAAATCAGCCTCGACACGAGCACCGGGCGCGTGACGACCACCTTCAAGAACACGCCGCAGCTCCCCTTCGAAGACCTCAAACTCGACCTGTTCGGCGGGCCGCGCGCGTCGATCACGACGCCGCCGAGCTGCGGCAGCTACACGACCGACGCCTCGTTCGTGCCGTGGGCGGCCCCCGGATCGCCCAGATCGGTCGCGGGCACGTTCAGCATCGACTCCGGCGCCGAAGGCAGCGGCTGCGCCAACCCGCTGCCGCTCGCCCCGAGCTTCAAAGCCGGCTCCACGAGCAACGCCGCCGGTGGCTTCACGGGGTTCGACCTCACCCTCGGCCGCCCGGACAACGACCAGGCGCTGACGTCGCTGTCGACGCGCCTACCGCCCGGGCTCGCGGCGCTGCTGCCCTCGGTCACGCTCTGCCCCGAACCGCAGGCCTCGCAAGGCACGTGCGGCGAAGACAGCCTGATCGGACACGCAACCGCCTCGGCAGGTCTCGGCGGGCAGCCGTTCACCGAGACCGGCGGGCGGGTCTACATCACTGACTCCTACGAACACGCTCCATTCGGCCTCTCGGTCGTGATTCCCACGCACGCCGGCCCGTTCGACTTCGGCAACGTCGTCACGCGCTCCAAGCTGTCCATCGATCCGTACACCGCCGCCGTGACGATCGACAGCCCGCTGCCGACGATGGTCAACACGACGAGCACCAACACCGGGGTCCCGGTTCAGCTGAAGCAGATCCACGTCACCGTCGACCGCCCGGGCTTCCAGTTCAACCCGACGAACTGCGCTCCGAAAACGATCGACGGGACCGTCACCGGATCTCAGGGCACGACCGCGTTGGTCTCCTCCCCCTTCCAGCTCGCCAACTGCGCGAGCCTGCCCTTCGGGCCGCAGCTCAGCGCGACCGTAGGGGGCAAAGGCAGCAAAGCCAACGGCGTGGGCCTGTACGTCAAAGTGACCTCCGCCGGCCTCGGTCAGGCGAACATCGCCAAAGTCTTCCTGACCTTGCCGAAGGCGCTTCCCTCGCGGCTGACGACGATCCAGAAAGCCTGCCCCGACAGCGCCTTCAACGCCGACCCGGCGAACTGCGGCGAAGGATCACAGATCGGCAGCGCCACGATCCACACGCCCACACTGAGGGAACCGCTGAGCGGCAAGGCCTATCTCGTCTCGCACGGCAATGCCGCCTTCCCCGACGTCGAGTTCGTGCTGAAGGGCGAAAAAGGCATCACGCTGATCCTCGACGGCAAGACCGACATCAAAAACGGGATCACCTACTCGCGCTTCGAAAGCACGCCCGACGCCCCGTTCACCACGTTCGAAACCGAACTGCCCCCCGGGCCGCACTCGGCGCTGACCGCGAACGTCCCCGCGAAGGAAAACTACAGCCTGTGCAAGACCAAACTCGTGATGCCGACCGAAATCACAGGGCAGAACGGCGCGGTGATCAAACAGGAAACCAAGATCGGCTTGACGGGCTGCGTCAAGGGCTCGACGGTGCGCAAGCTCTCTCGGGCGCAGAAGCTGAAGAAAGCGCTGAAGGTCTGCAGGAAGAAAAAGAACAAAGCCAAGCGTGTTGCGTGCGAAAGGAATGCGCGTAAGAAATACGGACCAAGGAAGAGTCATAAGAAGGCTGCGAAAAAGCACTGACCTTGCGCGTGGCGTGGCGGGAGAACCGGACCGAGGTCAGGTGGCCGTTGCAGACGAGGGGGTAGCATTCCTCTCAAGCCAGATGTTTGGGGAAATTGCGCGGCGGGTAACCTCCGAGCGCGGGAAGGCGCCAGCGGCGCTGGGGAAGTGCATCACTCTTGGAAGGCGTGGCAGGGCAGCGGCGCCGGTTACTGGATGTGGGGAAGGAGACGCATGAGATCGATGAAGATGGCTGTGGCGTTGCTCGTCGTGGCGGTTACGACAGGGGCGGCGATCACGGCGAACGCGGTGGCGGCGCCGCCGGAATTCGGCAGGTGCGTGCCGGCCACAACGCCGAAAACGGGCGAATACTCGGGCAAGAACTGCCTCCACCCGGCAGAAGGAAAAGGCAGGTACAACTTCGTACCGGGGCCGGGCGAACACCCGAAATTTGAAGGCGTGAGCAGCGAAAGCGTGGTCTTGGCCATGCCTACCCTCACGATCAACTGCGCGGCCGAGACCTTTAACGGGGAATACACCGGAGCGAAAACGGCCTCGGTGACCGTCGATTTGATCGGCTGCTCGAACGTTGCGAGCGGAAAGAGGTGTCAGAGCAACCCGGCCAAAGAAGGAGAAATCGAACCGCCCGGGACGCTCGAAGGAGAAATCGGCCCGATCAACACGGGCACGAGGGCGGGGGTCGGGCTCGACGTCAAGCGCTCGCCCGCGATCGGCAGCTTCACCTGCGGCGAATTCGGAGAACTGCCTGAAGTCACGGGCGTGATCGAAGGGTCGGTGATCGGGAAGATCGGTGCGATCAACTCGATGCGCGAAGAATTCAAGCTCCAGTACAAGACCGCCGAAGGCAAACAGGTTCCCGAATCGTTCGAAGGCGGGCCCAAAGACACGCTGACGGTCCAGCTAGTCACCGGACTCGGCGCGCCCGTCGCGGAACCGGCGACGCTGAAAGAAAAACGAATCGAAATCCTCAACGAAGAACCGATCGAGATCAAGGCGAAATAGCAGGTCACAGGGCGAGAGCGCGGGGACGGCCCGCGCTCTCGCGTCGAGCGCCACGCTCGTCCGCGCTAGGGCGCCCGCTGCTCTCAGGCGGGCTCGTTCTGCAGCGAGCGCCACAGGTAGCGGCAGGCGAGCGTGCGATGCGGTCGCCACGGCTCAGCGATTCGCTCGATTTCCGCCGCCCCCGGCAGCGCATCCAGGCCATAGCCGCGTTCGATCGCCCGGCGAATCCCGAGGTCGCCCGGCGCCACCACGTCCGGGCGCTCGAGGTGGAACATCAAGAACATGTGCGCGGACCACTCGCCGATCCCCTTGACCGCCACGAGCTCGGCGATCACCTCCTCGTCACGCAGCTCGTCCAGGCGCTCGAGCTCCAACTCCCCCGAGAGCACATGCTCGGCCAGCGAGCGCAGGAAGCCGACCTTCGCGCGCGAGAGGCCCGCCGCGGCACGCAGCCCTTCCGGGTCGTCGGCGAGGATCTCCTGCGGCGTCGGCGCCCGCCCGCCGAAGCGATCGGTCAGGCGACCGTAGATCGCGCGCGCCGCGAGCACCGACAGCTGCTGCCCCACGATCGCGCGGACCAGCGCGCCGTAGTGGTCGTCGCGCTCGGGACGACCCTCACGGGCATTCGGCAGCTTGCCAACGCGGTCGATGATCCGCGCCAGCACCGGGTCGCTCTCGCACAGCTGCTTCGTCGCGTTCGCGATCGAGACCCTGCGCCGGCTCGACGCCCTGCGTGCCGGCCCGCCGGCGGGCTTGCGCGGCGCCACGACTAGGCGCCCGGCAGCGCGGCGGTCAAGGCAATCGGCTCGCCGTCGAGCGCGTTCAGGGCGCGCTCCAGCGACATGGCAAGGCAGGTGAAGCTGGGCGTGTCTCGTACCGTGAAGCGCGATGCCTCCGTGGTGCGCAGGCGCTGCACCAGGTCGAGGAACGTGCCGACGTCGTCGGTGTCGAATGCGACCACGAACTCCTGGTCGTCTAGGCCGAAGGAGTAGGCCGTGTGGTTGTCGACCCCGGGGTATTCGCGGCCGACTTGGATGTGGCCCTGCATGATCCGCCAGCGCTCCTCCCCCGGCAGCGAGTACCACTCGCGGGACTTGACGAACGGATAGACGAACACGTACTTGCCGCGAAACCCGCGCGGGACCGTGCGCTCGTCTTCGGAGTATTCCGAGCTCTTGCGCATCCCGAGGAACGAGTGGGGGATCTCGGCCCACTTCATCAGCCCGCTCTGCGCGAGCACCACGTGGAACTCGTGGATCCGGTCGAGGTTCTCCGCCTCGGACAGCAGCATCAGCTCGGCGTCGCCGCGCGTGCCCACGAGCGAGAAGCTCTGCAGCATGTGCCCGTCGGCGAAGTCCTCGCACGCGGCGAGGAACTCGCGCTTGTGCTGCTCGCGTTGCTCGTCCGGCAGGCGCCGCCAGGCGGGATCGACCCGCAGGAACGTGTACTTCACGAAGTGACGCGCGCTCACAACGGAATTATCGTAGCCACGCGCGACCGGGCCGCGCGTGGGCGCTCCCCAACGACGCCGACGGCGGATAGAGTGAGCGCGTGCGGATCGCGCTGCTCTCGCCGTACTCCTGGACCTATCCCGGAGGTGTCACCCGCCACATCGAGGCGCTCGCGCGCGAGCTGCGCGACGCGGGGCACGAGACGCGTATCCTTGCGCCGTTCGATCCCGACGACGGGCTCACGCGCCGCCTGCACCGCGGCGCGCGACCGCAACGCCACCCAGCCCCTGAGGGGTTCGTCCCGCTCGGGCGCACCGTGGGCATTCCCGCCAACGGCGCGGTCACGAACATGACCGTCACGCCCGGCTCGCTTTACGCGCTGCGCCGGGAGCTGCGCGGGGGCGACTACGACGTGCTGCACATCCACGAGCCGGTCGTGCCCGTGCTCGGCTGGGACGCGCTCCTCTCCGCCGGCGAGTTGCCGCTCGTCGGCACCTTCCACACCTACTCCGAGAACGCGCTCACGAACGGGATCGCCGCCGTGGGACTCGGCGGGCGCCGGCGGATGAACCGGCTGCACGTGCGCATCGCCGTCTCGGAGGCCGCGGCGTGGACGCTGCAGCGCTTCTACGGAGGGCGCTACCGGATCGTCCCCAACGGCGTGCGCGTTCCCTCCGAGGGCGAGCTCTCGCATGCCGCCGCGAGCGACCCCGGCGCCGGCGAGGCCGACGGCGCGCTGGGGATCGTGTTCGTGGGACAGGCGGTGGAGCGCAAGGGACTCCCGGTTCTGCTGCGGGCGTTCGAGGCCCTGCGCGAGCACGTCCCCGCGACGCTGACGCTCGTCGGCGCGAGCGCCGAGGAGGTCGCGCACATGAAACTCGAGGATCGCGGCGTGCGCGCGCTCGGCAAGGTCTCGGAGGCGCGCAAGCTAGCGGAGCTCGCGCGCGCCGACGTGCTCTGCGCGCCGTCGCTCGGAGGGGAGAGCTTCGGCATGGTCCTGACCGAGGCGTTCGCCGCTGCGACGCCAGTGCTCGCCTCGAACATTCCCGGCTACCGCGACGTGCTGCGCGACGGCCTCGACGGCGTGCTGGTGCCCGCGGGCGACCCGGTCGCGCTCGCGCAGGCGCTCGCGCGGGGGAAAG
>JADMIO011281685.1_pt1 | contig 16699 bp, 13 predicted proteins | sample 8958161 | NCBI WGS metagenome assembly JADMIO01 (sample SAMN16585339, study PRJNA669376) | soil metagenome | isolation source: Crop rotation soil | place: USA: Cullars Rotation, Alabama | collected 2011
CTGGATTCCGGGTTCGTCGCTTCGGCCGCGCTTCGCGCGGACCGCTGGCGACGCCCCGGAATGACGTGCGTGGTTGTTGCCGGCTGCTTCGCAGCGTCGCAGAACCAGGCTAGAAATCTGTATCGGTGATTCGTTGCCGGAATTGACGCATCGGGAGTTTTGCGATGCCGCGTTTGTTTACCGGACTGGAAATACCGGCCGAGATCGGCCAGACCCTCTCCAGTTTGCGTGGCGGCCTGCCGGGCGCGCGCTGGATCGACCCCGAAAATTATCACGTCACGCTGCGCTTCATCGGCGATATCGACAGCGTCGCGGCCCGCGAAATCGCCCACACGCTGGAACGCATCAACCGCAAGCCGTTCGAGGTCTCGCTGCAGGGATTGTCCAGTTTTGGCGGCAAGAAGCCCCGCGCGGTGGTGGCGTCGGTGGTGCCGAGCCGTCCCTTGATGGAATTGCAGGCCGAGCTGGAGCGGCTGATGCAGCGTTTCGGACTCGATCCGGAAGGGCGAAAATTCATTCCGCACGTTACCCTGGCGCGACTGCGCGATGCCTCCAACCAGGACGTCGCCGATTATCTGTCGGTGCGCGGCTATTTCCCGACCCGCAGTTTTATGGCCTCGCGCTTCGTGCTGTTTTCCTCCCGCGCCTCCACCGGCGGCGGGCCCTATGTGGTCGAGGATTCCTACGCGCTGAGCGCGTAGGGGACATCCGCAGCGCATTCACAGCCGTCATCGCCCGGCTTGACCGGGCGACCCAGTATTCCAGAGGATATGCGACGGAATTGAGAAGCCGCGGCGTACTGGATACCCGCTTTCGCGGGTATGACAGCCGGTACAATTCGCGGCTTGCATTTTTCGACGGCGTAGGGCCGTAAGAGGGCCGTCATGCCCCCGGCCGTATCCTTCCGCGCGCACTATCAGCGCCTCGTCGCATCAGGCGCGATCGAGGCCGATGACGCGCAGGCGCGCGCGGTCGAGGCATTGGCCGCGCTGGAGGCGCGGCTGGCGCGCTACAAGCCGCTGCGCAAACAAGGTCTGCTCGGCCGGCTGTTTGCCGACAGGGATGAGGCGCCGCCGCGCGGCCTCTACATTCATGGCGAGGTCGGCCGCGGCAAGACCATGCTGATGGACCTGTTCTTTCAGCTCAGCCTGGTGGCGCACCGGCGCCGCGCGCATTTCCACGAATTCATGGCCGAGGTGCATGAGCGCATCTACGGCTTTCGCCAGAATATCGCCCGCGGCGAGATCGCCGACGCCGACGTCATCGCGCTCACCGCCGAATCGATCTTCGACGAGGCCTGGCTGCTCTGCTTCGACGAATTCCACGTCACCGACATCGCGGACGCGATGATCCTCGGCCGGCTGTTCGCAAAGCTGTTCGAAGTCGGCACCGTGGTGGTGGCAACTTCCAACGTGGCGCCCGAGGACCTCTACCAGAACGGCCTGAACCGCGCGCTGTTTCTGCCGTTCATTGCGCAGATCTCCGCGCATATGGATGTGCTCAGGCTGGAGGCGCGCACCGATTTCCGGCTGGAAAAGCTGGTTGGCGTCAAGATGTGGCTGGCGCCGGCGGATGCTGCGGCTGACGCCGCGCTCGACCGGGCATGGGCGAGCATGACGGGCAGTGCGGCCTGCAAGGCGCGCGACATTTCGATCAAGGGCCGCGTGCTGCATGTGCCATGCTCGGCGCAGGGCGTGGCGCGGTTTTCCTTTGCCGATCTGTGCGAAAAGCCGCTCGCGGCATCCGACTATCTCAGACTGGCGCACGACTATCACACCATCCTGATCGACCGCATTCCGGTGATGGAAATCGAACAGCGCAACGCCGCCAAGCGGTTCATTTCGCTGATCGATACGCTTTACGACAATGCGGTAAAATTGATGGCCACCGCCGAAGCCGACCCCGGATGTCTGTATCTTGCCACCGAAGGCAACGAGGCCAACGAGTTCAAGCGAACCGCCTCGCGGCTGATCGAGATGAGCTCGCAGTCGTATCTGGCGCTGCCGCACGGCCGCAAGGATTCCGCCGCCAGCGGCTCGAGCGCCGGGCTGGTGGAGACGTAAGGGCTGTCCCGGACGCGCTGCAGCGTTCTTCACGCTGCTGCGCAGAGCCGGGACTCATTTGCCGCGCGCTCATAGTCAAGAATGGGCCTCGGCTCTGCAGCGCACCGCTTCGCAAGAGCTACGCGCTGCGCTGCGTCCGGGGAACGAGATTCAGCCGCTCCCCGGCTTGAACGACCCCCTCGAAAGGGATAACCACCACCCCGGCATTCCATTCCTCTGCTAACGGGTTCAAAGGACACACTTCCATGGCGCGCGACAAGATTGCCTTGATCGGTTCCGGTCAGATCGGCGGAACGCTGGCTCACCTCATCGGGCTGAAAGAGCTGGGCGACGTGGTGATGTTCGACATCGCGGAGGGCATTCCGCAGGGCAAGGCGCTGGATATCGCGCAGTCCTCCCCGGTGGACGGTTTTGACGCGCATTTGGTCGGCGCCAATTCCTACGAGGCGCTGGACAACGCCAACGTCTGCATCGTCACCGCCGGCGTGCCGCGCAAGCCCGGTATGAGCCGCGACGATCTGCTCAGCATCAATCTCAAGGTCATGGAGCAAGTCGGCGCCGGCATCAAGAAATACGCGCCTGACGCCTTCGTGATCTGCATCACCAATCCGCTCGACGCCATGGTGTGGGCGCTGCAGAAGGCATGCGGCCTGCCGCACCGCAAGGTGGTGGGGATGGCGGGCGTGCTGGACTCCTCGCGCTTCCGCTACTTCCTCGCCGACGAGTTCAACGTTTCGGTGGAGGATGTCACCGCCTTCGTGCTCGGCGGTCACGGCGACACCATGGTCCCGCTGGTGAAATATTCCACCGTCGCCGGCATTCCGCTGCCGGATCTGGTCAAGATGGGTTGGACCTCGCAGGCGCGGATCGACGAGATCGTCGACCGCACCCGGAATGGCGGCGCGGAGATCGTCAACCTGCTGAAGACCGGTTCGGCGTTCTACGCGCCGGCAGCCTCCGCCATCGCCATGGCCGAAAGCTATCTGCGCGACAAGAAGCGCGTGCTGCCCTGCGCGGCGTATCTGTCCGGCGAATACGGCGTCAAGGACATGTATGTCGGCGTGCCGGTCGTGATCGGATCGAAGGGCGTCGAGCGGATTGTCGAGATCGAGCTCGCCGGCAAGGACCGCGAAGGTTTCGACAAGTCGGTCGCTGCGGTGCAGGGACTCGTCGATGCCTGCAAGAAGATCGCGCCGGACCTGCTCGGGCGCTGATCGCTTTTCAATCCAGCCGATCGTTCAAGGCTTCGAGGGCCGTCCCATGAATATCCACGAATATCAGGCCAAGGCACTGCTGCACGAATTCGGCGTGCCGATCTCGAAGGGCGCACCGGTGCTGCGCGCCGCCGATGCGTATCCAGCCGCCAAATCGTTGCCGGGCCCGGTGTGGGTGGTGAAGAGCCAGATCCATGCCGGCGGCCGTGGCAAAGGCAAATTCAAGGAAGCTTCCGCCGGTGACAAGGGTGGGGTGCGCATCGCGAAATCGGTCGATGAGGTCACGGAATTCGTCGAGCAGATGCTCGGTGCGACGCTGGTGACGGTGCAGACCGGCCCGGCCGGCAAGCAGGTCAACCGCCTCTATATCGAGGAAGGCTCCGATATCGACAAGGAGTTTTACCTGTCAATGCTGGTGGATCGCGAGACCTCGAAAATCGCTTTCGTCGTCTCCACCGAAGGCGGGGTGAACATCGAGGACGTCGCACACAACAATCCTGAAAAGATCCTGACGTTCTCCGTCGATCCCGCCACCGGCATCATGGGCCATCACGGCCGGGCCGTCGCAAAGGCCCTGCAATTGAGTGGTGATCTGGCGAGGCAGGCAGAAAAGCTGGTGACCCAGCTTTATGCGGCGTTCGTCGCCAAGGACATGGCGATGCTGGAGATCAATCCGCTGGTGGTGACCAGGCAGGGCCAGCTTCGCGTGCTCGACGCCAAAGTATCGTTCGACGACAACGCGCTCTACCGTCACCTCGACGTGCAGGAAATGCGCGACGAAACCGAGGAAGATGCCAAGGAAATCGAGGCGTCGAAATACGACCTCAACTACATCACGCTGGACGGCACCATCGGCTGCATGGTCAACGGCGCCGGCCTTGCGATGGCGACGATGGACATCATCAAGCTGTACGGCATGGCGCCGGCGAACTTCCTCGACGTCGGCGGCGGCGCCGACAAGGCCAAGGTCACCGCGGCGTTCAAGATCATCACCGCCGATCCCAATGTGAAGGGTATCCTGATCAACATCTTCGGCGGCATCATGAAATGCGACATCATTGCCGAAGGCGTGGTCGCCGCGGTGAAGGAGGTCGGCCTGCAGGTCCCGCTGGTGGTGCGGCTCGAAGGTACCAATGTCGACGCCGGGAAGAAGATCATCCGCGAATCCGGGCTCAATGTGCTGCCCGCCGATGATCTGGATGACGCCGCGCAGAAGATCGTCAAGGCGGTGAAGGGAAGGGCGTGATGCCGCGTTGGAAAGTACGCGCCGCAGGCGTGACCCCCCACCCGGCGCTGGCGCGCCGACCTCCCCCTTTCAGGGGAAGGTGAAGAATCGCCGAAAGGGTAGAGAATGTCCGTCCTGATCGACAAGAACACCAAAGTCATATGCCAGGGTTTTACCGGCAAGAACGGCACGTTTCATTCGGAGGCCGCGATCGCCTATGGCACAAAGATGGTCGGCGGCACCTCGCCGGGGAAGGGCGGCTCCGTGCATCTCGGCTTGCCGGTGTTCGACACCGTGCAGGAGGCGAAGCAGCAAACCGGCGCCGATGCATCCGTGATCTATGTGCCGCCGCCGGGGGCGGCGGATGCGATCTGCGAGGCGATCGATGCGGAGATTCCGCTGATCGTCTGCATCACCGAGGGCATTCCGGTGCTCGACATGGTGCGCGTGAAACGTTCGCTGTCGGGATCGAAGTCGCGCCTGATCGGACCGAACTGCCCGGGCGTGATGACGGCGGGGGAATGCAAGATCGGCATCATGCCGGCCAACATTTTCAAGCCGGGCAATGTCGGCATCGTCTCGCGCTCGGGCACGCTGACCTATGAGGCGGTGTTCCAGACCTCGCAGGAGGGCTTGGGTCAGACCACCGCGGTCGGCATCGGCGGCGACCCGGTCAAGGGCACCGAATTCATCGATGTGCTGGAGATGTTTCTGGCCGACCCGAAGACGACCTCGATCGTCATGATCGGGGAAATCGGCGGCTCGGCCGAGGAAGACGCCGCCCAGTTCCTCAAGGACGAGGCGAAGCGCGGCCGCAAGAAGCCGATGGTCGGCTTTATCGCCGGCGTGACCGCGCCTCCGGGTCGCCGCATGGGCCACGCCGGCGCAATCATCTCGGGCGGCAAGGGCGATGCGGCATCCAAGACCGCAGCCATGGAATCCGCAGGCATCACGGTCTCGCCGTCGCCGGCGCGGCTCGGAAAAACCCTTGTCGAAAAATTGAAGTCCTAATTCAATTCTTGTTCTTTTCGCCGCGAAGATTCTGCTTAAATAGGGTAATAGCTCGATCACGAGCCAATTCAGCGGTTGGCGCGGTCGTTTCGACCGTTTTCTCCGCAAGTATCAGGACGCAATCATGTCTCGCCAGGACGCGAATGCCGCATTCGCCCTTTCCTCCTTCCTTCAGGGCGCCAACGCCACCTACATCGACGAACTCTACGCCCGCTACGAGAAAGAGCCCGCCTCCGTCGACGGCGAGTGGCAGGAGTTCTTCAAAAGCCTGAAGGACCAGCCGGCGGACATCCTGAAGAACGCCGACGGGCCGTCCTGGGGCCGCGACAACTGGCCGCTCAGCCCGCGCGATGACCTGACTTCGGCGCTGGACGGCAACTGGGCCGAGGTCGAGAAGATCATGGGCGGCAAGATCGCCGCCAAGGCCCAGGCCCGGGGTGTCGAGCCGTCAACCTCCGACGTCCATCAGGCGACCCGCGATTCGGTGCGCGCCCTGATGCTGATCCGTGCCTACCGCATGCGCGGCCACTTTCACGCAAAACTCGATCCGCTCGGGCTGGAGCCGGCGCGCGATCACGAGGAGCTCGATCCGCGCACCTATGGCTTTGTCGACGCCGATCTCGATCGCAAGATCTTCCTCGATCACGTGCTGGGCCTCGACTACGCGACGTTGCGGGAGATCGTCGCGATCTGCGAGCGCACCTATTGCCAGACGCTCGGCGTTGAGTTCATGCACATCTCCAACGGCGCGCAAAAGGCCTGGATCCAGGAGCGCATCGAAGGTCCGGACAAGGAAATCAGTTTCACCCCCGAAGGTCGCCGCGCCATCCTGATGAAGCTGATCGAGGCCGAGGGCTTTGAAAAATTCTGCGATCTGAAATTCACCGGCACCAAACGGTTCGGCCTCGACGGCGGCGAGTCGCTGATCCCGGCACTGGAGCAGATCATCAAGCGCGGCGGCAATCTGGGCGTCAAGGAAATCGTGCTTGGCATGCCGCATCGCGGTCGCCTCAATGTACTGACACAGGTGATGGCCAAGCCGCATCGCGCATTGTTCCATGAATTCAAGGGCGGCTCCGCCAATCCCGATGCCGTCGAAGGATCGGGCGACGTCAAGTACCACCTCGGGACCTCGTCGGACCGCGAGTTCGACAACAACAAGATCCATCTGTCGCTCACCGCCAATCCGTCGCATCTCGAGATCGTCGATCCTGTCGTGCTGGGCAAGGTGCGCGCCAAACAGGACCAGCACGGCGATCCGCCGGACCAGCGCATCTCGGTGCTGCCGCTCCTGATGCATGGCGACGCGGCGTTCGCCGGCCAGGGCGTGGTCGCAGAATGCTTCAGCCTGTCGGACCTGAAAGGTTACCGCACCGGCGGCTCGCTCCATTTCATCGTCAACAACCAGATCGGGTTCACCACCTATCCGCGCTACTCGCGCTCCTCACCCTATCCGTCCGACGTGGCGAAGATGATCGACGCGCCGATCTTCCATGTGAACGGCGACGATCCCGAAGCGGTGGTGTTCGCCGCCAAGGTTGCGATCGAGTTCCGGCAGAAATTCCACAAGCCGGTCGTGATCGACATGTTCTGCTATCGCCGGCATGGTCACAACGAGGGCGACGAACCGGCCTTCACCCAGCCGGTGATGTACAAGAAGATCGCCACCCATCCGTCCACGCTGGAAATTTATGCAAGGCGGCTGATCTCCGAAGGCGTGATCAGCGAAGGCGAGGTCGAGAAGGCCAAGGCCGACTGGCGCGCGCGGCTCGATGCCGAACTCGAGGCGGGGTCGGGCTACAAGCCCAACAAGGCCGACTGGCTCGACGGCAAATGGGCCGGCATGAAGCTTGCCGATCAGGAAGAGGACCCGCGCCGCGGCGTCACTGGCGTCGACGTCGCCCATTTGAAGGACATCGGCCGCAAGATCACAAAAGTGCCGGAGGGTTTTCATGTCCACCGCACGGTGCAACGCTTCCTGGAGAACCGCGCCAAATCGATCGAGAATGGCGTTGGCATCGACTGGGCGACCGGCGAGGCGCTGGCGTTCTGCACGCTGCTCGAAGAGGGTCATCATGTGCGGCTGTCGGGCCAGGACAGCGAGCGCGGCACGTTCTCGCAACGGCACTCGGTCCTGATCGATCAGGAGGACGAGACACGCTACACGCCGTTCAAGCATTTAAAACCCGAGCAGGGGCGCTACGAGGTCATCAACTCACTGCTTTCGGAAGAAGCGGTGCTCGGTTTCGAGTATGGCTATTCGCTGGCCGAGCCGACCGCGCTGACGATGTGGGAGGCGCAGTTCGGCGACTTCGCCAACGGCGCGCAGGTGCTGTTCGACCAGTTCATTTCCTCCGGCGAACGCAAATGGCTGCGCATGTCCGGCCTTGTCTGCATGCTGCCCCATGGCTACGAGGGGCAGGGGCCGGAGCATTCCTCGGCGCGGCTGGAGCGCTTCCTGCAGATGTGCGCGGAGGACAACATGCAGGTGGTCTATGCCACCACGCCCGCCAATCTGTTCCATGTGCTGCGGCGTCAGCTCAAGCGCGAAATCCGTAAACCGCTGATCATGATGACGCCGAAATCGCTGCTGCGCCACAAGCGCGCGGTGTCGCGGCTCGACGAGATGGGCGCCGACACCACCTTCCACCGTCTGCTCTAAGATGACGCGCAGATGCTGCCCGACGAGAAGATCAAGCTGGTGCCTGACGACAAGATCAGACGCGTCGTGCTGTGCTCCGGAAAGGTCTATTACGATCTCTATGAGGAGCGCGAAAAGCGCGGCATCGACGATATCTACATCATGCGGGTCGAGCAGCTGTATCCGGTGCCGCTGAAGGCGCTGGTGCAGGAGCTCGGCCGGTTCAAGAAGGCCGAGGTCGTGTGGTGCCAGGAAGAGCCGCGTAACATGGGCGCGTTTCACTTCATGGAGCCGTATCTGGAATGGGTGCTGAACCAGGTCAACGCGCCGAACAAGCGACCGCGCTATGCCGGTCGTGCCGCTGCGGCAGCCACGGCCACCGGGTTGATGTCGAAACATCTGGCGCAGCTCAAGGCGCTGCTGGATGAGGCGCTGAATTGACGCAAACTCAACTGTCATGCCCCGCGAAAGCGGGGCACCCGGTATCCGGCGACGTCTGTTGGAAATCGCGACCATCGCCGCGTACTGGGTCGCCCGCCTTCGCGGGCGATGACAATAGCGCAGGAAACGAACAATGACCGAAATCCGCGTGCCCACGCTGGGCGAATCCGTTACCGAGGCAACCATCGGCCGCTGGTTCAAGAAGGCGGGCGACGCCGTCGCAGTCGATGAGCCCCTGGTGGAGCTTGAGACCGACAAGGTCACTATCGAGGTCCCGGCGCCATCCGCGGGCACGCTTGGCGAGATCGTCGCAAAGGATGGCGAGACCGTCGCCGTCGGGGCGTTGCTCGGACAGATCAACGACGGCGCAGCGCCCGCAAAATCTGCTGCCGCGCCGGCGAAACCGGCCGAACCGCCTGCCAAGGCTTCACCCGCGCCCGCGGCAGCCACTGCACCTGCCCAGGCTGCGCCGGTTCAAAAAACCCCGCCGGCCGATACGCCGCTGGCGCCGTCGGTGCGCAAAATGTCTGCGGAGAGCGGTATCGATGCCGCCACCGTGCCCGGCTCCGGCAAGGACGGCCGCGTCACCAAGGGCGACATGCTCGCGGCAATCGAGAAGGCGGCGTCGGCGCCGACGCCGGTCAACCAGCCCGCCGCCGCCGTCCAGGTGCGGGCGCCGTCGCCGGCCGACGACGCCGCGCGCGAGGAACGCGTGAAGATGACGCGGCTGCGCCAGACCATCGCGCGCCGGCTGAAGGACGTGCAAAATACCGCCGCGATGCTGACGACCTTCAACGAGGTCGACATGACCCACATCATGGCAATGCGCGCGCAGTACAAGGACGTGTTCGAGAAAAAGCACGCCAGCAAGCTCGGATTTATGGGCTTCTTCACCAAGGCCTGCGTGCAGGCTTTGAAGGACGTGCCCGCCGTCAATGCCGAGATCGACGGCACCGATCTGATCTACAAGAACTACTATCACATCGGCGTCGCGGTCGGCACCGACAAGGGCCTCGTGGTGCCGGTGGTGCGCGACTGCGACCAGAAATCGATCGCCGAGATCGAGAAGTCGATCGCCGATTACGGCCGGCGCGCCCGCGACGGACATCTGAAAATCGACGAGATGCAGGGCGGCACGTTTACGATCACCAATGGCGGCATTTACGGCTCGCTGATGTCGACGCCGATCCTGAACGCTCCGCAGTCCGGCATTTTAGGCATGCACAAGATCCAGGAGCGGCCGATGGCGGTCGGCGGCAAGATCGAAATCCGCCCGATGATGTATCTGGCGCTGTCCTACGACCACCGCGTCATCGACGGCAAGGAAGCGGTGACGTTCCTCGTGCGGGTGAAGGAAAGCCTCGAAGACCCGGCGCGGCTGGTGCTGGATCTGTGATGACCGATCGGGTCGTTATCGTCACCGGCGGCAGCCGCGGCATCGGCCGGGCGGTGGCCATTGCCGCCGCTACGCGCGGTTTCAAGGTCTGCGTCGGCTATGCCAGTAATGAAGCCGCCGCGCGCGAAGTGGTGTCTTCGATCGAGGGCAAAAACGGCAAGGCCATCGCGGTGAAATGCGACGTCGCCAGCGAGGCCGACATCCTGGCGCTCTTCAAGGCCGCCGACGAATTCGGTACGCTCGGCGCACTGGTCAACAATGCCGGCATCGTCGGCATGACGCAGCGGGTGGACGAAATGTCCGCCGAGCGCATCCAGCGCATGATGGCGATCAACGTCACAGGCAGCATCCTGTGTGCGCGCGAGGCGGTGAAGCGGATGTCGACGCGTCACGGCGGCAAGGGCGGCGTCATCGTCAACCTGTCGTCGGTCGCCGCCAAACTCGGCGCACCGAATACCTATGTCGATTATGCGGCCTCCAAGGGCGCGATCGACTCCTTCACCATCGGTCTCGGCTATGAGGTGGCCGGCGAAGGCATCCGCGTCGCGGCGATCCGGCCCGGCCTGATCGACACCGAGATTCACGCTTCGGGCGGCGATCCCGACCGCGCGCACCGGCTGGCGCATATGGTGCCGATGAAGCGCGTCGGCAGCGCGGAGGAGATCGCCAACGCAATTCTCTGGCTGATGTCGGACGATGCTTCCTACGTCACCAGCGCCATCCTTGATGTGTCGGGCGGGCGGTAATACCTGCCGTAATGTAACCGGGAAATACCAATGGCCTCCTACGATCTCGTCGTTATCGGCACCGGACCCGGCGGCTATGTCTGCGCGATTCGCGCGGCGCAACTTGGGCTGAAGGTGGCGGTGGTGGAGAAATGGCCGACCTTCGGCGGCACTTGTCTCAACATAGGCTGCATCCCGTCGAAGGCGCTGCTGCAGGCGTCCGAGCGATTCGAGGAAGCCGCGCATGCGCTGGCAAAGATGGGCGTGGTGGTCGGCAAGCCAAAGCTTGATCTCGCCGCGATGATGAAATTCAAGGCCGAGGGCGTCGACGGCAATACCAAAGGCGTCGCGTTTTTGTTCAAGAAGAACAAGATCGACCCGTATCAGGGCACCGGACGCATCGTCGCCGCCGGCAAGGTTGAGGTGAAGGCGGCGGACGGCAAGGTCGAGATGCTGGAGACGAAGAACATCGTCATCGCCACCGGCTCCGACGTGGCGAAACTGAAAGGCATCGAGATCGACGAAAAGCGCATCATCTCGTCGACCGGCGCGCTCGTGCTGGAGAAGGTCCCGGAAAAGATGCTGGTGATCGGCGCCGGCGTCATCGGACTCGAACTTGGCTCGGTGTGGCGGCGGTTGGGAACGGAAGTCGTGGTGGTGGAATTCCTCGACCGCATCTTGCCGGGCATGGACGGCGAGGTGGCAAAATCCTTCCAGCGCATCCTCGAAAAGCAGGGCATGACGTTCAAGCTCGGCACAAAGGTCACCGCGATCGACGCGTCCGGGAAGATGCTGAAATCGAAAGTCGAGCCCGCCTCCGGTGGCGGTGCCGACATCATCGACGCCGACGTGGTGCTGGTCTCGATCGGTCGCGTGCCCTACACCGAAGGGCTCGGGCTCAAGGAGGCCGGCGTCGAACTGGATTCCCGCGGCCGGGTGCAGACCGACGGCCATTTTGCAACCAGTGTGAAGGGTATCTACGCCATCGGCGATGCGATCGAAGGACCGATGCTCGCGCACAAGGCGGAGGACGAAGGCATTGCGATCGCCGAAATCCTCGCCGGCCAGGCGGGCCACACCAATTACGACGTGATCCCCGGCGTGGTCTATACCTCGCCTGAGGTCGCAGCCGTCGGCAAGACCGAGGAAGAGCTGAAAGCGGCCGGCGTCGCGTACAATGTCGGCAAATTCCCGTTTACCGCCAATGCGCGGACCAGGGTCAACCAGACCACGGAGGGGTTTGTCAAAATTCTCGCAGATGCGAAGACCGATCGCGTGCTTGGTGTTCACATCATCGGCGCGGAAGCCGGCGAGATGATCCATGAGGCCGCCGTGCTGATGGAATTCGGCGGCTCGGCGGAAGATCTCGCGCGAACCTGCCACGCCCATCCGACCCGGTCGGAGGCCGTCAAGGAAGCCGCGCTTGCGGTCGGCAAGCGCGCGATCCATATTTGATCCTTGTCCGGCTCTCCGGATGATGGACGACGCTCATGTTGCGCCGCATTCTGCAGCCGCTATGGGTACTGCTCGCGCTGATCTTTCTGATCGAGGCGTGGCTGTGGGATCATCTTGAGCCGGTCGTCGCGCGCGTGGTGGCGTGGATTCCGCTGCGCGCCTTCAAACTGTGGCTTGCCGAGCAGGTCGACGCGTTGTCGCCCGCGACGACGCTGATCGTCTTTATCGTGCCGGTCCTGCCGCTGTTTCCGCTGAAACTTGTCGGGCTCTGGCTGCTCGCCAATGAATACTGGCTCAGCGCGATCGTGGTCCTCGTATTCGCAAAATTCTTCGGTCTCGGCGTCACCGCCTTTGTCTTCGACGTGACGCGGCCCAAACTGCTGCAACTGCCCTGGTTCGAAAAACTCTATGGCTGGGTGATCGCGTTGCGCGAAAAGGCGCGCGCCATTGTCGAGCCGATCAAGCTGCGCATTCGCGAGGCGATGGCCGGTTCAGGCACGGGCTGGCTGGCGCGGCTGTTGCGATCGATCCGGCAATTGCGCAAGCGCGTGCAGGCGGCGCGGTAACGCTGTGTCCCGGACGCGGTGCGGCATTCTTCACCTCTCCCGCAGGGAGAGGTCGACTCGCATCGTCAGATGCGAGTCGGGTGAGGGGTTACGGTCTATCTGTAATGCGAACGCCCCTCACCCGCGCCTTCGGCGCGACCTCTCCCCAACGGCGAGAGGTGAAGCGCTGCACTGCGTCCGGGGCACAGCCTACATCAAATGCACCGCATGCGGCGCGAACAGGCCGATGGCGGTGAAGGCGAGCCCGGCCAGCGCCAGCACGCCGGATATCCATGCCAGCACGACCATGCCGGTGATGATGGTGGCCGACGCCAGCACGATCCCGATCTGAAACGCAGCCGACGCAATCTCGTAGTGATGATATTTCGCCAGCGCGAGATCGCGCTCATGCTCGGCGTGCTTGGCGCGTTTGGCCAGTTCCTCCGAGCCTTCCTGGGTGTCCGGCTCCGAGCGATAGCGCGCGGCGGTCTTGCCCCATTCCTCGATCTGCTTTTGCAGCGCGGCCTTCGCGGCGTCGTCGCCCATCACGCCGAGACTTAGTCTGGCCTGGTCCGATGTCGTCTGCACGACGGTGCGGCGGATGCTTTTGGCCTGAAAGAACGCCCAGAGGTTGGAAGCTTCCACGTTTTTGCCAAGTGCCTCGGTCTGCGCTCCCTTGCCGAGCGTTTCCGAGAACGCGAGGAACAGCGCGATGATCGCGATCAGCAGTGCGATGTTCCTGTTTTCGTGGGAGGCATGTCCGGCATGCTCCGCGTGCTCCATGCTTTCGTGTGCGCCCATGATTCCCTCTCCGGCAAGATGCGCGAGCATTGGCCGAGAGGGGCGGCCGGCGCAAGGAGAAATGTGTCAGGCGCGAGGATGCGCCGACTTGTACACCTCGAACAGCCGCTCGCTGTCGATGCCGGTATAGATCTGCGTGGTCGAGAGCGAGGCATGACCGAGCAATTCCTGGATGGCGCGCAGATCGCCGCCGCGGCTCAACAAATGGGTGGCGAAGGAATGCCGCAGCGCATGCGGGGTGGCGCTGTCGGGCAGGCCGAGCGCGCCGCGCAGCCGCTCCATGGCGAGCTGGATGATGCGCGGGCTTAAGGGCCCGCCGCGCGCGCCGACGAAGATCGGACCCTCGCCGGCAAGCGGATGCGGGCACATCGCCACGTAATTCTGGATCAGCGTCAGCACATTCTGCAGCACCGGCACCATGCGCGTCTTGCTGCCCTTGCCGGTGACGATCAGCACGTCGCCGGCGCCGGGCGCCGGCACGTCACGCCGCTTCAGCCCCAAGGCTTCGGAAATCCGCAGGCCGGAGCCATAAAGCAGCGCCATCACCGCGGCGTCGCGCGCGAGAATCCAGGGCTCGCGCGTCTCACCGGCGCGCTCGCCGGCATCCGCAAGACGTTTTGCCGCCGCTATCTGGATCGGCTTGGGCAGGCTTTTGCCCACCTTCGGCGCCCGGATCGCCGACAGCGCGCCGACCTTGCCCTTGCCTTCGCGCTCGAGGAAGCGGCCGAACGAGCGCAGGCCCGCCAGCGCCCGCATCAGCGAACGTCCGCCGATGTCGTCGGCGCGCCGCGCCGCCATGAACGATCTGATGTCGCTGGCCTGAAGCGCGGCAAAACGCGGCAGCGTCACCGGCTCGCCCCAATGGCCGCTGAGGAAGATCAGGCATTGCCTGAGATCCCGGGCATAGGCCTCCAGCGTCTTGGGCGACAGCCGCCGTTCGCTCCGCAAATGTGCCAGCCATCGCGCCATCTCGGCCGCGATGTCGTCGGCTGCGCAGGCAAGCTCGATCGATTGAACCGTGGAGGCAGCCTTGGCCATTGATTCCCGAACCGGCAGTGAAGGCGATACTATCACACCCGGCTCCTTTCGCTTTGGTGAACCCCGCCCGTCATTCCGGGTTCGCGCGAAGACGCGCGCCCCGGAATGACGGTGAAATCGGTCCGGTACACGCTCGCGTCGCTGGCCGCGGTGGATCGGCGACCTTAAGTTAATCCCGCCCGTCTGCCTCGAGCCTGATTCTCCGATGGACCACCTTCCGCGCGCCACGTCATCCGCCTCGTCCACGCGCGTGGTCGACGTGCTGGTGCCGGTCGCGCTCAATCAGGCCTATTCCTACCGGGTGCCGCGCGGCATGGAGCTAAAGCCCGGCGACGTGGTCTGCGTGCCGCTCGGACCGCGCGAGGTGATCGCCGTGGTGTGGGCGCAGAACGAAAATCCCGATCCGCGGCTGCACAATCGCCTCAAGGACGTCGGCGAAAAGCTCGACGTGCCCCCACTGAAGGACGAACTGCGCAGCCTGGTCGACTGGGTCGCAAAATACACGCTGTCGGCGCGGGGCATGGTGTTGCGCATGACGTTACGGATGGGCGAGCATCTTGGCCCGGAGCGGACGCGGGCCGGCGTACGGCTGGTGGGTCCGCCACCGCAACGCATGACGCCGGCGCGGCGGCGCGTGATCGAGCTCTTGTCGGACGGCCTGCTGCACGGCAAGTCGGATGCGGCAAAGCAGGCCGGCGTCAGCACGGGCGTGATCGACGGCCTCGTCGATGAAGGAACGCTGCGTGCCGAACCGTTGCCGCCGGCGCCGCCGCCCCCCGCGCCCGATCCGTCCTTTGCGATCCCGGATTTTTCGCCGCCTCAGCGCAGCGCGGTGGACGCGATGCGCGCGCTTGCCGCCAACGGCAGTTTTCATGTCGCGCTGCTCGACGGCGTCACCGGTTCGGGCAAGACCGAAGTCTATTTCGAGGCGGTCGCCGAGATCATCAGGCGCGGCAAACAGGCGCTGATCCTGATGCCGGAGATCGCGCTGACCGGGCAGTTTCTCGACCGCTTTGCCAGCCGTTTCGGCGTGCGTCCGCTGGAATGGCATTCCGAGCTGACGCCGCGTACCCGCGCGCGCAACTGGGCTGCGATCGCATCAGGCGCAGCCCATGCCGTGGTCGGCGCGCGCTCCGCGTTGTTCATGCCCTACGCCAATCTCGGGTTGATCGTGGTCGATGAGGAGCACGACCAGGCCTACAAGCAGGAGGACGGCGCGCATTATCACGCCCGCGACATGGCGGTTAAGCGCGCCAGCATCGCAAAAATCCCGATCGTGCTGGCCTCAGCGACGCCGTCGGTCGAGACCGAGGTCAACGCGCGCAAGGGCCGCTACCAGCGAATCGTATTGCCGTCGCGCTTCGGCGGCCAGCACATGCCGCAGATCGAGGCGATCGACCTGCGCCGTGAACCGCCGTCGCGCGGGCGGTTCATCTCGCCCCGGCTGGCGGAAGAAATCCGCATTGCGGTGGAGCGGCAGCAGCAGGCGCTGCTGTTCCTCAATCGCCGCGGCTACGCGCCGCTGACGCTGTGCCGGGCCTGCGGGCACCGCTTCGCCTGCACGATCTGCGATGCGTGGCTGGTCGACCACCGCTTTCGCCAGCGCCTCGTCTGCCATCACTGCGGGTTTTCGATGCCGCGCCCGGACGCCTGCCCGCACTGCGCGGCGGAGCACTCGCTGGCCGCGGTCGGGCCCGGCGTCGAGCGCCTGCAGGAGGAGGCATCCGCGCTGTTTCCGAACGCCCGCACCATGGTGCTGTCGAGCGACCTCGTCACCTCGATCGAGACCATGCGCAGCGAGCTCAACGAGATCGCCGCCGGGCGTGTCGACATCATCATCGGGACGCAACTGGTGGCGAAGGGCCATAACTTTCCGCGACTGAATCTGGTCGGCGTGGTCGATGCCGACCTGGGCCTCAGCAACGGCGACCCGCGCGCCGCCGAGCGCACCTTCCAACTGCTGAACCAGGTGATCGGCCGCGCCGGCCGCGAGCAGGGTTTCGGCATCGGCTATCTGCAGACCCACCAGCCGGAGCACCCGGTGATGAAGGCGCTGGTCGCCCGCGACCGCGGGGCATTTTATGCGAGCGAAATCGCATCGCGCGAGCGAACCGGCTATCCGCCGTTCGGCCGCCTCGCGAGCC
>JADMIO011437941.1_pt1 | contig 16697 bp, 15 predicted proteins | sample 8958161 | NCBI WGS metagenome assembly JADMIO01 (sample SAMN16585339, study PRJNA669376) | soil metagenome | isolation source: Crop rotation soil | place: USA: Cullars Rotation, Alabama | collected 2011
CCGGCGGCGAGACGCCGTCGCGACGCGAGCCACCACGCGGCGGCGAGCCAGCACGCCCATCCGGCGACGAGGCCGCGCGCGCCGAGTCCGTCGTCGTCGCCGACGGCGGTCCCGCCACGCGCGTCGAGTTCCAGGATCATCGCCTCTTCCACGAGCTCCTCGGCCATCACGACGAGCACGTGAAGATCGTCGAGCGCGCCCTCGGGGTGCGTGTCGGCGTGAGCGGCAAAGCGGTCACGATCAGCGGCGACGAGGTGCAGCGCGAGCTCGCCGCGAAGGTGCTCACGCAGCTCTACGGCGTCCTCGAGCGCGGCTTCCCGGTGTTCGCGAGCGACGTCGACTACGCCATTCGCATCGTGTCGAGCGATCACAACGCGAACGTGCGCGACATCTTCCTCGACACGATTTACATCGCCGCCCACAAGCGCGTGATCACGCCGAAGAGCATCACGCAGAAGACCTACATCGACGCGATCCGCAACCACGACATCGTGTTCGCGATAGGGCCGGCGGGGACCGGCAAATGCGTCGCCGGCTCGACGCTCGTGCTCACCGATCGCGGGCTGGTACCCATCGCGGAGCTCGCCGCCGGGACGGAACCCGGCGAGTACCGCCCGATCGACGTGACGATCTCGGGTCGCGACGGCGCGGAGCGGGCCAGTCACGTCTACAACGGCGGCCGCTCGCGGACGCGCCGCATCCGAACGCGCTTCGGCTATGAGATCGAGGCGACGCCCGAGCATCCCCTGCTGCATCTCCGGGTCGATGGCGAGCCCGAGTGGACGCGCGCGGACGCGCTCCAGGAGGGCGATTTCGTCGCGCTGCAGCGCGGTCAGCAGATTTTCGGCGACGAGACCCGCATCGGGTTCACGTACCAGCGGAACGGGCGTCATGACCACGCACGTGCGATCGACGTGGCGGAGCTCGACGAGGAGCTCGGCTACATGCTCGGCGTCCTCACCGGGGACGGCTGCGTCACGTTTCGCAACCGCGTGATCCTGACGAGCGCCGATGACGAGATCGTCGCCGCGTTCGCACGATTCGCGGCGCGACTCGGCCTGCACGTGTTCCCGAACGGGGATCGGCCGTACGACCACGTGATCGCGAGCGCGCAGCTGTACCAGCTGTTGCTGCACCTCGGCATGTCGGCTGGCGGAGCCGCGGAGAAGCGCGTCCCGCACGCGGTGCTGCGCGCGCCGCGCGAGATCGTCCGCGCGTTCGTGCGCGGGCTCTTCGATACCGACGGTACCGTCGAACGACGCGGCGGCTACCCGAGCTTCTGTTCGGCATCGGCGCGGCTCGTCGACGAGGTGCAGCTCGTGTTGCTGGACTTCGGCATCGTCGCGTCGAAGCGCACGCGTGACGTGCGCTACGACGGTGGCCGCCGTCGGTACTACGAGCTCGAGATCGGAGGTGCAGAAGCGGCCACGTTCTTCGACGAGATCGGCTTCGGTCTGGCGCGCACGCAGGCACTCCGGCAGTCGACGGTGGCGAACACGAACGTCGACGTGATCCCCCACGTGGCCGGTCTGCTCGACCTAGCCGTCCGCGCGATGACGCTGAGTCGCGCCCACCACAGGCGTGTGTACGACTATCGGATCGGTCGCCGCCGGCCGAGTCACGCGAAGCTCGGTGAGTTCCTGACGTTGCTCGCCGGGTGCGCCGCGACGGATGCGTATGGCCGACTCAGCGCGCTGAACGATCGGCGCATCTTCTGGACGCAGATCGTCGCCATCGAAGACGGAGAAGCCGACGTCTACGACCTGACGGTTCCCAGTACGCACTCGTTCTGCGCCGGTGGCTTCGTCAACCACAACACGTACCTCGCCATGGCGATGGGCGTGGCCGAGGTGATGAAGCAGGGGTTCCACCGCATCATCCTCACGCGGCCCGCCGTCGAGGCCGGTGAGAAGCTCGGCTTCCTGCCCGGCGATCTCGCCGAGAAGGTGAACCCGTACCTGCGGCCGCTCTACGACGCGCTCCACGACATGGTCGACTTCGACCGCGCCCGGAAGATGCTCGACCGCGGCACGATCGAGGTCGCGCCATTGGCGTTCATGCGCGGGCGCGCGCAGCCGTACTTCAGCCGCGTGCTGACGCCCCGCGGGTGGCGGCCGATCGGCAGCGTCCGGCCCGGCGATGCCGTGATCGGATCGGACGGCAAGCCGACCACGGTGCTCGGCGTGTATCCGCAAGGCGTGAAGGACGTGTTTCGCGTCACCGCGCAGGACGGCGCGTCGACGCTGTGCTGTGGCGAACATCTTTGGGCGGTGCAAACGCCCGCGGATCGGCGTCGCCGGACGCCGCCGCGGGTGCTCGAGACGCGCGAGATGATCGGTCGTTTGCGTTGCGCGCATCAGCATCGTTTCGAGCTGCCGCTACTCTCGCGACCGGCGGAGCTTCAGGCGCAGGCCGTACCGATGGATCCGTACGCGCTCGGGCTGCTGCTCGGTGACGGCTGTCTCACCGACAAGACGACCCCGACGTTCACCACCGCGGATGCGGAGCTTCGACTCGCGCTCGAGCACGAGCTCGACGACATCTCGCTCGTCGCCAAGAGCGCGATCGACTATACGCTCCGCCACGTCGCGGGCGGTCGTGGCGGCCGTCGGATTCCGAATCCCGTGACGGTGACGCTCCGCGATCTCGGTCTCTGCGGTGCGCGATCGGACACGAAGTTCGTGCCCCACGCGTATCTCTGCAACTCGTGGGGAGCGCGGCTCGCGTTGTTGCAGGGACTCCTCGACACGGATGGCGGGCCCGTATTGCAGCGCGATCGAACGTGTCGCATTCAGTACACGACGACGTCACCGCAGCTGCGCGACGACGTCGTGTTCCTCGTCCGCTCGCTCGGCGGCGTCGCGTACTCGCGCACGCGTGCCGCGGCGGGTCGGACACCCGGACGTGCGCGCGGTCGAGCCGTCGAGCATCGCCACGACGCGTTCATCGTCGACATCCGGCTGCCGCCCGGGATGATGCCGTTCCGGCTGCCGCGCAAATGGGAGCGGTACGTCGAGAGTGGCGGCGGCGGTCGGCCGATGCGGTACATCGACGCGATCGAGCCGGTCGGTCGTCAGGATACCGTCTGCATCCGCGTCGCGGCCGAGGACGCGTTGTACGTCACGGACGACTTCCTCCTGACTCACAACACGCTCAACGATTCCTTCGTCATCCTCGACGAAGCGCAGAACACGACGCCGGAGCAGATGAAGATGTTCCTCACGCGGCTCGGGTTCGGGTCGAAGGCGGTGATCACGGGCGACGTCACCCAGACCGATCTCCCAGCGGGGAAGACGTCGGGGTTGAAGGACGCGCAGCAGATCCTCCGGAACGTGCCCGACATCAAGTTCGTCCATTTCACCGAGCGTGACGTCGTTCGGCATCGGCTGGTGCAGCAGATCATCGCCGCCTACGATCGGGCGGACAGCGATTCCGGCCGGAGCTCGTCCTGAGCCGGCTGGCAGCGGAGGAACGCACGGCGTGGGAGTGATCGTGACGGCTCGCACGCCGCGCGCGAGCCGTTGGCGCGCGCACGTCGCCACGCAGGCGCGTCGCGTCCTGCGACTCCTCGACCTTGTCGCGCGCGAACTCAGCGTCTCGCTCGTCGATGACGACGAGATGCATGCGCTGAACCGCCGGTATCGCGGCCGCGACCGGCCGACCGACGTCCTCGCGTTCGCGCTCGACGAGACGCTGAATGGCGCGCCGGCGCATGACGTGGCGACCGCCGCGCACACGCTCCTCGGCGACGTCGTGATCTCGATCGACACCGCGGGCGCGCAGGCGCGCGATCGCGGCCGGACGATCGCGGCGACGCTGGACGAGCTGCTCGTCCACGGCGTCCTACATCTCGTCGGCTACGATCACGACGTCTCGCCGGCGGAGGCGCGCCGCATGTTCCGGAAGGCGCGCGAGATCGAGTCCGCCTTGACGACGCACGATACGGCGGCGCGGTCGCGGCGCGGTGTCGGCGTCGACGGTCGCAACGCCGCGGCGGGACCGCCGAAGCGGCGCCACGGTACGACGCCTCCGGCACCGACGCGACGCCCGCGTGCCGGGTCACGCGCGGCGCGGTGAGAACGCGATGACGGCCGGCGCACCGCAGCGGTTCCGTATTCCGGTCACCGACCTCGGGACGAACGGTCACACGCACCCGACACGGCCGCGGGCGCAGGCGTCACCCTGGCGCCGGCGACTCATCGCGGCGGCGAGCGGCGCGACGCTCGCGCTCGCGTTTCCGGCCGCCGACTTGAACCCGCTCGCGTGGATCGCCCTCGTGCCGCTGCTGTGGGTGTCGCTCGGCCGCGGTCCGGGCGCGGCGTTCCGCACCGCGTGGTTCGGCGGCGTCGTCTTCTTCGTCGCCACGCTCTACTGGCTCGTGCTGACGATCGGCACCTACACGAATCTCTCGCCCCTCGTGAGCGTCGGGCCGCTCCTCCTGCTGTGCGGCTTTCTCGGTCTGTGGTTCTCGACGTTCGCGGCCGGCTGCGAGATGGCCGAGCGGCGCGGCATCGAGCTCACCTGGATCGCGCCGGCGCTGTGGGTCGTGCTCGAGTGGGTGCGGAACTATTTCCTCGGCGGGTTTCCGTGGGTGAGCCTCGGCTACTCGCAGTATCGGACGACGTATCTGATCCAATTTGCCGAGCTGACCGGCGTCCACGGCGTCTCCGCGCTCGTCGTGCTCGTGAACGTCGTCGTGTATCGCGCGTTTCGTGATTGGCAGGACGGTCAGGCGCCCCGCACGCGACCGCTCCTCGCCGTCACCGCGCTCCTCGTCGTGCTCGTCGGCGGTGGGTTCTGGCGCGTGCGTGCGCTCGACGCGGCGCCGCCCGCGGGGCAGATCACCGTGGGCTTCATCCAGGGCAACGTGCCGCAGGACGAGAAGTGGGAGCCTGCCTACCAGCTCGCGACGATCGACCGCTACGACGAGCTCACGCGCCAGGCCGCCGCCGCGGGCGCGCGGCTCGTCGTCTGGCCGGAGACCGCGGCACCGTTCTTCTTTCAGGATGACACGGAGCTGCGCGACCGCATCGTCGACATCGCGCGCCGGTACCGGGTGTGGCTCGTCGTCGGCAGCCCCGGGTACGGGTTCCTGCCGCGTGCCGACACAAGCGCCGATGGTGTCGCATACGCGGCCGACAATCGAGATGACGGCGGGAGCGCGGGCGGCGACGCGGCGGATGCCGGTGGCGCCGTCGGCGCCGACGACGACGAGGGCCAAGCAGGCGACCTGCCCGGCGACGACGGCGAGGCCTCTTCGCGCATGGTGCTCTACAACCGCGTCTACCTGGTCTCGCCCGACGGCGACGCGAGCCAGCACTACGACAAGATGAAGCTCGTGCCGTTCGGCGAGTACGTGCCGCTCGCCCGCGTCTTCTTCTTCGTCCACAAGGTCGTCGAGGGCGTCGGTGAGTTCCAGTCCGGGCTCGCCCCGGTCGTATTCCGTGCAGGCGACGCCCACTTCGGTACCTTGATCTGCTACGAGGGCATTTTCCCCGGGCTGACGCGGCGCTTCGTCGCCGGTGGCGCCGACTTCCTCGTGAACATCACGAACGACGCGTGGTTCGGCCGCACCTCGGCGCCATATCAGCATCTCGCGATGACGACGGTGCGTGCGATCGAGAACCGTGTGCCCGTCGTGCGCGTAGCGAACACGGGTTTTTCTGCTATGGTCGATGCTGCCGGTCGCGTACGCTGGCGCTCGGGTCTGTTCGACACGGAGTGGCGTGTCGACACCGTCGAGTGGACCGGCACACGCACTCTGTATACGCGCGTCGGTGATGTGTTCGTCTACCTCTGCCTGGTCACGCTCGCGGTGGCGGCGCTGATCGGGATGACGCGCGAGGCAACACCGGACGGGAGGCCACGACGATGAGCTCAGCCGAGACGATCACCATCACGAACGAGCTGCGCGAGCGCTTGGGGGCGCTCGAGCGCCGTCTCGAGACGCTTCGGGGGCATCTTTGACATCGCCGGCACCGAGGCAAAGATCGCGGCGCTCGACGAGCAAGCGCAGGCGCCAGATTTTTGGACCGACAACGAGCGCGCGCAGAAGGTGCAGCGCGAGCGCGCGCAGCTGCGCACCCGCCTAGACGGCTGGCGGCAGCAGCGCACCGAGCTCGACGAGGCCGTGATCTTCCTCGAGCTCGCCGGCGACGACGACGGCGCCGATCCCGACGCGCTCGCCGAGGCTCGCGCCAAGCTCGAGGGCGCCGAGGAGGGCGTCGCCGCGCTCGAGATGCAGCAGATGCTCGGCGGTGAGCACGACGCCGGCAACGCGATCCTCGAGATCCATCCCGGCGCCGGCGGCACCGAGGCGCAGGACTGGGCCGAGATGCTGCTGCGGATGTATCTCCGCTGGGCGGAACGGAAGGGATACAAGGTCGAGCTGCTCGAGCGGCAGGAAGGGGAGGGCGCCGGCATCAAGAGCGCCACCCTGACGATCGAGGGCTCCTACGCGTACGGCTATCTGCACGCGGAGGCGGGGGTCCACCGGCTGGTGCGCATCTCGCCCTTCGACGCGAATGCGCGCCGGCAGACGTCGTTCGCGTCCGTGTTCGTCTATCCGGAGATCGAGGACGACATCGAGGTCGAGATCAACGAGGCGGACCTCCGCGTCGATACCTACCGCTCGAGCGGCGCCGGCGGGCAGCACGTCAACAAGACCGACTCCGCCGTTCGCCTGACGCACCTCCCGACCGGCATCGTCGTCGCCTGCCAGAACGAGCGCTCGCAGCACAAGAACCGCGCCGTTGCGATGAAGGTCCTGCGGGCGCGGCTCTACGAGCTCGAGCTCGAGAAGCAGAAGGAGAAGATGGAGGTCTTCACCAAGACGAAGAAGGAGATCGGCTTCGGCAGCCAGATCCGCTCGTACGTGCTGCACCCGTACCGCATGGTGAAGGATCACCGGACGAGCCACGAGACCGGCAACACCGACGCCGTCCTCGACGGCGACCTCGACCCGTTCATCCAGGCGTATCTCCTGACGAAGATCGCGGCCTAGGCGTTGGGCTGAGCCTCAGCCGCGGCGTGCGGCGACGCCGAGCGCGTCGTCGATGACCGTCAGCGCGTGCGCGATCTCGGCGCGTGTGATCGTGAGCGGCGGTGCCAGGCGGATCACGGTGTCGCGGTTGAGCGTCCAGTTGAGCACCACGCCGCGGTCGAGACAGGCGCGCGCGAAGCGACGCGTGGCTGCGGCTGTCCGGAGCTCGATCGCGACGAGCAGCCCGATACCGCGGACGTCGCGGACGATCGCATGATGCTGCTGCAGCGCGCGCAGGCCGCGCACGAGCTCGGTCCCGCGTCGCGCCGCGCGCGCCGGCAGATGGCGTGCGACAGTCGTCTCGAGCGCCGCCAGGCCCGCCGCACACGCGAGGGGATTTCCGCCGAAGGTCGTCACGTGCGCAAGGGCAGGGCGGTGCGCCAGCGTCCGCATCACCCGCCGCGACGCCAGGAACGCGCCGAGCGGTAGCCCGCCACCGAGCGCCTTCGCGAGCACCAGCACGTCCGGGCGGACGTCGGCGTGCTCGAAGCCGAACAGCGTGCCGATGCGACCGAGGCCGGTCACGACCTCGTCGTACACGAGCAGCGCGCCGACATCGGAGCAGCGCGTGCGGAGCGCCCTTAGGAACGCGGCGTCGGGAACCCGGACGCCGCCCTCCGCTTGCACCGGCTCGATGACGACCGCGGCGACGCGACGGTCGATACGCCGGACCGCGGCGAGGTCGTTCCACGGCAGCACGGTGACGCCATCGAGGAGCGGCAAGAACGGGTCGCGGTAGCGACGGTTGCCGCCGATCGAGAGCGCGCCGAGCGTGTCGCCGTGATACCCGAGCTCGAACGCGACGAAGTCCCGCCGTCCGGTGTGCTTGCGCGCGAGCTTCAGTGCGCCTTCGATCGCCTCCGCACCGCTGCTGGTGAAGAACGCGGTCTCGAACGGCGGTCCCGCGAGCGCACAGAGACGCTCGGCGAGCCGGACCTGCGCTTCCACCACGTACTCGCCGTACACCATCACGTGCAGGTGGCGGCGCAGCTGCGCCGCGCACGCGCGCAGCACCGCGGGGTGGGCGTGGCCGAGATTGGCGACGCCCATGCCGGCGATCAGGTCGAGGTAGCGGCGGCCGTCACGCGTCTCGATCCAGCTGCCGCGCGCTCGCACGACGTCGAGCGCGAGCGGCGCGTCCGACGTCTGCGCGACGTGCGCGTGAAACGCGGTCGCGAGGTCGCCGTGCATCGTCTCCGGCGTGGTCGTTGCGCGTGCTCGTCGCGCGGTCGGCGGAACGACCGGCCGATGCCGCGCCGACGTCACGACCGCGGCGCGGCGAAGCAGCCGAGGCGCGGGTGGCCGCTCTGACGCCACGAGAACGGCGGCGCCTGCATGCGATCGAGCGGGCACAGCCGCGACGCGGAGCACGCGACGGCGAGCGCCGCGGCGTCGTCGATACGCCGTTCCGGGCCGCTGAAGCCGACGGCCTCGACGACGCCGTCGCACGTGGCGACCACGTCGGCGGCGTCGCGGAGCGCCGGCACGGGCACGAGCGTGAGATGCCGCCGCAACGGGCTCGCGATCGGCGCACCGGTGCGGTCACACGCGACGCTGAAGCCGCCGCCTGCGCGCGCGTCGATGGTGACGTCAGCGCCTTCCTGCGCGCGCCAGCGTTGGCGCTCGAGGTAGCTCCCAACCGCCGTGGCCTCGGCGAGCGTTGCCGGCGCGGGCGGCAGCACGCCGTCGAGCCGCGCGAGCTCATCGGCGAGCGCGACGGCGAACCGCGTCGTCGCCGCACGCGTGGTTTCCTCGACGATCACCAGCTGGGGCGAGAGGCAGCCTTGCTGGTCGTACAGCGCCGTCTGCCACGCGAGCTCGCGCGCGACGTTCCGGCCGACGGTGTCGCGGGCGATGAGCGCGATGCTCAGGCGTGGCCCGAATCGCAGCAAGCGGCGCGGACACCGGTGCGCGACGGCGTCGAGGGTTGCGGCGCGGCCGTAGGCGAGCACGACGTCGGCGGCGGCGATCGCGCCGCGGGTCGCTGCGTCGTCGGCGGACGGCCAGTGGACGACGGCGAGCGCGGCACCGAGGCGCGCGTCTACCTCCGCGACCGAGGCGGCGATCAAGCGCGGCAGGAGCGGCTCGCGTCCCGCGGTCTTCACGAGGCTCGGCACGCCCGCGAGCAGCGCTGCGACGACACCGAAGATACCGGCACCGGGCACGTTGCCGGCAAGGATGTGGAGCGCGAGTCGCGCGTCGACGGCGGCAAGCGCGTCCGCCTCGAGGCGTGCTTGCGCCGCCAGGTCGGGCGCGCGCAGCGCCTGCCACAGGTTGTCGAGCGCGGTCGCGATCGCGCGCGGCGGATACCCGGTGATCCGCGGCAGGCGCGCGAGGGCGTCGCGACGCCACGGTGACCCGGCGCTGAGCCACGCCAACGCGACGCGGTCGAGCGCGGCGATACGCTCGTCGGCCCCCGCGGTGCGCAGCGCCGCGCCGGCGTCGGCGAGGCGCCGTGTGACGTCGCCGAGCGTCGCCGCGGTGCACGCGTCGAGATCGGCGTGGCGCTCGCCGCCGAGCATCATCGCGAGCGCGGTCACGGTGCGGCCAGCAGCGAGCACCCTCGCGTCTCCGCGACGGTGACGCGACCGAGCAGTTCGATCCCGCCGTCGACGGCACGTCCGATGTCTTCGGTCTGGATGGCGACCACCGAGGCGACGTTGGCGAGATCGACGTGGCGCAGCACGCCCGCGACCCCGGGGGGCTGCTCGGTTCCGGTGAGCGGGTCGCATACGACCGTGCGGATCCACGGGGCGCCGGCCCACGGTCCGTCAGCGCGGGCGTAGAGCTGCGAGCACAGCTCGGTCATGCCGTACTCGTTCACGACCTCGCCGCGGACGACGCCGAACGCACGCTCGTAGCGGTCGAGGATCGCCTCGCGGCCGAGGTCGACGGGATAGCCCTTGCAGCCGCCGGTATCGACGATGACGGTGCCCCGCGGCAGTCGCAGCTCGTCGGTATCGCCGACGGCGTCCATCAGCCGCAGCAACGCCGAGGTGACGGCGAGGACGAGCACCGGCTCTGCCTGGTCGAGCGCGACGATCGCGCGCCGCCAGCCGTCGAGGTCGAGACGCTCCGGCCGTAGAAACGACGGCGGTCCGCCGGTGTCGTGGTCGCGGCGCAGCCATGCGACCATCGCGGCGAGCGACGACGACGGGTACGCGTCGGGCTCCGGCGCCGCGACCAGGAACGGCCGGCGGTCACCGCGCGCGAGGCCGGCGCGATCGAAACCCGAGGTCGCTGCTGCCTCGTAGACGTCGAGGTGCATCACATGATGCCGCGCGCGGCGATCGGTGCCGCGCGTGGTCCCGCTGCTTTCGAACACCCGGGCCGCGGGGCCGCACGCCAGGACGCTCTCACGGAAGGCGTCGACCGGTACGGCAGGGATGTCGCGCCAGGTGCGCGGCTCACGGGGCGCGACCCGGTCGACGAAGCGACGGTACGGCGCGTTGTGGCGATATTGATGGCGGTGAATCGCGCGCGCGAGTGCGTCGAACTCGTCGGCTACGGGTGCAGCGATGAACGCGTGCACGGCAGCCACGAGTCCCGCATCGGACGCGAGTTCGTGAGGGTGATGGGACACGACGGCGAGCGGCAGGTCGTCGACCATAAAAGCGCCCTCGGGACCTGTCAAATGCGACGGCCATCCGTTACGGTCTCGGTCATGCCGACGAAAGACGAACTCTATGATCGTGCCGTCGACTGCGTCGCCGACGGCCGCCTCGACGACGCCATCGCCGCCTATCGCGAGGCGCTGGCGATCGATCCGTCGTTCACCGACGCGATGCACGGCCTCGCGATGGCGTACGCCGATCAAGGCAAATTCGACGAAGCGATCACGGTCGGGAAGCAGCTCGTGGAGCTCACGCCCGACGATACGCTCGCGCACACCAGCCTCTCCATGTTCTATCAACGCAACGGCATGATCGCCGAGGCGGAGGCGGAAGGCGCCAAAGCGCGCGTGCTCGACTGGAAGCGACAGCTCGCCGAGCAGGCCGAGAAGAAGGACGACTCGTAGTGGCGCGGCGGTGACCGTCGGCGAACGCGGTCGCCCTGCTCGCCGGTTGCGGCGCTCACGCCCGCATGCTCCGCGTGTCTCACCGCGATGCGCGGCATGATGCCGCGCGGGCTGCGCACGCTCGGCGGCCGTCGCGACGACCGCCGAGCCGCTAGTCCTGCTACTCGCCCCCTGGCGGTGCACCCGCCGGTGCGCCACCACCCATACCGCCGGCCGGCATCCCACCTGCGGGCGCTCCTGCCGCCGGACGTCCCGCCGAGGCGGCGCTCAAGCGCTTGTCGCATTCTTGCTTGTCGCGGGTGATCAGCGCGAGCTGACTGCGCAACGTCTCACGCTCGTTCTTCAGCGTGTTCACCTCTTCGGTCCGTGCGCCTAGATCCCTCTCGAGCGATGTCGCGTTTCCCCACATCGTCCACCCGATGAAGACACCCGCGCCGATGCACACCAGGATGATCATCGCCCATCCTGCGTAGGTCCAAACGACCTCTTTGACCTCTTCCGCTTCGTGACCGACTTCAGTCATTACGCTCCCTCCTTGACCCTTCCGCCGAGCATGACCACCACCGATTCACAGCAGATCGGTGGGCGACTCCAAATATCGGCGTAGATACGGCTTCGCTTTCCGCAGGGCGTCGTCGAGGCCGCTGAACAGCTCCTCGCGCACCCAATCGCCGCGTACCCAACAATCGAATGAGGATTCTTCGCCGAGCGTGAACTCGAGGACCCGCTCGCCCACCGGTTCTCCGGTGATGATGAACCGGACGGAACGGCCGGAGTCCACTATCACGCCGCGTGCGAGCGGCGGAAGGGGGAGGCGCCGCTTGAGGCGTTCGAGCTCCGCGGGCGGAACCGATTCGTTCGGGACCATGTGGATCACGCGCCACTCGCCGCGCTCTGGTGCCGCCTCCTCGAGGAACTTCAGGTTCAGATCGGTGAGCCGCGTCCGCGCACGCTCTTGATCGAACTCATATCCGATGTCGAAGAAGCGCGTGCCGATCGGAGGCCGCTCGCCTTTCGGCACCGACTTCGACCGCTCCGTCGTCTTGCCGAAGTCGACCCACCAGCGATCGGCGACCGCGGGCGCGGGCTCGGGACGCTCCTGCGACATGCCCGCGTCCCTTACCGTCCGATGGGCGAGAAGGCAAGGAAACCAGCGGGTTGCCGCTGTCGGACCGTTCGCATATCGTCCGCCGCGCGATGGCGGCCGAGCGGCAGTGGGCCCTGATCCTGGGAGCCTCGAGCGGTTTCGGTGAGGCAACCGCCCGCGAGCTCGCGAGCCGCGGCTACGACGTCTGTGGCGTCCATCTCGACCGTCGCATCGCGTTGCCGCACGTCGCGGAGATCACCGGTGCCATTCAAGCCGCCGGCCGCGAGGCGCTCTTCTTCAACGTCAACGCCGCCGACGAGGAGAAGCGCCGGCTCGTCCTCGACGCGGTCGCCGAACGCGTGCGCAGCGATGGCGGTAGCGTACGTGTCCTGCTGCACTCGCTCGCGTTCGGCAGCTTGAATCCGTACATCGGCCCGGATGCGACGCGCACGGCGACCCAGGCGCAGATCACGATGACGCTCGATGTGATGGCGCACAGTCTCGTCTACTGGGTGCAGGATGCGCTCGCGCGTGGTCTTCTCGTGCGCGGCAGCCGCGTGCTCGCGATGACGAGCGCCGGCGACACCCGGGTGTGGCCGGGGTACGGCGCGGTCTCCGCGGCGAAGAGCGCCCTCGAGGCGCACGTGCGGCAGCTTGCGATCGAGCTCGCGGCGGTGGGGATCACCGTCAATGCGATTCGCGCCGGGGTGACCGACACGCCCGCGCTCCGCAAGATCCCCGGCAGCGAGTGGATGCTCGACCAAACGCGCGCCCGCCATCCGAGCGGACGCTTGACCGAGACGAACGACGTCGCGAAAGCCGTGGGGATGCTCGCCGGCGACGATTCGCAGTGGATCACCGGCAATGTGATCGGCGTCGACGGCGGGGAGAATCTGCTCTGAACACACCGGCCGCGTGCGGACGCGGCCGGATGATCGCTCAGGTCCGCGCGCGTGGCCGGCCGACGCTGCGGCGCGTGCCCGTCATGCGAATGCGGGTGAGCGGTTTGCGCTCGGGCTCGCCCACCGCGCTCGGCACGCCGTTCATCATGTTCGCCGCGAACAAGTCGGCTTTGCGTTCGGCGTCCGTCCAGAAGAGATAGTGCCCCATCTCGTGATGGACGGTGTGGATCCACTGCTTCATCGAGTTGTACTTGCGGCCGCGCTTCCAACTCTCCGGATGCAGCAAGTGAATCTTGCCGTTTTCATAGGTCCGCCCGGCGCCTTTGCCCCAATCGAGGTACTCGAACCATTCCACGACCGGCGGCTTGATGTCGTAGAAGCGGCAGATCATCGATATGGCGCGACGGAAATCGGCGCGGGAGTGGGTCGTGAAGAACGCACGGAGATAACGATCGACGTTGCGCCGGTCACGCAGCGTCGGCAGCATCATGCGCATGTGTCGAGGCCTCTGCGAGTCGTCGAGAAGGTAAGCTGATGTCCGAGTCGCCGCAGACCTTAGACAGACGCATGTAGCCTGTCAACGCGGGGTTCCTCCGCGTCATATCGTCGGTAAAGCGATGGCGAAAATCCCGCGTTGCCTTTCGCGCGATCGCGGACAAATGGCGCACGCGCTGCGTCGAGAAATGCGCTTCGCCAGGGCGAACGCGTCAGGACCGCCTGCGGCGCGAGTCTCCGACGCGCGATGGCGCGGGAGGGGCAGGAGCACGAACCGCCGCGCGGATCGCGCGGCGGTTCGCGATGGGTCAGGCGGCTTTGGTGTAGCGTGTGCCGCGGCGCGAGCCGGTGCGCTTCAGCTTCTTCTCGTTCACCCAACCGGTGAGCCGCTGCGACAAGGTCCCCGGCGCGACGCCGGAGACGATCTTCCGCACGTCGCTCGCTTTGAACGAGCCCCTCGGAAGCTGCGTGTACACCTTGTCCCAATCGACGCGTGACCGCCGTCCGCGACGGCCGGTGCGTGCCGCGCCGGCAGCACTGCGGCCGCGGCGTCCGCGGCCGCCGACGGCGGTCGACAGCTCGTCCATCAGCACTTGGCGCTGCTTGTTGAGCTTGTTGATCTGGCTTTCGATTGCGGTGAGCTGACGCTCGCCGGCGCGCTTCAGCCGCTTCATGACCGATTGCGCCTGCTTCCGAAGCTCGCTCAGCGTTCCGGTTGCGCCACCAGTGCTCGCTGCCCGTCGTCGTCGTCGTGCCATATCATCCCCCCGCATCACGAAGTATGACGTACGTTTGCAAGGTACGTGTAACGATGAATGCGTCTTCGCTCATATCAGAAGACGCCGAACCGAGGCAACCCACTAAGCCCAGCGTTATGTGAGGAATTATTCTATGACCGAGCGCGGGTCACGCGGGCCATCACCGCCGATCACCACACTCCGTATGTTCACGAATTCATACAGGCCGAACCGTGAAAGCTCGCGGCCATAGCCGGACCGTTTGACCCCGCCGAACGGCAATCGCGGATCGGATCGCACGATATCGTTGATGAAGACCATCCCCGACTCGAGCCGGCGCGCCAGGCGTTCCGCGCGACGCCGATCACCGGTCCAGACGCTCGCCCCGAGGCCGTAGCGCGACGCATTGGCGGTCGCGAGCGCAGCCTCTTCGTCCGGCACCCGCACGACGGCGGCGACGGGACCGAACACCTCCTCGTCGAAGGCCGCCATGCCGGGACGCACCTGGTCGAGGACGGTGGGCGCATAGAACCATCCGCGACCGCTCGCGTCGCTGCCGCCGCACACGAGCGTCCCGCCGGCCTCGACCGTGCGCGCCACTTGCCGTGCCACGTCCTCGCGGAGATCGCGCCGCGCGAGCGGCCCGACCTGCGTGTCGTCACGGCGGGGATCGCCGACGCGCAACGCCATCATCGCCGCGGTGAGGCGGCGCACGAACTCGTCGGCGACGGTATCGACCACGATGAACCGTTTGGCCGCGATGCAACTCTGGCCCGAATTGACCGTCCGCGCCGCCGCGGCACGTGTCGCCGTGAACGCGAGATCGGCGTCGTCGAGGACGATGAATGCGTCGCTGCCACCGAGCTCGAGGACGCACTTCTTGAGCGCACGGCCCGCCGCGGTCGCAACCGATACGCCCGCGCCCTCGCTGCCCGTCAATGTCACCGCGGCGATGCGATCGTCGGCGATCAGATCGGCGACGGCGTTCGACGCGACGAGGAGCGTTTGAAAGGCGCCGTCGGGAAGATCGGACCCGCGGAACACCTCCGCGATCGCGAGCGCCGTGCCGCAGACGTTCGAGGCGTGCTTGAGGAGCGCGACGTTGCCCGCGAGGAGCGTCGGCGCGGCGAAGCGGAACACCTGCCAAAAGGGAAAATTCCACGGCATCACCGCGAGCACCGGTCCGAGTGGATCGAACGCGACCCAGCTCTCGCCGCCGTCGATCGTGACCGGCTCGGACGCGAGCATCGCCGCGCCGTGCTCCGCGTAGAAGCGGCACGCGGCGGCGCACTTCGCGATCTCGCTGCGTGCATCCGAGATCGGCTTCCCCATCTCCGCCGTGATGAGCGCCGCGTGGCGCTCAGCCTGCGCGGTGAGCGCGTCGGCAACGCGCGTGAGCGCGCGGGCACGGCGTTCGAGCGGCACGTCGCGCCATGTCGCGAACGCGGTGCGTGCTGTGTCGAGCTTGCGATCGATCTCACCCGCGTGATCGGCAGCGTACTCGCCGATCACGCGTTCGGTCGTCGGATCGATGCTCTGAAAGTCCGCCATGGCGCCGTGCTACCGCAGCGCCATGACGGACGCTACGTCCTACATCAAGACTGACGGCACGCAGAACTCGACCGGACGGAAGGTGTCGAACCGCTGCGGGCCAAATTGATTCGTCACGAATACGGACGGCGGAGCCGTCGTCGGGATCGTGCCGGGGGCGAGCTTCGTCTGATAGCAGGTGAGCACCGACGTCGGATCGAACACGCCTTCGTTGTTCTTGTTGGCCGCGACACAGAGCCGCAACGGCCGGCGCACATTGAGGTTCAGACTGCCGAACTGATCGGTGATCGCGACGTTCGCCACTTGGGTGCGCGCGTGCCGCATCCGGTAACATTTGAAGTGGTCGAGCGGTGGATTCATCGGCGGCGGTGGCTGTACGGCCAGGTCCTTCGCGCTCGGTACGAAGAGAAATTCCGGCTTTATGATGTCGGCCTCGATGCTACCGAACTGATTCACGATGATTTGGTTGAAGACGCCCCCGAACGGCTCGTGTTGTTTGATCTTGTAGACCGCGAGGTGGTTCGGGTCGGACGGCGCCGAGGGGTCCTCGCCGTTCTTGTCCGCGGGATTGCAGATGCGCTTCGGTACCCGCACGTCGACGGTGCTCGCCCCGAACTGGTCGACGACCGAGACGTTCCGGATTGCCGGGAACGGACCGTGGTGCACCTCGTAGCATTGGAAGTGACGCAACGGTGGCGTCGGCGTGGCGGTCGCGGTGCTGCCCGGCGCCGATGTTGCCGTCGCGGTGGCAGTGGGCGTCGACGTCGGTGTGGCGGTGCGTGTCGGCGTTGGTGTCGCGGTGCGCGTCGGCGTTGCGGTGCGTGTCGCGGTCGGTGTCACAGTGCGCGTCGGCGTCGATGTGCGC
>JADMIO011449862.1_pt1 | contig 16697 bp, 13 predicted proteins | sample 8958161 | NCBI WGS metagenome assembly JADMIO01 (sample SAMN16585339, study PRJNA669376) | soil metagenome | isolation source: Crop rotation soil | place: USA: Cullars Rotation, Alabama | collected 2011
CAGTATCTCCGGACGCATATCCGACAGATCTTGGATTTCCAAGAAAGCGAAAACGATTGATAAACTTGCCAACATAGTTAGCATCGCGCCAGTTTATTCCACCATCGTTGCTTTCGCTCGTATATCCTTTCTTAAAGTTTTCATCTCCCCATCCACCCACCCAACCGGTTGTTTTATCCCAAAAGCCAACCCCTTCCAAATTTGCATTTCCTTGCGGATCGTTAACTGGATATCGTTTCCATGTCATTCCACCATCAATTGTCTTTAATACTGCTCCAGCTTGGAAATTTTCAAGTGAAATAAATCCAACTACCTCGTCAACAAAATGTATTTTCCATCCCCACTCTCCAAAAGGAAATTGATCTTCTTGCCCAGCCAGCTGGTTATTCCAAGATATTCCGCCGTCTTCCGTATATAATACTACGGGCTTAACTCGGTCTCTAGTTGTGCCACCATAACCACCGACGACCCAACCTTTATTAGGATCAAGGAAATAGATATCTACTAATAACGTAGCGGATTTTGACATATCAAAACGTGACCAAGTGGCGCCCCCATCCGTAGTCTTTATAACTCCTGTTGGTCTATTTGGCCAATTCGTACCAGCAGCATATACGACATCTCTATTAACGGCATACAAGCCACAGATAGCATTCGGCATTGCAGGAAGATTATTTACATCTTTCCAAGATTTGCCGCCATCTTGGGTTCTCAACATTTTTTTTGCTGCTGTTACAGTACCCACCCAGCCATTTCGAGAATCAGCGAAACTGACGCATCTTAAATAACTATTGGTTAGTATAGCCTGCTGCGTCCAGCTATTGCCACCGTCAGAAGTAAAAAGAATCTGCCCGTTGCTATTAACTGCCCAACCAGTGTTTTCGTCAATAAACCAAATGTCGTCGGTTCTTGAACTCGACATTGGTGCATTTGTTTTCTTCCAGGAAAAATTCGACATGTAGCAGCGTTTAGTTAAAGGAAAAAAGTTGCGTTGCGGTTGTCTAAGAAGATATGATTTTGGCTATATATTATGGCAATGACCAATTTATTTTGAAACCTACGCACTCTCCTGGCGAAATCTTGTCCCACTTAGCAATTAAGGTGCAATTATTATTACTTGCATACACTTTACAAGAACCCTCTCCTTCTTTTATACTTCCAGTGCTATCTTTTTTGTAAGTAGCGATAGGCGGTAGATTGATTTGAATTCCTTCGCCCTCGATCAAGATGGTGATCTGGTCGATATAATCCAATGAATTCGGATAGCAGGTCATCCATTCATTGGGTGAAGTAATAATATTTCCAAAGCAGCTTGTTGCTGTACTGTTCATTAAGGGCACTGAATAAATATAGTTTGCTCCAGTAACAATTGTTTTTGGTTGTTCTTTTTTTAGATTGAACTTCACCCAGTACCTACCATCAGAGATACTCTCAATTTGTTGCGTTTCCGAACCCGGCCATGGATTAATCGTTGCATTGTTAGTGATGAATTGTTCTTCAAATACATGGTCAGCTTCTGTCAGGTCCTTTGTTGCAGAGATTGTGTAGTAATTTCTAAATTCTGCTATCCTTTTTTTGACGTTCTCAGCAAGCTGGATATCTTTTAGTTTTATATGCTGAACAATTGACAAGCAGGCATAAGGATAATTTTTATTATGTGCTTCCTGTTGTGCCCACGTACCTGGCGGTGAATGAGGTTTATCTGGAACACTCTCATTCTTGCGATTTCCCATCAGATCTTTGTTGGAAATCAGAAGAGAGAGAAGGAATGTCGCCGCAAAAATTGCCGAAAAGATAAGAAGAGCATTGGCAGTTTTGTGGTGCCTTTGTAACTTACCATCGATCACTTGTCTCGCAAGTTCGACAGCACCTTGCGGATCCCTTATCGTATCAATTACTATGTCGGGATGATCTCGGAGAATTTTGTCTGCCGCATTCTGTTGGGCCGCTGAGTCAGAGACTTGTAAACTCTGTTCTTTTTTCTTATCCTCACTCCGCCTAATTAAGTAAAAAACATAAAGTCCAAAACAAATCACTGCTAGGGGTGACGTTATTTTAGGTATAATGTCCCACACTTGGTTCATATAAAAAGCCCTTTATATTTAATCAGTACTTATGCTAGAAGTCATAATTGGTTCCACTTTTCCTCAGAGGTGACTATCGCGATCCTTGCCATGCACAAAAAAAATGTCAAGCAATTTTATAGTTAAGATAGTTTTCAAAATGGACGTACAAATACGTAGAACTACGGATTTTGTGTGAAGGGAAGCGATTGAAATTTGGAAGAATTAAATTTTCTTCGGGTTTGTTGGGCTATCGAAGTTCTGATAATTGAAATCCGTTGAGGAATTGGTAATGGAATGATGTGAGTTTTCTTTTTGCAGATGTCCCCGTTTTTGTTATCTTTTCTATGTAGACACGTCTTGAAAAACCTGTAACTATGCTCGCGAGAAAAAACTGTTTTGAGCCAACCCTTTTATCCGCACTCCCTACGATTCTTCTGCATAGAAAACTTCTCTCGCATCATCCTTCATATTCTATGAATTGTGCGGTTTCCCAAAGCAACCACAAACATTAAGGCTTAGTATATCTAGAACTCAGCGACCTAACGCGCCATGCTCACCAAAGCTAACATCATACTAACCATAGTAATTCTCACGATCATCTTCTCGTGCAACCAAAACCGCGTTCAACCGCTCGCTGTTTCGTCGCCTAAAGTTGTTGAGGCAAACGGTTATGTGGTACCAAAAGACAGCATCACTGAGCCTAAAACATTCCCGGTTCAAAATCCGAGAATGGTGAAGGCGGGAAACCCCAGGCAATTGTTCGCACCTACAAATGTGCGCAGGGCAGGCACTCCCAGGATTGTAAGAGCTGGTGAGCCCAAAGTATGCACGCCGGGTCAGGACTCATTTGCTCTTCCGAAACTTATACCTGCCGATCCCCAACCTATCATAGCCGGCGTCCCTGAAGTAGTGACGGCACAGAAAGCATATGCAAGAGATCAGAACCCCCAAAACTTTAGTTCGTTTGGTAAACTACAGGGACTAAAAAACGCTGAAATAATTTCCATGCTGGAAGACAAAGGTGGCAATCTTTGGTTCGGGACATTTCGCGCTGGAGTGATTAAATATGACGGTAGATATTTTACTCATTTCACGCAAAGAGAAGGGCTGGGAAATAATGTTGTGTGGAGTATGCGCGAAGATTCAAAAGGCAATCTTTGGTTCGGCACAGAAGGCGGAGTGACGAAGTATGATGGTAGAAGTTTTACCCGGTTCACAAAAAAAGAAGGATTGGGGAGCGACAATATCAGAAGTATCCTGGAAGATAAAAACGCAAATGTATGGTTCGGTACCAACGCTGGTGGTCTGAGTAAATATGATGGTAAACAGCTTACCCACTTCACTACAAAGGAAGGGCTCACCGGAGATTTCGTCTACTGCATGCTGGAAGATAAGAAAGGAAATCTTTGGTTCGGAACGCAGCATGGCATCAGTAAATACGACGGTAAGAGTTTTCTAAATTATACAAAAAAAGAGGGACTCACGGATGACTATATCGAGTGCATGTTGGAAGATAACAGTGGTAATCTTTGGTTCGGAACTCAAAATGGTATTAGTAAATATGATGGAGCTAAGTTTACCAATTTTACAAATAGCGAAGGACTAAGCGATAATTATATCAAATCCATCCTGGAAGATAAATATGGCAACCTTTGGTTCGGTACGCGTGACCACGGTGTAATCAAATACGATGGAAAAAACTTTATTGATTTTGCACAAGGCGACGGATTGAGCGCAGACGGAGTTTACAGTATAGTGGAGGATAGAAAAGGCAGATTGTGGTTCGGTACGTTTGGCGGTGGCGTGAACAAATATGATGGAGAAAGTTTTACTCATTATTCAACTGGACAAGGCCTGACCAACAATCTGGTAAGATGTATCCTGGAAGATAAAAACGGCAATGTTTGGTTTGGCACCAACGAAGGACTAAATAAATATGAAGCGTCAGACCTTCAAAGTGTCAATAAAAAATTTGTCGCTTTCACAAAAAAGGAGGGCCTTAGTAGTAATTACATCAGGAGCATAGTGCAAGACAAGAATGGTAATTTTTGGTTCGCGACATTTGATGGCGGACTGAATAAATTTGATGGGCAGTGGTTTACTCATTTTAGCAGAAAAGATAGTCTCGTTGATAACTGGCTTTGGAAAGTTCTCGAGGACAAGAATGGAAATATTTGGACTTCCGGAGGTTGGGGAGTAAGCAAATATGATGGTAAGTCGTTTACAAATTTTACAAAAAAGGAAGGACTCAGTGATGATTTTGTTATTGAAATGCTGGAAGATAAAAATGGCAATTTATGGTTCGGTACTAATAATGGTGGAGTAACGAAATATGATGGCAAAACCTTTACTCATTTCACCACAAAGGAAGGACTGAGTAACAATAATGTCAGAAGTATATTGGAAGATGCAAGTGGTAACCTCTGGTTTGGCACGGGTGGAGGTGGAGTAAATAAATATGATGGCAAAGCATTCACGCAGTATACAGTGAAGGAAGGTTTAAGCGATGATTTTGTAGAGAGTTTAATGGAAGATAGAAGCGGCAACATTTGGGTGGGAACTTCTAATGGACTTAACAAGATGAACAAAGAAGATGTGGTTACTGGCAATACTGCTTCCAATCGGTATTTTAGAACTTATACTTATGAGGATGGATTCACCGGCATTGGAGTAAACATTGGTAAGTCCATGTATGAAGACAAGAATGGCACGATATGGGTGGGAGCAGACGATAGGCTGACTGCATTTTATCCTGAGAAGGAAGCTAAAGATACCGTTCCGCCCAACTTGCAGTTTACGGGACTTTCGCTTTTCAATGAAAACATTGCCTGGCAAGATTTGCTTTCTTCGAAAGACCAGCGGGGAAATAAAGCAGACAGTGGAATTGTATTGCATAATGGTGTAACGGTGCACGATTTTCATTTTGACAGTGTAAGCAAATGGTATGGTGTGCCCAAAAATCTAAGCCTGGCTTACGACAATAATTATTTTACGATTCAATTCCTGGGCATTACTCTCCAATCACCTAATAAAGTAAGATATCAATACAAACTGGAAGGGCTAGACGAAAATTGGAGCGCATTGACCAATCGAGCGGAGGCAACCTATGGACACGTTCCTCATGGTGAATATATCTTTAAGGTAAAAGCCATGAATGGCGATGGTTATTGGAGCAATGAAGTAAGCTATGCACTTACTATTCGTCCGCCGTGGTGGCGAACCTGGTGGGCCTACGCGTTATTTGCTTTAGTGTTGGTGGGAGTGATCTATGCAATATACAGGTATAACATAAATAGAATTCATATCCAACATGAAGTAGAGTTAGGAAAGCACAAAACAGCGCAACTGGAAATGCAGGCCCTTCGCGCGCAGATGAACCCTCATTTTATTTTCAATTCGCTTAACTCCATCAACATGTTCATCCTTGAAAATGATAAACAACGTGCTGCTGAATACCTGACAAAGTTTTCGAGGTTGATGCGACTAATCCTTGAGAATTCCCAGGAACCATTCATTCCAATTGAGAAAGAGCTTGAAGCGCTTGAATTATATCTTCAATTGGAATCATTGAGGTTTGAGGAAAGATTTAAATATAAAATCAGTGTAGAGAATGATATGGATGTTAGTGCGGTAAAAGTTCCTCCACTGATCATTCAACCATTTGCTGAGAATGCGATATGGCATGGATTGATGCAAAAGAAAGAGGAAGGCCATATTGATATTGTAGTCTACCAGCAGGACGAAACATTGGTTTGCAAGATTACAGATGATGGTATTGGAAGAAAGAAAGCTTCAGAGTTCAAAAGCAAATTTGCTGCAGGTCGTAAATCAGTAGGAATGCGGATTACAGGAGACCGCATTGCTATTCTGCAAAACGATTTGGAAAGCAATAAGCAGATAGTGATCAAAGACCTTATACTTCCCGACGGCAGCGCGGGAGGAACAGAAGTAGTTTTAAAAATACCCGTTCAGCATGATTAAAGCAATAATTATCGACGACGAAATGCATTGCCGGAAAACATTGGCGATGATGTTGAAAGAATATTGTCCTGACGTAGTGATTGTAGAGCAATGCGAGGATGCAGAGGCCGGCATTGAAGCAATTAGAAAACACAAACCTGATATCGTGTTCCTGGATATAGAAATGCCGCGAATGAATGGTTTTGATATGCTGGAGCAATTCACTGAAATTCCTTTTGCGGTTGTTTTCACCACCAGTCATAACCAGTATGCTGTTAAAGCGTTCCGATTTTATGCGATTGATTATTTGCTGAAACCTGTGGAACCGAAAGAGCTGATAGCTGCTGTCCATAAAGTACAAACACAAAAGCAATTGCCTTCGGCCGAGCAATTTCAAATGTTGCTGAATGAATTGAGTGGGAGAGAAGTTGTATTTCCTAAAATCCCTGTTCCTACTTCGGATGGATTTGAATTGATTCCCGTTGAAACAGTATTGTTTTGCGAAGCCCAGGATAACTATACCTCTTTCCATCTTAATAACAGGAAGAAGATATTGGCGTGTCGCATGTTAAAGGAAGTGGAGGAACAGCTAAATGATTTCCCCTTCTTCGTGCGCGTACACAATTCTTTTATCGTTAATCTCAAAGAGGTAAAGAAATACGTGCGTGGTGAAGGTGGCTATGTGATAATGAGTGACGATTCTTCGGTAAACGTATCACGCAGCCGAAAAGAAGTTTTGTTGAAATGGTTTAAAGGGTCGAGGATCTGATACTGGATACTGGATACTGGTTGCTGCGCGACGGCTGACGGGGTATACTCACCATTCACGATCTTCACCACTCCCCAATTGCGCAAATTTGGTCACAAAGGCCCGCTTCGCGGTCGTCACAAAGTACCCCGCCCGAACGGCGTTCAGTCGGGCGGGCACCAGGGACACAAAGAAATTATATCAAGAGAATTATGGAAGGCTTTAAGTAAATAGTTGCTGCTAGATTTCGAGAGAGCAAGGGCGCAAAGATTGCCTTCGGCAATTTCAACACGGTACTGGAGTTATAGCAATTAATGAATCCCAATCCAGCTATTTTATGGATTTAAAAATCGAAGATTTTTTCCCCCGGCTTTGTGGCCTTTTGAAGTCTACAACATGATTAATTAACTGACAGGGAACCAACTGCCACGTAGGCGAGCCACACCTTCATGCCGTAAGTCAGGCCATCCATATTCTTTGTGTTTAATGTATTTCCCTCACGCTTTACCCACCACTTCCTGCAAACTACCCACCCTCAACTTGCAATCATACATTCTCACTGGACTAAAGACAATGACGGGCATATTTTTATTCCGCGATCGAAATTCATTCATTTCTCAACATGGTTTATGAAACATGCATTCAACATCCATCCTTCCTTGCTTATAATAACGCCGGTGATGAATGCGGAAGCAATGCAGGCAATCGATGATGTTGCGGGAAATGATTGTCTCTTTGATGAAAATCGAACTCAACCCATGCTTCGCTGCGACGTGGACATGGACGCTTGCTTACTTCTGGAACTGCTGGACGAAAGATTAATTCAATTGAAGCCTATGAAATTCAGGGGCAAAAGATACGTCATCACTTACATACCCGTGTTGAATTAAACATTTCTTCAGTCGGATTCATTCACATAACGATTTCATGTGTGAAAAAGATTTCGGCTATGATGATTGCTATACTTCTGATGCGTGGCGCAACTATGGAAAAAGTCGGCAGAATGTTCTCTGGTGCAACGAACGTGATCTGGACAAAAGACAAACACAATGTGGACAAGGTTTACTTTCAAACGAAAGGAAAGGTTACGCTGGCGGGATTCAATGAAAGAGGTCACTTTCTTTTTTCCATCACCAAATACCAGGAAGAAATGTTGCCGAAGGACATCTTGCACATTGTGAAAAAGAGGTACCACGGTAAACGCATCTTTGGTATTACAGAGGTGAATACGATGAACAAAACCGCTTACCTCATCATGCTCGACAAGGCCTCGTCGTGGCTGCACATTAAAGTGCTGGATGATGAACTCACAGAAGAAATGGTGTTGATAAAGGGGTAAGCCCTGAGCGCGGCCTGCACTGAGCGAAGCCGAAGTGTCGAAGGGGCCTCAGACCATTTCGAGCGAAGTCGAGAAATGAACGTACTCTGTGTGGAAGATCCGATTGATGAACATGAATTGCACAAGATGGACCACAAAGGCCAGCTTCAGCGCACGCGGTCGGCAATTTCGAGCCCTGAGCGGAGTCGAAGGGTCATGAGCACATTTCGAGCGGAGTCGAGAAATGCTCCCGTCGATACTTCCGTGAAGCGATGCACCATCACATACATACCCTTGTTGAACTAAGACTATTTAATTCACCCTCATTAATTAAAATATCCTGGTATTATTCCATTCTCCACCCAACTCTCGCAGCCATTAACCCTTCCTAATAACCCCTACCTCTAAACCCGCCGCCCGTCCCCAATCCCCGGGGACGGCGGTTTTGTGCGGTCAAAGAGCGAAGTCGTATTTCCAATTCACTACTCACCATTCACCATTCGCCATTCACCATTCACGACCTTCACCACTCACCAAATGCGCAGAATTGATCACAAAGGCCCGCTTCGCGGTCTTCACAAAGGACCACCATGGACACAAAGAAATTCAATCAAGAGAATTATGGAAGACATTGAATAAATAGTTGCTGCTAGATTTCGAGAGAGCAAGGGCACAAAGATTGCCTTCGGCAATTTCGACACGGTACCGACTTGTAGCAATTAATGAATATCAATCCACCAGTTTTATGGATTTAAAAATCGAAGATTTTTTCCCCCGGCTTTGTGGTCTTTTGAAATTTACAAAATGATTAATTAACTGACAGGGAAGCAGCTTCCACATAGGTGAGCAACTCCTTCATGCCGTAAGTCAGGCCATCCATATTCTTTGTGCCCGTCCGAACGCCCTTTTTCGAAATTAAGAGGCTTCGAATTAAGAGGGGTTTTCTTACTCACCCTTTAGGGGGCGAATAGAGGTACTTCCGAATTTGAGGTTGCGGGGGGTTACCAACCACTTCCCGCAAAATACCCAGTGACACCTTGCAATTATCTATTCACACTGGACTTTCCTTAGCCACGGAAATACATTTACGTTGTAGGAGCTAATAAACATTAAAAACTTAACCCAACCTGTTAATCTCAATAAAAGCTACTTGTATGAAAAAGATCTCCTCAACTATAATTGCAATCCTTCTGCTGGTGGGCGCATCGTTTGCGCAAAACAGTGCGGTCAAATACAAGCTCGGAAAATTCGGCGAAGAGTTTACTGAAAAAACAAAATCCGGCATCAACAGTAAAGCCATGAAAAACTTTAGCCAGATGTTTAGTGGGGCCACGCATGTTATTTGGTCGCACGACAACGACAACATCAGCCGGGTATATTTCGAAACAGAAGGAAAAGTCACCCGTGCGGGATTCAACCAGCGGGGGCAGTTTCTTTATTCCATCACCACTTACCAGGAAGATATGTTGCCAGTGGACATATGGGTTGATGTAAAATTGAAATACTATCGTAAGCACATCTTTGGTGTTTCAGAAGTAAACACGATGAACAAAACCGCTTACTACATCATCCTGGAAGATGCCACTTCCTGGATGCACATTAAAGTGCTGGATGATGAGATCACTGAAGAAAAACTCTTATTAAAGGCCGAATAGACTTTCTACCAACAAACTTAATATCTATGGAATTCTTCAACTACTTATTGGTATTGGCTTTCACAGCAGCGAGTATTGTTTTTATAGTGGCCACCATCCTGGTGATAAAGGCAATGGGGAGTCTATCGAATGCTGTCAAAGAGCATGACCGGAAGAACGGAAGCACGGTTGAGAAAATGCAAAGGATTTGATGGGAGGAATGAAAGGTTCGCGGCGGAACTATCAATTGACTATCAAAACCCAATCTCAAGAAATAACCTAACTGAACTCAATTATGAAAAGTAAAATAGTTGAATACAATGTCGAGGACCTTCTTCAATTGAGACAAAACGGCATGTTGAGTATTAACCCAGAATATCAAAGAGGCGCCGTTTGGAATCATTCGCAGCAAAAGAAATTAATTGATTCAGTTCTTCGAGAATATTCCTTACCGCTGATATATCTCCACCACAAGAAAAAATCGGTTGCAGGAATGATGCGTGAAGATCTAGAAATTATTGATGGGCAGCAAAGATTAAACGCGCTGGAATTGTTCAAGCAAGGTGGATTAAATCTGTTCGATCCAATTGCGGATGATAAGATTGCACGATTCCCCAAATTTGTAAAAGACCAAAAGTGTCCATGGGCTGGATTAAATTTTGATTCATTGTCTGCCGAGTTTCAAGAAAAATTCTTAAAAACGGTAATTACAGTTTCTTTAGTTGAAACTGAGATTGAGGATGAGGCTCGAGATTTGTTCATAAGATTGCAGGCCGGACTTCCATTAAATCCTCAAGAGAAAAGAGATGCATGGCCTGGAGGGTATACTGAGTTTGTTCTAAAATTGGGTGGAAAGGCGAATAACCAAAAATATCCAGGCCATAACTTCTTCAAAGATATTGTCTCCAAGAACCGCACAGATAGAGGGGAAGTCAGAAAGCTTTGCGCCCAAGTTGGGATGTTGTTTTTTGAAAATGCAACTCATAACAATTGGTGTGATGTTGGCACGGCTGAACTTGATGATTACTACTATAGGAATTTAGGTTTTGACCTTAGATCAAATTCTGTCAATAGATTTAGATCAGTCTTAGATAAGGCATATTTACTTCTTTGCAACAAGGGAGTAAAGAAGCTAAAAGCCCATGAGGCAATCCATATCATCTTGCTAATAGACAGCCTCACCCAAGATTATTCACCTAGTTGGGAGCCAAGCTTTGTTATTGCCTTTGAAGAATTTCGAAAGCAAACTGTCATAGCTAAAAACAATAAAGACGGTGAGTATTGGCATAAGTATGTCCAATGGACAATGACAAGCTCTGATTCGAAATCTTCATTGATGAAGAGGCACAACTTTTTTGTTGAGAAAATGTATGATTTGATAAATCCAAAGGTGTTAGATCCAAAGCGGATATTTGGGGATATAGAAAGACAATTAATCTACTACAGAGATAATAAGAGTTGCGCCGTATGTCATACGGAAATCTCATGGGATGACCTAGAAATCCATCACATCACAGAGCATCAAAATGGTGGGCAATCAATTTTGGCAAATGGCATTTCAGTCCATAAAAAATGTCATCCTAAGGGTGCGGCCGCCTGGGAATTTGAGAAGAATTATCAATCACGCCTTGAAAAATAGAGGCACCTTACTAAGATAGTTGTAAAAAGCTGAAGGGGGATATGGAACATAGATACGTGTTAGTTCCCAATAGTTCAGTATCGATTTGCGTCAGTCCATAACGCACATATGAATATGAAGCTGTGAATCCTGGCGCAAGTTACCCGCCATTCCCTGCATATTACCCAGTGACGCCTATTAAACATCTATTCATACTGGACTTTAGTCCATGACCGATCTATATTCATTTCATAGGAGGTGGATTTCTGACAATCGGCCAACCATCTGGCATTTAGGCAACCGAAACGGAATTACTTAAGGGATCTGATCTATGAATATGATATTATTTATTGTCGCAATTGTTGTAGTTGGAATTATTGCCATCATCATTACGCATGTGGTTACAAAACGAAGAATAGGCTCAAGGGCCCATGCCCTGGAAGTGCGGAACGAAGCCCTGGAGATCCGGCAAATAGAAGTGTGCCAGCAACTTTCTGAATTAAGGAAACTAAAGGAACAGGCTGACGAACGATTATTCAACCTGGATAAGTACCTGGCAGTTGCCGTTTCAGAAAAAGAAATGACGTACCAGCAGATTGCCAAGCTGGAACGACAAATCGAACATGAGAGGATTATTAAGGAACAGCTTGAATCTAAAATACAGGAAGCAGGAAAATTGCAAACGAAGGCTGAGACTGAATTATCCGAAGCAAAGAAGATCATCCAGGATTATCAAAATAAGCTAAAAGACTTCACGGGAGAAATGGATAGTTCCACCGCACGCTAGAATATGCTGGTGAAGAAATCCATTAAAGAAGAACAACCATGAAACTTACATTCTTAGTTGTTGCCTTGATCATTATGGCCACGATGAAGCCCATGCACAGTGGCCGATACCCATCAGTTGCGTCCAAGTGTTATGGATACAACCCTTGTTCTGCGTGCAGGAACTGCAGCGCATGTGCGTATTGCAACAGTGGCGGCACCTGTGGGATTTGTGCACCTACTAAGAATGCAAAAAAGCCAGTAGTGAAATCTCAACCTTCGTCTCAGCCACAATCAAAACCACAGCGCGCGGTTGATACATCTCAATGTCGGGCGATAACTAAAAAAGGAACGCGGTGTTCACGGAAGGCGAAGGAGAATGGGTATTGTGGGCAACATGGGGGGTGATAGTCACCAGTCCCTACAAATTATCCAGTCTCGAATGAAAATGACGGGCAATATTATTGGAGGCGGGGTCTGCTTAGCTAATGCAACAATATTTTAGCTATGAATAACTACATTTTTGCTTTTGTCTTTTCATTCTACCTCGGTGGAACAATCGTTTGGTTTTATATGAGAGCAACTTTCGCGAACACCAAAGTTGACAGGACTGAATTTGATCGTTTGAATTCTAGCTATCGCAACTCCATAGAAGAAAATGTCAAACTTGAAGAGAGAATTTCCATTATGCAGGAGCGGGTGGAGGAGTTGAGTGAAAAATTACTTAAAGCGGAAGAAGAGCTTTCTATAGCCGACGGTGCTAAAAATTCGATTAGATCAATGAATGAGATTCTTTATGACAAATTGAAGGCTCAGGAAACACAGATAGAAAATTTAAGCGGAGAGTTTGAAAAGAAACAAAGAAGTAAAATCTGAATCGAAATCGCAATCTCAGCAAACAGACGCTGTTCGAGAACGGCGAAGAGTAATGGCAATTGTTGGCAGCATGGGGGTGAGATTCACTTGTTTATCATATGACATGACGTTACATTATTAATACATATAAATTCAAGCATATGTTTTTTTTGAATAGGAATAAAAAATTATTGGATGCTGCAGAATCTCAAATTGCTCAGATTCAAATGGAGCTGGACCAGACTAAGCACTTGCTCAATCAAAGTATCGAATCCTTAACTTCAGAAAGAGCGGCAAAAGAAGAATTGATTTCTAAGTATCAACCAATTTTGAACTTGGACGCAGAGCTAGTTGAACGACTAAAGGAAATTGATTTCGCAAAATCTGAGCTCGATGGATTAAACAAAAAGTATCAGGACGCGTTTCAACTGTATTCAGAGCTTGAAAAACAGATTGGTTTATTCAAAGACTCTTTAGAAATTGGTGAGTTCGGCTTATATCAACCTCAGTTCTCCTTTGAATACCCTGAGCAATATAAAATCCAGTTGGAGTATGTATATGAGCAACAAAAACAGTTAGTGAGTTTAGATGGAGCTATAAGATGTCTTACTGAATGGACCGTTGGTGGCAGCGCAGCTGAAGGCAGAAGAATGACTAAACAGTATTCTAAACTCATGCTTTACGCATTCAATGGAGAATGTGACGGATTAATTAGCAAAGTACGATGGAATAATATTTCTAAGACGGCAGAACGAATACGGCACACATTCAATGCCATTAATAAACTTGGTAGTTCTCATAATATTAGTATAACTCTTGACTACCTCGAATTGAAGCTAAAGGAGTGTGCTCTAACCTATGAATATGAACAAAAGAAATACGAAGAAAAAGAAGAACAAAGGAGAATAAGAGAACAAATGCGCGAAGAAGAAAAGGCTCAAAAGGAATTTGAAAGAGCAAAAAGAGAGGCTGAAGACGAGGAATTAAAGTATATCAAAGCGCTAGAGCGTGCCAGGAAGGAACTAAATGCAAACCTGATTGATGCGCAAGAGGTTGAAGCGCTAAACGAGAAAATCAGGCTATTGGAAACTAATCTGCAAGAAGCTCATGAAAAGAAAGAGAGAGCTATCTCGTTGGCTCAAATGACAAAGGTGGGGCACATATATGTTATTTCAAACATTGGGTCTTTCGGTGAGAATATTTATAAGATTGGAATGACACGAAGACTGGATCCACACGATAGAATTCGTGAACTAGGAGATGCATCTGTTCCATTTCATTTTGATGTTCATGCAATAATTTATTCCGAAAATGCACCCCAATTAGAATGTGAGTTACATAAAAACTTTAAGGATAGGCGGATCAATATGATTAATCAACGAAAGGAATTTTTTCGCGGGACATTAGATGAGATTGAATTGTTTGTAAACAAACATGCAAACGCCGAAATCCATTTTACAAAACTTGCGGAAGCAAGAGAATATCGTGAAACTATAAAAGCGATAGAGATGATGGGAGATGCAATCCTAAATGTTCAAAAGGAAATGAAGTTCCCGACAAGTCTTATCTCCGTGGTTTCAAATTGATATTTGGTATTCATTTCACTCGGCAATTAGTTCGGCTGGCAATTGAGTAGCCGTAAATAAGCACGAGTCAATTCTATTAAATTTGGTTCTTGCATAAAATTAAAACTCGCTATTAAAGATTGTCAATAATCGTGATTTACAAGCCCCAAGCAGATTTTTGATCGCCCTATTTCACTATTATATCTGATGAAATGGAAATAAGTAGATACTGTAAAATCATTGACCTCAATTGGGAGGCTTTTGCGGAGCTAGAATCCAGGTTAAAGAAATTTGAAATGATAGTCGAAAGAAGTACCATCACGATGGATTGGTTTCCTGATCACTATACATTTGACTCAGTCGAGCAAATGCTCAATTATGTCAGAACGAAGGGTAATTCTTTCACTTATTCCATTGTGATTTACTGTAAAAGAGGGGATAAGTCAATATCATTTAGGATTCTTCGACTTACCAACATTCATGGTCAGGAAATTTTATCAGTGCATTTTAGTGATGTTGAATCAGATAAAGAGTTGAATTCGGTCATGACTTTCCTCGGACTTGAGGCAGAAAACAGTGTGGAGACAGAATTGGAAAAAACTGCGTTTATAGCCTATCGTTTCGATGAAACCGGTGAAAACCTGTGTCTAAAACTTAGTAGATTTTTAGAGCTAATAGGCTTCTCCGTTAAGTCCGGTAGGGCATATTCGCCAAAAAAAGTGTCCCAAAAAGTTGAAGAAAACATTTCTAATCAATCTGTTTTTTTTGTCATTCTAACAAAAGGAAGTGACAATACCTGGTTGACACAGGAGCCCACGCTAGCAAAGGCCCGAGAGAAACCAGTTTTTATTCTGAAAGAGAGCGATTACCAATATAATTCTGGGATTTTTGCAGATCAAGAATTTATTCCATTTCAAATAACAAATTTTGAGAAAACCTTCATTCCAATATTGGAAGGTTTGAGAGAAATTGGATTAGTAAATCAAGGCTGAAGGGTACACGGTGAGTAGACGGTGCGTACATATTGGGTAGATAGTGGGTAGATGGTGCGTACATAATGGGTGGATGCTGGGTACATATTGGGTAGATAGTGGGTAGATGGTGCGTACATAATGGGTAGATGGTGGGTACATAGTGCGTGTATACTGCGGAGATGGTGTATAGATGGTGTATGGATAATGTATGGATAGTGTATGGGTAGTGCTTGCCCCGAAGCAGGCAGTTAGTGCTATGTACGCGGGAGGATTCGTCATGGTGGATAAAAAGCCAGAACCAAACTTGCGCACCACCCCGCCCTAAAGGGCAGGGTTACTAGTAGAATATTATCCCATCTTCGATGGGATTTTGTGTCCTTATATTGACTTCAACTATATTGGATCAACTGACGGTAGGTAACTACGACAATTAAGAGATACCCCCTTAATTAGATGAAGTGCTTCCACAGAAAAAAAAAATCTTTGTGATAAAAAAGAATTGCTATGGGGCCGAGGATTCGATCCCTCGATTCATCGCTGAACTCTTAATCCGCTATTCGGAACGCAAGCTCTTCACGGGATTTGCCACCGCCGCCCTAATTGCCTGGAAACTGATCGTGAACAACGCAATCAACGTTGCCAAAATTCCAGCTATTACAAATATCCACCACGATACGCCGGTTCGATAAGCGAAATCTTGTAGCCATTTGTTCATCGCAAACCAGGCAATCGGAAAGGCAATCAGGGAGGAAATGGCAACCAGCTTCAAAAAATCAACAGATAGCAAGTTGACAATATTTGATGTGGATGCGCCGAGGACTTTTCGGATCCCGATTTCTTTTGTTCGTTGTATGGTACTGTGAGAGGCTAGTCCCAATAAACCCAGACATGAAATAAAAATAGCCAGGATCGCAAAGTTCAAAAATAGTTTTCCGAATCTTTCTTCACTGCGATATTGCCTGTCGAAAAATTCATCCAAAAAATAATAACTGAAAGGCCTGTTGGGAATTAATTGCTTCCATTTTGTTTCGACAGCTGCAATGGTGGCTGGCAAATTTGCAGTAGATACATTTACAGAAACAAGATTGTTGCCACCCGGTTCTATGCGCATGCTCAACGGCTTGATCGGTTGCTGTAATGAACGAAAATGAAAATCTTTCATGACACCAATTATTTTTCCTTCCCTTCCCCATT
>JADMIO011472282.1_pt1 | contig 16697 bp, 10 predicted proteins | sample 8958161 | NCBI WGS metagenome assembly JADMIO01 (sample SAMN16585339, study PRJNA669376) | soil metagenome | isolation source: Crop rotation soil | place: USA: Cullars Rotation, Alabama | collected 2011
CCGCCAGTTAATTAGTCTTTTGATTGTCGAGTTCATGACGTTTCAACCTGCATCTTTCGCATAACGATCCACGTGCGAACAAAAAAGATCGCACTCAACAACGCCAGCACCAGCGGCACATGCCACACTGCCGACCATCCACCGCCACGCACAAACGCGTCGCGCGCCATCTCAACGAAGTAACGCGCCGGCACCAGGCTCGATATCCAACGGATACTCGCCGGAATGTTTTCGATCGGAAACACAAACCCCGACAGCAAGTACGACAACAGGAAACAAACATTCTGCACCGCCTGGATCGCCGCCGCCTGATCGGGAATCGTTGCGCCAATCATCACGCCGAACGCGACGCAGCAAAAGAGATAAAGCAACGAACTGACAAGGAGCGGTATCGGGTCGCCTTTGAACCAGATTCCGAACAGAAACACCGCGAACACGAACGTCAGAATCCACTGCGCAATCGCAACCGTCATGTACGCGAGAATCTTGCCGAGCAGGTATTCGTGCGCCTTGATACTCGAGACGTAAACCTGCAGGATCGTCTTCTGCTCACCTTCGCGCGACATCGCAAGCGCGGCGAGCAACGGCGGAAACAACGCCAGCCCCACGGCGAATATCGCTGGTCCAATGTATTGATCGGAATCCTGACCGGGATTGAACCAGTAGCGAATGCGCGGCTGAATCGCCGGCGCAGCACTCGCCGTGAAGCGATTGTTGAAAGCCTGCGTCAACGCGGCTGCATCACCGCGAACGAGATTCGCGGTATTCGCATCGGTGCCATCGATCAACCACTGTACTTCGGGCGACTTACCCCGCTGCAAGTCGCGTCCAAAATGCTCGGGAATGATCACGACCGCTCGTGCCTGCTCCTTATCGAGTGGCGCCTCGACCGGACCAGTTGCGTTTGCCGGCACGATGCGAAACGTCAGCGACACCGCCAGCGTCTCCACGTACTCTCGGGACGTCGGCGACTGGTCCATGTCTTTGATCGCCAGCGGAAGATCCGTGACCGACAACGAAATGGACATGCCAATCAACCACATCAATATGAGCGGCAGTATGAGCGCGAGCGTGACAGTCAAGCGGTCTCGCGAAAACTGTCTCAACTCCTTCCCTGCCTGTGCCAGTATCTTTTTCATGATGACTCCTTCGCTCCAGCGACCCCGCGCTAGTTGCCGTTTCGCTTCCGCACTTTCTCCACCACGGTTATGAAAACATCTTCGAGTGAATAAGGTTCTTCGTACGCTCTGATTACTTCTATGCCGGCGGCGTCGAGCTGTTCGCGAACGCCGCGAATTCCGGTTTCGACTTCCTCGTCGACAATCACATGCAGCCGATCGCCGAAGAGCGAAACGCGCCACGGTTCCCGATCGCGTTTCAACCACTCCGCGGCTTCCTGCGGCTGGTCCGTGATCAACTCGAGCAGGTGTCCGCCCTGTGCGGCCTTCACGCTCGAAGGCGTGCCTTCCGCGACCAACTCGCCCGCCACCATGAATCCGAGGCGATTGCACTGCTCCGCTTCCTCGAGGTAATGCGTCGTGATCAGCACTGCAACGCCGCGGTCCGCGAAGCTATTGATCATTTTCCAAAACGCGCGACGGGCCAGTGGATCGACTCCCGACGTCGGTTCGTCGAGAAACAGCACCGACGGTTCGTGCATCACGGACGCGCCAAACGCAACGCGCTGTTTCCAACCGCCAGGCAAGCTTCCCGTCAAAAGATCGCCGCGTCCTTCAAGGCCTGAGACCTCGAGTACCCAACGCTTCTTTTCCTCACGCTCCTCGATCGGCACCTGATAAACGCCGGCGAAGAAATCGAGATTCTCGTCGATCGTCAGGTCGTCATAGAGCGAGAACTTCTGCGACATGTAACCGATGCGTTGTCGTACGAAACTCGATCGCAGCCGGCCACGCTCGCCCGCGAGTTCCATCTCGCCACTCGACGAACCGATCAACCCGCACAGCATCTTGATCGTGGTCGTCTTCCCTGCACCGTTCGCGCCCAGCAGCCCATAGATTTCGCCGTACTTGATCTCGATGTTGATATCTTTCACCGCGTTGAACTTGCCGAACCGCTTGAACAGATGTCGCGCTCCGATTGCGATCGCGTCTTTGGGCCGTTGCCGAAACTGCCGTCGCTGCGGAAACGCCGGCGTGCTCAACTCGCCGCCGAGCTGACGCAGCGTCGCGACAAACGCGTTCTCCAGCGTCGGACTCGTCGGCTTGATTTCTGTAACCGAAATGCCGGACGCGAAAAGTGTTTTCGCCGCCGCGCGTGTGCCCGTTTCGACGTTGCGGACCATCACATCAAGGCGATCTCCAAAGCGTTGCACGTCGGCGATCTCGGAAACTGAGCTCAAGACGTCCTCGGCCTGGCCCAGCTTTTCCGCTCTAACCTGCAGACGCTCCAGTCCCAGACCGGTTCGAATCGCCGAGGGCGTGCCGACCTGATGAATCTGCCCGTCGTGCATCAACGCCACCCGATGACAACGCTCAGCCTCGTCGAGATACGGCGTGGCGACAACCATCGTCATTCCTTCGCGTGACAGCTTCGCAAGTGCATCCCAAAACTCGCGTCGTGAAACCGGATCGACGCCGGTCGTCGGTTCGTCGAGCAACAAAATCTTCGGCTCGGCGATCAACGCACACGCCAGCGCGAGTTTCTGCTTCATGCCGCCGCTCAAGCTTCCCGCGAGTCGATCGGTGAAACGTTCCATGTCAAACATCTTCAGGTAATGAAGACCGCGCTCTTCGATCTGCTTACGCGTCAACAAGCGCAACTCGCCGAGGTAGCGCAGGTTTTCCGCCACGCTGAGGTCCTGATACAGACTGAACGCCTGCGTCAGATAACCAACAAACGAACGAGCATCACGAGCCGGCACCTTATACATTTCAACCACGCCGCTCGTTGCCTGCATGACACCGCCGAGAATCTGAAACACCGACGTCTTTCCGGCGCCGTCGGGACCAATCAAACCGAAGATCTCGCCGGCTGCGATCTCGAGGTTGATGCCTTTCACCGCTTCAAACTCGCCGTAGCTCTTGCGCAAGTCGCGGATCTGAATCGCGGTCTCAGCCACAGGTTCCTGGTCCTTCAACACCCGATCAAATTCGGCGATCGGCATTTCAATTGTTATCGCAGTTGCAAGCGCGCTCATGATGTTGCTCCTTAATTAATGACGACTTCGCCGTCGGCGGGCATGCCGGGTTTGGCGAAACCCGTTGCGCCCTTCAACTGCAACTTGACGCCGACAACCTGCTTCACACGATCGTCGCGGAAGTACGTGTTCTCGGGTGTGAACGAAGCTTCCGGATCGATCCGAGTAACGATGGCTTCGATCGCCTGGCCCGGCGCCGAGTCGAGATACACGCGGCCGGTTTGGCCCGTGCGCACGCGACCGATTTCGCCTTCAGGAATGAACCCGCGCAGATAAACGGTGCTGAGATCGACCAGCGTCACCACCGGCGTGCCGGCGCTGATCACTTCGCCCGGTTCGGCGGTCCGAGTGGCAACCGTGCCGTCGAACGGTGCGACGATCTGTAGGTCGTTGCGATCGGCTTCTGCTTCGGCCAACCGCGCGCGGGCTTTTTGCACCTCGGCTTCGGCTGCGACGACGTCCGCTTCAGCCTGAATGATCTGCTGACGAATCGCAGTCGAATTCGACGAGCGCATCGCGACGTTCGCGAGGTTGCTTTGCGCGATCATGCGTCCCGCACGAGCCGCTTCAACTTGTTTGCGAGCAGCCTGGACCGCGGCTGCGTGCGATTCGGCAGTCGACTTTGCCTGATATCCGGTCCGTTCGGGCACGTCGCCGTCGCTCGCGAGTTTCACGTAACGCTCTTCGTCGTATCGCGCCTGCTTCAACGACGCTTCTTCCTTCGCGAGCTGCGCTTCGGCATGAGCGACGTCGGCTTCGGCCTGGCTAACGCGTCCCTGCGCATCGATCCGCGCCTGGTCCACGCCGGTATTACTCGACTCGAGTTGCGCGTTCAACACCGCGATCTGTTGCCGCACACTCGCGACGCGCGCTTCAGCCTGATGGACCAACGAGCGTTCCTGATCTTCGCGCGCCTTGACTTGTTCGTCGTCAATCACGGCGATCAGTTGGCCTGACTTGACCTGGTCGCCTTCGCGCACGCTGATCTCGCGAATGCGCCCGGAGACTTTGGCGGAAACGGCAGCGTCATTTCCCTCGATGCGGCCGCTGAGCTTGATTATGTTCGGGTCGGTAGCCGGAGTTCGCAGGACGAAATACCAAACGCCCGTTCCGATGATTGCGACTATGACTAATGCGACAGCGATTTTTCTTTTCATGACTTCCTCCTCAATAAGAAACGTTTGATTACTGACCTGCGATACTGTCTTGCTGTTGCAGTTTGTGCCCGTCAGTGATGACGGAAACATTCCGGTACTGAAGCGTGTTACCCATGGCTCGTTGCAGTTCCGCGATTGCTTTATTCAAATCGGTCTGCGTCTGCAGTTCGCGACCGCGCGCCGACACGAGATCCGTTTGGCGCTGCAACACGAGGAACAGCGTCGACATCCCCGCCTGAAACTTTCGCTTCTCGCTGGTGTACTGCTGCTCAGCCGCCGTGCGCGACGCCGCGGCAGCCGTGATGCGCGACTGAATCGATTGCAGTGCCTGCATCGCGTTTCGCACTTCAGCCTCGATCGTTTGCTCGGTCTTGGTCTTGACTACATCCAGGCGACGCTCCTCGGCCGCCGAGTGGGCCAACTGGGCCTTCGCGGTCCGGTTCTTCAACGGCAACGAGATGGTCACGCCGAAACTGACCGTCGGATTGTCCTGGCTCAACAAGTTCTTGAGCGACGTGCCGTAACCACCGCGAACATCGGCCGGCACTTCAGCAAAACTGTTGCTCGGCAAAACAGGCAGACCGGCGATCGTCGAGAGTTCGGCGACTCGTTTCTCCAGCGACGAGATACCCGTGAAAACCGGATTGTCGTTGCGATCGTTGAGCGAACCGGCCAGACCGTTGCTGCTGTAAGCAACATTCACGTCGACCTGCGGTTTCGTTTGATCGCGATAGAACGATTTGTTGATAGCGTTGATGTCGCGGCTCGTTCGCAACTCGGCGAGTTCGAGTCGATTGGCAAGCGCCATATTGATTGCCTGATCGAGCGGCAGTTGCGGCGCCTGTAAGTCGACCGCGGTGACCGGCAGCAACGCCTGCGACCAAAGACTCGCCTCACGATTCGGAAGCAGCAGCGTTTTGAGCGAGTTCTCGGCGCGCGTGACGTCTTCCTGTGCGGCGTACGCATTCTGCTCGAAGATCTTCACCTGCGCTTCGGCTTCGACAACATCGATCGGCGCGAGTATTCCCTGCTCCACCTGACGACGATTGCTTTCAACCTGCGCTTTGGTCTGACTGACGGCTTCGTTCTGCACCTGCAGATTTTTCAGCGCATAGACGAGCTGCCAGTACGCTTCTTCGACTCGTGCGATGACGTCGGTTGCTCGCTGGCGAAACTGTATGTCCGTCAGCGAGAGATTACGTTTCGCGATCTCGATGCGCCGGCGCGTGTCGTCGATGCGGCGGCCGCGCATGAGCGGCTGCGTGTAACTGAGACTGAAGCTGGTCGAGTACCACGGATTCAGATCGTTGAAGAAGTTATTGCTCGAAGAACGCTGGGAAGAGACTCCGAACTCATACGAACCGCCGGCACGAGGCGAAAGTCCGCTCATCGTGAACTTGCTCGCGAGATCGGTTTGCTTCAGTGAGTTTCCGTCGGTTCCGCCGAAGAACGAAGTAATGGGGGTGCGGCTGTGTTCGAATCTGTATTCCGACTTCAGCAGCGGATCGTAAGCGCCGCGCGCGGCGGTCAGGTCGTGCTCGCTCATTTCGACGTCGATCCGCGAAGTCGCGATGTCGTTGTTATTCGCGAGCGCCAACCGGATCGCGTCCTGGAGAGTCATCGGCACCGGCGCTGATGGATCGATGCCGACGCGAGCAGCGGAATTTGCGCTTTGATTATTCTGACCGGCGGCGGTTGTTGCCTGAAGAGACAGGGCAAGCAACATGATGGTCATGGCTGCTACGTGGCGATAATTGATGAATGATTTGTTATGCATGGCTTCCTCACTCGTTCGAGTCTTGGGCGATTTCAATAAGTCTCTGGGCAAAGAAATGAAGGCCGATTAGTTCGGCGCCGAGCGCTTGCATGCGACTCAAAACAGCAGCGCTGTCGGAGTCGAGAAACGTGATGTCCGAGAGATCGACTTCAATGTGGTGACCGTTCTCGGCCCGAAGTTTCGCGAAGGTCTTTTCCAGCACCTCGGCTTCTTCGGTGTGCAGTGAACCTTCGACCTTCAACGTGGTCCCGCTGTGGTTGCTTTCGGATTTTGTAATTCGCGTTGTCATCGGTGAGGTGCTAGTGCAAGCACGAGACCATAGACCATGCGATGACGTAAGTTGTTGTGTGAGTGGGAGTAAGGTTTAGGGAAGGACCGCGACGTGAGGGTCTCTAACCATGGCGTCGACGCCGCCCGTGGCGTCGGATGCCGTATTCGGCATCCTCGTCTACTACTTCAGACCGAGCTTCTTCATGCGGTTTCGCAGCGTGGAGACGGGGAGGCCCAACAGTTCGGCGGCGCCTCCCTTGCCGCCGACTACGCCGCGCGTCTGTCGGAGGATCTCTTCGATATGCGCGCGCTCGACGTCTTCCAGCGAGACTGGACCAGCCACCTTCGCCACTGGCCGGTCAACCTGCTCGTCATCGCCGTTTCTGGAGACTGCGAGTTCGGCAAGCGGCGCCTGTAATTCGGAGCCGGTGGTGAGGATTACGGCACGCTCGATGAAGTTCTCCAGCTCTCGGACGTTGCCGGGCCACGGGTACGTGGTAAGCGCGTCGACTGTTTGTTTGTCGATGGTCTTGATGCGCTTGTTCATTCGGACGGCGTGCTTTTGCGTGAAATAGCCGGCGAGTAACGAGATGTCGTCGGTGCGCTCCCGCAGCGCCGGGATGTTGATAGGAAAAACGTTCAGACGATAAAAGAGGTCACTGCGAAACTTCTTTTCGGCGACCATCTGCGGCAAGTCGCAGTTGGTGGCAGCGACAAGCCGGGCGTCGGTCTTGATTGTCTTCGAGCTGCCGAGGCGTTCAAACTCGTGCTCCTGCAGCACGCGTAACAACTTTGGTTGCAGCTCGAGCGGGATCTCGCCGATCTCGTCGAGTAGCAGCGTGCCTTTGTGGGCCAGTTCAAAGCGGCCGATGCGTTGGGCGATCGCGCCTGTAAACGCGCCCTTCTCGTGACCGAAAAGTTCGCTTTCGAGCAGACCGGTGGGAATCGCGGCACAGTTGAGCTTCACGAGCGTACGTTCGCGACGGCCGCTTAGATCGTGAATGGCGCGCGCGATGAGTTCTTTGCCCGTACCGGTTTCGCCAAAAAGCAGCACGGCGGAATCGGTCGGCGCGACCGTTTGGACCTGCCGCAGAATCTTCTTCAACGCCGCGCTCTGCCCGACGATCTCGGCGAAGTTAAACTCCGACTTGATCTCCTCTTCGAGATAGAGCTTCTCACTCGCGAGCGTATTCTTGAGCGTCTCGATCTCCCGATAGGCAAGAGCATTGTCAACGGCGAGCGCGATCTGGTTCGCGATGTGACCGAGTAGTTCCTGGTCCGATTCCGAGAACGCAGCTTCACGAAAACTTCCGACGCCGAGAAAGCCGAGTTTCTTGTCGTGGGCGATCAAGGGCACGACGCCGCCGGATCGAATCCCGCCGTCGATCATTCGCTGATCGAAATCATGGAGCTTCAAGGTGGGGTCCGGCTTGTCCATGAAAACAGCGTGACCCGCCATGAACGCCATGCCGCCGACGGTCCCTTCCAACGGCATCGGCGTGCCCTCTTCGATCGGCGGAAGGTTCTGCGGCAAGTCGAACATGTAGGCGCGGAATTGGTTCGTTTCCGGATCGAAAAGAGAGATGCCGGTGACGTCCGGCTGCAACACCTTTCGCAAACACGAAGACACCACGCGCACCAATTCTCTGAAGCTGAGATGCGAGACGACGGCGTTGTTGATTTCGAGCATCAGACGTTCGCGCTCGAAACGACGCCGTATCTCCTGCTCGGCTGCACGCGCGCGTTCGAAGTTCAGTGCGTTGTCTACCGCGATGGCGATCTGGCCCGAGATTTGGCTGAACAGTTCGAGGTCCGATTCTGTGAAGCGTTCTTCCTGTGTGCTGCTGACGCCGGCGATGCCGAGCTTTCGACCGTGTGAGGTCAGCGGGGCCAGACATGCGGATTTCGGCATTCCCTCAGCATCGAGTTGTGAATAGCGATCGGCGGGATATTTCGCCGGGTCGCGGCGCTTGAGCAACAACGGCTTACCGGTAGTAAAAACCTCTCCGGCCGGCGTGCCCTCGAGGGGAATCGTGTCGCCGACTCGAAATGCGTTGACGTCGTTGTAGCCGACATTCGAATACTCGCGCAGATGATCGAACTCAGGTTCGTAGAGCGCGATGCCGGCCGCGTCGTGCGGCATGATCTCGCGCAGTGTGCCGGAAATCGTTTTTACCAGTTGTTCGAGATCGAGGTGCGAAATAACGGCGTTGTTGATTTCGAGTAGTAGTTGACTGCGCTGGCGTTCGCGTTCGGCGCGTTCGAAGTTGAGGGCGTTCTCGACGGCGATCGCAACCTGATTCGAGATTTGCTCCAGTAGTTCCTGACCTTCGTCGGTTACGCCTGCCTCACGCATGCAACCGACGTTGATCGATCCGAGGATACGCCCGTGTGAGATGAGCGGCACCGAGCAGCCGCTGCGAATCCCCGCTTTGTAAGTTTCTTTCATGACCGGTGAGGGAAACTCGTCGAGGTCGAGAACAGCGCGCCGAACGGTTTTGCGGCTGGTTATCGCCAGCCCGGGCGGAGTGCCGTCAAGCGGCATTATGTGGCCCTCTTCAATGACGCCGAGGGGGGCGGGCTTGTCGAGGGCGTGGACCCGCGACTCGTTCCGCTCGTCGTCGTAAAGCACAACGCTCGCAACATCGTGATCGATGAACTTTTTGAGGAGATCAGAAACCGCGATCAGCAGATCTTTCAGGCTTAGTTTGGAGACTACAACGCTGCTTACTTCGACCTGAAGCTGCGTGCGTTCGAGCTTCTCTCGCAGACGATCGAGATCGCCGTCGTTCGGTGAAAGTTCGGGGGTTTGTGCAGCCGTCATCGGAACTACAGACTCGCCGAAATATCCGCGTGAAATCGGCCTGTTTGATGGTGCAAAATTCTACACTCAGTGCCGCAATGGTGGGAAGACCGCGGCGGCCTTCGATCGTACGCAAGCGAACCGATTTGCCGGCCATTCGCTGCTAGCGTGTGCTCTCGTCCCTAACAATTCGTGTGTCTATCGTGTGGTCGAGCAAGGGAGGGTATGTAATGACCAACAAGCAGTTAATCAAGTACGCACACATCTGGCTCCTCGCTGTGCTGCTTGCATTCGGGCTTGTGGCTGTCGCCGTGAAGGGCGGGATGGCCATGCGAGCTCAGAATTCCAACCAGAACCAGAACGGCAACAGCAACAGCCAGAATATGAACGCCAATCACAACATGAACCGATCTGGCAATCGCAACTCCGCAGCGATGGGCGCGCAGACGGGCATGGCGAACATGAGCTCACAGGATCGAAACTTCCTGATGGATGCAGCCATGGGCGGGATGATGGAAGTTGAACTGGGCCGTTTGGCAGCGCAAAACGGAACCAGCGAGGCCATCAAACAATTCGGGCAGCGAATGGTTGACGATCATTCGAAAGCAAACAGCGAACTCATGTCTCTGGCGTCGAGCAAGGGCATCACGCTGCCGACGGACCTCGACGAAAAGCATCGCGAGCGCGTGACGAAGTTTTCGAGTATGCAGGGCGCCGAGTTCGATCGTGAGTACGCGAAGTTGATGCTGAGCGATCACAACAAGGACGTGTCGGCGTTCGAAAAGGAGAGTACGCGCGGTGCTGATGCGGATCTAAAAGCTTTCGCCGGCAAGACTCTGCCGACTCTTCAGGAACATCTGACGATGGCCAAAGCGCTGCCGGGCAACGAGCGCAGCGGTAACAGCAACATGGGTGGTTCGAAAAGCACAAACCGTAACAGCAACAGCAACTCGAACCGGCCTTAGTTTTCGTACGGCGTGAACGTGCGGTGCGCGAGATGCGTACCGCACTTTGCGTGTCGCCTTCGTTAATATCAAGCCCGACACGCAGGTCGTGCCTGTGTGATCTCATTACGTCCGCTTTCAACCTTCCGTCAAGAACTACGAACCTCTGCTCGTTAGTTGGTATATTTGTCGGCGCTGGAATACTTTGGACCAGTTCGCATTCCTAACTGCGAGCGTCTCGCATGTTCCTACTGCGCAAGCCTTCTGACCTGCAAATCCGTGCGTTCATAGCCGCGCAGCAGCGGTCTAGTTACTCGTACTATCCGTTGGAGATTACGCGAAACGGGTCGGGGACGGGTTACACGATTGACCATAACCGCGTGGAGCTTGGTTCCGGTGCGCGGTGCTTCGACGCGGCGGTCGCGGCTATCCGGCAGTGGAAGATGTTTGACCTTGGCTGGGTGCAGCTATTCTCGAATCAAACACCGATTGAAGCGGGCGCGACTGTAGCTGTCGTCGTCAATCATCTTGGCTTTTGGTCCATGAACGCGTGTCGCATCGTCTACGTTATAGAAGACCAGGCGAGGTTTGGGTTCGCTTACGGCACGCTCGCGGAGCATGCCGAACGAGGAGAAGAACGGTTCATGGTCGAACGGAACGAGGATGACGACTCGGTCTGGTACGATCTCCTCGCGTTCTCGCAACCTGGACCAATGGCCAGACTCGGTTACCCGCTAGCCAGACAGTTGCAGAAGAGATTCGCGCACGATTCGAAGCAGGCGATGAAGCGGGCGGTCGCTATGGAGGGATCTGATGGAAGCGATTAACAATGCCGACCACTTGTACGAGGTTGAACGGCGGGTCCGTCACGCTGAACGCCCGGGCTTTCGCATCTCCGAACTCCAAATCTCGCCGACGCAGTTCGTTCCCTGGCATTGTCATACAAAGATTGCGGACACGTTCTACGTGATCGAAGGTAGCATCAAGTTGCTGCTGCGCGATCCGGTGGAAGAGCTATTGTTGAACTCCGGCGAAACATATGCGGTGCGTGCACGCCGTCCCCATCGCGTCGAAAACGCCGGCTCAACGTCTGCAACGTTCCTGGTGCTGCAAGGCGTCGGCGAATACGACTACGTGCCGTTGAACATTTAAAGACAGCACCGGAACCCAGATCGGGTGTGACCGGAAACGCACGCCGCTCGATGTAGAACATGTATTGACAAGCTTCCCGCCTGGTGTTAACAATTGCCGCGCTCACGATTTGCCCAGTAACCTGTATTAAATGAACCTCATGCCATGTGGTTCGCCTCTTCAACAATCAGCCTCGATTCGTCTCTCGCAAGTCTCCAATCGTCAGTGAATTGGTCACTGCCTGAATAACACCAGGAGGATCTCCGATGTGGATAGTATTGCTCGATTACAGTGAGTCGATGGGGGAACCCTTTCGCGGTAGTGCCTCCTTTTCGGGAAGATCGGTGACCAGCGCTGCAGCGACTAAGTTTGAGGCAGCGCGAAGTGCACTTCTTGAACGCGTGCGAGGACTGGCGCCGAATGAAAGAGTCGTCGTAATTGCTTTCACTTCTGTTGCCACAATCGCGTTCGATGACTCGGCAAGCGAGACGGCTCGCCTGAAAGCTGCCCTCGCAGAGTTAGAACCGACGAATGGTACGAGTATCGCCGCCGCATTCGACGCAACGGTTGAACTTCTCAAACCTGCCGGTAAAACAAATGCCAGAGTGTTGTTGGTTTCGGATTGCGAATCGGATCTTGCTCCCGCAGTCGCCTCAGCAGACCGGTTGATCCAGCTCGTCCACGTAATCGATGTACTCCTAATCGATCCCGATACCGAGACCGAAAAGGCTGCTCGCGCGATGATCCGTCTGGGCGAGGTCCAGGCCGTCGTTTCTCCGGAGGAACTTCGAACCGCTGTTTCTGACCGCGATACTGCGTCTCAACAAGTGGCAAACGCGGTCGGGCGTGTCATCGAAGATGCAATGAAAGCTGCGCAAGATTCGCTCGAACAACAGGCACACGACCGTGGCGAGCCCGTCGGTTCTGAAGTGAGCTTTAGCGTCGGCTACGGATCACTTCTACGACCCGGTCAGGCCGAACCGCTTTTAGTGATCATTCATCCAATCACGCTAAAGAAAGAAGTCGGCGAGCTTCTCGAGCGCATGCTCGCTCAGAAAACGGCTGACCCGAGAATCGCAGCGGACGGCCGAACTCGTCTGCCAAAAGGCGCGGAAATCCGGATCGAACCCGTGATCCCAAACGTGGATATCAATCCGAGGCGAATGGATGTGTTGTGGCAGGATCGCATCGAGGACTTTCGCTTTACGATGACTGCCCGACAGAACGCTGCAAACACCTACACCACAGGATCGGTAAATGTCTGGTATGGACCAGCTCAAATTGCCTGCTTGCCGGTGGCTGTCCGGATCTCCAGTACCGAAGCACCGCAACCTCCAACGATTCAGGCGACCGGTCTCTATGCATCAGTATTTCCATCTTATAGTCGAAAAGATAAAGCCGTGGTGGATCGGGCGCGGGGCTACTACGAGGCACTTGGGATCGCGGTACTTCAGGACACCGAAGCCCTACGCGCGCTTGCCGGCGCCAATTGGGAACGCGCGTTGGATGCGCTCATCCTCAAGGCTGATGCGTTTCAGTTGTATTGGTCTCATTCGGCCGCAAAATCCCCACAGGTTGAGCGAGAGTGGAAGTTTGCGCTACCGCAGAGTTCTTTCAAGAATGATCGTTGGATTCGGCCGTTGAGGTGGATGGAAGATGTACCCAATCTGCCGGAAGAACTCGCACACTTACAGATGGGGCGGCTGCCGGGAGTTGAAGACATAGAGCCGGCACGAAACGCGGCCGCAGAATCGATTCGCTGTATTGTTATGCCGCTCGTGGACTGCCCTCCCGAACAACGCAGAATCGTGGAGCGAGAGTGTCGCGAGGCTGTGTATCAGGTGGAGACCGTCACCGGATTGCGATGTTATCCGCCTCCAGTTCTGCTCGTCGACGAGTACCTCCTTCAACAGGAGTCGCCGCACATTCGTAAAGTTGACGAGGAGTTGATCCGCCGCTTTGCCGCCGCGGCAGATTTACTAAACGCCATGTCTCTCGACATTCATACGGGTTTTAGTCGCGCAAAGGTGAACGGCCAGCGTGTGGGTAGTCGACAACCTTTAAATCTGTCACTTAGTCCCGCTGGACGTGATCTGGCATTGTCGCTTGCGGAATGGGTTTTCGCGTCGGCTCTCTCCCATGTCCTCGGTATCAATGGTTATAGGCAACGTCGCAATTATGGGGTACCGGATGGCCTACCGATCAGGGTTGCCTCCGAGGGGTTGAAACCATCCGAACGGGTTGCCGAATTCTTGTCGAGTCAAAGCAAAGAGGGACCAGGGTTCACGCGGAATTTGTCCGCAAAGCGCAGTGAGATGTCGGATGCCGCGATCGACTGGATGAAAGAAATTTCAGACGACCTCAATCTGGACGTCGATTATCGTGAGCAGAGTGTAGAGATGAAAGCGACTCAGGGGCAGTTACGGACTCTTATGGAGCGCGCGCTGACCCCGGAGGTAGCCGCCGTTATCGATCGCGCAAAACCACTTGCGAATCAACGGCCGCCGGATAAAACGCCGGCACTTACCGTGTTTACCTGGCTGGCTTCATCATACTTCTACTACCTGCCTGAGGCAGATGACTGCGAAGCGTTGATCGAGGCGATTGAAGGACCGCCGTGGCAGTCACGTCTGGAATCATTTGCAACTGCGGTCGGATACACCGACCTGGATCCGATTGAAATGTTCGAACCTCTTCTGCAATCGCTGCAGTCTGCTTTTGATGAGGCGCAGTACGCATCTGGTGAGGACTCGGAGTTTGTCACCGGCTACGCGATTACGCCCGAATCGCTGGACACCATCTCTGTCGAGGGTATCTCACCCAGACCAGAACGCGAGTGGACATACATAGCAGGTAAATTACCAGTCCTGAAACAGCTATTTGCCCGAGCGAGCGACGAGTTCATGCAAGCGCTCCGAGTGTTCAAACGCGGTCGCGGAGCCGGAGGCGGCGATTTGATCGAGGCACATGCTTACGGCGCTTTCATCCCCGCTGGACCGGACATTGATCGCGATCTTGTTGCGTGGGCCGAAGCGAACGGCGTCCCGCACGCGCTGACATTGCCCGGTTCCGATCGGATACTGTTGTGCATGGAACCGATCAGACAGGCAATCGAAAAGCTCGACGACGCGGGTGCCCGCCGGATGGTCCGCCGGTGCGTGCTGATCCACGAGTTCCTGCATGCCACTATTTGGGCCACAGCGCGGTCAGACGAAAATCGACAGGCTCAACTCAGAGAAGCTCGAAATGTTGAAGAAGCTGTGGCGGTTTGGTTGGAATTAGATTTAAGCCGCGACTACCAGCCGATGCGCGAGGTGGTCGAGAAATACATATCAGCCGGACAGTACTCCGAATGGCCTTACGCGGGAGCGACGGTTTTAGAAGCGAAATTTGTAAGCGGCGGGCGAAGCGCGATTCAGTCCTTTGTCCAGGGGCTGATCGACAATCCAGTAGCGGTTCAGCGTACATTCGACGCCTCATTTCAATCTTGAGAGATGCAGGTTCATATGAGACGCTACACGCGTCAAAAAATAGCACTCGCTTACGAGGTGATACGCGCATGTCACTCAGATGCCACTCACGCGGACTGCTACTTCCGATTCTCGTTGCGTTGTTTTGTCAGACATATTCAGTTGCGGCTGCACAGGATGACGGAACAACGAGCGACGACGCGCAGGCGAGGCTCGCGCGAAGCGTCACGATCTATCGTGATACTTACGGCGTGCCGCATGTCTTCGGGCGCACCGATGCGAGCACCGTCTTCGGTTTCGCGTATGCGCAGGCGGAAGATAACTTCTGGCGCGTCGAGGAGAACTTTATCCTCGCACTCGGCCGCGGTGCTGAGTTGTACGGCCAGAAGGCAGTCGACGAAGATCGGCTGAACCACGCGCTCGAGATTCCGCGCCTGGCGCGCGAAGAGTACGCGCGGCTCGATCCGAAGATGCGCTCGATCTGCGACGCCTTCGCCGCCGGCTTCAACTACTATCTCGCACGTCATCCCGAAGCACCGCCGCGCCTGCTCACGAAGATCGAGCCTTGGTACACACTCGCCTTCATTCGTTACAACTACTTTCAGAACGGTTTCGCGCGCGATCGAAACTTCCGGCGAATCGGGTTGCAGACTGCCGCGATCGAGAACGATCTGAAAGAACACACCGGTTCGAACGGCTGGGTCATTGGTCCATCGAAGAGCGCGACTGGGCATGCGATGCTTTTCATCAATCCGCACCTACCGTTCTTTGGTCCAGGTCAGGTTTACGAAGGCCACGTGCACAGCGATGAAGGCTGGAACTTCACCGGCTACACACGCTTCGGTTTTCCGCTGCCGTACGTCGGACACAATGAAAACGGCGGTTGGGTCAGCACGGACAATGCCGCCGATCTCACCGATGTGTACCTCGAAACGTTCGACGATCCGGCGCGTCCGCTCGCTTACAAGTACGGCAACGGTTACCGCCTCGCCACCGAGCATGTCGAAGAGATTCGGGTCAAGACGGCGACTGGTGTCGAGACGCGCAAGTTCACGATGCGCAAGACGCATCACGGCCCGATCCTCGGTACACGCGACGGCAAATGGCTGTCGCTGCGAATGGCGAAGTTCGCATCAGATGGATGGCTGCGCGAGTGGTACGACATGACGCGCGCGAAATCGCTGGCCGAACTCAAACGCGCGATGACGCCCCTGAACATGCTGTTCGGCAACATGATGTATGCCGATCGTCAGGGAAACACCTGGTATCTCTACAACGGCGCCGTACCGAAGCGTGACCCGCGTTTCGATTGGACCAAACCGCTCGACGGCAGCGATCCGGCGACTGAGTGGCAGGGTTATCACACGATCGACGAGTTGCCGCAGCTCACCAACCCGCCGACGGGCTGGATGCAAAACTGCAACACGACGCCGTTTCTGCTGACGAGCGAGGGCAATCCCGATCCGAAGCAGTTTCCGAAGTACATGGTCCAGGAGGGCGACAACCCTCGCGGCGCGATCTCGCGTGAGATTCTTGCGAGCAAAGCGAAGTTCACGTTCGACGAATGGACGCGGCTTGCTTTCGACACGCGCGTGATGAATGCTGAAAGGCTGTTGCAAGCGCTACTTCCGGTGCTCAAAGAAAAGGCTGACAGCGCGCCTCGGCTGCGCGACGTGTACGACACGCTCGCTCCCTGGGACCGCAGAAGTGCGAACGACTCGGTGGCGATGACGATCTTCAGTCTCTATCACGAACGTCGAGCACGAGATGAAAAGCAAGACATGCTGATCGCACTCGGCAACGTCCTCGACACACTCGAGCGCGATTTCGGTACGTGGAAAGTGTCATGGGGCGAGATCAATCGCCTGCAACGCAGCGATGAAAGCAAGGGTGAAGAGTTTCAGGACTCGCGGCCGAGTCTCCCGGTGAGTGGCGAGCGCGAGGGCCGACCACTGGTTGCGCTCCCAATGCGCGTACAGGGCGCTGAA
>JADMIO010833560.1_pt1 | contig 16696 bp, 14 predicted proteins | sample 8958161 | NCBI WGS metagenome assembly JADMIO01 (sample SAMN16585339, study PRJNA669376) | soil metagenome | isolation source: Crop rotation soil | place: USA: Cullars Rotation, Alabama | collected 2011
GCCGCGACTTCAAGTCACGTGAATTCCAAGCTTCGGATCCCACTGTGCTGGAAAGGCCGTCGTGAAGCTGCTGCTGGAGCATGGGGCGGACCCGCTCCTGCCCGGAGCCTACGACCGGATCAGCGCGGTCGCGGTGGCCGCCTTCGGTGGGGAGCGGCGATTTCTGCCGCTGCTCATGGAGCGGGTGCGCGAAACCGACCTTTTCACGGCGGCGGTCCTGGGCGACCGGGCGCGGGTCGAGGAGCTGCTGCAGCGGGACCGCGCGCTGGCCCAGTCCTTGGACCAGAACGGCTGGAGCGCCTTGCGCTACTGCTGCTACTCTCGCCTCGGCCATGACGATCCCGGCACCGCCGAGGCGCTAAGAGCGATCGCGCAGTTGCTCCTGGATCGCGACGCGCCGATGGGAGGATGCCTGGAGCCGGCGGTCTTGCTGAACAACGTCGCCTTGACCGGGCTGCTGCTGCAGCGCGGCGCCGCCCTCCGGGACGGCGACATCCTGAACCACGCCGCCTGCGACGGCGCCCACGACGCGCTCCAGCTCCTGGTCCAACATGGAACGGATCTGAACCTGACCCGCGGCACGGAACACCACGGCGGTTATACACCGTTCGGCTGCACCCTCACGATGCGGAGCCTGCAGGGCGCCCGGTGGTTCCTGGACCACGGCCTCGATCCGAACCACGTCGGCGGGGAGAAAGGCGAGAGATCCCTCCACGTCGCCGTCCGCAGCGGCGCCGGACCGGCGCTCCTGAAGCTGCTGGTGGACCGCGGCGCCGATCCGAACGCCCGGGACGCCGACGGTCTCACCCCGCTCGCCGCCGCGCGGGCCGGCGAGCGGAAGAGCGCGATCGAGTTCCTCACCGGCCTCGGCGCGGAGGAGTAAAAGGAAAGGCAAAAGGTAAAAGGCAAAAGGCAAAGGGCAAAAGGAAGGAGCCCTTCGGGCGTTTTTGTAAGAAGTCGCGGAGCGACACCACCCTTTTGCCTTTTGCCTTTTGCCTTTTGCCTTTTGCCTTTCCTTTCACTCGCTCTTCGCGCGGCGGAGGCGCTGGCTGCGGGCCAGGAAGAGCTGGTCGACGATCGCCCCGATTAAGATCACGGCGCCCATGACGGCGAAGTTCAGGGAACTGGAGATGCCCAGCAGGTTGACGAGGTTCTGCAGGACCTGGAGCAGCGCCGTCCCGACGAGGATCCCCACGATGGAGCCTTCGCCGCCGCGTAGACTGCAGCCGCCGAGCACGGCCGCGGCGATGCCATACAACTCGTAGAATTGCCCGTGACCGCTCGGGGAGATGGAGTTCGTGTAGAAGGCGAGCAGGATTCCCGAAATACCGGCGAGCGCCAGGCAGAGGACGTAGGCGCTGCTGATCACGCGCTCGGCATGGATTCCCGAGTAGCGCGTCGCTTCCTCATTCCGCCCCACCGCGAAGAGGTAGCGGCCGTAGACGGAGCGGTGGAGCACGACCCACATCACCACCCCGATCACCAGCATCAGGACGAACGGCGTCGGGACCGGCCCCAGGTTCCCGACGGCGAGCTGCCGCAGCAGGGTGAAGCCCTCCGCCCCAAATCCCTTCGTCTCATCCGAGGCGACATAGCGCGCAAGCCCCCGATAGAAGAGCAGCCCGCAGAGCGTCACCACGAACGGCTGGAGCCGGACACGGGTGATGAGAAAGCCGTGGATCGCGCCGAGCAATGTCGTGCCGGCGATCGCCGCCAGGGTTGCCGGGAGCCAGGGCCAGGGATGGTGCAGGGGCCAGTGGCTCTCGGTCAGCATCATCGCCAGCAGCACGCCCTGAAGCGCGAAGACCGAGCCGACGGAGAGATCGATCCCCCCCGTGATAATTACCAACCCCAGCCCGATCGAGAAGATCCCGTAGATGCCGACGAGCCGCCCCGTGTTCTGGAGGTTCTCCGCCCCGAGAAATCGGTGATTGAGCACCGCGACCACGACGCAGAGGAGAACGAGCAGGATCGAGATCCCCCATTCCTTTTTCACCTTACGGAACTCCCCTTCACTTCGGGTCTCGATCAGGTTGTTTGAATCCACGAATGAACACGAATGGGCACGAATACCGAAGAAAGAAATCTATAAGGAGGCCAGGAAACCAGGAATGAATGCACGAGAGACCAACCCCTTTCCTGGTTTCCTGGCTTCCTTATAGATTCCGTCGAGATCCTCTTGCTCCCCATTCGCGTTCATTCGTGTTCATTCGTGGATTCAAGCGTCTTTTTCGCCCCGGATGCGCCCACGCACAGATTCATCACCGTCTCTTCCGAGAAGGGCCGGCGGTCGAGGATTCCGGAGATGGCGCCTTCGTGCATCACGGCGAGGCGGTCGCTGATGCCGAGGATCTCTTCCATGTCGCTGGAGATCACGATGATGGCCACGCCGCGGTCCGCCAGCTCGCGGATCAGGCGGTAGATCTCCGCCTTGGCGCCGACGTCGATCCCGCGCGTCGGCTCGTCGAGGATCAGGACCTTCGGGTTCAGCGCCAGCCAGCGGGCGAGGACCACCTTCTGCTGGTTGCCGCCGCTCAGGTTCCCGACCAGCGCCTCCAGCGACGGGGTCCGGACGCGCAGCGCCTCCACCTGCCGGCCCGCGACAGCGCGCTCGCGCTCCCGCCGGACCAGGGCAAGCGTCGTATACTGCCAGAGCGCGGGAAGCGTGATATTCTCCCGCACGCTCATGGTGGTGAGGACGCCAGTTCGGCGTCGGTCCTCCGGGACGAGGAAGATGCCGGCGTCGATCGCGTCGCGCGCATGCCGGAGCACGAGCCGGCGGCCGTCGAGGAGGACCTCCCCGGCGAGCGGCGGATCGACTCCAAAGAGCGCCTGGGCCATCTCCGAGCGCCCCGCGCCCACCAGGCCGGCAAAGCCCAGGATCTCCCCGCCGGCGACCTCGAAGCTGAGCGTGTGCCCGGGCCGCGCTGCCGTGCGCAGCCCGCGCACCTGGAGGCGCGCCGCCTGTCGCGTCCCCGTTCGCTCGACGGAGAGGTCTTGCAGATCGCGCCCGACCATCAACCGCACCATCCGGTCGTGCCGGATCTCCGCGCCCTCCAGCTCGCCCGCGTTCCGCCCGTCCCGCAGCGCCACCACCCGGTCCGCGCAGCGCGCGATCTCCCCGAGACGGTGCGAGATATAGATGATGCTCACGCCCTGCGAGCGCAGCTCCGCGACAGTGGCCAACAGGCGGTCCGTCTCCGTGAGTGTGAGGGAGCTCGTCGGCTCGTCCAGGATCAGCAGCCGCGCGTCCTGGGAGAGCGCCTTCGCGATCTCGACCATCTGCTGCTGAGCGAGCGAGAGGTTCCGCAGCGGCGTGCGCGGCGAAAGCGTGAGGCCGAGCCGCTGCAGCGAGCGCGCGCTCTCCGTCTCCATCCGCCGCCGGTCGATCAGGCGCAGCGGTCCGCCCCAGACCGGCTCCCGTCCCAGAAAGAGATTGCCCGCGACGTCGAGATTATCGAGGACGTTCAGCTCCTGGTGCACGAAGCCGATCCCGAGCGCGCCCGCTTCGGCCACGCTGCGGATCGCCACCGCCCGCCCCTCGATGCGGATCGCCCCCGCGTCCGCGTGGAGCACACCGCCGAGGGTCTTCACCAACGTCGACTTCCCGGCGCCATTCTCCCCGATGAGCCCGACCACCTCCCCACGCCCCACCCGCAGGTGCACGTCATCCAGCGCGACCACACCCGGGAACCGCTTCGAGATCCCCTCGAGCTCGAGAAGTGGGGGGGAGTTGAGCATTGGGTGTTCAGGTGTTCAGGTGTTCAGGTGTTCAGGTGTATCCGTCGGATCGGACCTGAACACCTGAACACCTGAACACCTGAACACCTCCTCGTCGGCTACCGGCCGCGGAGCGTCTTGAGCTTTGCCGAGAAGGGGACGACGTTTTGCTTCTGGACGGCGATCGTCGGGACGTAGATCCGCTTGCCGGCCGGGACCACGGAGTGGTCGCCGCGCAGGTAGCGGGCCATGAGCGTCATCGCCATGTGGCCGAACTCATAGGGCTGCTGCACGATGGTGCCGAAGATCGCCCCGCTCTTCACACCCGCCAGCGTCTCGTCTTCCTCATCGAAGCAGACGATCTTGATCTTGCCGACCTTCTTGGCCTCCCGGACGGCGTTCAGGATCGCGGGGCCGTTGTAGCTCCAGAGCCCGACCAGGCCGGCGATATCGGGATATTTGACGATCGTGTCCTGTACGTTCGCCTTGGCGCGCACCCGGTCGGTCTCATCGGTGCGGACGTCGAGGATCCGAATATGAGAGCCGGCGAGCGACTGCTTGACCCCCTGGTAGCGCTCCTTCGCATTCTGGGCGTCGAGGGTGCCGACGAAGAGCATGATCTTGCCCCCGCTCGGCAGGGCCTTCTTGATCAGGGCCCCGGCTTGCCGGCCCGCCGCCACGTTGTCCGTGCCGACGTAGCAGGTCCGGTTGCTCTTGGGAGCGTCGCTGTCCTGAGTAAAGAGGAGCGCCCTCTTGGCCGCCTCATTCAGCATCGGCGTCTGGTTGGCCGGATCGACCGGGCTGATCGCGATCCCATCCGTGCCCTTCGCCAGCAGATCGTCGATGATCCGCTTTTGACCCGCCGCGCTCGCATCCGAAGGGATCTGGAACTCGACGGTAAGATTCGGGACCTCCTTCTGGGCCTTGTTGCACCCCGCCCGCGCGATCGTCCAGAAATCCGAGGCATTGTTCGTCACGAACGCCAGCCGCAGCGGTTTCCGGCTGAAGGCGGCGAGCTGGTAGTGGTAGCCGCCTCGATGGAATGCGTGCTGGAGGTTCCGCTCCGCGGCTCTCGATGTCGTGATCCGGATGCCCAGGATAAAGAGCGCCAGCGCTATGTAGAGGCGTAAGGCTCGTCCGTTCAATGGGTGTCCTCCCTTCCCACTCCCTCGCAATCAGTGCGCTTTACCAGCTTGGTATTGGCCGTTAACCGAGCAGAAACCTTCTGCAGATCCAACTGGCGGACCGGGTCACCCGACAATCTGGAGTGCGGTAGCCTGTGTCACCCGCTGTAAGGTTATGTCGGGGGTAGCGCAACATGGTTTTGCCGTTTCTTTTTTGGGGAAGGGGGGCGCGGTTTCGCCACATTCAGGTTCATGATCCGCTCGGTCGTGATTTGCTCGGCGGCGTGACGGATCAACTCTTGCCCGCCTTTCCCTACGATCAGCCACTCGCTCGTTGTCGCGTCGAACCGCACCCACACTTGCTCCCCGACCCACGCCCGTCCCACCCGGTAAGCTTTCCCATACACGGTAATCTGCCCGATCTTGGAGACCCACCGGGGCCAGCGTCCCGACGCCAAATACTGCTTCACCCGCGCCAGATCGAAGAGCTCCGCTTCCTCGGCAGCGGTATACGGACGCGGCTTCGCTGCCAGTGTGGGGTAAGCCTCCAAGCGTGTTTTCCCCTGGCGTCCCCGATAGACCTCGCGTTGCACCGTGGCGATGTAGGCCAGGTGGGCCTTCCACGCCGCCTCATCCGCGCACGTCCCCGGATCGCCCCAACTGTCGATCAAGCCATGGCACCGTTCGACCTTGGGGTTCTCCTTCGGCGAGGCGGGCGGGTTCCAGATCATCTGGATGCCCAACCCGATCAGCCACAGTGCGAACGCCGTGGGCAAATCCGACCAACTGGCCCAGGGGCTGCCGTTGTCCACCCGGATCCGTTTGGGCCGTCCCCACCGTTCCAACAGGCACCGTACGGCCTCCTGAACCGCTGCTGGGGCGACTTTCTTCCAGTGCGACTGGGGGGAAAACCTCCGGGCCCAACAGGGCGCCGGAGGCCTCGTCCGTTACCGTCAGGACGCTCGTGCCGCTGCCGTCGGCGAGGTGCATCCCCTCCTTTTGGTCCATCTGCCACACCTCGTGCGCCTTCTGGGCCCGGTCGCGTTCCACGGGCGGTTGCTCGGCCCGCACCGGCTGGCGCCCCGCGTTGCGAAACCACTGCTGCAGGGTGCGCTCCCCAGGCAGGGGCTCGTCACGGAAGCGCTGGGCCAATTGGATGCGAATGAAACCGGCTCCCCAGCGGGGATGCTCCCGTTTCCAGGTCAAGGCCGCCTCATACAGCACGGTGGGGAAGCGGATGCCCGAGCGACCGCAGCGAGCATACTGGGGGGCGAGGCCAGCGGCACCCGTTTCCCGATAGTGCTTCCCGATGTGGCGCACACTGCGGTCCTTAAGGTGTAAGCGCTGGGCCACTTCTCCGTGGGAGTGACCCTCGCGATGCAACTGAACGATTTGCTCCCGGAGGGGGAGCGGGAGGGCACGTGGCATGGGTACCTCCGAACGAGTTCGCGGTGAACAGGATGCGAAGATACCGTTCCCGACGTGGCATGGTGTCAAAACCTCATTGCGGATCCGCCCCGACATAACCTTACAGCGGGTAACACCTGCTACCGCACTCCAGATTGTCTTCCCTCGACGCACCCGTGGTTAGTCCGAGGCGCGAAACTCTTTATTCCAGCAGAGACTTCCGCACAACATCCGGCCGCTCGAACTGCCCGCGGAACTTGCCGGCAGGCCAAAGCCGCTCCCCCTGACGCCACTGAATCATGTCACGACCATGCGCGGAGCCGATAAAACTCCCTTTCGGCGTCACCGTGACCCAGTCACGGCCACCGTCGATGCCACAAAGTGCCGCTCGGAGACGCCCGGTGACGCCGTTCCAGAGGCGGAGCGACCCATCCACCGAGCCGGTGGCGAGCGTCTTCCCGTCGGGGCTCCACGCCAGCGCCTGGATCTCCGCGGTATGGCCAACGAACTGGGCCCGTGCCCCCCAGGTTTTCGTATCCCAAAGGACTGCCGTGTGGTCTTCGGAGGCGCTGGCGAGCTGCCTCCCGTCCGGGCTCCAGGCCAGCGCGCGGATCGGACCGCGGTGGCGAGACAGAATCGCTTTCGATTTCCCATCGGCGGCGCTCCAGATTCGCACCGAGCCGTTCGCATATCCCGTCGCCAATGCCCGCGCATCGGGACTCCACGCGATCCCGGAAGCACCCAGTCGCCCATCCGACAATGCGAAGCGCGGCTTGCCGGTGGCAGCATTCAGAAGGTCCACACTGCCGTCGGGGAAACCGGTCGCGAGCGCCTTCCCGTCTGGGCTCCAGGCCAAGACTCCGGGGTACGCGCGCCGGAAACGGACGCGCTCCTGCCGCGTCTGGACATCCCAGACCGTGACGGTTTCATCCCGCCAGTTCTTCTTGCCGATCACGGCCAGACAGCGGCCATCGGGACTCCAGGCCAACCTCCAAGCCGCGCCCCCGACGTCCAAGGCGCAGCGCTGTTCGCCCGTGGCCGCATCCCAGAGCAACACCGTGAATCCCGTCTTACTCTCCGCGCCGCCGCTCGCGAGTGTCTTCCCGTCAGGGCTCCACGCCACGCACCCGGCCGCGCCCTTCAGCGTCGCGCGTCGTCTACCCGTGATCGCATCCCAGAGAAACCCATTGCCCCGTTTCCATCGGAGCGAGAAGAGATCCCCGATGCCGTCAAGCCCCTCGACGATGGGATCACCCGACGCTGTGGCGAGTCGACCTCCATCCGGGCTCCAGATCAGGGCGACCACGGCCCGGATGTGCCCGGAAAGCGTCGCGCGCGGTCTCCGGGTTCCGGTGTCCCAAAGAACGATCGTGTGATCCGTGGCGCCGGTTGCCAGTGTCCGCCCGTCGGGACTCCAGACCACGCACGAGACCGGCTGGCTGTGGCCGAGTCCCAGGTAGAGCTGTGGGTGGGTAGGGTGGGGCGCCGCCGAGGAACTGGTTCTGTGGAGGCCGCCAGCGAGGGGGCCCACGAACAGCAGAAGGGAGAAAATCGCCGACGTCATCCTCAGATGGCAATCCGTTGCCACGATCTCAGTCGTCCTCGATGGTGAAGTAGCGGTAGGCGCCCGCAGTGGAACCAGAAGGTGACTTCTCGGTCAGACGATCGAGGCCCACGGAGGAGGCGTGTCCGTCGGCCCAGACGACATTCAGTCGCTGCTGGTGCCGCTCCTGGAGCGCGCCCTCGCGCAGGATCCCGCCTCCGCCGGTAAAACCGAGGGCGCGCGGCGAGCCGGCGGTAATTCGGGGCTGCTGCGCAATGTTGGGCCAAGCAAGCTGGAAGGAACCGTTGCAGTCGCCGGCCCAGAACGTCTCGGCGGGCTTGGCGACGTCGGCCAAGCGCGTCGTCCGGACAGCGCTGGAATTGCCCTCCGAGGATGCCGGTGTGCCGGGTCCGGTATCCCAGTAGGCGACGTTCGTGCAGTAGCTTCCCCAGTTGTTCTCGCTGCCAGCTTTGGGGAGGGTCTGGTAGTAGAGATAGGCACCTCTCCCCCCGCCGTCGCTGGGACAACTGAAGACCTTCTCGTTCTTGACATACGGAAACACGGCGTCCATCCACTTGTAGCGATTCGAGCTGGGGACGGACGGCCACAGGCTGCCGTACCAATTACATGGGTAAGCCTCCTCGTAATCCTGAACATACATCATCAGCGCGGTGCCGATCTGCTTCAGATTGCTGAGGCACGACGCCTGGCGCGCCTTCTCCCGGGCCTGCGCAAACACCGGGAACAGGATGGCAGCCAAAATGGCGATAATGGCGATTACGACGAGCAGCTCGATCAGCGTGAAGCCGCTCTGGGGCGATCTCGAACGTGGCTTCATGGGTTCCTCCGTAAGGTGCAGGACGCGGTGATGGTCTTCAGCGTCTTGTTGGTCGCGGAGGGACGAAAAACCTTTCGCGGAGGATTCGTGGAGCGGGGAAACCCGGCACCTCACCCCCTGCCCCCTCTCCACAAAAGCGGATGGAGAGGGGGCAGGGGGTGAGGTGCCGGCTACCCCTCTTCCCCCGCGCCTTACTGCGTCACCACCGTTCCCATCTGCACGACCTCGAAGTCGCTGCCGTGCACCTGGCGGATGGTTGCCAGATCCGAATCACTCCAGCGGGGGTCCGGGGCGCCGGAGAGATACCAGTTCGAGCCGTTGTCGGCGACGAACATGCCATAGTGTTTGAGCGCCGTCAGGATCACCTGCACGCACGGCGGGAAGGGCGTCACGTCGAAGCTCGCCTTGAGCCGCACGCGCATACCCATGGGGGGCAGGCTCGCGTCCGTCAGGCTGCTGGCATAGTGCCGGGCGGGTGAGACGTAGGCGCGGCGGGTGCGCGACACGGTGAAGCGCAGCGCATGGCGGATCACGCCCTGCACCACCGCCTCGTCATAGCGCGCCAGTCCGGGGAAGATCGGCAGCCCCGCCGCGTCGGCCGAGGTCCAACCGGTGGGGCGCAAGGTGTCGGAGTTCAGGTCGAAGATGGCGCCGGAGCCCGCGTGCCAGCCGCCGTTCGCCAGCGGCTGCGCCGCGAAGAGTTCGTAGAGCTTCGCATGATCTTTGTCAATGACGAGGACGTGCCGGTCGCCGGTGGACTGGGAGCCGCCCTCGATGGGCGCGTCCGGCGGGATCGGGTAGGGACCCGGATCACTTTCGTCCGCGTAATCGAAGGAGACCGGCACCCCGGCCTGGTTCCCCGAGACCACCACGTAGGGAATACCGTTCGGGGCGCCGTTCCAGACCGTGCCGAAGTCCGGGTGCAGTCCGGTGTTGAGGCCGACGCTGGCGATCAGCGCCGCCGAGTTCGGATCCACGGGATCCGCCGAGACGTCGCGATTCCATGGATTGTCCGGCGGGAACACCTGCAGCCCGGCCACGGAGCCGCCACCGGAACCTGAGGGTTGGGACGGCGTGCCCGGGGAACCCGTAGAGTTATTGGCTTGGAAGCCCCCCTGCGGGCTGGACGGGCCGAGGGACCCGCCCCCACCACCGCAGCCGGCGCACAGTATCAAAGCGGTCGCAGCGACCGCGAAAGAAGCTATCTTCATGAGTCTGTCGATCCTTTGGCTTAAGATCGCACCTACCGTCAGGCGGGCGCGACGCGTACTTCTGCCAAAGGATCGGCGGAGAGACGGGGGAACTGGAGGGGGCAGGCGATCTCTTACTCTTACTCTTACTCTTACTCCGTCGGGTCGGTTGGAGCAAGAGTAAGAGTAAGAGTAAGAGTAGGAGTAGGAGTAGGAGTAGGAGTAGGAGACTGGTCGTCCCCCAATCCAATCACCTTCGGGTGCCGATGGTATACCCGATCCCCACCCCAAAGCGAGACTGGGTGCTCTGCCCGGTGTTGGCGTAGGTGACCACCAGGAGGCCGCCGCGACCATAGCGGTAAGCCAGGGAAAGCGCGCTCGAGGTCTTGAAATCTCCCTTGCCGCGGGGCCGCGCCTCCGCGATCAAGCTCAACTGCTTTCCCAGCCCCCACTCCACGCCCCCGTAGGGCTGATACTGGTTGTAGGGAATACCGGCCAGGACGTTGATATACATCACGCCCACGTGGCCAATGATCGCGTGGGCCGGGTCCGTGTTCAACTGCTTCCGCAGCGCCAGAAACGCCGAGCGAGTGCTGTTGTCGCCCGACCGCGAATAGGTGGCCCCGACCGCCATCGACGGCTGACTGGCGTTCCCGCGCAGGAAGCGATACTTGAAGTAGCCGCCATAAGAAGGCTTGAAGTCGGTGATCGCCAGGCTCGTCGCCCCGATCTCGAGATCGGGTGTCAGCCCATAGTCGAGGGAAGTCGAGCCCCAGGTCGGGTTGGTGTGCAGCGGAGGAGTGGGAGGAATGCGCTGCTGGAGCACTAGCACCCCGAGCGTCGCCTGACCCTGCGGTGGGACATCCGCGGTCGGGTAAAGGAACAGCCCGCCAGGCCCATAAATGCTCTGCGCCCGCGCGCCGGCCACTGAAAACACAAGCAACCCCATGCCGAGGAGCAGTAACGTGATGTGTCTCATGTTACTAACTTTTCGCGGCCGACGGCGGGGGTTCCTGCTCCCCGCCCAATGGCCGTTCAATCGTCGCCCCGGAGGGGCGTGAGGAAATTAGCCAGGGGCAAGCTTGCGCGGCCCCTGGTCAGAAGGCCACGGAATAGGGGATCACTCAGTCCGGGAAGAGGTCGCCGACACGCGCCGAAAAGCCGGGCAAAAGATCTTCGGCAGTGAGGAGGTCGCCGGCGTGGAGCGTTTCTGCTGGTACGTCGGGGCGGTGAACGCGCACGGTCCAGTCCTTGGGGAAAAAGGACCAGACATACTTCGCGCCGTGTTGCATGTAATGCGCCGCCTTGGTCTCCAGCTTGCGTTGCGTGTTCTTAGGAGACTGGACCTCAATGGCAATGTCGGGCGCGAAGGCGACGAACTCGTCCAGGGGAATGGCAGCACGCTCGTTCGAGAGATATGCCGCATCCGGGCAGTATAGGCTGGCACCGGGTCCGGCCTGATAGCCGACGTCGGTCACCAGGACTTCTCCGATCGGGTTCTGCGCCAGGTAGACGTTGAGGTGCCGGACGATTCGACCTGTGACGAGCCCATGTCGAGGCATCACGGGGCTCATGCGGACCAGTTCTCCCTCCCACAATTCGTAGCGATAACCATCATCCGGCAGAAGCTCCATGTCATCTACGCAGAGCGGCTCGGGAGCGCCATCGGGCACGGGTTCATTCGATTTCAGGCCATAGTGCCGGCGAAGTTCCTCCTCAGTCATACCGGCCTGGCGCAGCGCCGCCAACAAGCGCAGAGGCACCGAGCGTCGTTTTTGAGTAGCAAGCGTCGCCATCTTTCTCTCCTCGCCCTTCGATCCGCACGTATCGAAAACATTATAGCTTATCCACCTCGCACGCGCCTGATCTCTTCGATCAGTTCCGGCACGGCCTGGTGCACGTCCGCAACAAGGCCGTAGTCGGCGATGTCGAAGATCGGGGCGTCGGTGTCCTTGTTGATCGCGACGACGATCTTCGAGTCCTTCATCCCGGCGAGGTGCTGGATGGCGCCGGAGACGCCCAGGGCGACATAGAGGTCGGGAGCGACGATCTTGCCGGTCTGTCCCACCTGGAGATCGTTCTCGGCGATGCCGCCATCGACCGCCGCCCGCGTCGCCCCGGCGGCGCCACCGAGCAGGTCCGCCAGGCCTCCCACCAGGCGCTCGAACGTCTCCGGATCCTTCATCGGGCGCCCGCCGGTCACGACGACGCGCGCCTCCGTCAGCTCCGGTCGCCGCGACGCGCGCGCCGTCTCCGCCAGGCCGACGTACTCCGTGGCGTCGGGGAGCGCGGCGGCGGAGGGGGAGAAGGGGAGAAGGGGAGAAGGGGAGAAGGGGAGGGTCGGTTCGGTCTCCCCTTCTCCCCTTCTCCCCCTCTCCCCCTCTGCCGCGGCTGGCGAATAGGCCGTGGGGCGGACCGTCAAGACGCGGAGCGGGCCGGCGAGGCGGACGGTGCCGATAGCGTTGCCGGCAAACATCGGCCGGCGGAAGAGAAGGTCGTCCGTGCCGCTGCCTTCTATGCCGATGACATCGGTGAGCATCCCGGCGTCGAGCAGCGCCGCGGCCCGCGGCAGCAGATCTTTGCTGAAGGTGGAGGACGCCGCGACAATCCATGCCGCGCCCTCCGCGCGGACGGCCTCGACGACGATCTGCGCCGCCCGGTCCGCCACTAGGCCAGCCGCCGTATCCTCCGCTACGAGTACGCGCGTGGCGCCGTAGCCCTGGAGCGCCTCTGGGACAGAGGGGGAGAAGGGGAGAGGGGGAGAAGGGGAGACCGACGAACTAGCCCCCCTCTCCCCTTCTCCCCCTCTCCCCTTCTCCCCTTCTGTCCCCGCTCCCATCACCAGGATCGCAAAGTCTCCACCCGTCTTGGCGGCTAGCTCACGGACGAAGGTGACAGCGGAGAGGGTGATCTGGCGCGGCTGTTGGCCGTCGTGTTCGGCGAGAAGGAGGATGGTACTCATAGCACGCGCGCCTCTTCGCGCAGGCGGCGGACGAGATCGGGAACATCGGCGACGCGCGTGCCCGCCTGCCGCCGGGGCGGGGGCGCGAGGGAGACCAGCGTCACCCGCGACTCCGGGGAGACCCCCAGCTCCGCCAGGGTCACCTCGGACTGCGGCTTGTTGCGTGCCTTGAGGATGCCGGGCAGCGCCACGTAGCGCGGCGCGTTCAGCCGCAGGTCACTCGTCAGCACCGCCGGCAGGCGCACGATCAGCGTCTCCAGGCCCGCGTCCACTTCCCGCGCGGCCCGGATGCGTTTCCCGCCGTCGATCAGCTCGGCCCGGGAGACGAACGTCGCCTGCGGCCACCCCAGCAGCCCCGCCAGCATCTGCCCGACCTGGTTGAAGTCATCGTCGATCGCCTGCTTGCCCATGAAGACCAGGTCCGGCTGCTCCTGCCTTACCAGCGCCGCCAGCGCCTTCGCGATCGCCAGTGGATCGAGGCTTTCGGGCGCGTCGATGCGGATCCCCCGGTCCGCGCCCATCGCCAGGCCGCGCCGGATCTGCTCCGAGACCTCTTCCCCACCGAGTGAGACGACGACGATCTCCTCCACCGGATGCCCCGTCTCCCGGATCCGCAGCGCCTCCTCCAACGCGATCTCATCGAACGGATTGGCGACAAACGTCACCCCCTCCGTCTCGATCCCCTTCCCATCAGCTCGGATCCGAATCCGCGTATCCGGATCCGGAACACGTTTGAATGTAACTAGTATTCGCATAACCGCTCTCTAACCACAGGGGACACGGAGTAATGAAACCACAGATGAACACAGATGAACACAGATGAAAGGCCATTTTGGAATCCACGAATGGATATGAATAGACACGAATGGACACGACAAGGAGCTATTAGGAAGCCACGAAACCAGGAGTGAAAGCCAGAGGAAACGGCCCCTGTCCTGCCTTCCAGGATCCCTGGCAGGTTCCTCTGCTATCCCTCCGTTCTTATTCGTGTTCATTCGTGTTCATTCGTGGATAAGAAAGCCCTTCATCTGTGTTCATCTGTGTTCATCTGTGGTTTCAAGAGTCCTTTAGTCCGCCAACAGTTCGAAGAGGCCGGCGCCGCCCATGCCGCCGCCGACGCACATGGTGACGAGGCCGAACTGGGCGCCGCGGCGACGCATCTCGTGGAGGAGGGTGGCGGTAAGCTTCGCGCCGGTGCAGCCGAGCGGGTGGCCGAGGGCGATGGCGCCGCCGTTGGGGTTGATCTTCTCCTCCGGTAGCGCCGCCTCCTGGATCACCGCCAGCGCCTGCGCGGCGAACGCCTCGTTCAGCTCGATCACGTCGATATCGGAAAGCGAGAGCCCCGCGAGCTTCAGCGCCTTCGGGATCGCGGCTACCGGACCGATCCCCATCACCTCCGGCGGCACCCCCGCCACCCCATAGCCCAGGAAGCGCGCCAGCGGCTTCAGCCCCAGTGCCCGGGCCTTCTCCTCCGCCATCACCACCACCGCCGCCGCACCGTCACTCCGCTGCGAAGAGTTCCCCGCCGTCACCGTCCCCGCAACGTGAAACACCGGCTTCAACGCCGCCAACGCCTCCGCCGAAGTGTCTCGCCGCGGGCCTTCATCGACGCGGAACACCGACTCTCGAGTGCTGAGTGCTGGGTGCTGCGTGCTGAGTGGGGACGGATCGATCGCCCCCCCCTCAGCACTCAGCACCCAGCACTCAGCACTGGAAGCTGCCGTCTCGCGAACCGTGACGGGTACGATCTCCTCCTCGAAGCGGCCGGCGTCGATCGCGGCGATTGCCTTCTGGTGGCTGGCGAGGGCGAAGGCGTCTTGCGCCTCGCGCGAGATGTTGTGGCGGCGGACCAGGTTCTCGGCGGTGAGGCCCATGCTCAGGTAGGTGTCGGGGGCCTCCTCCATCAGGGTGGGGTTGGGGAGGATGTGGTGGCCGCCCTGCGGGAGCAGGGACATGCTCTCCAGGCCGCCCGCGACGATCGTGTCCGCGAAGCCGGCCATGATCCGCTCCGCCCCCTGGGCGATCGTCTGCAGCCCGGAGGCGCAGAAGCGGTTCACCGTCACCGCCGGGACGCTCACCGGCAGCCCGGCGCGCAGGGCCGCGATCCGCGCCACGTTCATCCCCTGCTCCGCCTCGGGCGTCGCGCAGCCCATGATCACGTCGTCGATCTCCTCCGGCGCGAGCCCCGGCGCGCGCGCGATCGCCTCCCGGATCGCCACCGCCGCCAACTCCTCCGGCCGCGTGTGCCGGAGCGCCCCGCGCCCCGCCTTCCCCACCGCCGTCCGCACCGCCGAGACAATCACCGCTGAACGCATCTTTCCTCACTCCCGAGACAGAATTGAACCACGGAGACACGGAGACACGGAGCGGGACGAGGGATTTGGCGTCTGAAACAGGATGCACAGGATAGATAGGATAAGAGAGGCGAGACCACCGCCGTCCTGATCGAGCAGCGATTGGACTCAGGTGAACGAGCTCACCTTTCTGATCCTTTTCATCCTGTGCATCCTGTGAAGAAAACTCCGTTGTCTCCGTGGTTGAGATTCACCGTCCCGCGTCGCGTTCCTGCCCCGATGGCGAGGCGGCCAGACCAGGGTTGAGCGCGGATCTTGTAGAAATCAAAAGCGATGGGAGTTGGGCAGCGGCCCATGCTAAGGGCTCTGGCGCTGTTGCGCGGCGGTGGGACCGAGTGATCCGGGCGAGCACTCAATTGGGAACAAGAGAGGAGACGAGCCATGGTGGTGTGCGGTTTCGAGATGCCGGAGGCCTTCGTGCAACTCTGCGAGGCCATCCGACGCGGCGAGGCGCCGAGCACATGGGACCTGAAGGACGACGTGCGTCTCGAGGGCATGCCGTGGCCCGGGCCCGACCTGCAATTCCATTGCGATGCAGACGAGATGCAGTCCTGGACAGAGCGGTTCAGAGAAGAATTCCTCGTCGAGGATCTCCACCAAGACACCAGCGGCGTCGAGGACTTCACGGGTTTGGAGAACTACGTCGAGTTTGCGAACGCGAGCGATGGAACGCTCTATTTGTTCGACTTCGGGAGGGATCCCAAGGAGCCGAGTGTCGTCGTTTTGAACGAGGGCTCCTGGAACACAGCGGCTCCCAACCTCGCGTCTTTCATGGAATTGTTTGGGCCCGAGTAACTGGATCCGGCTCCGCGCGTGCTGCTGAGGGCGTGGGCGTTGACGTCTGTGTTGGATGCTCGGGAGAAAGCCTACCTTACCCATCTGCTCCCCGGCGTCTACGCGGACGTCAACCCTGAAGAGCGGAGGCGGGTAGAGGCCGAGGTTCGGGAGGAACTGGAGCGTCGGGGGATGACGGACGAGGAACGGCGGCGCCTCGACGAGTTCTGGACGAGGCTACGAGCCAGTCTCCCGACGTAACACCGGCGAAGCCGTGCAGCCGACGATTGCTTTCACGCGCCTATCCGGATCTGACGCGGCACCAGATCCCGGGACGAGGACCACTACTTCAGCTCCAGCACGACCGGTCCCGCGTGCCCTAACCTCTCTCTGCCGCCCATACGCGTTAACTTTGGGACGAAACAGCGATCCATTCGGCGCCTTCACGTCCCCACCCCTGCCCCTCCCCCAACTGCTGGGGGAGGGGAACAAGCATCGTTTCCCCTTCGATCACCCCTCTCCCAGCAGTTGGGGGAGGGGCAGGGGTGGGGCGTGTACCTCGCTCATTCGACCTTCTGAAACCCAAAGTTAACGCATATGCTCTCCCGCCCCTCCCCTTCGTCCGCCCCACCACCCCGTAACCGTTCAGGCCCCCCCCGGCCCCCCAATGCTGGCTCAGGATGCTTCATAAGAAAGCGAGGGGGTGATCAGAAAGACGAGGGAACTCCATGGGTTCCGTCCGAAAGCGGTGCTGAGTAAAGAACGGCACCTGTGGCGGGGAAAG
>JADMIO011081503.1_pt1 | contig 16695 bp, 9 predicted proteins | sample 8958161 | NCBI WGS metagenome assembly JADMIO01 (sample SAMN16585339, study PRJNA669376) | soil metagenome | isolation source: Crop rotation soil | place: USA: Cullars Rotation, Alabama | collected 2011
GCCGCGACTTCAAGTCACGTGAATTCCAAGCTTCGGATCCCACTGTGCTGGAAAGCCCCGAAAAACAACCAGCTCAGGAACGCTTCCAGCCGGGCGGCGGGATGGTCGTCGTCTTGCAAACGACGGTGTGTTCGGCGGCCGGTTCGACCTCGCGACGAAGGCAGCGATTCAGCCGGGCGGTTTCACGCAGGAGCTTCTGGTCCCGCACCTCCCCGAGGGATTCGCGGCGGTGGATGAGTCCTGCATTCAAAGCTTCCAGATACGCGCTGCCCATGGCGACACCAGAATGAACGGACACCCCTCGGGGTGCTTAAGGGTTCGCGAGGCGAGAAAACAGCGTCAAAACCCTCGCGTCCGGTGGGCCGAACCGTCATGGCATCGACAGGACGTCCTCGACCTCCTGAGCGCTGATGCCCAGTAAGTAAAGAATCGAGTCGAGTCCTCCGGTCGATATCGAAGTATCGGCCGCCTCGCGGAGCTTCGGCTTGGCGTGGAAGGCGATCCCGAGGCCGGCGCGTTCGAGCATCGGCAGATCGTTGGCGCCGTCGCCGACGGCGATGACCTGGTCGAGCAACACGCCCTCCGCCTGCGCGATGGTCTCGAGCAACTCCGCCTTGCGCCGTCCGTTGACGATGGGCCCCACGACGCCGCCGGTGAGCTTGCCGCCCTTCACCTCGAGGGTGTTCGAGTACGCATAGTCGATGCCGAGCCGCGCCTTCAGCGATTCCGCGGCGATGGAGAACCCGCCGCTGATCACGGCCGTGCGATACCCGAGGCGCTTCAGCACGGAGATGAGGCGTTCGGCGCCCTCGGTGATCGGCAGGTCCCCCGCGAGGCGTTCGAGAACGGCGACGTCCATGCCCTTGAGCAGCGCGAGCCGCGCCCGCAGCGATTCGTCGTAGTCCATCTCGCCGGCCATCGCGCGTTCCGTCACCGCGGCGACTTGTTCGACCACGCCGTGTGCGCGTGCGAGCTCGTCGATGACCTCGATCTGGATGAGCGTCGAGTCCATGTCCATCACGACGAGGCGCTTGCTGCGCCGGAACAGTCCCTCGCGCTGCAGCGCGACGTCGAAGGAGCTCTTCATGGCCAGGCTCAGCAGGGCCTGCTTCAGGGGCAGGGGGTCCTTGGCGCGCGGCAGGTCGACCTGCATCTCCACGGAGCGGAGGTCGCCGAGCGACAGGCGGGAGATGCGCGCGATGTTGCCGTCGTGCTCCGCCAGGGTCGTAGACAGCGCGTGCATCTCGCGGGCGCCGAGGCTCGGGCCGATTGCGGTCACGACGTAGCGGTGGTGCTCCCGAGCGAGCTGCGGCGCGAAGGAGGTCACCGGCTTGAAGTCGAGGCTCATGCCGAGCTCGCGAGCCGCGAACAGGAGCTCCTTCAGCACGCCCGGATCCTCCCGCACTCCGACGACCATGCCGAGCGATAGGTTGCCCTGGACCACGACCTGTTCGATGTCGAGCAGGGGGCTGTTCATTTGCTCGAGGATCCCGGTCAGGGTCGCGGTGATGCCGGGCCGATCCGGTCCGGACACCGTCACGATGACGTGCGATCCGGGGAGGACCTTCGAGGAGGGGGCGTTCATGCCGCCCTCTTATCGAACCAGCTCCCCGAAAGAAAGGGGCCGAGCGACGGCTCGGCGGCTCAGCGGATGAGCCAGCCGAGCAGCTTCTCGAGGCGCTCGCCGTAAGGCGGGGCGAGGAGCCCGGTCGCGTTCCAGCGCGCCTGGTAGAGCACGCTCCGCTTGTGACTGAACGTCTCGAAGCCTTCACGTCCGTGATAGGCGCCGATACCGCTCGGTCCGACGCCGCCGAACGGCATGTCGTCGATTCCGAAATGGAGCAAGGTCTCGTTGATGGCCGCGCCCCCGGAGAGCGTCCGCCGGAGCACGTCTTGCACCCGGCGGCGGTCGTCGTCGAAGTAGTAGAGGGCGAGCGGCCGCGGGTGCTCGTTGACGTACGCGATGGCGTCGTCGATGCCGTCGTACGGCACGATGGGCAGGACCGGGCCGAAGATCTCTTCCTGCATGACGCGCATGTCGTCGGTGACGCCGGTGAGCAGCGTCGGAGCGATCTTCCGCCGCTCGGGACGGAGCTCGTCGTTCGACGGGTTGATCTCGTGCTTGCGCGCGCCGCGCGCCACGGCCTCCCTCACGAGCTCGCCGATGCGCTCGTAGTGCCGTGCGTTCACCACCGACGTGTAGTCGGGGTTCTCGGCGAGAGTCGGGTAGTACCTGCGCACGGACGCGGAGAGCGCTTCCGTCATCGCGCTCACCTGGCCGCGCTGCACGAGCACGTAGTCCGGCGCGATGCAGGTCTGCCCGGCGTTCGTCCATTTGCCCCAGGCGATGCGGGCCGCGGCCTTCTCCAGGGGGTACTCGGGGTGCACGATGGTCGGAGATTTTCCGCCGAGCTCGAGCGTCACGGGGGTCAGGTTCTCCGCCGCCGCGCGCATGACGAGGCGCCCGACGTGCGTGGAACCGGTGTAGACGAGGTGGTCGAACGGGAGCCGCGAGAAGGCCTCCCCGACCTCCGGCCCGCCCTGCACGACGTCCACGGTGTCCCGGTCGAAGGCGTCGGAGCAGATCCGTTCGAGCACGGCCGCGGACTCCGGGGTGTACTCGGACGGCTTGACCAAGACGCGGTTACCCGCCGCGATGGCCGCCGCGGTCGGACCGAGCGCGAGCTGCACGGGGTAGTTCCAGGGGGAAATGACGCCCACGAGACCGAGCGGCTGAAAGTGCACCGCCGCGCGCGCGGGCATGTAAGTCATCGAGACGCGGCGCCGGTCCGGGCGCATCCAGCCCTTGAGGTGCTTCTTCATGTACCTGATCGCGTCGAGCAACGTGAGCACCTCGGTGAGCTTCGTCTCATGCGCCGAGCGGGAGCCGAAGTCCGTCCGCACGGCGGTGACGATCTCGTCCATGCGGGCCTTGACGGCCTGTGCGAGCCGTTCGAGGCGCTCCAAGCGTTCGTCGTAGGTGGGCGGGGAGGCCTTGCGAGTGGCCGCGCGGAGGCGATCGAAGGTCGCCCGGAGATCCGTGACCTCCGCCGCGGCGGCGGCAATGGCGACCGGCTTCGCGTCGTAGCGAATCGCTTGAGACATGTTCGAGCTCCTGGCCCGACCCGCACAGTTGCAGTCGGCCCGCGTGTTGGGACGTCGAGACCTTACTCCCGGCACGGCTGGCCGGGCAGCGCGGGGCCCGCCAAATGGATGCGCTGCGACCGCGTGCGAGCGGGAGGGTCACCTGTGTGGGCGCATGTAGGTTTCGTCAAATGGACATATATATCGGGGATTCTCGGCCCGGGGAGCGCGACGTCGAGCGTCCGCCCGGGGCGCACGCTCGAGAGCGGATCTGATAAAAGGGAAGGGTTGGCTCAATGCGCGCGCGGAGCGGCAAGCGTCCGCCACCGGCGCGTTTGAACGATGAAGAACGACCCGGGCAGGGGGAGCGGAGCAAGGATGAGTCGAACGAGTTCACGCGTGATGCGCGCGGCCGCGTGCGCATTGCTGGTGCACACCGTGGCGCATGCGGCGCCCGAAGGACCGCCGTCGGCCGAGAGAACGCGCGCCCGCGCGCTCTACGGACAGGGCGAGAAGCTCTACAAGGCCGGCGACGTCGAAGGCGCCGAGCGCGCCTTCGAAGACGCATACCGCACGCTGCCCAACGCGGTCGTGCTCCTGAAGATCGCCGACTGCAAGGTGAAGCTGAACGACTATCCGGGCGCCGTGGAGGCGCTCGAGAAGTACCTGGTCGAAAAGAAGGATGCGCCGGACCGCGCCGCCGTCGAGGACCGGATCGCCGAGATGCGGCGCAAGCCGGGCACGGTGTCCGTGCGCACCGCCCCGGCAGGTGCGGCCATCTGGGTGGACGGACAGGACTCCGCGCTCGTGACTCCGTCCGACGTCGAACTTGCACCCGGGGAGCACAAGCTCAGCTTCAAGCTGCCGCCGTATCGCCAGGCCGATCAGACGGTGGTGGTGGAGTTCGGCTCCAAGAAGGAGCTCGAGGTGAAGCTCGAGGAGCCGGAACCCGTGACACCGCAATCACCGGTGACGTCGCCGGCCTCGACGCTGCCGCCGGAGGACACGGCGAGCGGCCCGTGGCATCCGAACGCCGGCTTCTGGATCGCCGTCGGAGCGACCGCGGCCGGCGCGGCCGTGACCACCGTGTTCGGCGTCATCGCCCTGAACAAGCACTCCGACTACGAGAAGCACCCGACGAAGGACATCGCGGACGACGGCGAGCGGGCCGCGATCATCTCGGACATCGGCCTCGGCGTCGCGGCGGCGGGCGCCGTGACGGCGACCGTGCTTTTTTTCACGACCGGGCGCAAGAAGCACTCGGAGCAGGGGTTCACGTTCGCGCCCGTCATCGGAAAGGGAGGCGGGGGCCTCGTTGGACATGCAAGCTTTTAGTCGACCCTGGCGTCTCTCGACGGCTGCACTCGCGCTCACGGCTTGGGTGTCGGCTTGTTCCCTGGTGGTCGACTTCGACCGGAGCAAGATCGGCGCTTCCGCGAGCGGCGGAAGGACCGGCCGCGCCGGCGCCGGCGGAGCCGGAGCCACGCCCGGCGGGGGCGGCACGGCGGGTATGGAAGGCGGGCCCGGCGGGACGGGCGGCGTCGCCGGCGATGCGGGCCCGGACGCGCCGAAGCCGGCCTGTGACCTCGCCACGCACGAGGGGTGTGCGGCGGACGAGCTCTGCTGCGACTCGGCGTCGGGACAGCCGGCTTGCCGCAAGACGTCGCTCGACGAGTGTGAGAGCTGCGGGAAGACTTGTCCGGCGGAGCTCGCGAGCTCGTGTTCCGACCGCACGTGTCAATGCGAGGCGAGCTCGGGGCGCGCGTGCTCGGGCAAGGACACCGAGCTCCACTGCGCGGTGACCGGCGGAGAATCTCGCTGTGTACAGTGCCGCGACGTCACGGACTGCGCCGACGTGACGGGCGAGTCCGAGTGCGTCGAGGGCAAGTGCGCGGCCTGCGATCCGAAGAACAACGCAGGCTGCAGCGGCACGACGCCGATCTGCGACTCCACGACGAAGACGTGCAAGAAGTGCTCGACCGGCAAGAACGACTGCCCGGGCACGCTGACGTGCACGTCCAGCGGCGCGTGCGGCGGCTGCGACAATTCGACGGATTGCGTGACGCCGACCACGCCGATCTGCGACCCCAAGTCGACGGAGTGCAAGGCATGCTCCGGGAACGCGATCTGCCAGTCCGAGCTCGGACTCCCGTATTGCGTCGACGGCCAGCGCTGCAGCGCCTGCGACCCGACCTCGGAGGCCGGCTGCACCGACGCGGCGAAGCCCGACTGCAGGCAGACGACGACCGGTGATTTCGCGTGCCAGGCGTGCACGGCGGACGCGCACTGCGAGAAGCGGGCGGGTACTCCCGTCTGCGAAACGTCCTCGGGGCACTGCGTCGAGTGCGCGGACGACGCCGATTGCAAGAGCGACCCGAAGAAGCCCCTCTGCGTGGGCAACGCGTGCGTCGGGTGCGATACGGCATCCATCGCATCTGTCGCGAACGACCGCTGCGTGGCGAAACCCGGGGGCCCGTTCGGCGCGTGCGCGACGACGGGCGCCCAGAAGGGTGCCTGCGCCGCGTGCGACCCTGCGGACTCCATCGGCTGCTCGAACAGCGAGCTCTGCTGCGAGGGCACCTCGGGTACTCCCGCCTGCGTCCCGACCAGCGCGTCACAGTGCGCCGCGTGCGGCGCCGCGTGCAGCTCGACGTTGGCCAACGGCTGCACGAACCGTGGCTGCGCCTGCGGCGGCGGGGCCGCGTGCAGCGGTAGCGGCACGGAGAAGTTCTGCGTGGGGTCCCCTGGGTCGTGCAAGGAGTGCCGCAGCGACGGCGATTGCGCGAGCGCCGCGGCTCCGCTGTGCGAGGCCGGCCAATGCGTGGCCTGTGACGCGGCGGCGACTCCCGACGCGCGCTGCCTCGCGAAATCGAGCAACACGCCGGCTTGTTCGCAGAAGGGCGCGCTGAAGGGACGGTGCGCGGACTGCGACCCGTCCGGCACCGGAACGGGCTGCGGGAGCTCCGGCCAGTGCGATCCCGATACCGCCACCTGCGTCGATTGCATAGACGACGGCGGCTGCAGCGGCACGAAGGACAAGTGCAACACGGCGACGAACAAATGCGTCGATTGCAACGCCACCGGCGGCTGCCCGGCCGCCACGCCGGTGTGCGACGCAAACGTGTGCCGCGGCTGCAAGGCGGACGCGGAGTGCGCCGGGTCGCCGGACGCGACGGGGCCGCTCTGCGGCTCGAGCGGCGTGTGTGCCGCCGACTCGGCGTGCGCGGACGACTCGGAGTGCGCGGACGGGGTCCACGGACAGTGCGTGGACGTCAACCCCGGGGACAAGCACTGCCGGGCCTGCGATCCCGGCAACGACGACGGCTGCACCGTCGGGGAGCATTGCAGCTCGCAGTACCAGTGCGGTCCGTGAGCTAGCGTCGTGTCTCAAAAATAAACAATCGTGGTGAAATCGCTCCTTGAAAGAGGAGACGCAGGTCTAGTTCCCGCGCGAGCGACGCGGGTCATCACAGCGTCGAAAGCAAACCGTCGAGGACGTCGGGGCGGACGGGCTTCGTCAGGTGGTGATTGAAGCCCGTCTCCTTCGCGCGCCGGACGTCGGCGTCGCGGCCGTAACCCGTGAGCGCCACCAGCACGACGTCCTTCAGCGCCGGATCCTGCCGGATGATCCGCGCGAGCTCGTAGCCGTCCATGCCCGGAAGTCCGATGTCGACCAGGGCGACGTCCGGCGTCCGGGCGCGGATCGCCTCGAGCGCGGCGTGGCCGTCGGCCGCCTCCGCGACCGAGTATCCCTTGGTCTCGAGCAACGCCTTGAGCAGCTCGCGCGAGTCGTCGTGGTCCTCGACGAGGACGATGTTGCGTGCGCGCGCCTGCACCGGGCGAGACTCCGGATGGACGGAGACCGGAACGCTGCTCGCCGGGAGCCGCACGATGAACGCGCTTCCCTTGCCGGCTCCCTCGCTGTGCGCTTCGACGGTCCCGCCGTGGAGCTCCACCAGGGTCTTTACCAGCGTGAGCCCGATGCCGAGCCCCCCCTTCGGCCGGTCGAGCTTTTGCTCGGCCTGGACGAAGAGCTCGAAGATGTGCGGCAAGAGCTCCGGATCGATGCCGATCCCATGGTCCACGATGCGCAGCACGATCTGCTCGCCTTCGGCCGCGAGCGTCAGCCGGACGGTGGCGCAGTCAGGCGAATACGAGGCGGCATTGCCGAGGAGATTGGCGACGATCTGCTGGAGGCGATCGGGATCCCCGTCGACGTAGAGCGGCTCGTCCGGGAGCTCGAGCTTCAGATCGGTGCGGTGGGCCGAGAGCAACGGATGCAGGGCCTCCACGGCCGCGCGGGCGCACTCGCGGAAGTCGCACCGCCGGCTGCGGAGGCCCACGGCTCCGCGCATGATCCGGGCGACGTCGAGGAGGTCGTCGAGCAGGCGCGCCATGTGCGCCGCCTGGCGCGCCACCACCGTGCGGGCGCGCTCGATCATCTGTGGTTTGGCGGTCGGCTTGCTCATCAAGTTGGTCGCGTTCAGCACCGCGGCGAGCGGGTTGCGCAGCTCGTGGGAGAGCATTGCCAGGAACTCTTCCCGGCGGCGCGCGGCGATGACGAGCTGCTGCTCGGCGAGCTTGCGCTCGGCGATGTCGATGAAGGTCACGACGGCGCCGACGACCTTGCCCCCGACGGCGACGGGGTGGCTCCAGTACTCGACGGGCAGGTTCTTGCCGTCGCGGGTGACGAAGAGCCGGTCGTCCGCATGGACCTCCTGGCCGCTTCGAGCTCCGGCTTCGAGCGGGCAGGCGTCGGCGCCCTCCTTCGTACCCTCCGGTGGCGCGTGGTGCGCGTGCATCGGCTTACCGACGAGCTGCTCGGCGCTGTCGTAGCCGAGGATGCGGGCGCACGCGGGGTTGGCGAAGGTGCACGCGCCATTGAGATCGACGCCGTAGACGCCCTCCGCCATGGACTCGAGCAGCAGGCGATTGTGCTCCTCACGCTCCCGGATCTCGCGCCGCGCCGCGACGAGCTGCGTGATGTCCCGCCCGATGGCGGAGATCCCGACTACCGCGCCTCGAAAGCCGCGGATGGGCGACATGGTCACGGAGACCGGGATCCGGCGTCCGTCCTTGTGGAGCCGCTCCGTCTCCACGTGGTCGACGCGCTCTCCGCGGGCGAGCTTCTGCAAAAAATGCGACTCTTCGTCGCGCCGATCCTCGGGCACGTAGAAGAACGCGCTCTTGCCGCACGCTTCGGCCGCTGAATATCCGTAGAGTCGCTCGGCGCTGCCGTTCCAGCTGGTGATGGTGCCGTCCAGGGATTTGCCGACGATGGCGTCCTCGGAGGACTCCACGATGGCGGAGAGCTGTCCAACCTTCGCACGGGCCTGCTCGAGCGCGGAGATGTCCGTGAACGTGAGCACGACGCCGTGATGCGAGCGCTCCTTCTGCGCGCTCGGCTCGCCCCCAGCCATGTAGGGCAGCACGCGCATGTAGAAGCATTTGCCGGTCTCGTCGTGGACGTCCGTCTCCACCACCGCGCCGGAATCGAGCGCATTCTGGACGTCCGCGATGAGGTCCTTGCGGTCGAGCGCGTGCGTGAAGTCGCTCAGCTTGCGGCCTACGTCCCGGGGCTGGACGCGGAAGATGCTCGCGATCTTCGGCGTGAACTTCCGGACCCGGAGATCAGCGTCGAGAAAGAGCATGCCGACGTCGGTGCCGTCGAGCAGATGCTTGAAGTCGGCGTTGAGCTCTTCGAGCTCCAGGATCTTCCGCTGATACTCGGCGTTCACGGTGTAGAGCTCCTCGTTGACGGAGTGCAGCTCCTCGTTCGTGCTCTGGAGCTCTTCGTTCGAAGCGACGAGCTCTTCGTTGGTCGCCTGGAGCTCCTCGTTGCTCGCCTCGAGCTCTTCGACGCTCGTCTGCAGGCTCTCCCGGGAGTACGAGAGTTCCGCTTCGAGAGCGCGTACGCGTTCGGCGGTGAGCGTCCCGTGCGGAAGCTCGTGCACCTGCGGGGGTTCGGGGTGCTCGCCCGCGGCCGCGGGTTTCTCGGAGGCGAGCAGCACCAGGAGCTGGCGCGCTCCGGTGCGTGGGTTGTCGAGGCGCTCGACCACGATGTCCACGCACCGCGGTTCGCCGTCCATGGAGATTTCGAGGCCCGAATACCGGACGGGGCCCTCCCCGTGGCGGCTGCGATCGAGCGCTCCCGCGACGGGGGCGCGCGCGGCCTCCGGGAGCATGTCGACGAAGCCGACCGAGGGCCGCCGCCCCTTCACCTTGAGGTACCGCTCGGCGCCGCCGAAGGTGTCGAGGAGCTGCCCGTCGTCGTCGACCAGGAAGCCCGGAGGCATGAACCGATCGAGCAGCCGATCGTAGCTCGCGAGGAGGGAAGCGTCCGCGGGGGTCGCGCGCGCGGCGGGCTGCAGCACGCGCCCGGCGGACGTGGCGAAGCCCCGGAGCAGCGGCAGCTTCATGTCCGACGCCGTCCTGGACTCGCGGACCTTCCGGTAGATCCTCCAGTGCTCGTTGATGGCATCGTAGTCGTCGCTGAGCGGCCCCGGACTCTCGCTGCTTCCGAGGAACAGCACTCCGCCGCTCTTCAGCCCGAAGTTGAACAGCGACAGCGCGGCGCGCTGCGCGTGCGGCTGGAAGTAGATGAGCAGGTTCCGGCAGGTGATCAGATCGAGCCGCGTGAACGGCGCGTCTCGCAGCACGTTGTGCGGCGCGAACACGATCAGCTCCCGCAGGTCCTGCGACACCTGATAACCGTTGGGCCGCCTGACGAAGTACCGCCGGAGGCGCTCCGGGTTCACGTCGGCGAGGCTCGACTCCCCGTAGAGGCCGGTACCGGCGACCTCCAGCGACCTCCGGTGCACGTCCGTCGCGAAGAGCTTCACGTTGATGGGCCTGTCCATCGACGTGAGCTTCTCGTGCAGGAGGATCGCGATCGAGTAGGCCTCTTCCCCGGTCGCGCAGCCCGGCACCCATACCCGGACGTGGTCCTCGGCGGCGACGCCGGCGAGCATCTCCGGGATCACGAGATGTTCGAGCGCGTCGAAGGCTTCCTTGTCCCGGAAAAACCGGGTGACGCCGATGAGCAGGTCCTCGTAGAGGTCGCTCAGCTCACGGGGATCACGGCGCAGCCGGTCGACGTACTGGTCCAGATTCTCGAGCTTGTGCAGCATCAGACGCCGCTCGATGCGTCGCCCGACGGTGCTCGTCTTGTAATGCGAGAAGTCGATGCCACAGTCATCCCGTAAGAGGCGGAAGATGGCGTCGCGAGCGGGCTCCGTCTCCCTGTGCTCGGGCGAGATGAACGGAGCCCACGCCGCGTTCCCTTCTCTCGACCGCTGGCAGAGGACGTCCGCCATCTCCTCCGGCCAGAGCACGTGGTCGACCACCCCGGTGTTCTGCGCGGCGAGCGGCATTCCGTCGAACTTCGCCGAGGTCTCGCTCTCCGCGATGACGAGGCCGCCCATGCGCTTCACTTCCAGGAGCCCGCGCGAACCGTCGGTGCCGGTGCCGGACAGGATGACCGCGGCGCCCATCGGGCCCGCGTCCCGCGCGAGCGAGCGAAAGAAATGATCGATCGGGAGGCTCAGGCCCTGCTTCGGGTCCTTGTCCGAGAGCAGGAGACGCCCGCCCTTGAGGACGATCTCCTTTCGCGGAGGCAGGAGGTATACGGTATCCGGTTCGACCTGAACCCCGTCCTCCGCCTGCAGGATCGGAATGCGCGTGCGCCTGGCGAGCAGCTCGTCGATGACGCTCTTGAAGTCCGGCGACAGGTGCTGGACCACCACGAACGCCATGCCGCTCGAGCGGGGCATGTGAGTGAAAAAGCGCTCGAGCGACTCGAGGCCGCCGGCGGAGGCGCCGATGCCCACGATGGGAAAGGCCGGCCACTTCGGCGGGACCGCGACTGCATCCGCGGCCTCCAGGGCAGGGGGGGCGACCATGTCAGGCGCGATTTCGAGGTTCGAAGCAGCGGTTGAATCGTCGGACATCACGCTTCGGCTTCAGGGGTTGGTCCGCGGGCGTTTTGCACGTGCCGTGCCGGTCCGTTCGGCGCGTCAGGCGTGCTAAACACGCTAACCGTGCGACAAATTGCGCCACGTAGTGGCGAAACTGCCGCGCGCTACATGCCCGAAAGATCGCCGGATCAAGGCGACCCCGCCCTGGCCGAGGTCGCGCTGTCGGACCCGAACGCCGCCGCCCGAAATGAGGCTGCGCGGCGGATCGGCTCCGGGGAAGCGCTCGAGCGCGTCGCGCTCGAATCGACGGACGCGGCGCTCGCGACGATGGTCGTTCGGCGGCTCGAGGACCCCCACCGCCTCGCGGAGGTGGCGAAGCGCGCGAAGATGCGCGCCGCCGCGCAGCTCGCCGTGGCGCGGCTCGAGGAGCAGACGCTCCTCGCGGAGGTCGCTCTGGAAGCGGGCGACGCCGTGGTCGCCAAGGACGCGGCAAAAAGGCTCACCGCGAACGCCGATCTGCTTCGCGTCGCACGATCTGCGGCCGATCCTCTCGTGAGGCGCGTCGCGATCAAACGTCTCGACGACCCTTCGTCCCTGGTCGACGTCGTGCTCTCGGAGAGCGGCTCACTGCTGCAGCAGTTCGCGCTGAGCCATACGGAGGACCCGGACGCGCTCGTGAAGCTCGCCTGCACCGGGGATCCCGCGGTGGGGCTCGCTGCGCTCGCCAAGCTGGGCGAGCCGGGCCTGATCGTCAGGGTCGCGCGCGAGGCCGGGCACGTGGCCGTACGCCGCGCGGCGATCGACCGCCTCGACGATGGTCGAGCGCTGGTGCGGGCTGCGAAGGAAGATCCGGCAGAGGAAGTCCGTTTCCGAGCGCTGGAACGGCTGCGCAGCGAACGGCTCGCCCTCTTCGCCGATACCCGCTCGCGCGCGACGCGCCTGGTGTCCGACCCGAAGACGCTCGAGCTCGTGGCACGGAAGGACACCGACGTCCGGACACGCTGCGAGGCCGTCCGCAAGCTCGTCGATGCCGAGCTCCTCGCGGAGCTCGCCGGGGATCCGGAGCCCCGGGTGCGTCGTGAAGCGGCGATCCGAACACGGGATCGGGCGCTCGTTGCTCGCCTCGCCGCGGAGGATCCGGCCTCGGAGGTGAGGGAAGCCGCGATGCGACGTGTCCGCGATCAGGCGTTGCTCCGGCGCGCCGCGGAGTGGGACAAGGCGGCGGAGGTCCGTCGCGCGGCCGTCGAACGCGTCGACAGCCAGGCCGTCCTCGCCACGCGCGCGCGCAACGACGATTCCCCCGTGGTGCGCGGCGCAGCCCTGAAACGGGTCGACGACACGGCGCTCCTCGTGAACCGCGCGCAATGGGACGACGCGGAGGAAGTCCGTGCGATCGCGCTCGGACGCATCCGCGATCCGTCCGCGCTCCGTCACATCGTCTTCGGCAACGCGCCCGAGCCCGTGCGGGCGGCGGCGCGGGCGCGCCTCGCCGACGTGACCGCCGCGGCTACTTCGGAGCCGGGCCGTTCCCCTTCGGATTAGGGCCGCCGCCCTTCGGTCCGGGGCCGTCGCCCTTCGGTCCCGGGCCGTTGCCCTTCGGTCCAGGGTGCTTGTCCGCCCACTCGATGCCCTCCTGGACTTCCTTGATTGCTTGTTCGGTCAGCTTCACCGCCTTCGCGCGATGACCGCCGTGGTCGTGTGACGCGGCTTCGAGGGCCGTCTTCGCCGCCTTCAGGTGATCGAGCGCCGACTGCATGTGCGGCTGCTCGTGCGCGACGGCGATTGAACCGCCGGCGACCATGCCGAGCGCCAGGGTGAGAACGAGTGTGGAAGCCTTCCAGAGATGCATGCAGTGGGTCTCCTCCGCGCGCGATTGGGGATAGAGCGCGACCTCCGACGATACAGCGTTCCTGGAGTTTTTCTTCCTTCCTGGTCGGGCGATAGGACAGTTCGCCCCAGTTCTTTCCGTGGAGAGCGCAAAGTTGGCCAGCGGGCCGGCGCACCCAGCCAAATGCGTCGAAGGCCGGACGGTTAGGGGAAGGTTTCCGGGGGTCGCGATGGTATTAACGCGCGGGTTTGTTCGGTGCGGCAGCCCAGGGCAAGCGTGTCGGTTCCACCCTCACAGACATCCGGTCCGGCCAGGTCCGGGCGGGTTCAGATGCTCCTCGTGGGCGTGCTCGCGTTCCCGTGGGCCGTGCACGCCCTCGTCGTCGGGGTGTCCGCGCTCGGCATGCGTCCGCTCGGGTCGACCGGTGCGGCGCTCGCCGTCCTGGCGTCCGCAGGTGTCTTTTCCGTGCTGGCCGGGTGGCGGGTTGGTGTCGGGGCCGATGAAGGGCCGGGGGCGCCGCTCACGGGAGCGCCCCGCTGGCTCGCTGAAGGAGTGTTCGTCGCGAGCGTCCTTTCGCTCTCGGTGTCGTTCCTCGCGGCGGTTGCTCTGCCCGTCATCGCCTACGACGCGCTGGCGTACCGCCTCCCGGCGATCGCGAGCTGGCTCGACGCCGGCCGCGTTGCCTGGCTGATCACGGACGATGCCGTCCGGAACGGCTACCCCCTCGGGCAAGAAGCCGTCTCGGCGGTGGTTGCAGCAGCGCTGGGCAGCCTGCGCTTCGCGGCGGCGACGAGCTTCCTCTACGTCATCGGCGGGGCGCTCGCCGTCCGGCTCTTCGCGGCGCGGCAGGGTGTTCGACCGGCACTCGCCCGGGCCGCCGCGGGGCTCTTCCTGCTCGTACCCATGGTGCTGCTCAATGCGCCGAGCGGCTACGTGGACGCCGCGTTCGCGGGTGCGGCGGTGAGCTTCGTGCTCCTCGCGGCGCTCGCGGTGCGCTCAGGCGACCGCGGGCTCGCCGTTGCCGCGGGCATGGCGGCCGCGCACACGCTGTCGCTCAAGGGCAACGGCATCGCCGTCGTGGGGAGCACCCTGGCCGCCCTCGTTGCCGTCGCCCTCGTCCGCCGATCCCGGGAGGGCCATACGCCGGGACGCGAGGGGGTCGCGGCGCTCGCCTGGGGCGCCGCGTTCGCGCTGCCGGGTGCGTTCTGGGCGCTGCGTAACGTCGTCCACACTCATAACCCGCTCTGGCCGGTCGAGGTGAGAGTCGCGGGGCGCCCGCTGCTTCCCGGGCTGGCTTCGATGGAGAGCGTGCTCGATGTAGCCCACAACACGCCGCCCTCGCTCGCGTCGCTCAGTGAGCCCGTCCGCGTGGCCAGGACCTGGCTCGAGCTGTCGGGGCCGGCGCACGCCTTCGATGATCGGCTCGCGGGGCTCGGGCTCGCCTGGCCGTTGCTCGCACTGCCGGCGATCGTGTGGCTGCTCGTTGCCCTTCGCCGTTCACCCGTCGACGGAGCGGTGAAGCGCGGCTTCGCGGTGGTGCTCGTCGCGACGGGCATCTGCTTCGCGCTGCAGCCGATGCGCTGGTGGCCGCGCTACACGGTGTGGCTCTGGGGGCTCGGAGCCGTCGCCATCGCCTTCGCCGGCGAACGGCTGATCGCGCTCGGCCGCCCGCGGCTCCTCGCCGCAGGCCTGGCCCTCGCCGCGGTGCTCGGCATCGGGGAAGCGGCGGTCGCGCTGTCGCATGCGAACGGGCTCTCCGCGGCGCTCACCCGCATCGGCCGCGGTGAGGCGCGCCTCGGCGACGTCCGCGACGCGCCCAACGCCGCCGCGTGGGTGGAGCCCGCTTTCTGGGCGACCGAGGCTGCGCGTGCACCAGACGTTTGCCGGGGCTCGTGGAAGCCCGGCACCGACGACGCCAACCTCGACGGCGTCCTCGCCCAGCTCACGCCTCGCCCGCGCGTGCACGTCGTTCCCGACGACGACGGCGACTGGGAGCAAGTGCGCGCGGCATGGAGAGAAGCAGGCTGCACCGACCTGCTCCTGCTGCAGGGCAGCCCCGCGCTGCCGTTCGCGAGGAACGACCCCGAGGTGACCGTCGAGACGGCGGTCGCCTTCGATCCCCTGTTCGTGGTCCGGCCGCGCCGGCTGGCACGGCTCGACGCGAGGAACGTGATGAAATGATCTTCGAAGACCCGTCCCACAGGCGCTGGCGCCGCGCGCTCGTCGCGTTCTCCCTCCTTTCCGTCGCCGCGCTCGTCGCGCTCGGGCTGACCGTGGCGGGAGCCCTCGTGACGCCGCAGATCCCGAACCCGTTCCGCTCGCGGCCCGAGGTGCAGGCCACCCTCGTCAAGAAGTCGATCGAGAAGGACGCCCGCCCCCCGTACACGGCCAAGCAGCTGAAGCGCATGCAGGCGATCCGCGCGCAGGAGCGCAAGCGCCGCGACAAGCTCGTCGGAGACACCAAGAGCGGCACCTTGCCGCTGCCGCAGGACGCCGTGGTGGCGTACGTGGTGCAGGACGACGTGAACTCCGTCGCCGCTCTCGAGCGCCACGTCGCGGACATCGACGTCGTCATCCCGGACTGGTTCGAGCTGCCCGGCGACGGCTGCCAGATCACCGAACGCGTCGACGACAAGACTCGCCGCGTGCTCCATCGGTCGGACGTCGTCGTCCTGCCGCGTCTCGCCAACCTGTCCGGCGACGCCTGGCGCGGTCCCGAGACGGCTCGCATGCTCGCGAACGACGCGATGCGCGCCTGCGTCGAGCAGAAGCTCGTGAAGCGCCTCGCGGCGATGGGCGCCGGCGGCGTCAACCTCGACCTCGAGGACCTGAAGCCGGAGGACACGGAGAACCTGCTCGAGTTCATCGTCGAGCTCCGGGCCGCGCTCCACGCGCGGTCCATGCGCCTGACCGTGGACGTGCCGTTCCACGACCCCGCGTTCGACTTCGAGTACATCGGCAACGTCTCGGACGCCGTCATGGTCATGGCGTACGACCAGCACTATCCGGGCGGTCCCGCCGGACCCATCGCGTCGCGCGGCTGGCTCAAGGAGTCGCTCGACGAAATGCTCGCGCGCCTGCCGCCGGACCGCGTCGTCATCGTGCTCGGCAGCTTCGGCTACGACTGGAAGCTCACCGACCCTCCGACCCGTGCCGAGGAGCTCTCCTTCCGCCAGGTCATGGATCTAGCTCGCGCGGCCGACGCGCAGCCCGCCTTCGAGGAGGAGACCGAGAACGGTCACTTCGGGTATCGCGACGGGTCGGATCAGACGCACGACGTGTGGTTCCAGGACGCGCTGACGACCTGGAACCAGGCGCTCGACCTCCGCAAGCGGCACGTCACGCGCCTCGGGCTCTGGCGCCTGGGGACCGAGGACGAGACCCTGTGGAGCTTCCTCGACGACATGAAGGAGACGAGCCCCAACGCGCTCGCGAGCGTCCCGCCGGTGAAGTCCGTCGGCCTCATGGGCGACGGGGAGGTGTACACGATCCGGAGCGATCCCCAGGCCGGCTCTCGCAACCTCTCGACCGACGGAGACGGGCGCATCGTGCGCGCCGTTTACGATCGCGTGCCGAGCGGGTACGTCGTCGAGAAGCGCGGCGCGAGCGGCAAGAAGATCGCGCTCACCTTCGACGACGGTCCGGACGAGCGGAACACCGGCAAGCTCCTCGACGCGCTCCACAAGCTCCACGCTCCGGCGACGTTCTTCGTCGTCGGCGACCAGGTCACGCGCTTCCCGGAGCTCGTCGTGCGGGAGGCCCAGGAAGGACACCTGGTCGGCAATCACTCCTTCACGCACCCGCACCTCGACACGCTGACGCCGCGCGAAGCCGCGGCCGAGCTCACGGCCACCCAGCGGCTCGTGG
>JADMIO011280099.1_pt1 | contig 16692 bp, 12 predicted proteins | sample 8958161 | NCBI WGS metagenome assembly JADMIO01 (sample SAMN16585339, study PRJNA669376) | soil metagenome | isolation source: Crop rotation soil | place: USA: Cullars Rotation, Alabama | collected 2011
TAAGCTTAGGATCCCAATGTGCTGGAAAGTCGGTTCCAATCCACAGCGTGCCGGCGCGATCTTCGTACAGCGCGTGCACCTCGCCCGCGTCATAGCCGGCCACGGCGGCGAACCGGGACCCGTCGAGTCGCGAGAGGCCGAACGGTCCGCCTGCCCAAAAGGTACCGTCGCGCGTCTGGAGCATCGCGCGCACGACCGTGCCCGGCGCGCCGTTCGCGCCCAGAAAGCGCGTGGCGACGCCGTCCTTGACGCGCTCGACGCCGCCGCCCCACATGCCGATCCACAGCGCGCCGTCGCGCGTCTGCGCGAGCGACAGCGCATTTTCTCCTTCGATGCCGAAGGCCTTTGCCGCGTGGCTGAACGTGCCGTTGTGATAGCGCGTCAGCCCCATCCAGCCGCCGATGAAGACGTCGCCGTCGCTCGTCTGCAGGATCGGATAGGTGTTGTCGGCTTCGAGCCCCGACGCGGTGTCGAAGGTGCTGAAGGCGCGGGCGGTGAAACGCGCGAGCCCGGCGTTGGTCGGCACCCAGCGCGTGCCTTCGCGATCCTGGACGACGCGCCCGATCACGTCGCTCGGCAGACCGTCAGCGGTGGTGTAGTGCGTAAAGCGGGTGCCGTCGAAGCGCAGCAGGCCGCCGGTACGAAATCCGAACCACAGCGTGCCGTCACGATCTTCCGAGAAGGCAGCGGTGGCGAACTTCGGCACGCCGTCTTTCTCGGTATATGTGATCACCGCGCCCGACGGCAGCAGGCATTGCAGCTGCCGGCCCTGGCTCTCCATCCAGAGGCGTCCGGCGCGATCTTCGAACGCGCGCCGCGGATCGAGCCCGGCCACCGATCGCGTGATCCGTCCCTGCTCGAAACGATGGATGCCGGTCTCATCGTGATACCAGCTGACGGCGGCTTCCGGGCGCGTGAGCAGCTGACGCCGCGGGTCGGCGAGGCTGAGATGCATGCCGCGGTACGGCACGAAGCGCGCGCCGTCCCATTCGACGGCCCCCTTCGCCGTGTCGAGGACGGCGCGGCTGCCCTCGGCGAAAAAGCCATTCACGTGCGGGTCGGGAAGACCGTCGGCGGTGTCGAGCGCGCGGAACGATCCGCGGTCGTAGCGAATCGCGCCGTGGGCTTCCGTGCTGACCCACAGCGCGCCGTCGGGCGCTTCGAAGAGGCCGGTGAGACGCGTCGTCGTCATGCCGGGCGCGTTGGTGGTGTTGAAGACGTGGAAGTTCGCGCCGTCGTAGCGGACGAGACCGCCGAATGTCGTCAGCCACAGAAACCCATCGCGCGTCTGCAGGATGTCCGTGATGACGTTCTGCGGCAGTCCCTGCTCGGTGGTCCAGGTGTCGATGCGGTATTGCGCCGCCGCCGACGCGCGCATCATCAAAGTAATGACGGCCACCGGCAAAACGTTTCGCGTCAATGAACGAAACATTCGGGCCGTCATCGTAACCCGTACTCGTACGGATAGGTAAATACGTAGCCTCACTGATTCCCCGCTGCGGATCGCTCTGCCATTCTCTCGCGCGAATTTCCTGGAGGCGTGAATGGCAATGAGAACGAAGTGGACGTGGGCAGTGGTGGTCGCGGCAACGCTCGCGGCGGTTCCGGCTGCGGCGCAGAACGGCAACGGGAACGGCAACGGAAACAGCGGCGGCGGATCCGCGCAGAGCATCGCGGTGACGAAGGCGCTGCCCGACTACCTGACGCAGCGCGTCACGTTGACCGTGACCAACCTGGCGAGCAACGCGTCGGGCACGCCGTCGGTCACCATCGCGGGCGCGGCGGCGCAGGTGGTGAGCTCGTCGATCGATTCGACGACGCACGTCGGCACGATCACGATTGCGATGCCGTCGCCGGTGCCGGTCGGCTCGTTCGTGGTCGGCGTCACGTGGGGCAACGGCTCGTCCGCGTCCAACACGCTCGACTTCACGCTCGGCGCGGCCGGTCCCATCGGCCCGATCGGTCCGCAGGGCATCCAGGGCATCCAGGGTCCGGTCGGTCCGCAGGGTGTCAAGGGAGATACCGGCGCGACGGGCGCGACGGGCGCGCAGGGACCGCAGGGACCGCAGGGACCGCAGGGACCACAAGGACCGCAGGGACCCCAGGGGCCTCAGGGTCTCAAGGGTGATACCGGTGCGACGGGCGCGACCGGCGCGCAGGGACCGCAAGGTGAAAAGGGAGACAAGGGCGATCAGGGCATTCAGGGCGTCAAGGGCGACAAGGGTGACAAAGGCGACCAGGGCATCCAGGGCGTCAAGGGCGACAAGGGTGATCAGGGCATCCAGGGCGTCAAGGGTGACAAGGGCGATCAGGGCATCCAGGGCCTCAAAGGCGACAAAGGCGATCAAGGCATCCAGGGTGTCAAGGGCGACAAAGGTGATCAGGGCATCCAGGGCGTCAAAGGTGACAAGGGTGACAAGGGTGACAAGGGCGACAAGGGCGACAAGGGGGACAAAGGCGATCAGGGCATTCAGGGCGTGAAGGGTGACACTGGTGCGACGGGCGCGACAGGCCCGACGGGCGCGACGGGGCCCGAAGGACCGCAGGGCCAGCAGGGCCAGCAGGGCATCCCCGGTATTGCGCTGCCATTCGACGGCTCCGGCTCAGTCGACGGACCGATCTTCTCCGTAACCAACACGCAGTGGGGCGCGATCGGGCTGCGGGCGATCGCGTCCGGCGGCACCGGCGCCTACATTCAGGGGGGCACGACGAACGTCACCGGCTTCGACGGGCTCGAAGTGCACGGCGGGAGCTGGGGATTCACCGGCAACGTCGCGGGCCGCGGCGCGGTGTTCTACGGCGGCGGCGGACCGGCGGGCGTCGGCAACCGCGGCAACCACGGCCTCGAGTCGTTCGGCGGCGCCGGCAACAACGGCTCGGGCTGGGGCGGCGTGTTCCACGGCGGCACGTCGTGGGCCGGCGACGACTACGATCCGGGCGGCGGCATCTGGGCGCGCGGCGGCGGCGGCAACACCTGGGCCGGCGTGTTCGCGGGACCGCTCGGCATCTATGCCGCGGGATCGCCGTGGAACTGGTGGGAAGGCCCGCACTATGCCGGCTACTTCGACGGCCTCGTCCACATCGAGGGGAACCTCGAAGTCAGCGGCACCGTCTCGAAGGGCGGCGGTTCGTTCAGGATCGATCATCCGCTCGACCCGGAGAACAAGTACCTGTCGCACTCGTTCGTCGAGTCGCCCGACATGATGAACATCTACAACGGCAACATCACGCTCGACGACAAGGGCCGGGCGCTGGTGACGCTGCCCGACTACTTCCAGGCGCTGAATCAGGACTTCCGCTATCAGCTCACGTGCATCGGCGGCTACGCGCAGATCTACGTCGCCAAGAAGATCGCGAACAACACGTTCGAGATCGCCGGCGGGACCGCGGGCCTGGAGGTGTCGTGGCAGGTGACGGGCGTGCGGCACGACGCGTACGCGAATGCCAACCGGATTCCGGTCGAGCAGACGAAACCGGCGAGCGAGCGCGGTCACTATCTGAATCCCGAGGCCTTCGGCAAGCCGTCGAACGCGGCGCCCGTGGGCACGTCGGCGAACCCCGGCGGGAAGCAGTAACAACTCAGCGGATCACGGGCTCGCCAGCCGCCAGAACTGCGGCTCGGTGAGCACCGTGATCCGGTGCCCCTTCTCCCGCAGCCGTTTGATCTCCATCAGCTTCAGGCCGGCTTCACGTCCGGCCGCCTGCAGCGGATTCGGCCGGCCGCGCACGATCACGGTGGTGCGGACCGACGGACCGGAGTGCACGATCGCGCCGGCGCGCTTCGCGGCCGCGGCGACGTCGCGCCGCTTCTTCGAGAAGATCCCGGTGAACGTCATGTGCACGCCTTTGAGCGAGCGCACCACGCCCGGCTTCAACGCCGCCGGCGGATGCTTCAGCGCCTCGATCATCTCGTCCGCGCTCTCGTAGCGTTTCCGCCGCTCCCCGAGGCAGCGGTGGACGATCTCCTTGAGGTGATCGCTGCAGCGGAACCCACGGACCTCGCTCGTGCGCACGCGCCGGCTCGCGTCGCCGGTGACCAGCATGCCGAGCAGCTGCCCGACCTGATAGACGTCGTCGCGCGCCTGCCACTTGGGCGCGGCGCGATTGAACAGATCGCTCGGGGCCGTCATCCAGTTCATCGTCCGCGCCGTGATGCCGCGCGTGTCGCTCTGCTGACGCGTGATGCCGAAGTCACCGAGTTTCAAGCGCGGGCCGGCGCAGACGAAGACGTTGACCGGCGTCAGATCGCGATGCAGCGTCTGGCCGCGATGGAGCTTGCGCAGGACGTCGAGGATGCCCGCGATCTCGCGGCGCACAGCGGTCTCGGACCACCCCTTGCCGCCGCGCTTCAGAAACGCGCTGAGGTCGCCGTGCTCGGCGTATTCGAGGACGAGCAGGTACAGCGTGCGCCCGTCGGCGTCATTGCGCGGAAACGCATCGAAGACGCGGATGGCGCGCTCGTGGCCGTCGAGCACCTGGCCGAAGTAGGCTTCGCGGATCCAGCCGTCCATGCGCGTGCTCGCCTTGACGCAGACGACGCTCGGCACCTCTCGCGATCGACCGAGGCGATGGGCGCGATACGTCTGGCCGAAGCCGCCGGCGCCAATCTGCCGATCGATCCGATACTGCAGCCCGCTTTCCTGACTCTCGAGCACGTCGCCGCTCGTCAGCAGCGCTTCCACGTTCCGGCGGCGCGCACGGCCCGTCGCCGTGTGCGTCGTCATGGTGGACGGATGCCGAGCCATCACATCCGGCCCAGTTCGCGCACGACGGCGTCCGCCTCGCTCGCAATCGCGCGCACGACGTCCGCCGCGGACGGCAGGTCGCCGATCAACGCGGCGCTCTCTCCCGCGGGCATCGACGCATATTCACCATCGCCGCGTTTCGCGCCGGCCGCGAAGATGTCCTCGGTCACGCTCGACTGCAGCAGCGGCGGCAGCACGGGCGCGTCGCCGTAGTCGCGGACGAACGCGTTGCGCAGCGTCCGCATCGGCAGTCCGGTGAACGCGCGACTGACGACGGTGTCGCCCGGTTTCGCCGCGAGGACGGCGTCCTTGAAGTACTGCGGGGCGATCGACTCCTTCGTCGCGATGAAGCGCGTGCCGAGCAGCACGCCCGCCGCGCCGAGCGCGAGCGCGGCGACGAGGCCGCGGCCGTCCACGATGCCGCCCGCCGCGATGACGGGAACGCGCACGCCGCCGACGATCCGCGGCACGACCACCATCGTCGACGCTTCGTCGGTCGCAGACCGGCCAGGCGTCTCCCAATTGGAGCGATGCCCGCCGGCTTCGGTGCCCTGCGCGACGACGAAATCGACACCCGCGTCCGCGATCGCGCGCGCGTCCTCAACGTTGGTCACCATCGCCATCACCCGGATCCCGCGATCGTGACAGCGCGCCGTCATGTCCCTGCCGGGATTGCCCAGGCCGATGCTCCACACCGGCACACGCTCGTCGAGGATGACGTCGAAGTTTTTCTGCACCAGATCAGGAAACTGACGCGGCGTGGCCGTCGAACTGGGCAAGCCGAGGTGCGTCCTGATGTCGTTGAGAGTGTGCTGCGCGCGCGTCAGCGTCTGGACATCGACCGATTCGGGGGCGATCGGATTGACGACGGCCGGATGGAGCCACAGGTTGACGCCGAACGGCTTCCCCGTCAGCTGGCGGATGCGGTGGATCTGCGCGCGGAGTTCGGCGGGTTCGAGCCGTAGGGCGGCCAGGATGCCGAGGCCGCCGGCGTTGGACACGGCCGCGACGAGCTCAGGGCCGGCCACGCGGCTCATGCCGGACTGGATGATCGGGTAGCGGATGCCGAGGGTCGAGCAGAGGTCGCGGGCACGCGGGGTCATCGTCCGATGATACCCGCGGGGTCGGTGTCAGGCCGTTAGACCCAGCTGCGCTCGCTGAAGGCCTCGGCGCGGGCGTCGAGGAACCGTTCGATGGCGGTCAGACCGGGCGCAAAGACCCGAGCCGTCAGCAGGCGGACGAAGCGCGAGCCGCCCGTCATCCTCGCGAGCAGCCGAAGCAGCCGTTCTGCCATTTCCGCCGCCGCTGTAATGATGCCGGGGAGCAGCCTCATACCAGTAATGACGGACACGCCCGAAACGTTTCAGTGGCCGGAATGTGCGTACCTGGCGGCCGCCGGGCCGCGCACTTTCTGCGTGTTTTGTGGAACACAGGTCAGAAATTCTTAGGAAAATCGACGGCATCCCGATTGCCATGGCTGCGCTCCGTCTTCACCAGGAGTTCAGCGATGCCCGACCTGCGCTTTCTCACGCTTGCGGCCGATCCCAATCTCGTTCCCGGCATCTACAACGGCTGCGACCAGTGGTGCCATTACTGTCCCGCGACCGAACGATGTCTTGCGTTCAAGTGCATCCCGGCGTCCGGCGAGGGAAACATCTACGAGAGCCTCGAAGAGAAGATGTTCGAGTCGATGCAGCTGCTGAAGGAGTGCCACGAAGCGGAGGGCCTTCAGCCGCCGGAGGATCTGATGCGGCTCCTCAACGGCGATCGCCCTGCCGAAGTCGCGCGCACCACCTACGAGCCGGTCGACGATCCGCTCGAGCGCATGGGGAAGCATTACGCGGTCCTGGCGACGGCGTTTCTCGCCACGTCGAGCGAGCCGCTGCCCGCGAGTCCGCTGCCGAAGCGCGAGCACGGACCAACGCCGTTCGAGGTGTTTCTGTATTACCACGTGCTGATCGCGATCAAGATCTTCCGCGCGATCAGCAGCGCGCGGGAAGCGTCGCGCAACGGCAGCACGCAGGCACGCTGGGATGCGGACGTCTCCGCGAAGGTCGCGCTGACCGCGATCGATCGATCCGACGAAGCGTTGCAGGTGATGGCGCTCGACGACGACGACGTGCGCATCGCGCACATGCGGAAGCATCTGTCGCGTCTGAAGCGCGAAGTGTCAGCGCGCTTTCCCGCCGCGCGAACGCTCGTCAGGCCCGGACTGGACGACGCGCCAGCGAAACGGTAGCCATCACACCGCCTTCTTCGCGTGCAGGTTGAAGGCGGCGCCCTGCGGATCCATCGCGTTCACCACCCAGTCGCCTCCGGGCACTTCGATCGGTCCGTTCATAATCGTGCCGCCGTTGTGTTTGATGCGGCTGACGGCCGACGTGATGTCGGGCACGAGGAAATAGATGTTCCAGTGCGGCGGCACCTCCGCAAGGGCTTTCGGCTTGTTCATCATGCCGCCGATCATGCGGTCGCCGCGCTTGAACTCCTGGTAGACGCCCAGGTCGTCCCCCATGTCGATCGCGTCGGCCGGCCGCCAGCCGAAGAGCTCCTGGTAGAACCGCAGCGCCGCAGGCGCGTCCGTCGTCATCAGCTCGATCCATGACGCCTCGCCGAACTGCGGATCGCGATCGGGCGGGTTCTCGCGCGGCTCGGGCTGCATGATGTAGAACGCCGCCCCCTGCGGATCTTTCATCATCTGCATCCGCCCCACCGTGGGGACGTCGATGATCGGTGACAGCGCGCTGCCGCCGAGCCGCGCGATCTGGGCGGCCGCCGCGTCGAAGTCCGGCACGGCGATGTACATCGACCAGAACGGCGGCGCATTCATGTCGTCGGGCCGCTTCATCAGTCCGGCAACGGGTGCGCCGTCCGCGCGCTTGAACTGCGTGTAGCCGGCGACGGGTGATTGCGGCATGAGCGCGGCGCTCCAGCCGATCACGTTCACGTAGAAGGTCTCGGCGGCTTTGGTGTCGGCGGCGATCAGCTCGGACCAGACGTGACGGCCGCGGACAGACTGTGCGTCACTCATCCTCCTACCATGGCACAATGCGTCGCATGATCAAGCACTGCCGTTCGGTGGCGTTCGCGGCGGCCGCCATGCTGTCCCTCAGCGCGGCCTTGCAGGATCCGATCGACAAGATCCGCGAGGCCGACATCAAAGCCGATCTGTTCGCGCTCGCCGGCGACGCCATGCGCGGCCGCGAGGCCGGCACGCTCGACGAGATGACGGCGTCCGCCTGGGTCGCGGAACGCGCGCGGGCCGCCGGCCTGCAGCCCGCCGGCGACAACGGCACCTACTTCCAGTTCTTCCCGCTGGAGCGCTTCCGCGTCTCGGCGAGCAGCACCGTCACGCTCGACGGCAAGCCGCTCCGCATGGGACGCGACGTCGTCACCGAGGGGATCGTCGCCGCGAACGTCGACGCGCCGGTCGTCGTTGCCGACGGCGACAAGCTCGACGGCGTGGCGATGAAGGACCGCGCGCTCGTCGTGCGCTACGCGCCGGCGGAACAGGCGTCGCAGGACGCCGGTCCTCGCACCCAGGCCGCGCTGCGCGTCTGGTTGCGCGCGATTCAGCAGAAGGTCACGGCCGCGCCTCCCGCGGCGATCGTCGTCCTTGTTCCCGATGCGGCAGCGGATCAGTGGAACCGAGTGGCGATCAGTTTTCCGCGCGGCACGTACGCGCTCGATCCTGACGGGACCGCGGAACCGCGGACGCCGCCGCGCGGGATGCCGCTGCTCTACGTTCGCGAGTCGGCGCTCACCGGTCCGGTCAAGCCGGACGCACGTCTCGTCGCCGCGATTTCGACCGACAGCTTTCAATACCCGTCCGTCAACATCGTCGCGAGGATGCCGGGGCGAGACGCACGGCTGAAAGACGAGTACGTGCTCTTCAGCGCCCATCAGGATCATGACGGCGTTCGCTACCCGGTGAACGGCGACAACATCTGGAACGGCGCCGACGACAATGCGACGACGGCGGTGGCGGTGCTCGCGATCGGACGGGCGTTCGCGGCGCAGCCTGGGCGCCGCTCCGCGCTCTTCATCTGGCACGGCGCCGAGGAGCGCGGCCTGATGGGATCGCGCTGGTACGTCAAGCATCCGACCGTGCCGCTCAAGTCGATCGTCGCGTGCCTGAACGGCGACATGATGGGGCGCAACGATCCGAACGTCGGCGCGTTACTGGGCGCGCTGCCTCCTCATCGCAATTCGCCGGAGCTCGTCGACATCGCGCTCGACGCCAACAAACGCGTCTCGAAGTTCACGGTCGACTCGTCGTGGGACGATCCGAACCATCGCGAGGGCTGGTACTACCGCAGCGATCATCTGCCGTACGCCCGCGCCGGCGTCCCCGCGCTGTTCTTCACGACGCTGTTGCATGCGGACTACCACACGCCGTCCGACAACCCCGATCGCATCGACGTCGCCAAGCTGACGAAGATGACGAAGTGGATGTACGCCACCGGGCGCACGGTTGCGGAGAGCGACAAGGCGCCCGCTGCGGATCCCGCGTTCAAGCTGGAACGCTGCCGCGACTCGACCGGCAATTACTGCGGCGGATAGCGCTAGCGGGCCGGCGGCTTGGCGACGCGCGCGGCGACGTCTCGCGCCGCTTTCGTCTCGACGCCGGACTTCTCGAGGAAGCCGAGCTCGCGGAACCAGTCGATGAACCGGTACTGCCAGGTGCCGAACGGAATGCCGCCGCGGTCCGTGAGCCCGCCGCCGTGCACGCCGTTGCCGTAGATGTGCATCTCGAGGTTCGGGATGCGCGCTTTCAGGAACGCCGAAAAGAACTCGTCCGCCCAGACGGCGTGCACCGCGTCGCCGACGCCCGCGCCCGCGATGAACGCCGGCGGCGCATCGTCGGGAATCGGCGCCTTCGCACCGTCGCGGAACGGCGACGGCCCCGGATAGATGATGCCGACGAAATCGGGGCGGGAGTACTTGTCGTACTTCATCGCCGCCGGCGCCGTCAGCTCTGCGCCCGCCGAGAACCCGATGGCACCGATCTTCTTCGGGTCGATATGCCATTCGGCCGCGTGCGCGCGCGCCAGCTTGATCGCCTGCAGCATGTCGTTGACGGCGTCGACTTCGGCGACATAGCCGTCCTTACGCAGGCGGTAGCGCAGGATGATGGTGCTGACCCCGTAGTTGTAGAAGAACGGCACGAAGTCCGCTCCCTCCGATCCGATCACCAGCTGCGTGTGGCCGCCACCAGGCACGACGATCACCGCGGCGCCCGTGTTACCGGCACCCGCCGGGTGGAACTCGATCGACGGGTTGTGCACGTTGACGATGCTGTTGACGCGGCCCGGGACCGTGGTCGACATGGTGACGACCTCGGCCTCCTGGAGGCGGTCCTTCTTCAGCATCGGCGAATCGGGCGGATAGAGCGGCAGGACGAGGCCGCCGGGCACGACGGGCTGCGGCGCGAATGGTTGCGCGGACGCGTTCGCCGCCACACAAAGTAACGCCGCAAGGCACGAGAGCATTCGTCTCATGCCGTGGATGCTACATCGGGTTCTTCCGGCGGACGAGCGTGATCTTCGGCGCCGACGGCCCGCGATCCAGCGTCAGCCTTCCAGAGGGGTCTGCCGGGTCGGCGGCAGATAGCGTGATCGGCTCGATCCACGTTGCCGAGCCCACCTGGCGTGCAGCGAGCCGCCCGTTGTGAAAATCGATCTCGATTGCGGGAGTGCCTGGAGCGTCGGTCGTATAGATGCCGACGTATTCCGCGCCCGGCGCGAACTGGTGCGCTTCGGCGATGTCGGCCGCGGTGAAGAGCGCGCGCACGTCGTTCCGTTTCCGGAGATTGTCCACGTTCACGGCCCCGAGGCGGCGCGCGACGTCGGCGAGGTACTCCGCGTCATTCAGGATCGACTCGGGCGTCCTCTCGTAGGTCAGCGATGCGCCTGGACCGAGATACAGGTAGCCGTCGACCAGATCGGCATACGACTGACCCGACATGCGCCGTGGGAAGGGCCAGAGAAAATACGGGAGGTCGAGGTCGGCCAGCCACGAGCCTTTCACCGTCACGAGCGATGGATCGGGCCACGATTGCATGCGCGCCTCGAGTGCCCGTCCGCGATCGAGATCGAAGAACGCCGCGAAGCCGTGATGCGGGTCGATCACAAACGTCCGGCCCGGATACCTCTTCTCAATCGTGCTGACGGCGGTTCCCTCCTCGTCGTGATACAGGTGCCCGACGCCGCACAGGATGAGCGCCTTGCGATGTTTCTCGAGCACTTCCGCGGTGACGATTGCGGCGATCGACGCGTTGCGATCGCCGGCCGCCGCTGCGGGCTCCGTCACCAGCACACGCAGCCGCCGCTCCTTCGGCAGGCGGACGTTCAACGCTCGGATGGCCGGAAAGAACTGTTCGTAGAACGCCGACAGCGCGCACATCCGCAGGCCAGTCTGACGCCACGTCTGCCGCGCCTCTTCGAGCCGCACGTCTTCCCCGCCGATGTAGCGATCGAGCAGCGGCTGGCCGCCGCTGGTGCCGCATTCGACGACGAGGTCGTTGACCTTGCCGGCGAAGGCGGGCTCGCGGATCAGTGACATGATGAACGCGTCCATCTTTTCGTCGCTGTGCGCGGCGTTCATGCCGACAAGGTCGTAGCGATCGAAGGCGGCGAGAATCGCGGGCGCTGCGTGCTGCGGATGCGGCTCCGCACCTTGCGGCTGCGGCACCAACATGGCAAGGACGAGGACGGCCGAGCCGAGCAGCCTCATATCGTCTATATTCAGAGAGGGACGCCGTTTAGTTCCCGGCCCACAACATGACGCTCGACCCGTCGCTCCTGTTCTTTTCGCTGATCACCAGCGGCGCCGGGTTCGTGCTGTTCACCTACGGCAAGAAGCAGGATCGCATGCCACAGCTCGCGGCCGGCATCGCGTTCATGGTCTATCCGTACTTCGTCACGACGCTGGCCATGACGGTCGCGGTCGCCGTCGGCATCATCGCCATCATGTGGATCGCAATCCGTCAGGGCTGGTAACTACCCGATCGTGACCGCCATCATCGTCGCGTCGTCGAACTGATCGCGCACGCCGCGGAAGGCCGCGATCGCGGTTTCGACGGTGACGAGCACGCCGTCGGCCGTGCCGCCGGCCGCCGAGGCGACGAGCGATTCGAGCCGATCCGATCCGAACATCTCTCCCGACTCGTTCTCCATCTCGACGCAGCCGTCGGTATAGAAGAAGAGAAGATCGCCGGCGGCCAGCTGCACTTCCATTTCGCGGTAGCCGTGGCCGGCCAGCATGCCGACCGGAAGCCCCGTCGACGTCATCTTCTCGAGCTGTCCGCCGTTGCGCAGGACGAACTGCGGGTTGTGCCCCGCGTTGACGTAGCGGAGGCGGTGCGTCGCGGGATTGAAGACGGCGATGAACAGCGTCGCGTAGACCGGACCGGGCGTGTTCTCGCCGATGTCGCGATCGATGGCTTCGGCGATTGCGGACAGCTCCTGGCCGAGCGCGAAGCGCGTGCGCAGCGACGCCTGGATGTTCGCCATCGTCAGGGCCGCGCCGACGCCCTTTCCCGATACGTCGCCGACCAGCAGCGCGAGCTGCCCCGAGTCGAGCTGGAAGTAGTTGAAGAAGTCGCCGCCGACTTCGCGCGCCGGAACCGAGACGCCTTTGATCTCCGTCAGGCCGAGATGCAGCGGCGCGTGCGGCAGCATTTCCGACTGAATGCGGCGTCCCAGCTCCAGCTCGCGGCGGATGCGTTCCTGTTCGATCGCCGCGCGCTGGTGCTGCTCGACGTCCGCGGCCATCTGGTTGAAGGCGGAGGCGAGACGTCCGATCTCGTCGCCGGACTTGACGGGGACGCGCGCGCGGTAATCCCCCTGCGCGATCCGGCCCACGCCCTCCGTCAGCACGCTGAGGTTTCGCGTCAGCCGTCCTGACAGCGGAACGATCCCGATCAGCGCGATGCCGATGAACAGCAGACCGAAGCTGGCGTTCCGCGCCGTCGTCCGCCGTAGATCGTTGAGCAGGTTGCCGACGGGACGCGCGATTCCGAATCGAAGACCGGCGCCCGTCTTGTCGGGCATCGTGACGACGATCCAGTTGCCGACGCGCTTGGTGCCGATGGTGTCGTCGATCCGCGAGACGTCGAGCGTCGCGAGCTTCGCCTTGTCCGCGTCGGTCGGCGTATAGAGATGCCCGTCCTTGCCGACGGCGAACGGGATTTCTCCGCTGTCGCGCCGCGTGTTCGAGAAGACGGTTGCGAGCAGGTTCGGCAGGTTGATCTCGGCGTTGACCTGCTGCACGACCTGGCCGTTGCTCTCGAAGCGAACGTTGAGCTTCGTGCCGCTGAGCGCCGACTTGCGCGTCATCGGCTTGGGCGTCGGCGGTGGCGCCGGAGCGGCAGCCGCTACGGCGGACGGGGGAAGCGCGGCTGGCGCGGGCGCGGACGGCGCGGGGGCGACGGGCGCAACGACCGTCCTCGACGGCAGCGCGCGGCGGCCTTTGAACGCGAACGGCGCCTTCGGCGCGGCCGGTACGGCGGGAACCGTGGCTCGCTCCTTCGATACGCGCTCCTTCGTATCCTTCTCCGCCGCTTCGGCCTTCTTCTGAATCTCCGCGGCGCTCAACTGGAAGCCCTGCACGATGCCGAGCAGGCGCTGGTTCACTTCCCGCCCGATACGCGCGCGCTCTTCCGGCGTCATCTGATCGAAGTTCGCGTTCGGCGCGAGCTCGCGGAAGATGTCGCGGCGGATCGGCGCGAGATCGATCCGCATGTGCGTCGGGTCGACATCCGGCATCTCGGGTAGCTGTCCGCGCATCGGCGGTCCGCCCGGCTGGGCGCCTGGAGGCGGGCCCGGACGGAAGCGTCCCGGTCCTCCACGGCCAGGCCCACCGTCGCGTCCCTGGGCTTCGCCGCGTCCCTGCGATTCGCCGCGGGCCTGCGACTCGCCGCGCCCCTGCGCTTCGCCCCGCCCGGACGCGGACGACTGCGCTTCCGCGCGCAGCGCGGCGTTCGCCGCCGCGAGGCCAGTGGCAAACGCGCGGCTCGCGGCCGCGGCTGACGGCGGCGGCCCCTGCCCCGCGCCGTTGCGTCCGCCTCGTCCGAGACCGCGGACTTCGACGTTGTTCAGCAGCATCGCGACTTCGCCGAGCGAGGCCGCGACCTGCGCTTCCATCGCTTTGTCGTTGAGCGCGGCCGTCACGGCTGCGGGCGCCGGCGCGGCGGGTGCAGCCGGTGTCGCAGGCGCGGGCGGACGCGGCGCGGCGGGCGGGGGCGTCGCCCTGGCAACGACGCTCTTCGGCGCCGGCTTCGTCCCTGTCGTGCCGGTCGCCGTCGCGGACGACACGGGCATATCCATCAGGTGCTCGACGCGCTCGCTGATCTGCGTCGTGACGACCTGCATCCGCTGCGTCAGCTCGCTCGTGAGCATCTCCGTCTCGTGCTGCGCGGCCACCTGCAGCGCCCGCTCGTTGCTCACGTACGAGTAGAACGTGACGGCGGCCAGCGGCACGACCGACAGCAGGAAGAAGGCCACGATGAGGCGGACGCGCAGACTCATAGCGTCACAAGCTTACTGGTTAAGATACGCCAGCCACGCGCGAGGAGTTGCCCGCCCGCTCGATCGCCCGGCGGAGAATCTCGTGATGCCGCGCCACCGTCCCGGCATCTCCCTTCACTGACACGGCGGTCACACGGCGTCCGCCGGCGGCCGGCAGCTGCATGTTGCCAATTGCGAAAAAACCGTGGCCGAGGCCGAGATCCGTCATCGGCGCGACGAACACCTTGGCGTCGCGGATGATCGTGATGCACATCGACCCGAACGTCTCGTCGAGCGCCGCCGGATCGGATCGCACCGCCGCGAGGTGGATGCCGGCCGGCAGCAGCGCCGCCGTCTGCAGCGACTTGCGCAGCGGGCTTTCGCGTTCGCGTGACAACGCGATCAGCCTGTTGAACTCGTTCGCGAACGCCGGGAACCCGGCCCACTCGTCTCCCTCTCGGGCGTAATCCGCAGGACGCAGCGGGACGACGTCGACGTCGCGGTCGTAGCCGCGCGACGCCCGAACGTCAACGGTCGATGCGATCTTCACGCCGCTGAACTCCGGTTCGAGCGCGATGAGCCACGCGAGCACCGCTCCCACCGTCGCCGGCTCCTTCATCTCAGACGCGTATTTCGCGTTGAGGGTTGGCCTGAGCGCGTGGACGGGCGTGAGATCGACGAAATCGAGCACCTCCTCGATGGCGCGCTCTCCCTCCGGCGAGCAGCGGCGTGGCGGCAGAAACGCGCCGCGTTCGTCCGGCGCGGGATACGTCACCGTCTCCGCGATGCCCCACGCGCGCTCGAGATTCGACATCAGATCCTGAAGCGGGACGCCGTCGAGACCCACGTGGTGCGCGCTCACCCACACGTCGGCGACGGTGCCGGCGGCATTCGGCCGCAGCACGAACGTGAGGAAGCCGGTCCGAGGAGTCTGCAGACGGTAGAACTGCGGCGGACGGAAGCGCTGCGCCGGATCGCCGTGATCGACGTGCTCGATCGACGCGTTCACCGCGGCCACGCGGTCGATGCGGCGCCGCACCGTCTCGTCCGGCGTCCATTCGAGCTCGAAATGCGCGTCCGGCTGGGTCGACAGAAACGCGTGGAGGCCTTCGATCAACCCTTCGGGCGGCACCCGGAGGCCAAACGCCGACACCGCGAAATGGGTCCCCTCGCCGCGTAGGAGGATTCCTACAGTTCGCCGCCAGCCGTCGGGGGCCCGCCGCATGCCAAGGGCGACCTGGAGCTTCCCCGCGAGCACATAACCAAGCGCGACGATTGACCCGATAAGTTTATGCATGTGCTCGGTTTAGGGCGACCGGTGATTATAATGTCGGGCTTCCGGGAAATGTCATGACAAACGAGCCGGGCACGCTCGGCCCTTATCGGCTGGAAGGCGCGATAGGACGAGGCGGGATGGGCGAGGTGTTCCGTGCGATGGACACTCGCCTCGACCGCGCCGTCGCCGTGAAGATCATGCGTCCGTCTTCGGGCGGGCGCGATCGCGCGGTCGTGCGCTTCCTGCGCGAAGCCCGCGCCGCGTCCGCGCTCAATCATCCGAACATCGTCACGATCCACGACGTCGGCGAAACGCCGTCCGGCGATCACTTCATCGTCCAGGAGTTCATCGAGGGGCTGACGCTGCGCGCGCTGCTGCACGAGCCGCTTCCGCTCGCGACGATCGTCGACGTCGGCTGCCAGGTGGCGCGCGCGCTTGCCGCCGCGCACGGCGCCGGCATCGTCCATCGCGACATCAAGCCCGAGAACGTGATGATGCGCGCGGACGGCTACGTCAAAGTGCTGGACTTCGGTCTCGCGCGGGTCGCCGACGGGCTCGAAAGCGATGGGACGACGCGGACGAACATGGATACGGCGCCGGGCATGCTGCTCGGCACGATGGCCTACATGTCGCCGGAAGGGGCGCAGTCCGGCGCGGCCGGTCCCGCCGCCGATATCTTCGCGCTCGGCATCGTCCTCTACGAGATGGCGGCCGGACGCCGGCCGTTCGTCGCGGGCACCAACGTCGGCATCCTCGCCGCGATTCTGTCGGAACAGCCGCTCGCGCTCGGCCGCGTCAACCCGGCAATCCCGCACGCGCTCGACGATCTCGTCCAGCGGATGCTGGCGAAGTCTCCCGAAGCGCGCCCGAGCGCCAACGACGTCGTCGACGCGCTGACGGAACTGCAGGGTCGCGGCGCGGTCGCCTCACCGTCGACCGTTTCGGTGGCGCCGCGGCGCACGGTCGGCCGCGACGCGGAACGCGCGACGCTTCGACGCGCCTACGATCGCGTCAGAGCGGGAGGCAGCCTGCTCGTCGCCGTGACGGGGGAAGCCGGCATCGGCAAGTCGAGCCTGACCGAAGATTTCCTGCGCGAGATCACGTCCGGCCCCGATCGCCCGATCGTTGCCCGCGGCCGCTGCTCGGAACGGCTCGCCGGCTC